>BNJU01001941.1_pt1 | contig 84621 bp, 107 predicted proteins | sample 8539281 | NCBI WGS metagenome assembly BNJU01 (sample SAMD00202456, study PRJDB9452) | human saliva metagenome | isolation source: human saliva | place: Japan
TGGGACCCGCCTGATTTGCCGTTCGTAATGGGTGCAGCCTGAAAATACCGCCCGCCTGCTTTTCCCAAGACAGGGTTTGCGCACAAAAATCTTTAAAAACAAGACTGTTTTTATGTTGTTGCATTGATATAATTATACTTTCTTTCATTTATCAGGTAAAAACATGCAAATGCACTGGCTCTTTCTGACTGTAGCAATTTTAAGCAGGAAGTCTGCGGTTCTTCCATGCTCAAACTGAGTGGCGGGTTTAGCAAACTGTAGCCTTCTATTGGCGTGGTAGTCAGCTTTTCGGTGTGTTTTTGGGCCTTGTCTATGACACTGAAAACCATGCCACTGGCTGCAGCATACGCCATTTGGGCAGGCGATGGGACTGGTTTTAACGGCTTTAGTCAGCGTGGTGTTTTTCGGTAGAAAGCTGATTTCATTGGGATTGTCAGCATCGGTTTGATTTTGCTGGGCGTGGTACTGCTCAATACCATGTCGCATATGTCGGGGCATTGATTTCTTCCCATATAGTGGATTAAATTTTAAATCAGGACAATGCGACGAAGCCACGAGACAGTACAAATAGTACAGAACCGATTCGCTGGTGCTTGAGCACCAGAGAATCGTTCTCTTTGAACTAAGGCGAGGCAACGCTGTACTGGTTTTTGTTAATCCACTATGCCGTTTCAGACGACCTCTCAAACAAGGACAACACCATGCAAACCGATTGCGACGTATTGATTGCCGGAAACGGGCTGGCGGCACTGACGCTCGTCCTGTCGCTGCCTGAATCGTTCCGCATCGTCATTTTGTGCAAAAACCGGCTGGACGACACCGCCAGCCGTCATGCGCAAGGAGGGATTGCGGCGGCGTGGTCGGGAAGGACGACATCGAAAAACACGTCGCCGATACTTTGGAAGCGGGTGCAGGTTTGTGCAACGAAGCCGCCGTCCGCGCCATCCTGTCGCAGGGACAAACCGGCAATCGAGATGGCTGCTGGCGCAGGGCGTGGCGTTCGACCGGAATCATAATGACTTGCACCTGACGCGCGAAGGCGGGCACACCTGCCGCCAATCGCCCACGTCGCCGACTACACGGGCGAAGCCGTCATGCAGAGCCCTGATTGCCCAAATCGCCGCCGCCCGAACATCCGCGTTTGCGAGCGGCAGATGGCGTTGGACATCAAACCGAATCAGGCGCGGCGTGCGGACTGGCCGTCCTCGACTGCCGAACGCAAGAAACCTACCGCATCCGCGCCAGCCATACCGTACTCGCAGGCGGTGGCTTGGGACGGATTTACGCCGCCACCACCACGCCGCCCGAATGCACGGGCGACGCCATCGCTATGGCGATACGCGCAGGCTGCGCAGTTGAGAACCTCGAATTTATCCAATTTCCACCCCACAGGCTTGGCAAGGCCGTCTGAAAACGGCCGCACCTTCCTGATTTCCGAAGCCGTGCGCGGCGAAGGCGGCATCCTGACCAGCCAATCGGGCGAACGGTTTATGCCGCATTACGACCGCCGCGCCGAACTCGCGCCGCGCGACATCGTTGCCCGCTCTATCGCCGCCGAAATCGCCAAACAAACGCAAGACTTCGTCTCACTCGACATCAGCCATCAACCCGCAGCGTTCGTCCGTCAGCATTTTCCGTCCATCCATCGGCACTGCCTGTCCCAATGCGGCTTGGACATCACGCGCCAAAGCCATCCCCGTCCGCCCCGTGCAACACTATACCTGCGGCGGCATCCGAAACCGACCCCGGCGGCAGAACCTCCCTGCCGCAGCTCTACGCCTTAGGTGAAACCGCCTGCACGGGATTGCACGGAGCCAACCGCCTCGCCAGCAACTCCCTGCTTGAATGCGTCGTTACCGCCAGACTTGCCGCCCAAACCATCGCGGACGGACAAGCATTCCAAACCGTACCGTCTAAAAGGTCGTCTGAAAACCCCACCGCCGAAGCAGGCATCTTTTCAGACGACCTCCAAAACCATTCAGCCGCCCACGTCCTGCAAAGCCTTCAACCAACGCCATCTCGGCATCCTCCGCAACGATACCGGCCTGCGCCACGCCATCGCCCAACTGCGGCTTTGGAAGCAAAAACCAAGCCGAGCCGCACACCGCGTCCGAATACGAAAACCGCAACCTGATCGAATGCAGCCTCGCTGTCGCCCAAAGCCGCATACGCAAGGCGGCAAAACATTGGTGCGCATTTCAATGCCGACTTGACAGAGCGTGTCGAGTGGAAAAACAGGCGGCAGGTTGATGACGGATGCCTCCGTATAAAAAGATAAAAGGTCGTCTGAAAACTGATTTTCAGACGACTCAGCTACCTATTCCCTGCCCGCCCATCTTTTTCCGATACCATGCCAGCTTCCGTTCCAAAAATTCCCGATGCGCGTCCAATTCCCTGACGTTTGCGTTCCAACGCCGCCTGATGTTCCTGCAAAATCCGGTAACGTTCGGGGACGGTTTCGTCGCCCAAATGCCGCAGCCACGCGTATTCCTTGATTTGTGCGAGCGGCACGCCCATGTCTTTCAGCCGCAGGATGAAGTCCACCCATTCCAAATCGCGCGCCGTATTCGCGGTAACCGTTGGCGTTGCGTTCGGGGCGAAGCAGCCCTTCCTGCTCGTAGTAGCGCAGCGTGGCGGCGGACAAACCCGTTTGCTCGGCAAATTCTTTGGTCTGCATCAAATCTCCTTGCTATCAAGTTTGCTTGATAGTTTAACCTGCCCGCGCAATTTTGCAAACTTGAGTATGGAGACAAAAAAATGTTGAATCATCAGGATTTAATGGCACGCGGTTTGGCAAAAAGCTGAACGAAATCGACGGCGAGCAGGGCGACAAGGTGATGCGGGCGTTGGCGGATATTTCGCCCGATTTGGGCAAATACATCATCGGTTTCGCATTCGGTGGGTTTACCAACGCCCGCAGCGATTTGCGACAACGCGAGCTGGTAACGCTGGCGGCTCTGGCGGCGCAGGGCGGCTGTGAAACCAGTTGCGCGTGCATATCCACGCTTCGCTGAACGTGGGGCTGACGCGCGATGAAATTGTGGAGGTGTTTATCCACTGCATTCCGTATTTGGGTTTTCCGAAGGTGCTGAATGCGGTGTTTGTGGCGAAGGAGGTGTTTGTGGCGAAGGAGGTGTTTGTGGCGAAGGAGGTGTTTGCGGCGGCGGAGTGATTGCAGGCTGCCTGAAACCTAAAGAGCTACCTGAAAGGGAGTTTCTGCGAAGCTAAAAAGCAGCCTGCACCTTGGAAATTGAAGTGCAGGCTTGCTTTGTGCGGTTTGTGTTTTCATGCGGCTTAATGTGCAGGTCGCATGAGGGGGTGGGGGCATGTCTAAAAATTACTTCATACGCCGGATGCTGCTGTGCAGGCGGTATGTACCGTGTTGCAGCAATTGGCTCAAAAATGTTCCAGTTCGGCCAAATCGTCTGTGGCATCACGATTTGATAACAGGTATCGCCGCTGGTTTTGTCCGCACTTTCCACGTTTTCCCAGCCGCGCAGCCGGTTTTCAAGTTCATCGAAACGAGGCGTGCTGCATTTCATACTAAATCAAATGACGAGTACGGGTTTCTTTGAGTGTGAGGCCGTCAATCGCTGACCATATCCAGCATTTGGTGTACGTGTTCGGTTAAACCTCGAAACTCGGCAGCAAATACCGCTTGCAATTTTTCTCTTGCCTATTATGAATTTAATTAATAAGGAAGAATTTAGACTGTAAACCAAGGTCGTCTGAAAAGGGCTGTGATAAAATCTTTGCGTTTTCACTATCCGCTGTCAGACGACCTTTTATTGAACCCATCCGAAAAGCTCGCCGAACTTGTCCGTATTTTTGGAAGAGGGCGGCTATATTTTGCCGGCGATCCCGTGCAGGCGACGGAGGCGTTGCGTCATGTTGAGGGCGGCGTGGAAGGAAAAAAATCATCCGCCGCGCGAGATGATGAGACAGAGACCGCCAGCTTCGGCATACTGTGGAACAAGTACGGACCGGGTCGTTTTGGCTTTGGATCGTGGCGGCGACGGTGATGTTCAGTACCGGATTTTCCGGCACTGACCTTCGATGGACAGCCAGGGCTGAATTTCTTCCCTGATTTTGGCGGGCGTGTTGGGTATGAATACGCTGATGTTGGCGGTATGGCTGGCATCGCTGTTCCTGCGCGTGAAAGTGGGGCGGTTTTTCAGCGGTCCCGACGTGGTTTCAGGGTAAAAGACCCCGTCAATCAGGCAGTGTTCCGATTGCATGCGGACGAATGGCGGCGGCCTTCGGCGCGTTGGATACGCCAGCGCGACTTCACACAGCAGTGGCTCTGTACCCTGAGCGGGATGCTGGTGTCGGTATTGTACTGCTGCTGGTTCGCCAATATACGTTCAACTGGGAAAGCACACTGTTGAGCAATGCCGCTTCGGTACGCGCGGTGGAAATGCTGGCGTGGCTGCCGTCGAAACTGGTTTCCCTGCCCCGATGCGCGGGCGGTGGTCGAAGGTCGTCTGAACGGCAACATCGCCGATGCGCGCGCGTGGTCTGAGCTTGTTGGTCGGCAGCACAGCCTGCTACGGCATCTACCGCGCCTGCTGGCTTGGGCGGTATGCAAAATCTTTTAAAAACAAGCCAAAGCAAGCTGGTTTGGAAAGCCTTATTATCAGGCGGTCATCCGCCGTTGGCAGAAAATCAAAATCGTCGATGCGGATCCGCGTCGGGAAACCGTGTCCGCCGTTTCTCGAAAATCGCGCTAAACGACGCGCCCAAGTGGGCAGTCATGCTGAAACCGAATGGCACGAGGCACATGGTTTACGGGCAGGCTGGCGCAGGGGTGGCTGGATAAAGGCGTAGCGGCGAATCAGGGAAGAGGTTGCCGCTTTGGAAAACGAGTTGAAGCGAAAAGCCGCCCAGCTCCTCATCGGCGTGCGCGCGGAAACCGTCCCCGACCGCGGCGTGTTGCGGCAGAGTGTCCGACTCTCGGAAGCGGCGCAGGGAGGCTGCAGTGGTGCAGCTGACGGAACGTGCGCTTTCAGACGACCTGTCGGAAACATTTGGAGCACTGGCGCAATGCGCTGGCCGAGTGCGACGTGGCGTAGCTGGAACCTGACAAGGCGGCGCAGGAAGGTCGTCTGAAAAACCAATGACCGCGCGAAAAAGCCTCATAAAGCCGCCATCCTGAAAAAGGTCGTCTGAAAATCCATTCTTCAAAAACATCATGAATAAACACACCCTTTCCTTGCCGTCGTCGGGCATACCAATACCGGCAAAACCTCGCTCCTGCGCACCCTGTTGCGCGACAGCGGCTGGCGAAGTCAAAACATGCCCGTCCACCCGCGTCATGTCGAAGAAGCCGCGATCGCCGACAGCGCCGACACGCTGCTGTACCTGTACGATACGCCCGGACTCGAAGACGCGGGCGGCGTTTTGGATTGGCTGGAAACTCATACGGATGCACGCGCCGACGGCATCGAGCGCTGCAAAAGTTCCTCGACAGCGACGGCGCATCACGATTTCAACCAAGAGGCCAAAGTGCTGCGGCAGCTTTTGCAGAAGTGACATGGCGTTGTACGTCATCGACGCGCGCGAACCCGTCCTGAACAAATATCAGGATGAATTGACCATCCTTTCATGGTGCGCCAAACCGGTCATGCCCGTGTTCAACTTTACCGGCGGACAGCTTCCCGAAGCGTGGACGACCATGTTGGCGCGTCGCAATCTCCACGTTTTCGCAGGGTTCGATACTGTCGCCTTTGATTTTGAGACGAATTGAACCTCTGGAACAAGCTCGCCACCATGTTGCCGCAGCATGACATCATCGACCGCCTGACCGCCTCCCGCCGCCGCGAATGGACGCGTTTGGATAAAGAAGCGCGCCACGAAATCGCAGGTTTTCTGCTCGATGTAGGCAGCCTTTACGCAGGAAATCGACGAAAACGACGACCCGCGCCCGTGCTGCAAAACCATGCAGGCGAAATACGCCAGCTCGAACGGCAAATGCAGCAGCGGCTGTTTGGCCTCTACCGCTTCTACCACAGCAGAAATCGACGGCGGCGGACTGGGTGCCTAAAGCCTTCCATCAAGACCCGTTCGACAGCGGCTGCTCAAACAATACGGCATCCGCACCGGCACGAGCGCGGCAACCAGCGCACCTCATCGGCAGGGCTGGACATCGCGACGCTCGGCGGTTCGCTCGGATTGGGTACGGCAATCGGCGGCTTTTTGGGCGGTATCCTGCCCAATACCCGACCATTTCAGACAAGCTCAACGGCCGCCAAACCCTGCACACCGACCCCGCAGACCCTGACCTGCTCGCCGCCCGCGCCCTCGATTTGCTCCACATCCTGCAAACGCGCGGCCACGCTGCGCAATCGCAAGTAGAGTTGCACAGCCGCAGCGCCCTGGACGCCGGACAAACTCCGTCCGAGGCTCAACAAAGCACGCAGCAGGTGGAAATGGTCGTCCCTCAACACCCACCTCCCCAGAAACCAGCCGCGCCGAGCCTGCAGGAATATGCGGAAAGTTTGAGTAGGAAACTGGGCGGATAAAAATCAAGGTCGTCTGAAACCTTAACTCAAGGCTTTCAGACGACCTTTCTCCTATCCGGCAACCTCACCTACTCTACTAGGTGTAGCGGGTTGAAAATCCAAAACGCCGCAGCGTGGATTTTACCCGCAACAACACAATACCGAATTGAAAAAGGTCGTCTGAAAAGTCGGAATATAGGTTTGAGGAAACTTGCTATATCCGTTTTCAGACGACCTTTTAAAAGACAGTGCATTGCGCCGTCAAACTTTCGTGTAACAGAGCAAACCCAAATCATCGCTGCGGATTTCGGTTTCCTTACCGCAGACTATATCGGCGCCAGTTTGGCAGAGCCGAGCGACATAGTCCAACCCAAAGTCCCGTGTCCTGTGTTCAGAAACAGGTTTTCCAATGGTGTTTTGCCGATAAGCGGCGTGCTGTCGGGCGTCATCGTCGTAACCCGCTCAAAAATTCCGCCTGCTGCAAATCTCCGCCGCCCGGGAAAAGGTCGTTGACGACCAATGCCAAAAGTAGCACGGCGTTTTCGGATAAATGCAATCCGTAACCTGACAACTCCGCCATACCGCCGACGCGGATGCGTTTGTCGAAAGCGGGTGATGCGCAGCTTTGTATGTTTCATCAAAGAACGGTGGAAACCGGTGCTTTTTCATCATGAACGACAGGGAGGGTCAATGAATAGCCTTTTACCGGATAAATCGGCAAATCCCAGCCCCAAATCCTCCAAAAACCGTTCTGCTGAAACAGCCTGAAAGGCGCATACGAGATACGTCTGCCTCAAACTATCCTCGGTCGGTTTCAACGGCAGTAATGCGGCGTCGGTCGTGTATGATGCGACGTATGTGATGTCCAATTCAAAACGCACGCCCTTTCTGTATGCACAAATCGCGCAGTTTTCCGGGTAAACAGACGGCAATCGCCGGTGGCATCGGCAGGAAGGTGCAATCCGCCTGCGATTTTAGGTAAAGCATGGTGTAGCGCGGGTTCGAATTCCAAGCATTCTTCAGGTTTCAGACGACGTAGGGGAACGCCGTAACGTTCTAAAACGGCAGTGTCTTTTTCAGCCGCGGCAACTTCTTTTTGCGTGCGGAAGATTTGCAGAAGTCCTTGTTCCTACCTTCAAAATCAATGTTTTCCTGTTCTTTAAAAAGACGGAACATTTCACGGCTGTATTCCGAAATCCGAACCATCCTCTCTTTATTGATTTGATAACGCTCTGCCGTACAGTTGTCCAGCATTTGTTTGAGCCAGCGGATTTGAAACAGGCTTCCGTCGGGCTGAAAAATTAAGGGTGAGTGTTGCTTGAACATCCACTTTAAGGCCTTGAGCGGAATACCCGGAGCCGCCAAGGAGTGGTGTAGCCGTAAAGAGAGCTGTCCGGCATTGGCAAAGCTGGTTTTCATTGCCGCATCCTCAGCGCGGTCGATGACGGTTACGTCATGCCCTTCGGAAGCCAAATACCATGCGGTTGAAACTCCGGCGATACCTGCGCCCAAAACAATCAGCTTCATATTTTTTTCTCCTTAAAATTATTTTTGATTATGAATAGCTAGTTTAGGATATTTTTATTAGGGATATTCACTTTATTTTAATAATTTCGTATGTATTATCCCTATTTAATGACATTCAAAAGGAAAAGCAGTATGAAAGAACTGGATGAAAAACCGATGCGAAAATTTTTAAAAATTCTGCAACAAAACGCCGGATACCGATGACGGAACTGGCGGAGAAAGTGGGTCTCGACTACGCCTGTTACCGAGCGCGTCAAACGGCTGGAGCGCGATAATTTCATTACAGGCTATCACGCCCGCCTCAATCCGAATTTATTGGGCAAAGGGTTGTTGATTTTTGTTGAATTGAAGCTGCGTTCGAAATCAGGCAATATTTTGAAGATTTTCGTCGAAAGTCATGATTCCGCAAATTTTGGAATGCCACTTGGTATCAGGGCGAATACGATTATCTGATTAAAGTCCGCCTGCCCGATATGTCGGCCTATCAGGATATGTTGGGCAATATTTTGCTGCACCTGCCTGCCGCGGCGGAAAGTCGAAGTTATGTGGTGATGGAGGTAAAGAAGAAACCGTGTTGGTTGGATTGAGTGTGGGACAGAAGCCGAGATTAGAATAATTACACTGGTAGATGGTAGATAGGGAAGTATGAAAGATTGCAACTTATTTGCTTATATCTTAGATTGAAAGAAAAAGCATGCACACATCAATAGGATGTGTGCCAAGTCTAAAAGGAGAAATAGAGGAGAAACTATTAACTGACTCCTCGAGACCAGCTAACAGGGTAAATTATGCACTTTAAGCGGAAGTAATGCAAGTTTTTTCTTGTAAAAGTTTCTCTTTTATTGTTGTATTTTTGTATTTTGTAGTTATATTCCATGATAAAAGAATATAAAATGAGTAATACAACGACAAGAACAAGCCCTTTAATTTAAATTTAAGCCAAAAAGGTCGTCTGAAATTTTTCCAGACGACCGCTCTTTATGATTATTCAATGAGATTATACGTTGCCGCGTTTCAGGTCGTTCGGGCGCAGTTGGGCGGCGAGTTTGTCGAGGATACCGTTGACGAATTTGTGTCCGTCAGTACCGCCGAAGGTTTTGGTCACTTCGATGAGCTTCGTTGATGATGACGGGGTGAGGGGTTTCGAGCACTGCGCTCAATTCGTGGCATGCCATCAGCAGGGACGGCGCGTTCGATGGGGCTGAGGTCTTTTTCGTCGCGGTCGAGCAGGGGCGGATTTGTTGGATGTATTCGGCGGCGTGGGTGTGCGTGCCGAAGAAGGGATTTCGTTGAACAGCTCTTCGTCCGCTTTGGCGAAGTCGGGCTGGTCTTGGATATTTTGGCGATTTCAGGGGCGGCGGTGTTGTTGATGCCGGCTTGGTGAGAGGCTTGTACGGCTAACTCGCGGGCGCGGCGGCGTGGGGTTTTTCATGGGGATTCCTTCGTTGGCGGCACGGTGGTGCGGTAATAGATATTTCAGACGACCTCTGTCGGATGACGGGTCGTCTGAAAAACGGTTTGTCCGGCGGATGGAGCGAAACCGAGATGCTGCAAAGCTATGGGTTTCGCGTTCGGGCTTATTCTTCTTCGTCGTCAAACTGCTCTTCAATCAGATGATTGACAGGGTTGGCGCACTCGACGGCGACTTTGGCGGCGTCTGCGGCTTTTTCTTCAATGCGCGCGACGGCTGCTCGTCGTTTTTCGGTGGTCAGGATGGCGTTGGCAATGGGGATGTTGTAGTCAGGTCCGACACGGGTTACGCCTGAACCGGATTCAGTTGGAAACGAGTTCGAAGTGGTAGGTTTCGCCGCGGATGACGACGCCGATGGCAATCAGCGCGTCGTATTGCTCGGAAGCCGCCATGTTTTGCAGGACGAGCGGTACTTCGAGCGCGCCGGGTGCACGGTGGCGATGGTGATGTTGTCGTCGGCTACGCCCAATTCTTGCAGGGTGCGGCAGCGAACTTTGAGCATTTCGCTGCCGATTTCGTTGGTAAAGCGGGCTTGTACGATGCCGATGCGCAGGTGTGCGCCGTCGAGGTTCGGGGCGATGATGTTCATGGTGTTTCCTTGTATTTTGAGCGGTAAACGGGTTTTCAGACGACGTGTAGCTTTTCTGAAAACGATATTGGGGATTTATTCCTGCGGCTGCCAGTCGGCAACGGCTTGAAACTCGCCGTCTTCGCCGATTTCCCATGCGCAGCCTTCAGGTTGGGTTATCAGCGCGGCGATGGCGGGATTGGACTGATTGATTTCGGAAAGGCTGACGACGCTGAAATTGTCAGGATCGTCAGGGTGTATTCGTCGGTTTCGTCGCCGCTGAAGAAGCGCCAGCCGCTGATCGTTTTCGAGAAACAGGGCTTCGCGGTAGAGAAGCCGACAGGTTCACTGTTGCTTTGCTACCGTATTGGTGACGATGCAGCGGTCGAGTGCGGCTGAGAGGGCTTGGGCAGTTTATTCATTGCGGTGTGTGCATGCCGTAAAAATTGTGCGGATTTTATCGCGATTAGGGCAGCCTCTGCACCGTGTATCTTTATAGTGGATTAACTTTTAAAGTCAGGACAAGGCGACGAAGCCGCAGACAGTACAGATAGTACGGCAAGGCGAGGGTAACGCCGTACTGGTTGAAAGTTAATCCACTATATTACCGCTTATGGTTTGATGGTACAATGCTGGTCGTCTGAAACAGGGCTGAACTGTGTTTCAGACGACTATTGCAACCCTAAAGTGTTTCCGTATTTGCATGAAGTGCCGAAACGCATTCGGGTTGGTTTTGGGAAGCCGGATTTCGCCGCCTCCCGCCCGATACGCCGAAGCAAGAAGAAGACAAACGTCCTCGCGAAAAACAGATGTGTTAAAACAGCAGGCGCATACCGCCATTCAGAATAAACTGGGATACCATTTCAAGATACCGCGCTTTTGCAGCAGGCGTTGACCCACCGCAGCTACCATGCGAAAAACAACGAGCGTTTCGAGTTCGTTGGCGATTCGATTTTTGAACTACACCGTCGCCCAAAATGTTGTTTGACGCGTTCTAAAGCTGACCGAAGGCGAATTGTCGCGTTTGCGCGCGAGCGGTCAATGAAGGCGTGTTGGCGGAAATCGCTTTGGAAATGAATGTCGGCGATGGGCTTTATTTGGGTGCGGGCGAGTTGAAAAGCGGCGGTTCAGACGACCTTCCATCCTTGCTGATGCTGCTATGGAAGCGATGTTTGCCGCCGTCAGCTGACGCCGATTTTGCCGAGGCGGAGAAAGTGGTGCGACCTTGTTTGCCGAACGCGTCAAACGCGCGATTTCAAAAACGCGGGGCAAAAGAGACAACAAAACCGCCCTGCAAAGAAGCCCTCCAAGCCCGCCGCCTCCTGCCCAAATATCGTATCGAAGAACAAATCGGTCGTCGCCAATGACGGTATGTTTCCTGATTTCATGCGACTTGAATTGGGCTTCATTTGCAAAGCGCAAGGCAGCAGCCGCAAAGTTGCCGGACAGCAAGCCGCCAAAGAAGCGCTGCAATGGCTCGAGCAACACCATCCTTTGAAAAAGCAAAAATAGCCGATTTATTTTTCAGACGACCTGGGTCTGACGACATTCAATAGTTTCCGTGCTTTTTATCCTAAAGCGGCATCTTCCGCCTTAAATCTTCCGCTTTGTGAACAAAAATCCACTTGGAAAATTAAATCTCGACAGCCCCTATGACAAGACGAAAAGGTCGTCTGAGAACTCAAACAGAAAGCCATGCATGGACATCAGAAACCTTCCTGCAAAACGAGTCCAATCATCCTGCCGACTACCGTTGCGGCTTTGTCGCCATCGTCGAGCGAGACCCAACGTCGGCAAATCCACGCTGATGAACCACCTTATCGGGCAAAAATCAGCATCGCTAGCAAAAAGCCCAAACCACGCAACCGGGTGACCGGCATTTACACCGACGACACCGCCCAATTCGTTTTCGTCGATACAGGGTTCCAAACCAAACACCGCAACGCCCTGAACGACCGCCTCAATCAAAACGTAACCGAAGCGTTGAGCGGCGTCGATGCCGTCGTTTTCGTCGTCGAAGCCATGCGCTTTACCGATGCCGACCGCATCGTGATGAAACAACTGCCGACAAACACGCCGTTATCCTCGTTATCAATAAAATCGACAAAAACAAAGCGGGCAATACTGGTTTTGCAGGAATTTATCGACCAAATCAGCGCAGAGTTCAAATTTGCAGGACATGAAACTGTAAGCGCCAAACACGGATTGGGCATCGCCAACCTGCTCGCGCGCCTCAGACCTTACCTGCCCGAAAGCGTACCGATGTATCCGGAAGAAATGGTGACCGACCGTTTCCAGCCGTTTCCTCGCCACCGAAATCGTGCGCGAAAAACTGTTCCGCTACCTCGGCGAAGGCTGCCCTACGCCATGAACGTGGAAATCGAACAATTTGAAGAGAGGAAAACGGCCTCTACCGAATCTACATCGCCGTGATGGTCGATAAAGGGCAGCCAAAAAGCCATCCTGATCGGCAAGGTGGAGAAAAACTGAAAAATCTCACCGAAGCCCGCCTCGATATGGAACTGCTTTGATACCAAAGTGTTTTTAAAGGTTTGGGTCAAGATTAAATCAGGTTGGGCAGATGACGTGCGCTTCCTCAGGGAATTGGGTTTTGTAGGTCGTCTGAAAATACTGGATTGATTGTTTTACACTGGATTTAGTCTATGTCTGTTTATACTAATATTTCTGATGAGCAAATACAGGAATTTTTGTCAGATTACGATCACGGGAGAATTTGTTTCGCTGCAAGGCATTGCGCAGGGAATTACCAACAGTAATTACTTTTGAATACTTCTAAAAGGCAGCTATGTTTTTAACTTTGTATTTGAAGTGCTGCGTCAGGATGAATTGCCATTTTTCTTGAATCTGAACCAACATTTGAGCGATAAAAGGCGTGGCTTGTCCAAGTCCGATTGTACGAAAAGATGGAAAGCTGGATTCAGTATTAGCAAGTAAACCGGCTTGTGTCGTTACGAGATTAAACGGTGCGGATACTGCACGGGCGACCGAGATGCAGTGTTTTTAATACGGGCGCTATGTTGGCCAAAATGCGTTTTGGCAGTTCAAGATTTTCCCGAAAAATGGAAAATCCCCGGTATAACAGATGGTGGAAGCAAGCTTATGAACAATTATTGCCACAGTTGAATGAGGGCTGATGCCCAGTTGCTGGGTAAAGAAATTTCGGATTTGGAAAACAATCTCGGCGGTCATTTGCCATCCGGCATCATTCATGCCGATTTATTTAAAAGACAACGTTTTGTTAGATGGTGTAAAATGTGGCCGGGTTCATCGATTTCTAATATGCATGTAATGGTTTCATATGACTAGCAATCGCAGTAAATGATTGGTCGAGAACTTCTGATAACAAGTTGGATGCGAACTTATAGCAAAGCGTTTATTGACGGTTGTAAAGCATTCGTCCGCTATCTGATGCGAGAAGGAATATTTTCCTGTGGCGCAGCGGGCTGGATGCGTACGCTTTTGAGTATCAAGACTGTTAGATTTTCATTTTCCCCAAGAAGGTGAGATGACTTTTTATCAAAGACCCTAATGTTTTTAAGGATTTTGTTGTTAAAGTCTGAACTGAGTTTAGATATGTTGTGGTGAGTTTCAAAGGTCGTCTGAAAGAGATTTCAGACGACCTTTAATGATAGAGGTTGTGTTGTTGTTGATGTGTAAGTTGGATGGTTTTGTGTTGTTTGGGTTTGGATTGATGATGTTTTGAAAGTTCTGAAATAGTATCTGAAATAAAAGTTGTTGTATTTCAGGTTGTTGTCAGGTTTTGTGAAATTTTTTTGTTGTTTTGGGAGTTGACGGTTTTTGGGTGGTGAGGGTATAGTTCGGTTCTTCGCTGCTTCGGCGGTGGTTGAACGAACAGGTAAAGTATATCACAGTTGGTCTGATTTTTCGAGGTTTTCAGAAAAGTTTTGATTGACAATGAGATGAAATGCTTTATAATTCGTTTTTCGCTCTTTAACAAAGACAGATTACCGATAAGTGTGAGTGCGATAGCCTCACACTGTTTGAAAAGACAGACAAGATGATGTTTTAGACATTGTCCTGTTGGTTTCTTTGAAGCAGACCAGAAGTTAAAAAGTTAGAGATTGAACATAAGAGTTTGATGCTAGCTCAGATTGAACGCTGGCGGCATGCTTTACACATGCAAGTCGGACGGCAGCACGAGAAGCTTGCTTCTTGGGTGGCAGTGGCGAACGGGTGAGTAACATATCGGAACGTACCGAGCAGTGGGGATAACTAATCGAAAGATTAGCTAATACCGCATATATTCTGAGGAAGAAAGCAGGGGACCATCTGGCCTTGCGCTGTTTGAGCAGCCGATATCTGATTAGCTGGTTGGTGGGGTAAAAAGGCCTACCAAGGCGACGATCGATAGCGGGTCTGAGAGGATGATCCGCCACACTGGGACTGAGACACGGCCCAGACTCCTACAGGAGGCAGCAGTGGGGAATTTTTGGACAATGGGCGCAAGCCTGATCCAGCCATGCCGCGTGTCTGAAGAAGGCCTTCGGGTTGTAAAGGACTTTTGTCAGGGAAGAAAAAGGGCAGGGGTTAATACCCCTGTCTGATGACGGTACCTGAAGAATAAGCACCGGCTAACTACGTGCCAGCAGCCGCGGTAATACGTAGGGTGCGAGCGTTAATCGGAATTACTGGGCGTAAAGCGGGCGCAGACGGTTACTTAAGCAGGATGTGAAATCCCCAGGCTCAACCTGGGAACTGCGTTCTGAACTGGGTGACTAGAGTGTGTCAGAGGAGGTAGAATTCCACGTGTAGCAGTGAAATGCGTAGAGATGTGGAGGAATACCGATGGCGAAGGCAGCCTCCTGGGATAACACTGACGTTCATGCCCGAAAGCGTGGGTAGCAAACAGGATTAGATACCCTGGTAGTCCACGCCTAAACGATGTCGATTAGCTGTTGGGCAGCATGACTGCTTAGTAGCGAAGCTAACGCGTGAAATCGACCGCCTGGGGAGTACGGTCGCAAAGATTAAAACTCAAAGGAATTGACGGGGACCCGCACAAGCGGTGGATGATGTGGATTAATTCGATGCAACGCGAAGAACCTTACCTGGTCTTGACATGTACGGAACCCTCCAGAGACGGAGGGGTGCCTTCGGGAGCCGTAACACAGGTGCTGCATGGCTGTCGTCAGCTCGTGTCGTGAGATGTTGGGTTAAGTCCCGCAACGAGCGCAACCCTTGTCATTAGTTGCCATCATTAAGTTGGGCACTCTAATGAGGACTGCCAGTGACAAGCCGGAGGAAGGTGGGGATGACGTCAAGTCCTCATGGCCCTTATGACCAGGGCTTCACACGTCATACAATGGTCGGTACAGAGGGTAGCCAAGCCGCGAGGTGGAGCCAATCTCACAAAACCGATCGTAGTCCGGATTGCACTCTGCAACTCGAGTGCATGAAGTCGGAATCGCTAGTAATCGCAGGTCAGCATACTGCGGTGAATACGTTCCCGGGTCTTGTACACACCGCCCGTCACACCATGGGAGTGGGGGATACCAGAAGTAGGTAGGGTAACCGCAAGGAGCCCGCTTACCACGGTATGCTTCATGACTGGGGTGAAGTCGTAACAAGGTAGCCGTAGGGGAACCTGCGGCTGGATCACCTCCTTTCTAGAGAAAGAAGAGGCTGTCGTATTCACACTTATCGGTAAACTGTAGAAGATGCGGAAAAATGCTTGAGTGAAGACAAGATTCGCTTAAGAAGAGAATCCGGGTTTGTAGCTCAGCTGGTTAGAGCACACGCTTGATAAGCGTGGGGTCGGAGGTTCAAAGTCCTCCCAGACCCACCAAGAACAGGGGCATAGCTCAGTTGGTAGAGCACCTGCTTTGCAAGCAGGGGGTCATCAGTTCGATCCCGTTTGCCTCCACCAATACTTTCCAAATCAAAGCGAGTTAAAAGGCAGTGTAACTGCTTTCTTTTTCTAAAGAAGAGTCTGCTGACGAATCAGTTTCACGGAAAAAGAAAGGCTGCTATAATAATGAGCTCATTTTGATTTGCGAAGTAAATAGCAATATTGAACGCATCGATCTTTAACAAATTGGAAAGCCGAAATCAACAAACAAAGACAATGTGTCTGTTTTTGATGATTGACCGATTGCAAATGGTCAGTTGTCTCCTGAATAGGAAAAGAAAAACAAGTACAGTATTTGGGTGATGAGTTGTATCGACTTAATCCCGAAAGACAAAAGGCGGGATTAAGACACAACAAGCAGTAAGCTTTATCAAAGTAGGAAATTCAAGTTTGATGTTCTCGTCAACGGAATGTCAGGCAAAGTCAGAGAAGTTCTTGAAATGATAGAGTCAAGTGAATAAGTGCATCAGGTGGATGCCTTGGCGATGATAGGCGACGAAGGACGTGTAAGCCTGCGAAAAGCGTGGGGGAGCTGGCAATAAAGCTATGATCCCGCGATGTCCGAATGGGGAAACCCACTGCATTCTGTGCAGTATCCTAAGTTGAATACATAGACTTAGAGAAGCGAACCCGGAGAACTGAACCATCTAAGTACCCGGAGGAAAAGAAATCAACCGAGATTCCGCAAGTAGTGGCGAGCGAACGCGGAGGAGCCTGTACGTAATAACTGTCGAGATAGAAGAACAAGCTGGGAAGCTTGACCATAGTGGGTGATAGTCCCGTATTCGAAATCTCAACGGTGGTACTAAGCGTACGAAAAGTAGGGCGGGACACGTGAAATCCTGTCTGAATATGGGAGACTCATCCTCAAGGCTAAAATACTCATCATCGACCGATAGTGAACCAGTACCGTGAGGGAAAGGCGAAAAAGAACCCCGGGAGGGTGAAATAGAACCTGAAACCCTGATGCATACAAACAGTGGGAGCACCCTTGTGGTGTGACTGCGTACCTTTTGTATAATGGGTCAACGACTTACATTCAGTAGCGAGCTTAACCGAATAGGGAGGCGTAGGGAAACCGAGTCTTAATAGGGCGAAGAGTTGCTGGGTGTAGACCCGAAACCAGTGATCTATCCATGGCCAGGTTGAAGGTGCCGTAACAGGTACTGGAGGACCGAACCCACGCATGTTGCAAAATGCGGGGATGAGCTGTGGATAGGGGTGAAGAGCTAAACAAACTCGGAGATAGCTGGTTCTCCCCGAAAACTATTTAGGTAGTGCCTCAGCAAGACACTGATGGGGGTAAAAGCACTGTTATGGCTGGGGTTATTGCAACTTACCAACCCATGGCAAACTAAGAATACCATCAAAGTGGTTCCTCGGGAGACAGACAGCGGTGCTAACGTCCGTTGTCAAGAGGAAACAACCCAGACCGCCAGCTAAGGTCCCAAATGATGATAGATTAAGTGGTAAACAAGTGGGAAGGCCCGAGACAGCCAGGATGTTGGCTTAGAAGCAGCCATCATTTAAAAAAGCGTAATAGCTCACTGGTCAGGTCGTCCTGCGCGGAAGATGTAACAGGGCTCAAATCTATAACCCGAAGCTGCGGATGCCAGTTTACTGGCATGGTAGAGGGAGCGTTCTGTAGGCCGATGAAGGTGCATTGTAAAAAGTGTGCTGGAGGTATCAGAAGTGCGAATGTTGACATGAGTAGCGATAAAGCGGGTGAAAAAGCCCGCTCGCCGAAAGCAAGGTTTTCCTACGCAACGTTCATCGGCGTAGGGTGAGTCGACCCCCTAAGGCGAGGCGAAATGCGTAGTCGATGGAAACAGGTTAATATTCCTGTACTTGATTCAAATGCGATGTGGGGACGGAGAAGGTTAGGTTAGCAAGCTGTTGGAATAGCTTGTTTAAGCCGGTAGGTGGAAGACTTAGGCAAATCCGGGTCTTCTTAACACCGAAGTGACGACGAGTGTCTACGGACATGAAGTAACCGATACCACGCTTCCGGGAAAAGCCACTAAGCTTCAGTTTGAAATCGAACCGTACCGCAAACCGACACAGGTGGGCAGGATGAGAATTCTAAGGCGCTTGAGAGAACTCCGGGAGAAGGAACTCGGCAAATTGATACCGTAACTTCGGGAGAAGGTATGCCCTCTAAGGTTAAGGACTTGCTCCGTAAGCCTCGGAGGGTCGCAGAGAATAGGTGGCTGCGACTGTTTATTAAAAACACAGCACTCTGCTAACACGAAAGTGGACGTATAGGGTGTGACGCCTGCCCGGTGCTGGAAGGTTAATTGAAGATGTGAGAGCATCGGATCGAAGCCCCAGTAAACGGCGGCCGTAACTATAACAGTCCTAAGGTAGCGAAATTCCTTGTCGGGTAGTTCCGACCCGCACGAATGGCGTAACGATGGCCACACTGTCTCCTCCGAGACTCAGCGAAGTTGAAGTGGTTGTGAAGATGCAATCTACCCGCTGCTAGACGGAAAGACCCGTGAACCTTTACTGTAGCTTTGCATTGGACTTTGAAGTCACTTTGTGTAGGGATAGGGTGGGAGGCTTAGAAGCAGAGACGCCAGTCTCTGTGGAGCCGTCCTTGAAATACCACCCTGGTGTCTTTGAGGTTCTAACCCAGACCCGTAATCCGGGTCGAGGGACCGTGCATGGTAGAGCAGTTTGACTGGGGCGGTCTCCTCCCAAAAAGAGTAACGGAGGAGTTCGAAGGTTACCTAGGGTCCGGTCGGAAAATCGGACTGATAGTGCAATAGTAAAAAGGTAGCTTAACTGCGAGACCGACAAGTCGAGCAGGTGCTAACAGAGACATAGTGATCCGGTGGTTCTGTATGGAAGAGCCATCGCTCAACGGATAAAAGGTACTCAGGGGATAACAGGCTGATTCCGCCCAAGAGTTCATATCGACGGCGGAGTTTGGCACCTCGATGTCGGCTCATCACATCCTGGGGCTGTAGTCGGTCCCAAGGGTATGGCTGTTCGCCATTTAAAAGTGGTACGTGAGCTGGGTTTAAAACGTCGTGAGACAGTTTGGTCCCCTATCTGCAGTGGGCGTTGGAAGTTTGACGGGGCTGCTCCTGGTACGAGAGGACCGGAGTGGACGAACCTCTGGTGTACCGGTTGTAACGCCAGTTGCATAGCCAGGTAGCTAAGTTCGGAAGAGATAAGCGCTGAAAAGCATCTAAGCGCGAAACTCGCCTGAAGATGAGACTTCCCTTGCGGTTTAACCGCACTAAAGAGTCGTTCGAGACCAGGACGTTGATAGGTGGGGTGTGGAAGCGCGGTAACGCGTGAAGCTAACCCATACTAATTGCTCGTGAGGCTTGACTCTATCATTTGAAAGAACTTCAAATAAAAAGCTTACTGACTGATTCAGTCATTACGGATATATTGATTGAAAGGCTTTACCGATTTGTACAGTTTAAGTTTGGCGGCCATAGCGAGTTGATCCCACGCCTTCCCATCCCGAACAGGACCGTGAAACGACTCAGCGCCGATGATAGTGTGGTTCTTCCATGCGAAAGTAGGTCACTGCCAAACACCTATTCTAAAGCCCCGACAGATGTCAGGGGCTTTTACTGTATTGTTTGACGGTTTGGCGAACCCGATCATTACCCTGCTATGGCGGCGGTGGGGTGGAATGGGGTAATACTCGGATGATCGAGTTTGCAGAAGAATGGGCTTTATTGATGTGGGAGAGGCCGCTCCGGAAATTAAAGTAAGTTGGGAATGTTGCAGAATCAAATACATTTCGGGATAGTGAAAGTTGGAAATATTTAAAATTGTTTGAATTAAAATGATGGAAAAGCATATGATAATAAAATATTTAGTGGTAACGCCTCCACGGCGGTGCCGTCCACATTAACGAAATGATAGGAAAACGCCATATGAAAAATTCCTCTTTGCCGCACTCTCCGTTCTGACCGCCTCGCTGTCGCTGGCCGCCGTCAACATCAATACCGCTTCCCGTCCGAATTGGAAGCCCTGCCCGGCATCGGTCAGCCAAAGCGAAAAGCCATTGCGGACTACCGCCAGCAGCACGGTGCCTTCAAATCGGTCGAGGAGCTCAAAAAACGTCAAAGGCATCGGCGGTATCTTCTCAAACTGAAGACCGAAGCAACCGTCGCCCCGCACCTGCAAACACAAAAAGCTAAAAACGCCGTCCCATCGCTAAAAATAGCCTTATTTGCGTATTCATGGAATTGAAGATGAGATACGATGGCCAAACTAAAAACGTCAATTCCGGAAGAGGTGGGCGTTTTTGTTCGTTGAACCGATCTTGTTACCGTGGAACAGGGTAGGGAAAGACAATGTAACGTTTCGGCGATTCGTACAATATTGTTACTTACCCTTTCGGCCTTAAGTGCGCTGTAGATGGTGATACGGCTGACTTGGTAGCGGCGTGCCAGGAGGTAACGCTTTCCTTCCTTGTGTGTAGGCCTGCCAAATGTCTTGGTGGTATAGAGTGAGGCGGGTGTTTTTGTGCGTTCATGTTTCAGTATTCGGCGGATTCGCATTTGAAGTGCAACTTTCCATAACAGAGAAAAGGCCGGTATGCGGCGGCATACGGCCTTTCCTGCAAGAAAGATTGCCATGGGCTACACACAACTGACCCAAGACGAACGGTACCATACCCAATACCTGTCCCGCTACTGCACCATCGCCGAAATCGCCAAACAGCTCAACCGCCATAAAAGCACCATCAGCCGCGAAATCAAGCGGCACTGCATCCAAGGACAGCAATACAGTGCCGAAAAAGCACAACGGCAAAGCCGGCTGACCAAACAGCGTAAGCGAAAACCCGATAAGCCCGATTCGCAGCTCATTCAGCACATCGACGCCCTTATCCGCCGCAAACTCAGTCCCGAACAAGTATGCGCCTACCTGCGCAAACACCACGGGATAACGCTCCATCACTGCACCGTTTACCACTACCTCGGCCAATACAACCGCAAACGCTACGGCAGCACATGGGCCGGAGGCAAAGTACCCAACCGCGTCGGCATAGAAGACCGACCCGCCATCGTCGACCAAAAACCTGCATCGGCGATTGGGAGTACGACACCATCATCGGCAAAGATCAGAAAAGCGCATTATTGACCTTGGTCGAACGCGTTACCCGATACATCATCTGCAAATTGGATAACTTAAAGGCCGAAGACACTACCCGGGCAGCCATTAGGGTATTAAAGGTATAGTCAATTAAAAACAAAATGGTACAATACTCAACTTTGAAGGTCTAACCATGGCATACTCTGAGGACTTAAGAAAAAAGCTTTTAAACTATTACGAACAATGCAAAAACATCAGCCAAACCGCAGCAACGTTTAACTTGTCAAGAAACACACTTTACCTGTGGATTCGCCTTTAAAAACAAACAGGCAGCCTAAAACATCAAGTTACCGGTCTAAATGCCGTCAAATTGGATAGGCAAAAACCGGCTACGTATGTTGAGCAACACCCGGATGCCTATCTACATGAAATCGCCAAACATTTTTGATTGTACGTCAGCCGCCGTTTGCTATGCACTCAAACAGATGGGGATGACGCGCAAAAAGACCACCACTTACAAAAGAACAAGATCCGGCCAAAGTAACGCATTATTTGACACGGCTGGCCGAATTTTTCGACTACCAACGTGTTTATTTGGATGAAACAGGATTTGACCGCTACCTGTTTCCGTCCCTATGCCCGCAGCCCGAAAAGGGCAAATAGTGAAAAGCGCAGATAAGTGGGAAAAGATACCGACGCTTATCTCTGGTGTCCGCACTAAGTCGGCAACCGGCTGATTGCTCGATGGTTTATCAAAATACGATGACCGGGTCTTTTTTAAAGCGTGGTTTCAGCAATGCCTACTCCGCATTGACTCAAAAATCGGTGATTATTTTAGATAATGCACGATTTTACGCGCATGGGTGTTTACAGGGAAATGGCGGAAAAATGGGGACATAAGGTGTGCCTCTTGCACCTTATTACCTGAGCTCAACCCGATTGAGAAGGTGTGGGCGAATATTAAGCGGTATCTGCGAACCGTATTATCTGATTACGCCCTGATTTGACAATGCGCTACTGTCCCATTTTGATTTTAATTGAATATACATAAAACCAGAGTCACACCATCACATGGATGACAGAAAGAGTTCTACCAACACACCAAAAATAGCTAAAAGCATTAAAGGCGGAAACCTATTTTTGCCGCCCTTACCATTCATGGGAGAAAGGGCTGAATGAAAACACCAACGGACTCATCCGGCAATATTTCCCCAAACAAACCGATTTCCGAAATATCAGCGATCGGGAGATACGCAGGGTTCAAGATGAGTTGAACCACCGGCCGAGAAAAGCGCGGCTGTGAAACGCCAAGTGTTTTGATCTGAATCTGTTCCAACCACCGGTACCCTGGTGTTGCGCTTGAAATCGAATCCAAGTTCTACTGAAAATACTGTAAACAACGCTTCTGGTTTCTACATGTAAGGATTGCAGGCCTGCTTGGAAAGATTCATCGTAAGGGTGTAGATGAATAGCTTTTTCCTAAAACCCCGCTCGAGCCAACTCCTCCAATAGAGCAGGCCGGCGTGGTTTCTCGCTATATCGTTCCCTGATTTCGTCAGCAAAGTCTTTCATTGCCTGCCGTTGTGCGGAATACTGGCGGCGGAGTATCTTTAATTGGTTAAAGAGCTGGCGGTATTGATTGCGGTTGCTTGCCTTATTGATTTGAGCCGCAAAGATTTTCAGGTAGCAAGCTACGATTTGGTCGTGATACGGCTTGGGGAAAGACGGGGCAAAACGATTCATTATGTGCAACAAGAGGAGACCTTTGCAAAAATTTCTTTTTCCCCCGACAGCCAGAAACCCCTAGTCAGGTTTTTCAGTTGTTTTTCATTCAAATATCCACTGATTTTACCCAAATACCCCTTAATCCTCCCCGGATACCCCGATAATCAGGCATCCGAGCCGCCTTTTTAGGCGGCAACAGGACTACTGCCAGCCTGTTAGCCGCTTTCAACAGGTTTAAAACATCGCCGCTTCAGATGGCTTTGCGCACTCACTTTACACAGACCAAAATAGGCTGCCCGGGCGTAGCGGAATTTACGGTGCAGCGTACCGAAAGCTTTGTTCGACCACATAACGGGTCTTCGACAAATATCGGTTGCGTTTGGTTTGCGCTTCCGTCAGCGGACGGTTGTGGCAGGCTTTGCGCATAATGCCGTCTAACAACTTCGATGCTCTTTCAGATGTTGCCGGTTTTCCTTACTGTCGTAGCCTTGTCGGCATAGAACGGTCGTACCCAGCAATGCCTTCCAACAAAGGGACAGATGGTTGCACTCATGGGTATTGGCAGGAGTGATGTGCAGTTTCTCGATATAGCCTTCCTCATCGGTACAGGTATGTTGTTTGTAACCGAGTTTGTAGAGGTCGTTTTTCTTTGTCCAGTGGGCATCTTTGTCCTTACTCGGTGTGGTTTGGCCGCTGACTTGTCCTTCCTCGTCGACTTCTATGGCCTGACGCTGTTTGCTGCCGGCAGTCTGAATAATGGTGGCGTCAATGACGGCGGCGGATGCTTTCTCTACTTTTAGGGTTTTTCGGCCAGTTGTCGGTTAATCAGTTCCAGCAATTCGGACAGGGTGTCGTCTTGCGCCAGCCAGTTGCGGTAGCGGCATAAGGTGCTGTAATCAGGGGATGCTCAGTTCGTCAAAAACGACAAAAACAGGTTGAAATCGATGCAGGTGATGAGGCTGTGTTCGAGTTCGGGATCGGAGAGGCTGTGCCATTGTCCGAGCAGGACGGCTGAACATGGACAACAGGGGATAGGCAGGACGGCCGCGGTGGTCTCTAAGGTAACGGGTTCTTTGACGATTCAGGTATTGCTCGATCAGTTGCCAATCAATCGCCTGATCCAACTTCAATAGTGGGAAGCGGTCGATGTGTTTGGCAATCATAGCTTATGCGATTTGCTGGAAGAAGGTGCTCATGGAAAAATCCCCTAAATGTCTTGGTGGAATTTAGGGGGATTTTGAGAGATTTACAAAGGTCTCATAAAACCGACATCAATTATTTGTCCACAACGATTTTGGCTGCCTGTCCGTCAGGAGAGGGTTCGTATAGTGGACTCGTCGCCGTAATACAGCACGCCGAGTTTGATGGGGATGCGGCCTTGCGATTTGCGGTGGGCGTTGGAGTCGCGCAGGGAGTAGGCGCAGCCACAGTATTCTTGTTGGTAGAAGTGTTCGCGTTTGCCGATTTCGATCATGCGCGCCTGCCGCCGCCTTTGCGCCAGTTGAAATCCCAATACACGACGTCGTCGTAGGGTGCGGCGGCGCGGTGGCCGCAGTCGTTGATTTGCGCCATGTTTTTCCAGCGGGAAATGCCCAGCGAGCTGGTGAAGACGGGGAAGCCGTTTTCGTGGGCGTATTGGGCGGCTTTTTCGAAACGCATGTCGAAACACATGGTGCAGCGGATGCCGCGTTCGGGTTCGAATTCCATGCCTTTGGCTTTGGCGAACCATTCTTTGCGGTCGTTTTCGTAGTCGTCGTCTTTGTCGATGAAGGGGATGCCGAATTTGTCGGCGAAGCGCATGTTTTCTTCTTTGCGCAACATGTATTCTTTGAGCGGGTGGATGTTGGGGTTGTAGAAGTAGATGGTGTAGTCGATGCCGCTGGCGAGCATGGCTTCCATCACTTCGCCGCTGCACGGGGCGCAGCAGGAATGCAGCAGGACTTTTTTATGGCCGCCGGGCGGGACGAGGATGGGGCGGTTGATGTCGGTAACGATGGGGCTGGTTTTGTCGTTCGCGATTGGGTGTTCCGTTTGTGGTGTTTCAGACGACCTTTGGGTTTTATGGGTCGTCTGAAATGTCGTTATGGGATGGGTTTGTTTTTGTTTTTGGCTGCTTTGCCGTCTTTGGGGTCGGGTGGCGGCGGCTCGGCGAAAGATGCTTTCGGGGTTGGGGATGTGCGGCAAATTCTTGCAGCAGTTTTTGGTAGTCTTGGGACTGTTTCATCAGCTCTGCCGCGGCGGTCCGCAGGTTGTCCACGTCTTCGGGCGGAGGTAGAAGCTGGTGGGGATGTTCAACACTTTGTCGCGCAACGCGGAGGGCGGCAGGTCTTTGAGGTTGAGGCTGACAAAGGAAAAGCTGATTCCGTCGCCGTTTTGTCGGCTGGCTTCGTTGCGCTTGTCGACAAAAGCGCGGAAGCAGCGTTGGGATTCTTGGGTGTATTGGTCGATGGGGATGTTGACGATGGCGGTAACGACGTCGCGGAATCCAGGTACGGCGGCGGTTTTGTCCATATTGCTGCTGATTTGGTTTTGGGCGTTGACGCTGATGACGACGATGTGGCGCAAGTTGCGGCTGCGGATTTGTTGTTCCAACACTTTGTCGGGATACATTTCGGTCATGTCCAAGAGGCTGCGCATGCCGAGGTTGTCGGTTAAGCCGCCGTCTATCAGGTGGATGTAGGGACGGGTTTTGCTGTCGCTGTATTTGTTGAACCTGTCTTTAAACTCTTGATAGGTGGCGTTTTGCTGCTTTTGGGACTCGAGGCCGGTCATTTGCAGCTGCGGCGGCAGGGTGTAGCCGCAGTTGCCGCCGTTGTTGTTGAGGGTAATCGGGGCGAAGATCATGGGCACTGCGCTGGAGGCGGCAACGGCGCGGCAAGGCGCAATCCGCCCAAGTCGATACACATGGGGTCGAAGTATTCTTGCGTGAAGTTCAGGCGTTCGCCCGCGCCCATGTCGGTGGCGGAAATGATGGCGAACGAGGGCCTTTGCCGTGCATTTCCAAATCGCGGAAGGTGGCTTTGCCGAAAAGGTGGTTTTCAAACTGCTCCTGCAAAGAGGTCGCCGCGTCCGTATTCGGGTGAGGGCGAGGCGGGGCAGGTTGGACATGGAAAAGGCTTGCTTTGACGACTTGGCGTTGGAAGTTTTGGTGAAGGCAAACGTAAAACATGGGATGGTTTCTTCGCCTTTGAGCGCGAAGTAGGCGGCGAGGACGGAACCGCCGGATACGCTCGACCACCAAATCGACATTGGACATCAGCGATTTGCTTTTGCCGCCGATGGTAGCTTTTTGCTGCTGAAGCTGTTCCAACACGCCGTAGCCCAACGCCGCCGCGCGTGCCGCCGCCGGAGAGCATCAGGATGATGAAGGTGTCGTCTTCTTCGCGCCGAAAACTGGCTGGTTTCAAAACGATAGCTCTGGTTCATATCAATTTTATTGATGGTGGCGACAGGCTGATACTTGACCAGCGAGCAGGGCTGACAGCGCGGCCAAAGGTAAAGGCGGTCAGGAAGGTTTTGAACGGGCGTTTCGGCATGGAAGTTTGGCTGTGAAACAAAAAGAGCTTGATTATAATGGATTAAATCGGTTTTCGATACCTGCCGGCGGGTTAAGGCGATGCCGCAGCGTAGATTGAAAGGTTTTCAGACGACCTTGGTTCATTCCGCAATCGGACAGGTCGTCTGAAAAATAAATCAGGTTTAAGGCTTGTCCGCCTTGTCTCCGATTTTGCCTTCTTTGCCTTGAAGCAGGTTTTTGGATATTGCTTTTATGGCGGTACAACACCAGCACGGCGATGACGACGGTCGCCCAAGCCCAAGAAGGGTAGGGCATCAGCCAGAAGGCGACGAGCGGCGCGGCTACGGTGGCGGCGAGCGCGGCGAGCGAGGACACTTTAAAAGCCGAACGCCATCGCCCAGCCAAATTGCCGCGCAAACCAAAGCTGTTGCAGGCGAAAGCGCCAGCAATACGCCCAAAGCAGTCGCCACACCCTTACCGCCTTTAAAGCCGAAAAACAGTGGCCACATATGTCCGACCAACGCGGCGACGGCAACCGCCGCTATGGTGATGTCCGACAGATTCAAAGCATCTTGCAGACAGCGTGCCAAAACCACCGCCACCAAACCTTTGAGCGCGTCGCCCAGCAAAGTCAGCGCCGCCGCCTTTTTCTTGCCGCTGCGTAAAACATTGGTCGCGCCAGGGGTTGCCCGAGCCGTAAGTGCGCGGATCGTCCATGCCGTAATATTTGGGAAACAATGACGGCAAACGACAGCGAACCGATTAAATAAGCCGCGATAACGGCGGATACATTGAACATTTCAGATGCTTTACTTAAAATGGGACGCTCATTTTATCAAAAACAGGCAGGCAAAATGGACAAAAATCTTTTTACGCGGCATGAAGGCGGACACCTTAATCGGCGTGTACGACTGGGAACGCGAACGCCCCCAAACCCTGATTTTGGACTTGGACATCGGCATCCCCGAACAAAGCGGTCAAGACGACCACATCGGCAATACCGTCCATTACGGCGAAGTCTGCGAAGCCGTCAGGGCAAGCCTTGCCGAACAAAGCTTCCTCTTGCTCGAATCATTGGCGGAACACATCGCCAAACTCATCCTCGACAATTTCAGCGCGTTGAGTGTGCGCGTCAAAATCATCAAGCCCGGCATCCTGCCCGATGTCAAAGAAGTCGGCATTGAAATCGAACGCAGCAGGGTTTAAAGCAGCACAAACGGTTTAGCGAAACCCGCTTCGCTTCTTTCAGACGAGCCTTTTCATGACTCAAGAGGTCGTCTGAAAGCACGGCTCCAAAGAAGTTAAAACCCATTCCCAATTTTCAGACGACCCCGTATCAAACTTTAAAAAGAGAACACGCAAATGGATTTGAAAGAAACCAAACTCAGCAGCGAGCCGATTTCAAGGCTCATTTGTTACCATCAACCGCGACAAAGTCCGCCTGCCCAATGGCAACGAAAGCCAGCGCATCGTCATCCGTCATCCCGGCGCGGCCTGCGTTTTAGCGGTTACCGAAGAGGGCAAAGCCGTACTCGTGCGCCAATGGCGTTACGCCGCAGACGCTGCTACGCTCAGAGCTGCCCGCCGGCAAACTCGATGCAGGCGAAGACCCGCCGAATGCGCCCTGCGCGAGCTGGCGGAAGAAACCATACACCGCCGACCGTGTCAAACTCATCAGCAGCTTCTACACCGCCATCGGCTTCTGCGATGAAAAATGTACTTCTACCAAGCAGAAGGCGTGCGCCTCGGCAGCACCTTGAGCAACGACGAAGATGAAATCAGCGAAACCGTCCTGATGAGCAAGGAAGAAGCCCGCACCGCTTTGGCACACAACGAAATCAAGACGGCAAAACCCTAATCGGCCTGCAATATTGGCTGATGCAGGATTGATGTGAAAAGGATGTAAAAGGTCGTCTGAAAGAATGTTTTCAGACGACCTTTGTTTAAAGTACCACTTATTTGGTGAAGTTTTTCAGTATGGCGGAGGCGATGTCGTCCAAGCCGAAAACCGTCGGCTTCCTGCGCCGAGCCGTTGGGGTGAGCTTTATCAACGAGGTTGGGCAGGACTTGAGCCAGCAGGTCGCCCGCCTGGTTGGCATCAATGCCGAACTTTTTCGCCACTTGGCTGATGGTGTCGCTGCCCAGCGCGTTTTTGCAAATCGCTGCCGGATATGGGCGCGTTGTCTTGTTGGTTGGAAACTCAGCTGTTCAATACGTCGCCCAATCCGCCTTGTTGCAACTGGTTGATCAGACTGCCCTCCCGCCTGCTGACGTACCAAATCCATCGCCATATCGGTCAGAGGTTTTGTGCGCCGCGACCGTCTTTACCGCCCAGTGCTTGTGCTGCCGCGTTCAGCAGACTATCCATTAATGCCATGATGTTTCCTTTGTGTGAAGTGTAAAATGCCGAGTGTAACAAAATTCCGTCATTTAATTCGCGGTTTAACTCAATTAAACCCGGCTTAGGGAGAATTGACGCGAAAACAAAAAGGTCGTCTGAAAGCCTGTGTTGCGCGAAATCCGAATCCAAGGCCTTTTATTTCAAGCCGAGGCAGGGAGGTTTCCGCTATTCCCGTCTTGGAAAATCACGTCGTTTTCAAACCGCGCCATATTGTGCAGCCCGTCGGTCAGGGCGATGCCTTTCAGTTCGTGGCGGCGAACCAAGCCCAACACGGCTTCCCTTGCCGGAAACGGGATGGCAGCGGGCAGGGATCCATGTGTTGGAAACGGTCGGTGAAAAAGAGGTATAAATAACCGTCCCGCGCGTAAAGCCCACCGTCTTTGTGGTTTATCCGACAAAAAGCGGCTGCTCCGCCAATTGGTTCCAAACAATATATTTCACGGATTTCGCCAAATCCGCCGAATATTTTCCACCAACCCGATCAACAACACATTCTCCCTGTGGCGTGTTGCCAGCATTCAGCAATTCCTCATCTTCGACATTCGTAAACTGCTTGAACAATTCCTCCGCCCGCCGGCGTTACTTTGTAGGGATTGGAAAAACCGACGATGGCTATCGGATGAAATTGCAGCGGTAACTCGGCATCGGTACCGATGGACAACGCCTCCATTTTTCTCAAGGAAGCCGCCATGCCGTCCGCGCCGTTTACGCATCAGCCGAAAGCGCGCATTCAAAATGCTCGCCGTCCCTGTCCTCGGTATTCCATCAGTTGAATGCCCAACGAGTGCGCGACACGCAGGACGTACTCAAATTATTGAACTGGTCGCCTTATCCAACGCGCCGACCAAGCGATGCCGTCTAAAGCGCCGTCCTGCCCGTCTGAAAAAGCCCGCGCCGCCTCGCAGTTTTTCAAACACATATAAAAACCGTCCGCCCGTCTTTCAGACGACCTATATACGGGATACTCGTCCCTTCCGACACATCCGCCTGCATGGCAGACAGCGGCACATACACTTTATCTTTCGCATAAATCGCCCGTGCCGAACCCTCGCTTTTTTCCTGCGCGGAAAGTCTGCGCGGCTCTTCTGCCGTTTTCGCTGGGACGGCTTAGTTTCTCAAAAATTTTTGACAAAATACTCATTCGGTTTTCCTTATTAATGTATTGGTATGCGCCCGCTTGTATGCTTTTCTGCACAACAGAACGGCGGCAAACCGGGCGTGCAGGATTTTATCACAGCCTTTTTCAGACGACTTGCATTACCCCTAAGATACCGTCCATAATAGCTTTATGCTTTAAGCTAGGAAAAACAATGACTCTCCGAACCTCTACGTTATCCCTACTGCCCTGCTTATCCTTTTCCCGACGATGGCTGCAGCGAACGACGAACCGCCCGCCGACGGCGACACTGGGTTGAATACCGCCACAAAGGAGTTTCCAAACGCTTGGACAAATGGGTCAACCGCATAGACGACTGGTTTGGCGAACCAAATCGACCATCCTGCCGATGCCAACCTTCGCGTCATGCTCGATACCGAATGGAACCCTGAAGACAAGTTTACCGTGACGCCCCGCGTACGGGAGTCGTCTGAAACTGCCGACCTTGGAGAAAAAAGTCCATGCGGTTTTCGGTGACGACTCTCTGGACGACGAGTTGAAACACGAAGCCAACGCCTACCGCAACCGTACCAATACCAACGGCAGGATATTCGATGCATCCCTAAGCCGCGACAACAATGCTTCCATTGCCGTACGCTGGTCTGAAGCATTCGCAAAACAGCACACCGATACCGACTTCGATATCGGTATCCGCTCCGGCAGCGACCTGTTCGCCCGCGCCAAAAGCTCGAGCAATTGGCAACTGACCGACCACATCGACACTAGCTTGGAACAAATCTACCGTTACGGCATCAAGAGCAAACACCATGTCCGTACCAACTGGGAAACGCGCTACATCCCCAGCGAAAAAGCTTTATCGCCAATCAGGCACACCTGCAATACGAACACGATAAAACCGAAGACTGGACATGGGGCAACAGCCTTTTCCGACAACACAACTCGGCAAACACCGCCACGTCAACTACGGCGTATATACCGGCGGCAATATTGAAAAACGCAAAGCCGCCCTCAATACCTACGGACCGTTTACCACCTACCGCCAGCCGATTTGGCGCAACTGGCTGTTTACCCAAACCGAAGTCAACTACTACAACAACCGCAGGAAAACCAAAAAACACCGCGTCGGCGCGCTGTTAGGATTGAGCATTATTCTGATGCCAAAAAGGTCGTCTGAAAGCCTGTTAACGGATTCAACCGCCAATACAGCTTTCAGACGACCTTTTTCTCAAATCAAACTTTTCTCAAACGGATGATTCTTCCGAACCTTCTTCCCTGCCGTTAAAATACTCCACGGCTCCTCCATCGAAAAAGCCCTGCAAAATCGCTTGCGCCGCCGCTCGGTCAGTACCGCCTTCTGTTTGCGCCCGAACACCTGCGCTTCGGCAAGCAGGCTTTCCGCATATAGCGAGGACATCCGTTCATCCACCCAATATATGGGCGGGTTGAAACGCCCGTGCGAGGCGGCGGCCGAATTTGCGGCTGAGGCGGGTCAACTCGTGTTCCGTGCCGTCGGCGTGGGTCGGCAATCCGACGACCAAATGCTTGAGCTGCCATTCCGTATCAGCTTGGCGATGGCGTTGAATTTCTCGTCGTTGCTGTTGCCGGTAACAGTCGCCAAAAGGATGCGACAAAGTCAGTTCCGCATCGCCCTGAGCCACGCCGATACGCGCCTCGCCGAAATCAAACGCCAAAAACCGTCCCCTACCGGTGCTTTATGCGATGACCGGCTCCACAGACAAAGCGCATCGGGCTGGATGCCCAGCTTTAGCAAACGCAGCGGCGTAGCGATGTTCGTAAGGCATATCGAACAAAATATGCTCGTCCGCCTTGACCGTCAGCCAGACATTGTCCGCCAGCTCGCGTTCAAGCTGCCTTTGCTCCAGCTCAGAATAGCCTATACTGATTAAAATCTTGTCCACCGCGCCCTGACGCGATAAGTTTTCAATCACATCGCGCGAAGACGTCAGCGCAATGTCGTCTGCAAACAATCATACTGTTTTGCCCAGTTGCCCACCGGCGTATGCACGACACAGCCGCGGTCAATCTGTACCGGCGCCCATCATGACGTGTTCGTGCTGCATCCGCAAAGGGAATATTGCGGTCGGTTGCCCGCAAAAATCATGTCCATCGTAATCGGCGACGGTTTGTTGATGATGATGCCCAACGCGCCCTCTTCGTTGTGTTCGCACATACGTCGCGAATTCTCGAAAAACGGGTCGTCCATATCGGGCATGGCAATCGGGAAATGGTCGGTTAGGTTCATATCGCTCATCTTTTTACTTGTTCGGCACAGGCGCATCTACGACGCACGCACCGTAAATCTGTTTGCCTTCCATACCACCGGCAACTTGCTGCGCATCCGCTGAGCACCGCCAAAGCACGACACCGCGCTCAAAGAGTTCTTCGGCGAACCCTGAACGATTTTGTCGCTGTAAAACCAAATACGCAAACGCCTTACGTTTAGGATCGTAATAACGGATAATCTGCTGGCTCTTAAACGCCAAAGCTCGCGCTGCGCTTTAAACACCTCCGCGGCTTGATAACGGCCTGCTCGTTATAACGGATGACCTCCGCCGTCTGCACGCGCGACACGGAAGCATCGCTCGCATCTTCCTCCAAATTCGCGTTTCTTTCAAACCGCCTTTTTCGCATAAAGAAATATAACAGGCAACTCCTTGCACATCAGGATCGTCAAACCCCTCGACTTCAATACGGTCATTTTTCCCCAACATATGAAAAACCGTGCTGGCACGTCCGATTTTGTCGGTATCGTTACCGCAGGAAGCAAGAAGCAGGGCGCAAAGCGCAGGCAGAATGATTTTTATTCATGTAAATAAGAAACCTTTGAGGGTTGAAAATAAAGCTAACACCGTAGCTCCTACTATATAAGACCGCTTGTTCAGATTGCAAGCGCAGAGAAAAGCATTGTCTGAGACAAATATGGGCAGATGTTGTTTTCAGACGACCCGCTGACTATATAATTCCGCCTATTGCCTTTTACTTTAACGATCCAGAACCCAATCATGCGTTACAAACCTCTTTTACTCGCCCTGCTCATCGGTTTCGCTTCGCCTTCTTTCGCCGCCAAAGACGCGCCCAAGGAAAAGGCTGCGCCCTGTCAAAAAGCGTCAAAGACAAAAGACGCCGAACCTGCTAAAAAGAAGCTGCCAAAGACAAAGCGAAACCTGCCGCGAAAAAGGAAACTGCCGAAGCGGCGAAAAACGAGCGTGTAAAGAACGCAAAAACGACAAAGAAGTTAAAAACAAGATAAAGGCGACAAAACCAAAAAGGCGAAGCCAAAGCAGAAGAGAAGGCAGGCAAAGCCGTTCCGTAAAAACCGAGCCTGTAAAAGGCAAAGACAAAAGCGGCAGACAAACCCGCAGCCAAAAATAATGTAAAAGGCAAAAAGAAAGCTGCCGAGTTGCCTAAAAAGACGAAGCAGCGGAAAAACAAGACAGAAAAAGCCGTCGAGAAAAAGCGGACAAAGCCGATAAGAAAAACCGCTGCCGCCGATTCAGACGACTTCAATCCGCAGTAACTGCCGCCGCCAATGATTTGGAAAGCAAAAATCGCTGCGCAGCCGCAACGAAGGTTTCATCATCCACGTCAATACCACGTTGAAACAGTTGCAGCAAAGCCGTATCAACTTATCCGCCATCAACCGCCAACAGCGCGACGCATGGGATGTTTCAAAAACTCAATGCTGATTTGAACCACCTGAAAACTCAGGTTTCAACACGCGCGCAAATTTCCCGCTTTCGTTTCGAGTAACTATAAAAACAGCCAGCCCAACGCCGTTGCCCTGTTCCTGAAAAATGCCGAGCCGGGTCAGAAAACCCGCTTTCTGCGTTACACCCGCTATATCAATACTGCCAACGAGCAAGTCATCAAAGACGCTGAGAAGCAGCAAAAAGAGCTGGCAGCGCAAGAGCAGAAAATCAACAACAGCTGGCATACCTGAAAAACTTCAGGTCAACGTCCAATCTTCGCTGCGCCGACACGGCGTAACCAACACCGCCGAACAAGCGGAAAGCCGCCGCCAAAATGCGCAGATGGCAAAAGATGCGCAGAAAAATCAACCACAAAGAAAACGAACAACGCCTGAACAACTTGCTGAAAGACTTGGAAAAGCGTAAAAGCCGAGCAACGCCGCCAGGAAGCCGAAGCGCGTAAAAAGCCGCCGAAGCCCGTCTTGCCGCCGCTGAAAAAGCGCGCAGACCGCGCCGCCGCGCAAAAAGCCGCCGACGAACGCGCCGCCATGTCCAACCTGACCGCAGAAGACATGAACATCCGCGCGCCTTCCTACGTCAGAATCAGCACTGCCAACAGCTTCAGCCGCATGCAGGGTCGTCTGAAAAACCGGTCAGCGGCACGCTTGCCGGACTCTTCGGACAAGACCGCGGCGACGGCGGCGTGGAAAGGCGTAGTTCTGCAAACGACTCCGTCAACCGTCAGCAGCATCGCCGCCGGTACGGTTACCTACGCCGATGAACTGGAAGGTTTCGGCAAAGTCATCGTCATCGATCACGGCGACGGCTATATCAGCATCTATTCAGGTTTGAGCGAAATCGAAGTCGCCAAAGGCTACGCCGTAGCCGCAGGCAACCGCCTGGGCATCAGCGGAACCCTGCCTTCGGGCATGGAAGGCCTGTATTTGAAGTCCCGCTACAACGGGCAGGCAATGAACCCACTCTCCTGGATAAGCTGACCTGCAAACCGGTTTGACATTTTGCAGACGACCTTTTTGCCGTATCACGGGGTCGTCTGAAATTTAACAACTGAACTCGACTACCTCTATATTCAAAAAGCTTTTTACACCCGCGCAGATATTTTTTTACGCTAACCCTGTTGTTTGCCAAGCGTAAATCGCATACAGTCTTGCGGACGTATATTCAGGTCGTCTGAAGCAATATTTCCCAACCCGTTTCACAGTCATTACGGTCTGAAATGAAATAATATAGTGGATTAACAAAAATCAGGACAAAGGCGACGAAGCCGCAGACAGTACAGATAGTACGGAACCGATTCACTCGCAGCTTCAGCACCCTAGAGAATCGTTCTCTTTGAGCTAAGGCGAGCAATGCCGCACTGGTTTAAAAGTTAATCCACTATACAAAAAGAAAGCCATTCATAATGTCAACATCCACTTTGAAAAAGTCGCACTCTACACACTCGGCGCATTCAGCGGCGTCGCCCTCAGCTTGAGGCGTTCAAAGCTTTGCCGCCGAAAAAGACAAAAAGACAACGAAACCCTGCCCGTACAATCCATCCGCAACATGGCGGAAGTCTACGGGCAAATCAAAGCCAATTATTACCAAGACAAATCTGATGCCGACCTCTTTGAAGGCGCGATGAAAGGCATGGTATCCGACCTGACCCGCATTCCGAGTATTTGGATAAAAAGGCTTTGCCGACATGAAAAGAATCCACTAGCGGCGAATTCGGCGGCTTGGGTATGGAAATCGGTCAGGAAGACGGATTTATCAAAGTCGTCGCTCCGATTGAGGATACGCCCGCCGAGCGCGCAGGCGTGAAAAGCGGCGATTTCATCGTCAAAATCGACAACGTTTCCACGCGGCCTGACCACCAGTGAAGCCGTGAAAAATGCGCGGCAAACCGGGTACCAAAAATCGCTGACCCTTTTCGCGCAAAAATGCGGACAAACCCATCGTCGTCAACCTGACCCGCGCCATCATTAAAGTCAAAAGCGTCCGCCACCACCTGCTCGAACCGGGCTATGGCTACATCCGAGTGTCCCAATTCCCAAGAGCGCACCGTGGCAGCCATCAACGAAGCTGCCAAAGCATTGATTAAAGAAAATAAAGGTGCGTCGCTCAAAGGTCTCGTCCTCGACCTGCGCGATGACCCGGGCGGCTTGCTTGACGGCGCGGTCGGCGTGTCTGCCGCCTTCCTGCCTGCAGATGCAAAAGTCGTCAGCACCAAAGGACGCGACGGCAAAGAAAGCTCGGTATTGAAAGCCCGTCCCGAAGACTATATCCGCGTGAGCGGCAAAGACCCGCTGGCAGATCGCCTGCCGAGTTGAAAACCATCCCGATGACCGTGTTGATTAACTCAGGTTCCGCCTCCGCTTCCGAAATCGTCGCAGGCGCGCTGCAAGACCACAAACGCGCCGTCGTCGTCGGTACGCAAAGTTTCGGCAAAGGCTCAGTTCAAACCCTGATTCCGCTGTCCAACGGCAGCGCAGTCAAACTGACCACCGCCCTGTACTACACGCCGAACGACCGCTCGATTCAAGCGCAAGGTATCGTTCCCGACGTCGAAGTCAAAGACAAAGACCGCGCCTTTGAAAGCCGCGAAGCCGACCTCGCCGGACACATCGGCAACCCGCTCGGCGGCGAAGACGTCAACAGCAGCAACGAAATCAGCACGCCTGATTCAAACGAAGCCGCGAAAGCCGACGAAAACGCCAAGTCCAAAAAGGCAAGGACAAAAGAAAGACGAAGACCTCTCCAGCCGTCGTATTCCTAATCCTGCCAAAGACGACCAGCTCCGCAAAGCCTTGGATTTAGTCAGAAAAACCAGCCGAATGGCAGAAGTCTTTAGGTTTGGCGGCGAAAAACCGGCTCCGAAAAAGACAAGAAAGACGGTAAAGACGAAAGCAAATAAGCTCAGTCCGAATCCTTGAAAAAGGTCGTCTGAAAACGATATGATTGTTTTCAGACGACCTTTTCACACTTCAAAACCCCATAGGGAAAACATTATGGCAAAAAGCTCCCAAAACCATCTACCAATGCACCGAATGCGGCGGCACTTCTCCCGAAATGGCAAGGCAAATGCCCGCATTGCGGCGAGTGGAACACGCTTCAGGAAAACTGGCCGCGCCCGAACCGAAAAACGCCCGCTTCCAATCTTGGGCGGCGGATACCTCGACCGTCAATCCCTCTCCGCCGTGACCGCCACCGAAAGTGCCGCGCAATCCGACCGGCATGGGCGAACTTGACCGCGTATTGGGCGGCGGTTTGGTTGATGGCGCGGTCATCCTGCTCGGCGGCGACCCCGGCATCGGCAAATCCACGCTGCTGTTGCAAACCATCGCCAAAATGGCGCAAAGCCGCAAAGTGCTGTACGTTTCCGGCGAAGAATCCGCCCAACAAGTCGCCCTGCGTGCGCAACGTTTGGAACTGCCCACCAAAGGCGTGAACCTGCTTGCCGAAAATCCGCATGGAAGCGATTCAAGCGGCGTTGAAACAGCATCAGCCCGAAGTCGTCGTCATCGACCCATCCAAACCATGTATTCCGACCAAATCGCCTCCGCCCCCGGCTCCGTGTCGCAGGTGCGCGAATGCGCCGCCCAACTGACGCGCATGGCGAAACAGATGGGCATCGCCATGATACTGGTCGGACACGTTACCAAAGACGGCGCGATTGCCGGCCCGCGCGTGCTGGAACACATGGTCGATACCGTGTTGTATTTCGAGGGCGACCAACATTCCAACTACCGCATGATCCGCGCCATCAAAAACCGCTTCGGCGCGGCAAACGAATTGGGCGTATTCGCCATGACAGAAAACGGTTTGAAAGGCGTGTCCAATCCGTCCGCCATCTTCCTGCCAGCTACCGCGACGACACCCCCGGGTTCGTGCGTTTTGGTGACGCAGGAAGGCAGCCGCCCGCTTCTGGTCGAAATTCAGGCATTGGTCGATGATGCACGGTTTCACCCCCAAACGCCCTCACCGTCGGCCTCGAACAAAACCGCCTCGCCATGCTGCTTGCCGTCCTCAACCGCCACGGCGGCATCGCCTGCTTCGACCAAGACGTGTTCCTCAACGCCGTCGGCGGCGTCAAAATCGGCGAACCCGCCGCCGACCTCGCCGTCATCCTCGCCATGCTCTCCAGCTTCCGCAACCGCCCGCTGCCCGAAAATGGTTGCCTTCGGCGAAATCGGCCTCAGCGGCGAAGTCCGCCCCTGTCGCACGCGGACAAGAGCGGCTCAAAGAAGCGGAAAAACTCGGCTTCAAACGCGCCATCGTCCCCAAAGCCAATATGCCGCGCAACGAAAAAGAGTTCCCAAATCTAAAAATCTTCGGCGTTTCCAGCCTTCGGGAAGCCATCGAAATCTGCCGCGATGCGGAAAAATTGACAGACAGCAATCGAAAAAGGTCGTCTGAAAACCTATTCCCAGTTTCAGACGACCTTCATCGAGGAGCGTGTGGTACATTTGATATGCCTCTTACTCAAATCAGTATGAAGCAAAATTCCAGCCTATTCTTTTTGCTTTTAGGAAGAGAGGGAAGGGCGATAGGGTTGGGGATTTTCTATTTCACTTTGCCATACTATACGAATGTGAGGCTAGGGTAGTCTGGTGTTTCTGATTTTATAGTGGATTAAATTTAAATCAGGACAAGGCGACGAAGCCGCAGACAGTACAGATAGTACGGCAAGGCGAGGCAACGCCGTACTGGTTTAAATTTAATCCACTATAATTTGCCGTATAGAGCGGCATATGTTTAAAGATTGAAAAGCGGAAGAGGGTGGAAAATACAGTGGTTTGAGAACCGGTTCGCACTACCCTCCCGCATCCTGTTAAAAATACCCGGTCTGAAAAAGACAAAAGATAAGAATAGAATTATGAGTATTGCCAATAATAAAAAGCCTTTCACGACTTCTTTATCGAAGACCAGCTCGAAGCCGGTCTGGTATTGGAAGGTTGGGGAAGTCAAAGCCATCCGCGCCGGGCGGGTGCAGTTGAAAGAAAGCTATATTTACTGGAAAAAAAGACGCTTTTTATCTGGTCGGCTGCCATATTACCGCGCTGCCGACCGCCTCGACGCACGTCAAACCCGACCCCGTCCGTCCGCGCAAGCTTTTGCTCAAGCAATCCGAAATCAACAAGCTAATCGGTAAAAACCGAGCGTGCGGGTTATACCATCGTTCCGTTGAACCTGCACTTCACGCGCGGCAAAATCAAAATGGAAATCGGTTTGGCGAAGGGTAAAAAACAACACGACAAACGCCAAAGCCTGAAAGAAGCCGACTGGAAACGCGAAAAACAACGTTTGATGAAAAATGTGCGCTGAGGCTGATAACAGCTTGAATGGAACGCCGGGCGCCGATGTTGCTGCAAACTTGTATCTGCTTTTACACATCAAGCTCTATGTTTGCAAAAACATACCCAAGATTGCTTTCTTCAGGCTTTTTCAGACGACCCCTGCGACCCAATAATCAGGGTCGTCTGAAAATTTACGGAGTAACGCCATGTCCCGCTCTTTCGCTTTTCCTGCCGCTGTTTTTTGATTATCTTCGGTGCCGTTTGGTTTTTGAAAACGACGGACATCCTGCCCGCAACTTCGACCATTGTGTCCGCCGGTATGGTGCTGGCGGGGATTGCAGTTTTGGTGATGGACGGTGTCAACAAGCAGTCTATCGTTTCTGGACCGCTGCTGGTATATCGGCGCGGCGGTGTATCTGCACAATCAATATTGGCTCCGGATATTCGCCGCTGGTTGCTGAGAATGATGGTGCTGGGCCGCTTGTTGCTGCTTTCGCGCAGCGACTATGGTGCCTTATAAGCAGCATAAACAGCAGGATAACTAAGCCCCTCTCCTGCAAAGGTCGTCTGAAAATGGTATAATCCGCCGTTTTCAGACGACCCTGTTTTGTTATCGGAATCCTGTTTTGAAACAGTCAGACCGTTCCCTATCACTCTGCAAAGTTCCCGCCATGACCCAAGACAAAATCCTCATCCTCGACTTCGGTTCGCAAGTTACCCAGCTTATCGCCCGCCGCGTGCGCGAAGCCCATGTTTACTGCGAGCTGCATTCTTTCGACATGCCTTTGGACGAAATCAAAGCCTTCAACCGAAAGGCATCATCCTTTCCGGCTACTCTAATTCCGTTACGAATCCGACTATCGCCGATACCAGCATCTTCGATTTGGGTATTCCGGTTTTGGGTATCTGCTATGGAATGCAGTTTATGGCGCACCACTTGGGCGGCGAAGTACAGCCCGGCAACCAGCGCGAATTCGGTTACGCGCAAGTCAAAACCATAGACAGCGAACTGACCCGCGATATTTACGACGACGCGCCCAATACGCTGGACGTGTGGATGAGCCACGGCGACAAAGTGTCCAAACTGCCCAACGGCTTTGCCGTTATCGGCGATACCCCGTCATGCCCGATTGCCATGATGGAAAAACGTCGAAAAACAATTCTACGGCATCCACTCCACCCCGAAGTGACCCACACCAAACAAGGCCGCGCTCTGTTGAACCGCTTTGTATTAGACATCTGCGGCGCGCAACCCTAGCTGGACGATGCCGAACTACATCGAAGAAGCCGTTGCCAAAAATCCGCGAACAAGTCGGTAGCGACGAAGTGATTTTTTGGGTCTGTCGGGCGGCGTGGACTCTTCCGCAGCCGCCGCGCTGATTTACCGCGCCATCGCGACTCAACTGACTTGTGTGTTCGTCGATCACGGCCTCTTGCGCCCTGAACGAAGGCAAAATGGCGATGGATATGTTCGCCCGCAACTTGGGCGTGAAAGTGATTCACGTCGATGCCGAAGAGCAATTCATGGCGAGACTCGCAGCGTTACCGATCCCGAGAAAAACGCAAAATCATCGGTGCGGAATTTATCGAAGTATTTGATGCCGAAGAGAAAAACTCACTAACGCCAAATGGCTGGCGCAAGGCACGATTTACCCCGACGTCATCGAATCCGCAGGTGCGAAAACCAAAAAGCCCACGCTATCAAATCGCATCATAACGTCGGCGGTCTGCCTGAAAACATGAAGCTCAGCTGCTTGAGCCGTTGCGTGACTTTGTTCAAAGACGAAGCGCGCGAACTGGGCGTTGCTTTGGGCTTGCCGCGCGAAATGGTGTACCGTCATCCGTTCCCTGACCGGTTTGGGCGTGCGTATCTTGGGCGAAGTGAAAAAAGAATACGCCGATTTGCTGCGTCAGGCGGACGACATTTTCATCCAAGAATTGCGCAATACCACCGACGAAAACGGCACATCTTGGTACGATTTGACCAGCCAAGCCTTCGCCGTGTCCTGCCCGTAAAATCCGTCGGCGTAATGGGCGACGGACGCGCTTACGACTATGTCGTCGCACTGCGTGCAGTCATCGCAGCGACTTCATGACCGCACACTGGGCAGAACTGCCGTACTCGCTACTCGGCCGCGTGTCCAACCGCATCATCAACGAAGTCAAAGGCATCAACCGCGTGGTTTACGATGTAAGCGGCAAACCGCCTACGATCGAGTGGAATAAAAAGCAAAGATATAGTGATTAACTTTAAACCAGTACGGCGTTGCTCGCCTTGCCGTACTATTCTGTACTGTCTGCGGCTTCGTCGCCTGTCCTGATTTAAATTTAATCCACTATATAAACGCATAAAAAGGTCGTCTGAAATGGTTTCAGACGACCTTTTGGTTTTTAAACAACAAATTCTTTTTACCGTGTAATCAACACTCTGCTCTTAATCGGCTATATGCTGAAACCAATTTGCAAAGGTCTCGGCTTATATAGTCAATTAAAAAAATAAAAATAGTACAATACTCAACTTTGAAGGTTTAACCATGGCATACTCTGCGGACTTGAGAAACAAAGCTTTAAACTATTACGAACAATGCAAAAACATCAGCCAAACCGCAGCAACATTTAACTTGTCAAGAAACACGCTTTACCTGTGGATTCGCCTTAAAAACAAACAGGCAGCCTAAAACATCAAGTTACCGGTCTAAATGCCGTCAAATTGGATAGGGCAAAAACTGGCTCAATATGTTGAGCAACACCAGGATGCCTATCTACATGAAATCGCCAAACATTTTTGATTGTACGCCAGCCGCCGTTTGCTATGCACTCAAACAGATGGGGATGACGCGCAAAAAGACCACCACTTACAAAGAACAAGATCCGGCCAAAGTAACGCATTATTTGACACTAGCTGGCCGAATTTTTCCGACTACCAACGCGTTTATTTGGATGAAACAGGAGTTTGACCGCTACCTGTTCCGTCCCTATGCCCGCAGCCCGAAAGGGCAAATAGTGAAAAGCGCAGATAAGTGGGGAAAAAGATACCGACGCTTATCTCTGGTGTCCGCACAAGTCGGCAACCGGCTGATTGCTCGATGGTTTATCAAAATACGATGACCGGAGTCTTTTTAAAAGCGTGGTTTCAGCAATGCCTATGCCCGCATTGACTCAAAAATCGGTGATTATTTTAGATAATGCACGATTTTCACGCGCATGGGTGTTTTTACGGGAAATGGCGGAAAAATGGGGACATAAGGTATTGCCTCTTGCACCTTATTCACCTGAGCTCAACCCTGATTGAGAAGGTGTGGGCGAATATTAAGCGGTATCTGCGAATCGTATTGTCTGATTACGCCTGATTTGACGATGCGCTATTGTCCTATTTTTGATTTTTAATTTACTATAAAATAAATTTTACTTGCTAAGCCAATATGCTAATATTTCTGTCTGTTTCAGGAGATATATGATGATTATTGTGATGGGTAAGAATGCTTTCTCAGGAGTCGGTAGAGGGGTAATCGGGTTTATTCGTAATAAGGGGTTGAAAGAGCATATCTCTCGGGGAAAGAGCGGACGATTATCGGTGCGGTTGATGATGAGCGGGTGTTCCGTCCAAATGAATTGGAACGTCTGCCTGATGTGGAACGCGTTGTCCGGGTATTGAACGATTGGAAAATTATCAGCCGAGAGGAGGACGAGGAAGACGGCAGGATTGTTGTACGGGTGTGATATTCTGGCGGGTGAAGCGGTTGGATATTACTGCCGATACGGATAGGGGCGGAAGAGGCGGATGCAGTATGTTGTCGATCCGTTTTACCTTCCTGCACCCTTATGAAAAAGTGGACGAGCAGCGTGAAAACTACGGGTTCAGGGCGATTGTTCAGAAATTTCTGATTTGCGAAGAAACAGGCACGCCCGTCATTGTCCGTATCCGTGATGTGCGCCAGATAGATGAGGCCTTGTCTGCCGGAGCGGATATTTTGTATTTGGGCGAGTATGATGAACAATCGGACGCTTTTTGGATGAGGTAGGTCGTCTGAATACGCCGGTAGTGTTGTGTAAAGACAAGCATCATCGCGTTGATGATTGGCTGATGGCGGCAGAACATATCGCTTTGCGCGGCAACAGCCACATTGTGCTCGTGAGCTGGGACACTCAGTTTTGAGCCGGAACATGCCTACCGTTTGGATGTCGATGCCATCGTTCGGGTTGAGGAAAAGTGTGCCGTCTTCCGGTTATCGCCAATATTACCCGTCTGTGGCACAATGATATGCCTCGGAAATATTGTATCGTTTGGCAGCGGCGGCAGGGTGTGAACGGGATTATCAGCGGCTAGGAGATATATCCGGTAGTAGGGGAATATGGTGATTGACTGAACACAGAACAGCGAAAACTGTTCTGTTTTTGTTTTTCAGAACGACCTCACGGGTTTAGCCTCTGAGGGTCGTCTGAAACGGTTTTACCTACCCATTAAACATTCACGGTTTCGGCTACTTCGTTGTGAGCTGTCGATTTCGTTGAAGTTCGTGGCGGTAGATTTGGTCGCCCTGTTCGTTGATGATGCCGATGTTGGCTTGGTATTCTTCAACGGTCGGGATTTTGCCCAGTTTGAGCAAATCGTCGCCAATTCTGCCGAACCGAGATAAACGAAGGTGTTTTTACCCAAGCGGTTCGGGAAGTTGCGGGTGGAAGTGGACATGACGGTCGCGCCTTCGTGTATGCGGCTTGGTGCCATACACAGCGAACAACCCGGCATTTCCATACGCAGCCGGCGCGGCCGAGTACGCCGTAGTGGCCTTCGTCGGACAACTCTTTCGCGTCCATTTTGGTCGGCGGCGCCATCCACAGGCGGACGGGGATGTCGGACTTTGCCTTCCAAGAGTTTGAGGCGGCGCGGAAGTGGCCGATGTTGGTCATGCACGACCCGGATGAACACTTCGTCGATTTTGGTGCCGGAACGTTCGGACATGAAGCATACGTCGTCCGGGTCATTCGGGCAGGCGATAATCGGCTCTTTGATGTCGTCCATGTTGATTTCAATCACGGCGGCGTATTCGGCATCTTTATCCGCCTCGAGCAATTCGGGGTTTGCCAACCATGCTTCCATGGCTTTGATGCGGCGTTCCAAAGTGCGCGGGTCTTGATAGCCGTCGGCAAAGTCATGTTTTTTCATCAATACGACGTTGGATTTCATGTATTCAATAATCGGCTCTTTGTTGAGCTTCACGGTACAGCCGGCAGCGGAGCGTTCGGCGGATGCGTCGGTCAATTCAAAGGCTTGTTCCACTTTCAAATCAGGCAGGCGCTTCGATTTCGAGGATGCGGCCGGAGAAGATGTTTTTCTTACCGGCTTTGCACGGTCAGCAAACCTTGTTTAATCGCGTAAAGCGGAGATGGCGTTTACCAAATCGCGCAGGGTTACGCCCGGTTGCGGTTGCCACTAAAGCGTACCAATACGGACTCAGGCATATCGAGCGGCATGAGCGCCGATAGCTGCTGCGAAAGCAACCAGACCGGAGCCTGCGGGAAGGAAATACCGATAGGGAAACGGGTGTGGCTGTCGCCGCCGGTACCGACGGTATCGGGCAGCTAACAGGCGGTTGAGCCATGAGTGGATCCACGCCGTCGCCCGGACGAAAAGCCACGCCGCCACGGGTAGAAATGAAAGGCGAGCAGTTCTTTCATGGGTTTTCACATCGACAGGTTTCGGATAAGCTGCGGTGTGGCAGAAAGACCGCATCACCATATCGGCGGAGAAGCCCAAAGCAAGCCAAGTCTTTCAACTCGTCGCGGGTCATCAGATCGGTGGTGTCTTGATGAGCCGACCGTCGTCATGCGCGGTTCGCAATAAGTACCCGGGCGTACGCCTGTGTCCTTCCGGCAGACCTGCAGGCGCGACCGACCATTTTTGCGCCAACGTGAAACCGGCTTTGCTTTCGGCAGGTGCTTGAGGCAGACGGAATTCGGTGGAAGCAGGCAGTTTCAACGCTTCGCGCGCTTTGGCGGTCAGACCTCGACCGATAATCAGGTTGATACGGGCCGCCGGCTTGCACTTCGTCCAGCAATACCGAGATTTCAGACTGAACTCGGCAACGGTTTCGCCGTTTTTCACGATTTTGCCTTCATAAGGCGGGATATCGACGACATCGCCCATTTTCAGCGCCGGAAACATCGACTTCAATCGGTAATGCACCGAGTCTTCTTGAGTATTGAAGAAAATCGGTGCGATTTTACCGCCCAAGCAGACGCCGCCGAAGCGTTTGTTCGGTACGAACGGATGTCTTCGCCGGTATGCCAAATGACGGAGTTGGTCGCGGTTGCGTGAAGAACCGGTACCGACCACGTCGCCGACGTAAACAACAGGATGACCTTTGGCTGAGTTCTTCCAACAATTTTAATCAGATGACTTCGCCCGGTTTGTCGGGCGTGATGCCGTCGCGGGTTTTCAGCATCGCCAGCGCGTGCAATGGAATATCGGGACGGCTCCATGCGTCGGGCGCGGGGAGAGGTCGTCCGTATTGGTTTCGCCGTCAACTTTAAAGACGGTAACGGTGATTTTTCGGGAACTTTGGCGCGCGAGGTAAACCATTCGGCATCCGCCCAAGATTGCAAAACCTCCTGCGCGTATTTGTGCCTTTTTCGGCTTTTCCTGAACGTCGTGGAAAGAATCGAACATCAGAAGCGTATGTTTTCAAACCTTTGGCGGCGATGAGCGCGAGTTTGTCGTTGTCCAAGAGTTCGATTAAGGCATGAATGTTGTAACCGCCGAGCATCGTACCTAAAAGTTCGGTCGCATATTCGGAAATCAGCGAGGCTGGATGCGCTGCCTTCGGCAACGGCAGCCAGGAATGAGACTTTGACTTTGGCGGCATCGTCCCACCGGGCGGAACACGGTGGGCAAGCAGGTCGACCAAAAATTTACCTTCGCCTGCGGGCGGGTTTTCAACAACTCAGCCAAATCGGCGGTTTTGCTGCGCGTTCAAAGGAGGGCGGGATACTGAGGGCAGCACGCTCGGCGGCGGCTTTGCGATAGGCTTCTAACATCTCTTTGTTCCTTTTTCTGTTTTTTCTTCTATCCGTTGCAAATGATTTTGCAATCAAAGAATTGTAAACAATCCTTTTAGGTATCATAGACCAGTTTGGCAAAAATTGGAATGTTATGTTATCGGATGTAATAGGTGTTTTGCTATTGAAACGAATTATCTTGAAAAATACGAAAAAGGTCATCTGAAAACAGGGTTTCAGACGACCTTTATATTTTATCGGAATGACCGGTTCGTTCTTTTACCGGGCGTTTGCCTGATATTCGCTTCCGTCTTCACGCAGGAGCTTGGGCTGTTCGCCTTTCTCAATGACGTTTTTACCGATGACAACTTTGGTTACGCCCTTTCAAATCGGGCGGTTGATACATGAGTATCCAACAGGCAGCGTTCAGCAATGGAGCGCAGGCCGCGCGCTCGGTTTGCGTTCCATTGCCTGACGGGCGATGCTGCGTAAGGCTTCTTCTTCAAATTTCAACTCGACGTTTTCCATGCCGAACAGGGTTTGATATTGTTTTACCAAAGGCATTTTCGGCTCGGTCAAATATTTGACCAATGCGTCTTCGTCCAATTCCGCCAGCGTGGCGATGACGGGCAGACGGCCGATTAACTCGGGAATTAAACCGAATTTAATCAAGTCTTCCAGGCTCGACGATTTCAAACAATCCGGTAATGTCGGCATTTTCGTCCTTACTGTGAACGGATGCGCCGAAACCGATACCGCCTTTTTCAGTACGCTGACGGATCACTTTTTCCAAGCCTGCAAACGCGCCGCGCAGATAAACAGGATGTTGGTCGTGTCGACGTTGATAAATTCCTGATTCGGATGTTTTGCGGCCGCCGCAGGCGGAACGCTGGCAACCGTACCTTCAATCAGTTTCAGCAAGGCATGTTGCACGCCTTCGCCGGATACGTCGCGGGTAATCGACGGATTGTCGCTTTACGCGAGATTTCTATCGATTTTCGTCAGTATAAACGATACCGCGTTGGGCTTTTTCGACATCGAAATCGCATTTAGCCCAGCGGTAATGAGTTTTGCTCGACGTCTTCGCGACACTAGCCCGCTTCAGTCAGCGTGGTCGCGTCCGCCATGACGAACAGTACGTCCAGTTTGCGCGCCGAGGACTGTGCCAACAGGGTTTACCCGAACGGTCAGATGAAATAAGCAGGATGTTGAGTTTCGACAATTCGACGTTGCCGTTGGCTTTGGGATGGCGCAGGCGTTTGCCATGGTTGTGCACCGACACCGCCAAGGCTTTCTTGGCTTGTTCCTGACCGATAACGTGATCGTTGAGGTTGGCGACGATTTCGGCGTAGGCAGCGTTGTTCGGATGGGACGCATCCGTTGCAGATTGTCTGCGGAGGGTCGTCTGAACTTTTGCAGCATCACGCCGCAAGTTCTCACGTCGTTACAGATAAAAGCGTTTCGCCTTCAAGTCAGGTTTTTGACTTCATGCTCCAGATTTTCCGCAAAACTTGAGCAGGGCGTTCCTCTTCGAGTCCTGATTTATCGTCTGTTTTCAAGCAATATCGGCAAACCGTCGCTCCGAGATGCTGCGGGAACGGTTTCGCCAAAGTGGGTGAAAACGCGATCGGTATCGCGTTGTCAAATACCGTATGGCGAGCTGTTGGGCGTAGGTTTTTCGAGACGACCCTCCGACACATGGCAACACGCTCAATGTTCCATCCTAAGTTGTTTCCAGTTTGGGAAAAGAGACTGCAAACATAGCGTCATCATATTAAACTTTGCATTTGTTGTATTTTAAAGCAAAATATCCCTTTAGTCATTCAATTGGTACTAAAATTCTACTGGTTTGGAAAGTATGTCAGTTGCAGGGGTACATAAACGCAGGTGCGGCCTGTTTTGTTGGGTATAAGCACGGCCGGTTTGCGCGCCCTGCCGCTGCGAGGCGATATGGACGTGCGGTCCGGTCTGGAACAAAGTTCGGCCCAAAATGACCCGATGGAAGCTTTCGCATTGAGCACGCACAAAAATCGAGGGCTCAGGCATGAGTGGCGGGGCTACTTTGACATCGCAGGCGCCCCGATTTTCAGCAACAAACAGGTGAGAATCCTGTATCAGATCGCAGATCGCGTGATGCCGATGCGTCCATTTCCAAACTGATGGCGCAATGGTCGTTTTGACGCACGGTTGGATATGAACGAGCCCATTACCATGCTGACCGCCGATGAAATCGACCGCTGAAGGTACACGGCATGCTTGCTCGGTCTGGCGCTAACGCGACGCGCGGCAGATTGCTGCACCCTGAGGCCTGATGAGCGGCGAAAACCGCGCAACCACGCGCGGGTCGCTCTCTATCCGAGGCGGTATGTCGGCGTTTGTAGCCGCCACGAATACTAGCGCAAAGTCTTGGCATGCATGGCAACGCGTTTCTACGAACCTACCGGCCTAGAATCAAAACGTATCAACCGCCAACGATTTGAACCGTACGGTCGCCGCGGCAAACAAATATCCGCTTATCCGCAAAAACTCGACCTCCAACTACGGCTCGGTTTGGACGGCAAACGGCGCAAAACTATAAAACTCAACGCCCTCGTCACGCGAGGCGGCTGGAACATCGAGCTTCAGAAAAGCCGGGTTATCCGCGAAAGCAGGACGCTGATGGTGGTTAAGCAAATGTCCAAAACCAACCGATTACCATCGTATTGCTGCAAACTCGCAGCCTCGACAACCCGCGTAAACGACGCGCGTCAGATCGAATCGTGGATGTTGCAGCGCCGCTCTTGAAATATTTGTTATGCCGTCTGAAAATCAGGGCGGCATTTTGGCTTTACGGTCAGTGGGGTGAAAGCGGAAGGCGTTTTGTACTGGTTTTGATTTTAATCTTTGTCGGCATCAGAATTTTTGAAATGATAAAATCAATAAAATGTAAATCAGTAAAAAGTACGGATTATGGTTCGGGGTTTGCGGCGCTGGCAGGCTAGTCTTCCGTCGCCGATATGGTGGGATACGATACGGCTGCTTTGAATGAGGGAGCCGGCGAAATTATACGCAGGTTGTACAAAAAGCGCGCAGCCAGAATGCACTGGATGTCAGCTCTCCGACGGCGCAGCGTGTTCATCGGGTGTTTTCCCGACTGGTTCCGCCATGCCAGCCGCGCCAACCGTACCGGCATACCTTTTAGTGGCGGATGAACGTTGTCCGCAGCAATGAGTTGAATGCTTGGGCGATGCCGAGCGGATGGCGGTATATACCGGCATGGTCGAACGTTTGCAACTGACGGATGATGAAATCGCCGCAGTCATCGGGCACGAGACGACGCATGCGCTGCTCGAACACGGGCAAAAAGCCATCGGAGGTCAGGGTATTGACCGGCTTTGGGTGGGTTCTATTTTTGGCAGGGTGCCGTCGGTTTGAGACCGAATTTGGTCGGCGTCGAACAGATTTGTTGACATGACCTTTTTCGCGTCATCAGGAAAGTGCAGATGTCGGGAGGCGTCCGCCTGATGGCTCCAAGCAGGTTGACAACTGCAGGCGGCAATCAGCGTATGGGAAAAATGAATAGGGCGCAAGGCGAGTCAGGTTACCATCTTCAGCCCATCGCCGCCAACAATACCCGTATCGAGAAGCACACGAAGGATGTTGCCGGAAGTTATCTTCCGTTTGTCGCCGAGCAAACGCTGATATTTTGTTGATGGATGTTTTCAAAACTGTTTTAGGGTCGTCTGAAAACGAGTATCAATGATAGAGATATTTGGAATGATGAAAAAGGAAAACATAGATTAAGCCGATTATTTTAAACCTCGCGGCTGCTGTCACTTAGGCAGACTTGCAGTGCTCTTCGAGAAAGAAGTGTACTGATGACCGGTATGCCAATCCGGCTTCAGAATTTTTGTGTGAAACAGGGCGGTAAGTTGAAATCAAAAGACAAGGATGGCGGAGGTATGGAATATAGCCATCTGCTGACGCAGTACCATTATGGAAGAGTGGGCGTATTTCGTCAACAACAACAAACGGCAGCGGAGTTAAAGGGTCGTCTGGCTGCTGTGTTCGGACGACCGCCTATCATCGGAGATCTTTGCAATAAGATTGAGTTGAGACGCTGAATATGTGTGAAAAGCGGCAAACATGTGTTTGTCGGCGGCTAATCGCTTACACATATTAAGAATGCTGATGGTTGGATTTTACGAACTTATAACTGATGGTAAACAGCAAAGTCCTGCCACATGCAAAGTTATTCAGGACGGGCCGTGTCGATGCCTACATATTTGCACATTGCATAAACCGTTGGCATCACATTCGACTTCTTCGTCATCTGAAAACCGCCTTTTTCTTTCAAATACCTGAAATAGCGCTGAGTCGCGGCATCGTTTGCAGCATCCAAGGATCGATATAGCGTTTATTGAACGCATTTTGAATGTCTGAGAGCGAAAGGATGAGGTTTTCTTCGGTTCGTAGTGGCATAGAAATCAAAAATCAGCGGCTGTTTGTTGATGCTTTCTGTCGCATCGCCCTTCTGCCCATTTGGTGTGAAGAGTAGGTGTTGGCACCGGTTGTACCATCAACAAATTCTTCCTCGCAGTCGTTGCCCTTTGTGCACAGCCGTAATAGCGCATAATGCCGCCGATGGTCAATTTGTTGCCCTAACCCAGGGGGAACCAATTCAAACCACCCGTAATCTCAGGGCAAGCGGGAAATTTTGGCAGCCGTAACCTTGTCTGATCCTGGTCTTCTTTAGAAGAGTTGCGGGACGACTCACCAGCATCGCTATAACTGGTCGGCTGGTTGGTTTTTGATGCTGTAAAGACGAGGGTTGAGCGGCCAAAATCATAGTTCGTTTCGCTCAAACCATTTTTATGGACAGGTTTGGCATAGTTTCGATGCTGGATAGAGTATTGCAGGCGGTACTGGTTGCCAGCTGGGTGCTGATCAAAATCCACCATTGCCATAAACATTGTGAATATAGTTGTTTATCTTGCTGCGATGGGCGACCAGTTTGAGCAATACATCGTCCGGCCGAAAATCGCTTTGAAAGGTATTGACCCTGATTTGGTAAAGTAGTTGGCCTGTTCCGGCTTAGAGGCGGTATGACACGCAGTCGCCGATTTGTGAAAAATACATTTCTTGAATATTTGGCATTCTATGCGTACGCGAAATAGCTGATAAAACGGCATAAAGTAGTCGTTGACGTTGATGTTTAATGCCACCGAATGGTTTACCGCATGCTTTTACCGGTTTGGGTATAAACCGGTTCGTAAAGGTCGCAGCTGGCGTGCAATGCTGTTTATAAATTTCAGAATCTTCTCCAAATGCTTTTTCTGAAAGTCTTCTTGGGTATTGAAGTAGTCGGTATATTCGCCTTTGTAGCAGTAGTTGACCATATTGGTGCTGCTAATCAATTGATAAATGCCTTTTCAGCGAAGTATCAAAACATAGAACGTATTAATTTTGCTGGCCTAAAGGTTGTAATATGGTTGATTTTTCAGAAATATTCCTTTGTCGCCTGTTTGAAGCGACCTAAAACTGTAGCAAAGCGGCATCTTGGTCCGGTAGTCGTAGTCAGCTCTTCCGAAAGCAGTTTTTACTGTATTGGTTTTTAAAGAAATTGAAACCGACGGTGGCTTTTAAATCTGTTTTGTTGGGAAGGTTGAAGAAGCGGTTGTTGATATCTAAAAGATTAGCTAGTGTTTTGGTTTCAAATAATCTATATTTTCATCCCGCATCAAACGTGAGTTTTTCGATATGTTTTCCCAGATTTATGGGCGGCCAATACGTTTGACAATCGACATAATCGCCAATGTTTCGTTGCAATTGGCTGGTAGCTGCGATTTTCGCGTGGCGTGACGGTTGTTCATGGTACCGGCTGAAGATCAGCATTTGTTGTCGTTTTCGTATTCCACTGACCAAAATGACTGTTTGAGGCGTTGTTGCAGGCTGGTAGGGTCGATGGGTGTCAGATCCCATTGCGGTGCCAAATTCCTTTCCAACTTCTTTCCAAATCATCAACATAATCATCTTTGCAAAACCTCAGGATCGTTATATTTTTCTGGAGAAAGGGTAGTCTCAATAGCTTTTTACCGACTGCGTTGCGCTTAGAAAAGTCATGAACTAACGATTTTGCGCTGGTCAATTTGTAGTTGCTTTCAAAATATTCTTGTTTTTACGATCCAAATATTCTTCGCCAAAGTATGCCGATACGCTGACCGCCGCCGCCTACTTTATAGTTTTGCTCGACATTACGGTGGCTGTAGCCATATAACGCGCCAAGGCGCTAGCACCCGCTATCAAACCATTTTCTACCGCTCCGGTTGCCATAAAATTGCTTTTTGGTGCTGTTGTGTGTCGATCCATCTTGGTTAAAGAGGCCCAAGGTGTGGTTTCCGTGTACCACATCGTCCAGCCCGTAAAAGTACGGAAATTGGCTGTACCGGATAAGCGATGATGTGCTGGCACCCGAGAAACTTGCAACTGGTTACATCCACCGGCAATAAAATTGGATCCAGTGCCGTACCGGGTACGAAGGCTGCCGCCGGCGATCAGCAGAGAGTGGAATAGAGAGGTTTGGGTTTACGCCGTCAACCATCGTATTGACGCGTCCCAAACCATGCTCATCCTGGATATTGACCGCCAATACCGATCCCTTGTCTTGTTGAGTGAAAACGCCGGGCATGCTCCGCACGATGGCATCGATGTTTTGCGCTGGATTGATAAACGCTTCACGCGAACTTTGCAACAGCGCTTCGGTAAAAACTTTTTCTCTTTGGCAATGTGTTGCGCTTTTGACTTGAATTTCATCAAGCTCTTGAGTTTGAAACCTCGTCTTCTGCGTGTGCGATACTGTTATAGCCAGTAAAGATAATGTCAATGGGGTTTAATTTGAAATTCGGATTCATAATAGTTACCTCAGAAACGAAGTCCGTTGCCTCATAACATATTAACTTTACAAATATTTTAATAATAATTTCATTTATTAAACAATAAAAAGCAGATTCTTGTTTGGGAGAATAACTCAAAAACGCTATATGATAATATAGCTGAAAAAGATAAAGCAGGTCTGAATTTGAATTTGATTAGCGGGGAGAAGAGGAAGATTTAGTGGTTTAAACAGACAGAAAGAAAAGTACCGTTGCACTATGTGAATTGGGTAGTCGGTTTAAAATGAGCGGCAAAAACGTGAAATACAAAATATAAAGTCAATATAGAAAGATTTGAAATTCAGTTGAAGCAAGGCCGATCTTTGCAAAATTCTTCTTTCCTGACAGCCGAAAACGCAAAACATGGGTTTCGGTTTGCTGAGGAAAAAGGATTTTTTGCAAAGGTTTCGGTTTGTATTTCGGCAACTGTTTTTGAAAATATCTGCCTTTTCAATTTCCAATAGATTCCAGTTTGGTGAATGACGGCGGAGTGAGGGTTTTAAAAACAGGGTTTACCGGGAAGAGGGTCGTCTGAAATGATGAATTCACGTTTTCAAAACGAACTCTTCCGACTTGCGGTTTCTATGCCGCATCGGACGATTCCCTCCTTTACCGCATCCAGCAACGGTATCAGCAACTCTTCCACCAATCTTTGGAACAACGCTCCTCTACCAGCTCGGTGTCTCGTTGCCGAACACTAAGGGCGACTTCGGTATGAGTCTTTTGCCCCTTTGCTGACTTTTGTTTCCGTGATAGCTTTCCTTGGCTTTGTCTCAGGGCATCTTCCCAGTTCTGTTTTTGTCCGTAGGCTTCAGCGGCAGCGAGGCTGGTTTGGCGAAGAAAGGCAGCGGGCGCGTTTGTCCGAGGTTAAAGAATGCCAGCCATTTTTGCAGCATTTGTTGTGCGTGGCTGCCGGATATTTCGGGATAACTCGTTGTTTCTTCAGGCTGAACGATATGGGTTTGGCGGGTTTCGGTTTCAGACGGCCCACCGACCCTACTGCATAAAGATTAAATGTTCGAGCAGGAGGGCGATGCGTTGCGGTGCGTTGGGTTTTGCGGTCGAGGTAGAACACTTGGCCGCATTGGTACAGGTTGCCGAGGCTGCCTTGCAAGGTTTGCCCGTCGAACGGGATTTCGTAGGCGAAAGGGCGGCAGTTTGGGGCTTTGCGGCAATGCGCTGTCGATGCGTTTGGCGGCGGCGGAAGTCTGCTGCCACAATTTACCCAGTTCAGCGGCGGGCAACAGGCTTTCGGCGTCGAGGCGGACGGCGGTTTCTTGAAAGTCTTGGTTGTGGCGAGCGGGCGTCGAGGTGGCGGCGGCGATTTTGTCGGCGCGTTGCGGCTCGAAGGTTCGGCGGATTCCCGATGCTTCGTCGCGGTAGGGTTCGCGCCAGCCCAAGGTTTGTTGCAGCCATGTTTTGACGGGATTTTTCCAGAAGCGGATGAAGTCGTCCCTGCCAGACGGTCGGTGTGGGGCTGTTTTTCTTCGAGGGGCTCTCGCTGAAAAAAACGGACGCGCCTGTTCGCGCGAGGCGGTTGAGGGCTTCGGCGTAGTCCTGCCGCGTGCTGAAGAGGTCGTCTGAAATTTTTGTCTGCGATGAAATAGCGGTGAGAGAACGGTTGCAGGGGATGTTGCTCGACCCAGTGTTCCGCCAGCTCTTTGCTGCGCCGTCCGATCATGGCGGCGATGGTATCGATGAGGTTCAGCTGACGAGGGCGGACGGAGCAGGTTCGTCGTCGTTGCGGATGCTGCGGCCGACGTAGGAGAGATAAAGGATGTCGCGCGCGCTGATGATGGCTTCGAGGAAGAGGTGGCGGTCGTCGTCGCGGCGGGCGCGGTCGCCTTTTGCGGGTGTTTGGCAATCAGGGTCGAATACGGCGGCTTTGGTGTTGCGCGGAAATCGCCGTCGTTCAACCCCAAGAGGCAGATAACTTTAAAGCGGCGGGCTCCTCATCGGCACCATGCTGCAAAAGGTGATGCCGCCGCGCAGAATCGCCGAGTCTCGCTGCCAAAAAGCGGCGGATGTGGCGGATGACCGTGTGTTGCGGCAAAAGTGCCGCGAAAAGCCTCGAACGCGGTTTCTTCCCTGCCATTTTGCCAACGCCTGCTCAAACTGCTGCAAGGCGTATTGATCGTCGGCATCGGGTGGGAAAACGACTGCACCAAATCACGGCAGCGTTCCGTCCCTCCTCCGTCGCTGCGGGTTTGCGCCACTCGGCGGCGAGGCGGGTGACAGCGTGCGGATGAAGGCGGCAAAGCGGCCGAAACACATCGAGGCGGTTGACGTCGCCGTGCCACGCACTGACGTTTTGCCAGAGCGGGCTGCCGTCGTCGGGCAGCATCCAGCCCAACACGATGCGTTCCAACGCCTGCTGCCAGGTGAACAGATTGTCCGCCGCGCCGCGCATCGTTCCGTCAAACCCCAATGCATTCAGTTCACGGCAATGGTGTCGTGCAGCAGCGGCAAATCGTCCGCCGTCGGCCCGAAACGGCGTAGCACAAACCGCTTTCCCAACAGCGGCGGCACTTATCGACTTCAAACCGGCTTTCCAGCATCCAGCGTCTGCTCCAGCGCGTAAAGCAGCGGCTGGCGGCGGCTGAGTTTCACGTCCGACACCGAATACGGCAAAGCCTGCGCCCCACCCTGCGCCTGCCCGAACACCGCTTCGATAAACGGGCTGTACGGCTCGATGTTCGGCGTCAAAACGGCAATATCGTGCGGCTGCCAGTCGGGATCATGCGTACAGAATCCGCAACAGCTTGTCTTTCAAAATCTGCAATTCGCGCAGGGGGCTGTGTGCCGACACGATACGGACGGAGCCGTCGCCCAGCAAATCCGCGCGGCTGTGTTCAGACGGCATCCGCGAGTTTTGAATGTCGTTTTGCAGAGCAGTGCAGCAGCGTGTCGTCTGAAACTTCTTCAAACACAGGGCTGCTCCTCCAGTCGATTTCCGTCAGAAAAATCATCACGCCCCTAGCTTGCCCAGCGACGCCAACAGCGGATGCCCCGTCTGCGACAAATCCGCATCGTCGCCGCCCTTCAAAAGCTGCGCCGCCTCAATCACATTGCCTCAATACTGCCCGCTCGGATTGAGCGCGAACACAAACACATCGCAATGTTCCGAGATTTTTCTGCAAAAGCTGCAAATACATCGGCGCCATCGTCGAAATGCCGAACACGAAAAACCGCTCAGGCAGGTGCGCCTTATCCAAAGACGACAGCAGCTTTTCCCACAGCGCCACGGTGCGGCGCGGATTAGATTGCCGTCGTCGATACCGCCATAAGCTGCGCCTGCCGAGACCTCGTCGTCGCCCAGCCCAGAGTTTGCCTTCCTGCCAGGCATCAATCCACTGCGGCCGGTACACCAGATACTGGTCGAAAATATCGCCAACTGCCCCGCCATCTGATAATCCGCCGACTCGCCGCTGCCCAAATAGCTTTGCAGACCCGGAGCGGACGTTTTTCAAAATTCAGAGGTCGTCTGAAAACGCTCGCTGCGGAACAAATCAAAAAGCCGCCAGCGCATCGCCTCCGGCGAAAACGGACTGAGCGCAGGGAATATCGGGAATCAGTTCTGCATCAACTGCCACGTCAAACCCGCCGGCAGAGCTGGTTGCAAATTCGCCGCCACCCCGCAGTTCGCGCGCCAGATACACGCTCAAAATAACGCCGCATCCTGACTCTACGCACCAATCTGTTCCGCCGCCAAAGCAGACTCAAGCGGCCTGACCTTTGGATTCCGGCAAACAGGGCGGCTAGCGATTCAAGGCGGTTGGATTGGTAGAGTGGGTAGAACATGGCGGGAGTAGGGCGGTGGATAATAAACGGGATTATATAGTGGATTGAAATAGAAAATACCTGCGCGTGAATATCGGTACAGGTATTTTTATTTGGATCGACAGGATATGGGCTTATCGGCTGATGACGGTTGTTTTACCGCATCTGTTTTAGGGATGGAATAACGAGAGAGATGGGTTTAAGGTCGTCTGAAAAACGTTTCAGACGACCTTAAAAGCTATCAATCGCTATGTCCGAATATGGTTTCTCTTGCCAGTGGGAAATGGTGAATCAGCTGTTTATTGGAATTGATAGTAAACAGGTCGTCTGAAAATATTTCAGACGACGCTTGGTCTTACGATGCCGGTATCTCCGCCGCGCAAGGTTTGGCGGTTTTATGTTTTAGCGATTTCAGGAAATTGCGGCAGTCTTCGAAAATTTGGGGCGAAGCGGTTCGAATTCCCTTTCTGCTGCGGATTTTGCCCGGTGTAAAAACGGCATCGTGTAAGGATAGTAATAATACATGTCTTGCATCCATTGCGCGCCTTCTTTGGTTTTACGCTTGACGGTAGAGGTAAAGCCCGACTTGGTAAACGTTGCTGTAGGAGCGGTAGGTGAGTGCGTCGAATGCCGCTTTTTGCGCCCAAGGTTGGACTTTTTCATCGGCTGGATCGGCACGGCGGGTCAGGCTCAGGTCGGCATAATAGGCCAGCATGGGACTGGTTTCGGAAATGCGGCGCGATCCGAAATTTCGGCGTTAACTTGAGATGGTAGTCGGTTTTGGGTTGACGGCTGTAAGCGGTCAGGTCGGTATAGTTCCAGCCTAAAGGTGCAGCGTGCCGCCGATGATGGCAATGCGGCGTACCGCCTGCCAAATTGCGGCGGCGGAGCTTGTTTGATTCCGTCGGATACATCTTCATAACGCGCTTGAGAGCGAAAAGCATGAGGGCGAACGGGGTTAGGAAGTAGATATACCAAAGCGGGTATTCGAGCATACTGTGGCACATGGTTACGCTTGCAGCAGTCAGCAGGAACAGGTTGGCAGGATTGGATGGACGGGCAATCAAACGCCAAACGCCCGCCAGCATGGTTCCCGCGCTCAATAATGCGCCTGTCAGCCCCATTTCAGCAAGGATTTGCAGGATAAGGTTGTGGCAGTGGGTGAACAAAACGCCTAGGATGTTATTGGCAAAGTATTGTTTTTCGGCATTTAACAGAAAACTCAGGCTGCCGAAGCTGTTCCAGCCGTGTCCGAAGATTGGGGGAGCGGGTAAAAAGGCGGTCCAGGCATTCCGCCATTCGATTTGGCGCGCAGAACCTTCAAAAATCCGCTGTGCCGCACGTTCGACGGCAGTTTCGTAGCGGCTGTTGCCCCAGTAAATCAGACAATGTCCCCATGCCGAACTGGAAAACCGCAGCCAATACCGCTGCGAAAAAGAAGATTTTAATTAAGCGTGCGATTCGCGGCCCTGCCCGCCAGTACCAAAAAGGCAGAATCAATCGATAGCGATGATGTAGCCCAAGATAGTACGCGAGTTGACTAAACCGAACGACGGCAGTCAGCAGAAATACGCAAGCAAATCCGAGCAGTCGGGCATTTTCCGCGTTGCCCACAAATAGGATGCGGCAAGTGCACTCCACATCAGATAATGTCCCAGATGGTTGCGCTGCCCGAGCTGGCCGTTTACCGTTCCCGCCGCTGTAAGTAATATGCCGTGGAACAGAAATGTCCGACCATCCTTTGAACTGCATAAACGCCCGACAGCTCGCAGCTGCGCAAAAACAATGCCATGCGAATACGTGACAATTCTAGTCCTGCCGTGGCGGAAATCAGCCGCGGCAGGCTTCCGGGCGAGACGGTCGCGAGGATGACGAAGGTCATGCCGCCAAATCGCTCATCCCGGGATACAGCAAGCCATTATCGAGGGCTGTATCGCCCAATATGCCGCCATCGGCAACAGTCAAGACAGATACATAAGGCGAGGCGGATATTGAGCAGGCCTTTATATGCGAAGCCAATACTAAAAGTGTCGCACCCAACAGGAGCCGGCTTCAGGTGAAGCTCGGCGAGTGGTACACGCGGTAAATCGTGACAGGAAAGGGACGGCGCAAACCCAGATAAAACAAAACCCATAAAGGCGACAGGCGGATATTCCATTCATTTTAAGATGATATGCGGTACGGCACGACATTATTTCCCCCTCTTTTTGTGTTGTTTGATAAATGCGAGGGCAGGCGACAAAGAAAATTATGCAGGAGGTAGCGACAATGCGGCGCACAGACGTTCGGCAGGCGAAGCGTCAAACAGGCGCATGACTGCCTCGGCAAAATAAATCAGAATCAGCATAGAGCTGTATTGATAAGTATAAATACGGCCTTGAGTATGCCGCCCAGCGAGCATAAAAACGGGGCTTTGAGGGCAAGCCATGAACCTGCGTTGCTCAGGCGCAATCCACAATTCCCCAAGACAGGGAAAAGCAGAATCAGAAAAATCAGGCTGGCACTCGAGGCAAGATAGGGTAGGGAAGGTTTCGATGATGTATTCACGGGCAGGTCTGAACGGCTTTCAGCCGGATATTGGAACGCGAATTATACCGAAACAGGATGTGATGACGCAAAAAGGTCGTCTGAAACCCTCTATCTGAAGGTTTCAGACGACCTTGTTTTCATCATTTCTTCGGGTTTAGATTTTTGGTGAAAGATGACTTCGTTTTTCAAAACGCGATTTTGGGCAGCGCGGCGTTGAAATCGTCTGCGGCACGGTAGCCGAAGGAGACGACGGCGACGGCACTGTAGCCTTTTTTCAGTCAAACCAGATTCCTCATTCAAAACCTGCAAATCGACGCCTTCCATCGGCACGGCGTCGATGCCTCGCTGCGGCAGCGGCGAATGCAGGGTGAAGCCCATGTTGAGATAGACTTGTTTGGCAAGCCATTGCTCTTCATCGTGGATTTGGTTGCGGTGGATGCCCAAGAACAGGCGGCAGGGTGGAAGTCGCCGGCCTGCTTAGCTTCTTCCGTGGCGAAAACGTCCGTCTTTGTCCTCTTGCGCCAATACGGCGGCGACATAATCATCGTCGGCGCAAACGCAGGGCAGCGAAAGACGACGACATGGGACGCATGAGTGATTTTCGGGGCGTTGTAAGGGAGTTTTTCGGTGGATTTGGCAATGCGCGCTTTGCCCGCCTCGTCATCGGCGATGATGAAGTGCCACGGCTGCATATTGACGCTGGAGGGGCTGTTGCGCAGGGCGGCTTCGATATGGGCGAAGTCTTCGGCTGCGATGGACGGGTCGAAAAAGACTTTGGTGCTGTATCGTTGGCGGACGATTTCGGTAATATTCGCGGTTGTATTGCCTCTTGCAGAAAAACAGAATTATAGGAAGGTCGTCTGAAAGGAACAATCAGGCAAATCTTAATGCTTTGGACGATAGGAAGACTTTTATTTTCGCCGATTGAAGATAATAAGTGTATGCAAAAGCCTGAACAAATTGTTCAGGCTTTTTAGTAGCTCCCGACCTGGGCTCGAACCAGGGACCTGCGGATTAACAGTCCGTCGCTCTACCGACTGAGCTATCGGGGAATGGGGCGTATTATATAGCCCTGAAAAGTGTCAACTAAAGATTTTCAACTGACAGGCAGCATTTGCAAATATTTGAATGGTAAGTATATTATTTTTGACTTTATTCCGTAATATTTTGCGCTGATTAATTTCCCGTTTTTAAATACCTGTGCTGCATGACGTTGCCGTTGTAGGCATATACGGTTAATGAACCGTCATACGGTGTGGCGCGGGATGCTTGGCAGCCGGTCGCGGGAGCAGGGGTAGGGGGTCGGTGCGTTTCTACTGTTGTCGCTGTGAAAATCCTGCTGCCAGATATTCATGATTGTGCCTGCTGATTAGATTGCCGATAGTACACCGCCCTTGACAGGGCTGTCGGCAGGAATTTACCCTGTGCGTCAAAAGTAAGTAACGTTTGTTCCTCGATAATATGGATACCGCCGTTGTTTTTAGGGATACGGTTTTCCCGTTTTGCCGATGCCGACGAGGAATGACTGACAGAGGTACCTAATCCGATGTGCTGCCTATACCTGTTCCCAAGCCGAGGCCTACCGACATGCGGGGCGAGTTTGCGGTGCAGGCGGTCAGGAGATGAAGGCGGATAGCGATAACGCGGTGGCAATGAGGCTTCATAAGATAATTCTCATGGGTTGAATATCCATATAAAAACAATTATATATTATAGATTGGCATGGGTAAAAATATCGGCGGCTGAGATAGCCGCCGACCACTATGAAAGCTAGATGCGTAGAACAGGATTTCGTTCTCCAGGTGGATATGTTCTTCAAATCGTCCGACAGTTCTTGTGACGCATACAACCTTTTGCTGGTCTTGTATCGGCGTTTTGCGGCGGGTGAAATGGTTGGTCGGGGTTTTCAACTGCGCCAGTGCGCGGTCGTGATTCTTCGTGTTCGTGCATCATGACGATTAACCGGCATGGCGGCACGGCTGCCCAAAGCCCTGTTTTGCCATCGGGAACAACATACGTTCTTCCCTTCATCATGTGCATCAACTAGCTCGTTTTTGGATGTATTCGAGCAGTTCCGGCAGTTCGGCGGGGAAGCCGTCGGGCGAGGTTGAGAGCGATTTTGTGCGCCAAGGGGACCAGCTCTTCAAGTTGTGCGCGCAGTGGGTATTCGTGATAGCGGCTGATGACATGGTCTATCACACCGGTATTTACGGAAACTTCCCAAACGGTCAAATCGGTCATGGCGGTATTCCTGAGTTTAGTCGTTTTTCAGACGACGTTTAAGGTTGATGGTAAAGTGATATTGTATGAATGTATTTGAAACGCATACACCCCGCGGGCGGATGTACAGTTTTTCGGCCTTGTTTTCACACAATGCCCCTGCCAATTTTTCTTTGCGGAAACAAACCATTCTTTCCCGTTTTCGAGACGACCCCGTTAAAGTGGCATCTTCTTTTTCGCTTCCGAGGGCGACCATGTTGTTACTCGAAAACGCCCAGCGTACTGCCCGGCTTCAAAATCAGCCTCGGCCTGACCGTATTGTGCCTGTCGCTTCTGGTGGTTTTGCCGTTTGCGATGATGGCGGCGAAGGCGGCGGAAATCGGCTGGGGCGGCTTTTGGAACACGATTGCCGAGCCGAACGTGTTGGCGGCGGTGTGGCTGAGTTTGCGGATGTCGTTTTATGCGATGCTGACCAATGTCGTGTTCAGCACGCTGGTGGCGTGGGTGTTGGTGCGCATGAATTTCCGCTCAAGGGGCTGGTGAACGCGCTGGTCGATTGCCGTTTGCGCTGCCGACGGCAGTTACGGGTATCGCGTTGGCGACCTTGTATGCGCCCAACGGTTGGATAGGCCGTTTTTTCGAGCCTTTGGGCATCAAAATCGCGTTTACGCCCGTCGGCATTTGGATTGCGCTGGTCGTCGTCAGCCTGCGCTTTATCGTCCGCGCCGTGCAGCCGGTATTGGAGGAATTGTCGGGCGAATATGAGGAAAGCGGCGCGACTTTGAGTGCAAAACCGGTTCACGACGTTCCGCCGCGGTGCTGCCGGAAGTACGCCAGCGCTCTTAACCGGCAGCGGAGCATGATGTTCGCGCGGGCAACGGGGAATGCCAGCTCGGTGATTTTATTGCGGGCAACATTCCGATGGTTTCGAAATCCTGCCGCTGATTATGCGGGCAAAGCTGGAACAGTTCGACGTACAGGGCGCGTCGGCGGTGGCGTTATTTATGCTGCTGGTTTCGTTTGTGATTCTGTTTGCGCTGAACGTGATGCAGTGGGCGTTGAGCAGGCGTTCGGGCGCGAAAAGGGTTGAGGGTCGTCGAAAAATGTGGGTCGGTTCTTGAATCCGACGCGTTTGCTACCAACCAGAAAAACGGAACGGGATATTTTGTCGAGTTCAAGAATCCGACCTACCGTAATCGTCTGAAATCCCTGTGCCGTCATTTCGCGCGGGCGAATCCACCACGCGCAACAGGAAAAACAGAAAATCAATAAAGGCGCTGAGCGTCGCAGATGGTTCCACGCCTGCGCGGGAATGACGAAATAGACGTTTTTGTTCTCCTAATCCATAAAAAGATAAGGTCGTCTGGCATCAAATCCGCCTCACGAGCGGTTTTTCAGACGACCTCCAAAACATAAAACCAACCAGGAACACCACCGCCATGAAACCCTATTCCGCCAATCCCAGCTGAGCCGAACCGCGCTGGCTGCGCCTGCTGCTGACGCCGTCCGCCTGGGGTTCCTACTGCTGATGCTGGTCGTACCGCTTGTCGCCGTGTTTTCGAAGCGCGAAGGCGGTTGGGATCTGTGACCTGCAATCTATTACCGACCTCCCGAAGCGTGGGCGGCGATCAGCTTCGCCCTGATTACCGCCGCGGTGGTCGTTCCCGTCAATGCCGTCTTGGGCGTGGCGATGAGCGTGGCTGCTGACCCGTTTCGACTTCCGCGGCAAGCGGTTGCTGCAGCCACCCTGCTCGATTTGCCGTTTTTCCGTATCGCCTGTGGTGGCCGGTTTGATGTTCGTCTTATTGTTCGGCGCGCACGGCATTGGGCGGCTGGCTGAAGCGCAGCACGCCGATTATCTTCGCCATCCCGGCATTATTTTGGCGACGCTGTTCGTTACCTTCTCCTTTGTCGCGCGAAAATCATCCCGCTGATGATGCAGGCGCAGGGCGACGGCGAGAAACTAGCCGCGCTGATTCTCAGCGCAAGCGGCTGGCAGATGTTTTGACGTTACCTGCCCAACATCAAATGGGCGTGCTCTACGGCATCATCCTCGCCCAACGCCCGCGCGATGGGCGAAATTCGGCGCGGTCAGCGTGAGTATCAGGACACTGCGCGTGAAACCAACACCATCCGCTCTGGTCGGTATTTTTCTACAACGAATACCAACCTAGCGCGCATTCGCCCTCTCCGGCGTGTCAGCACTTTTAGCACTGGCGACGCTGGCGGTGCAGAACATCATCCGAAAATTACAAGACAAAAACTCGCCGCACGAAAGGGACGCAGCGAACGCTCGCCCATCAAAACTTAAACAAACGCTTCGGCGGTTTCCGCGCTGAAAAACATCAACCTCAGCATCCCCCACCAGCAAGCTCGTTTCCTCTGCTCGGCCTTCCGGCTGCGGCGAAAACCGCGCTCTGCGCATCATCGCCGGATTGGAAAACGTCGACGGCAACATCCTCTTTGACGGGCAAGACGTAACCGCCAAGCCATGTGCGCGAGCGCAAGTCGTTCGTGTTCCAACACACGCCCTCTTCCGCCACTGAGACGTGTTTGACAACGTCGCCTTCGGTTTTGACCGTATTGCCCAAGTCGAACGCCCGTCAAAAGAACAAATCCGCACCAAAGTCGAAGAATTGTTGAAGCTCGTTCAGCTCTCGCATTTGGCAAAATCCTATCCGCACCAGCTCTCCGGCGGCCAGCGCCAACGCATCGCCCTCGCCCGTGCCCTCGCCGTCGAGGCCCAAACTCCTGCCTGGACGAACCCTTCGGCGCGCTGGATGCCAGGTCCGCAAAAAGTGCGCACCTGGTTGCGCGGCATCATCACAACCTAGGCGCAACCAGCATCCTTGTTGACACGCCAAGAAGAAGCCCTTGGAAGTTTCCGACGAAATCGTCGTCACGAACCACGGCAAAATCGAGACAAACCGGCAGCGCCGAAGCCATTACCGCAAACCCGAAAACGCCTTCGTTGCCGAGATTTCTCGGCGAAACTGGCGACGCCTTCGAAGGACGCGAATCGAAAAAGGCATCTGGCATTACAACGGCTTCGCGTGGAAATTGGACGCGCAATACAAATGGCGGGAACAAAGCCGCCACGGCTACATCCGCCACACGAATGGCAAATCGCCGCCGGACACGAAACCCCGATGATTCGCGCCGAAAATCGATCCGCCGTCGGCGCGCCTGACGCACGTTTTGGTAAAACACGGCAAACGGGACGTAGCACATCACGCTCGCGAGGCAGCGACGCCTCGCGGCTGGTTGTCCGCAGGGCGGGAATTGGCGTGGTGCCGAAACAGGTTTATGTGTTCTCGCAGAACGAGTTGATTGAATATTCGATTTTGATGGAGGAGAAAAGCAAAAGGTCGTCTGAAAACGGGTTTTCAGACGACGCTGCTGATGGATAGCAGGTTCGACCGAATCAGTCTTTCAACCTCGATTCCGCTGAGCGCGCGTGGGCGGTCAGGCTTCGCCGATGTGCCAACACGCTGGCGGTTGCAGCTTTCTGCGCGCCTTGTTCGGAGACTTGAATCAGGCTGGAGCGTTTTTGGAAAGTCGTAAGTGCCCAGCGGCGAGGGAGAAGCGGGCGGTACGGCTGGTGGGCAGGGCGATGGTTGGACAGCATGGTCGCCGAGGCTTTCGCTGGTGCGCCAGCGTCCCATGAAAATCGCGCCGGCGTGGCGGATTTTTCGCCCATTCCTGCGGGTTTTCCCGGCAATTCCAAGTGTTCGGAAATGTGGTTGGCGATTCGCGAGGCTTCGTCAAAGTCTTTGGCGAGTATCATCGCGCCCCTGTTGCCGAGCGAGGCTTCGATGATGTCGCGGCGGGGCATGGTTTCGATGAGGCGGTTCATGGCGGCTTGGACTTCGTCGAGATAGGGCTGCGACGTGCCGATGAGGATGGCTAGGCGATTTCCGTCGTGTTCGGCGGCAGCAGACAAATCATCGCCACCCGGTCGGCGGGCGTGGTGCCGTCGGCGATGACGAGGATTTCAGACGACGCCACCGCATGTCGATGCCGACTGCGCCGAACACGCGCCGTTTGGCGGCGGCGACGAAGGCGTTGCCGCAGGCCGTGATTTTATCGACCTGCGGTACGGACTCGGTGCCGTGAGGCGAGGGCGGCAACCGCCTGCGCCGCCGACGGTGAAGGGAACTGGTGAACACCCGCGACGAAAGGCGGCGGCAAGTACGATGTCGTTGCGTTCGCCTTTGGGCGTAGGGACGACCTGATGATTTCTTTCACGCCTGCGACGATGGGCGGGCATGGCGTTCATGATGACGGAACTCGGATACGCTGCTTTGCCACCGGGGACGTAAATGCCGACGCGTCGAGCAGTGTAATTTGTTGTCCCAAGGGCGTGCCGTCTTCGTCTTCATACGTCCACGATTCCATTTTTGGCGTTGGTGGTAGCTTTCGACCGATGCGGCGGCGGTTTTCAAAGGCGGTTTGAATTTCGGGCTGCAAACGCTCAAACGCAGCCTGCAAATCGTTTTGCGTCAGGATAAGGTCGGCTGTGCGTTTGGGCAGACGTGCCGTCGAAGCGGTTGGTGTATTCGATGAGCGCCGCATCGCCGCGCTTGCACATCGGCGCAGATGTCGGCGACGATGCGGTCGATTTCGAGGATTCTGGGCGGTCTCAAAAGCCAGAGGGCTTTGAGTTCGGCTTGGAAATCGGGCGATTGGGTGTTGGGTTTTTCATGAGTTTGGTTTCTCCTTTTTATTTTGGGACTGGGGTCGTCTGGATATTCTCAGTTTCTGTCTCTGTTTTGGGTCGGATATACGCTTTTTCGCCCGCTGACCGAACTTCAATTCGGGCAGGCATTTTGTGTGCAGACCAGTTTGGCTATTACCTCTTTTCGCTACGAGAGGTGGTATGGAAACAGTAACGGGTTTGTGTTTCTGCCGTTTTTGGTTTCCTCAGCCATTGTTTTCAAAAGCCGTCCACTTCGTACGCGCTGACGACGGCGTTTTGCAGTCCGGTGTGAACGCCGATAACGTATTTCGACGTTTGACGCAGCATCTTTGCCGACAATCGAGTTGCCTAGCGTGCGCGATTTGAGGTTGGCATCGTCTTGGTTGTCGAAGCGGTGAGTCGGCTTTCTTACGTCGGTATCCAAGTCAAAGCCGTCTTGGATTTTGACGGCGAGAACAGTCCGTCAGGGATTAAGGTCGTCAAGCGGGCAGGGCGTGAATTTTGAAAGCGGTCGTCGAGTTCTTCCGCGCTGATGCCGCCTGCGCCGTATCCGGCAGATGGTTTTGATTTTTGCCGACAACGGGATTTGACAGAAATGAATCAGGGCAGTTTCGGCGGCTTGCGCTTCGGCTTCGGTGGATGATAGCTGATGATATGGCGGCCGAGTTTCTTGCACTTTGGCGATGGCTTTGCGTGCCGGTACGTCAATCGCCCGTCGCCGTCTTGTGAACGGGCGGCCTGTTCATGCTCGAAGATGCGGTTGTCACAGCCTTTGCCGATGTAGAAATTTTGTCTTTTCAGGTCGGTCAGACAATGGACGTAAAACCGACGCTCGCCGTTATTCAAAACGGACGAGGGTTGAATCTGAAAAATTTTTATTTTTGCAACCATTTTAACTCCTCCTATACAGTTTACTGCCAGTGGTATTTTCAGACGACCTGTCGGCGGGAACGGCTAGGGTCGTCTGAAAACGCATCTTCATTCAAATGACATGCTCGCCCCCTTCACTGCGCTGCCGAACGCCTGAATAATCGGCTCCAGCGGCGCGTGTTTCGTTTTCAATGCGGCTGTTGACCGCAGACGGCTGGAAATATCGACAACGTGTTCGACGCGCTTCCAAACCGTTTGCCTTAAGCGTGTTGCCGGTGGAGACCGATCGACGATGGCGTCGCTCAAACCGACCAGCGGCACAAGCTCCATCGAGCCGTAGAGTTTGATGATGTCGACGTGTACGCCTTTGCCGGCGAAATGCTCGGCAGCGATGTTAGAGTATTTCGTCGCGATGCGCAGGCGGCTGCCGGGCTGCGAGGCTGCGGCGTAGTCGAAAGCTTTGCGGACGCAGCCATCGTGCGGCATTCGGCGATGTGCCGATCCAGCGGCTGATGAAAGCCCGCTTCCGCCGTGTTCGATTAAAACGTCTTTGCCCGCGATGCCGAAGTCTGCCGCACCGTATTGGACGTAAAAGTCGGCGTCGGTGGCGCGGACGATGACGAGGCGGATGTTTTCGTAGGTTGGTGCCGATAATCGGCTGCGCGATTTTTCGGGCGCTTCGGCGAGGAACAATGCCGCCGCCGCCAGCAACGCGTTTCTTCAGATGCGTCCTCTGGACGGGGCGATGGTCAGCGTGTTTTTCAGTCATTGTTGTTGCGCGTCAGACTTGAGACCCTGTACCGAGCAGGCGGTCTGACTTTCTCCATTGTATAGTGGATTAACTTTTAAACCAGTACGGCGTTGCCTCGCCTTAGCTCAAAAGAACGATTCTCTAAGGTGCTGAAGCACCAGTGAATCGGTTCCGTACCTATTGTACTGTCTGCAGCTTCGTCGCACTCGTCCTGATTTAGTTAATCCACTATATGTTTCAGATGGGAAAAAGGTCGTCTGAAAACCGCGACCGGCATTCAGACGACCCATGCGGATCAAAGCGAGTTTTTGATGTCGGCGGCAGTGGTTGCCAGCTCGCTGCCCTAAGGTAGAAAATCGCCGCTTCGCCGTTTTTATCGATCAGATATGCGCCGGAAGAGTGGTCAACCAGAATAGTTCTCGCTGTCTTCCTTTCTGATCGACTTTGGCGGACACCACGCGGTATTGCTGTTTGATGACCGGCAGGCTTTAGGTCGCCTGTCGCAGTCAGGCCGATAAATTCAGGATTGAACTGCTTTGACGTATTTGCCGATGACTTCAGGCGTGTCGCGCTCGGGGTCGATGCGACGAACACCACTTTCACATCTTTCGCCTGATCGCCATTGTTTCAATGTGTCGCTGTAAGTCAGCAATTCGGTCGGACAAACGTCGGGGCAGTGCGTATAGCCGAAGGACAGGATCGCGACTTTGCCTTTCGGGCGCTTAAGCTGAACGGCTTGCCGTCGCCGTCGGTCAGCGTGAAATCGCCGCCGATGTCTTCTCTTGCATATCCGTTCCGGGCGCTTGCGGTTGCAGGCGCGCTGGCAACAGGTGAGATGCGTCGTCGGGAGGAAGCAGGCGTGTTCGGCGGGCCGCTGTTGAAGAGGCGGCTGGAAGCTGGCGCGGGATTTTGTTCCGGCGTTTTGGCTTCAGGTTTGCGAGGCAGCTGAAGTGCGGCAGGGCAGATACGCCCAAAATGGCGGTACGGATTGCAGTAGGGCGTCATAAAATTCTCCAATGCGGGTATGGTGTGTGAACGTCGTCTGAAAATAAAAATAAACGAACGCTCGCCATCTTAGCGCGTTTGCAACATTTAATATGGCGGTTTATGCCGTTTTCGGCTGAAAAATGAATGATGTTTGATATAGAGTGGAAAGAGTAGGGCGCGTCCGGGAACAAAATAAAATGATTTAGTGCTTTTTAAAAATCAAAAATATAAGCAATGTGTCTGCAAACAAGGCAAAGATTTTAGCACTTTACAAGCCCAGAATACGCCGCTATAATAGCGACTTCTTCGCTAGCCAGGTGGCGAAATTGGTGAACGCAGGGGACTCAAAATCCCCCGCCGCAAGGTGTGTCGGTTCGAGTCCGACCCTGGGCACCACAAACCGCTTTATATGAGCGGTTAGCTATCTATCGCAGTCTCACCCGTAAACCAAAGTCAGAGAGATACAAGGCTTTCCGCTGGTTTCGGTGTCTATATCATCTAATCCCGTCTAATTCTGCTAATTGAAGTAACCTAAAATTTACGGTATCTTTTGCGGTATCTAGAAAAATACCTCGAAAAATACCGTAAAAAGTGAAGCTGAACGACCGCTAAATCAAAACGCCAAACCCGCCGAAAAACCGTTTAAAGCTGAATGACGAGGAAGCTTGTATCTGTATATCAATACGGGCGGCGGGAAGTTATGGCGGTTTGATTTTCGTATAACGGCAAACGTAAAAACGCTTTCAATCGGCAAATATCCAGACCCAGTATCACTGGTAGAAGCCCGCTTCTAAGCCGCCGAAAACGCCCGCCGCTTGCCTTGTATCAGCAAGACGCGAAGCCAGCAACAGGAAAAACGCAGACGGCGAAGCCGCTGTCAGTAATACCTTTCGGAACATGCCGCCGAGATAGCACAAACACCGTGAAACAGGGATTGACGAACGATCCACGCCGCCCGTGTATGGGACGGTTTTGGGAAGGACGTTTTCCCCACGCTGGGCAGCTTGTCTATCAGTGAAATCAAAGTCAGTCAGGTAAAAAGTGATTGAAGCGGTGGCGGCAAGGGAGCGCGAAACGGCGGGCGGATATCGCGGCGTATCAAGTCTGTTTTCCTGCGATATGCGATACGGACGGAACGGGCGGAAAACATCGCTGTTCCATTGGAGGTTTAATCAAAAGCTGAGCAGAAACATCAGCCGCCGCGCAATCGGAAATGATCGGTTTACCGCCGTTTGATGTTGAAACAAGCCAGCAACGCAAACAAAAACTAGCCAGTACGGTTAATCATGCTGACCCTCGTCGAAATAAAAAGAGCTTGGGGCGGCGGAATGGTCGAATTTGATTTAGACGGGACAGAGTGGGCATACCGCCGCCAAGATGAAGATGAAAGCCCCGCATCGTCTCCCCTTGCCGATTGGACGCTTGAACTTTTGGCAGAACTGGAAGGAACTGACAGGACATGGCCGTTATCTGTTCCCATCGGCATAAGACCTGACGAGCATATTGGTGAAAACACCCTGTCTTACTTGATGGGCAGAATGGGCTATAAGGGCGTAGCAACGCGGTTTCAGAAGTCTAGCCACAGACGTATTGAATGAAAACGGTTTAACGAGCGACGTGGTAGAGCGACAGCTTGCCCAGCAGCGAAACCATCACGGCAGACGGCAAAACCCACACCGTCATCTACAGCGGCGACTGCTAAACGGCGGCGGCGCCGACCAAACTGAGGCTTACCGATTGGCGGCAAAGTATCGCCCGATACGCAGTGCGAAACAGCCGCCCTATGGCTTGGCGTGGGCACGTCCTTTGCTGCTCCCTTGCTGTCCCTGTTGGACAATAAACCGCTTATCGGCGGTAATCTATCGTCAACACCGTAAACTAAAAACCAAAATGGACAGGGTTTTCGAGACGGTTTCGGTATCTGTAAATCATATAATCCCGTCTATTCTACTAATTGGATCAACCGTTTTTCATGGGTATGATTTGGGGTTTCTGAAATACCCCAATATATCTCAAAATATGCCCTAAATGATCCGTCAATAAGTAATCGCGAGTTAAAGTTGTCTAAAGTAAATCTTAATTTCAAAACATTGTTAGGCTTTTCAACAATCTGTTTTTCTTGTCTGATACAGCAGATACGAAAAGGTCGTCTGAAAACCTGATGGATCGGGTTTCAGACGACACGCTGAGAAGGATTGATTTGAAAGATGTAGGAATCGGGCATTTTCGTCGGCTGACGACGCGCCACTTCTTTGGCAAATTTCTCTGCTTGAGCTTTTGTCTGCGGGAGAGGCATCTTCTCACCCATCCGCCGATAAAACCGCTTTCGATGACGTAGTAGGCTTTTTCCGTCTATCCATGCGGTGTCGGCGTGGGTTTGCTCCAGTCTTGACTTTGCCCATGTCGGTAACGTAGATGATATGGATGCCTTTCAGGCTCCTCAGGCAACGGTGTAGTCGAACATCTGCTTGATGGTGGAGAACCAGACAGGGCGGTCGGGTTTGCCGTTGAGTGGAATCTGAGCTTTAGGTCGTTGTGTTCGGTCAGGTTCATGCTGCAATAGTGCCCACAGCGCGGTCGCTGATTTGCTGAGGCTCAGGCGGCGGGTGTCATCTCTTTGGGACAGGCACTCAGGAGCAGGGGCGGCGAGGCGCAGAGTAAAATCTTTTTCATATTTGTCGCTTTCCAAAATGCTTGCTGCCAAAGATAAGGATAATAACCCACTAGTATCTCTGCGGTCAGCAAAACCCAGGCATGGTCAGGCTGGTTGTTCGCTCAAACCTGCCATGCCTGCGTACAACGGTGTTTCGACCGGTCAGTTGAGCAGGCGGTAGATGTCGTGGGGTTGAAAAGAAGGACGGTTTCGACGACAGGGGGCGGTGATTGTTTGCTGGGTATCGGCGACAAGGATGCCCAAAAGCGCCATGTCGAAAATGACGACGAAAACAGCCAAACGCCGATAGCGATACCGGCGGCGGTGCCGCGTTCTTTGACTTTCGCGCTGATGGGGTAGCCCATGGACAGGGAATGCCGCGCCCGAAATGACGCTGGCGGCAATCAGCAGGGCAAAAGGGTTTCCACGCGGCGATGTCGAGCCGCCGTTGGCGAGTTGAACGTGATGCCGCGATTCCGTAGCCTGCGGTGGTGGCAAGGGCAGGATGATGAAGGTGTCCGATGAAATTTTCAGCAAGGTTGGTTGCGGGAAACGGGGTGGCTCAGCAGCAACGCCATAGTGCCGCGTTCGATTTCGCCGATGGGGAATCGTGGGAGAGAACGCGATGAGCGGAATCAGGAAGATGGATAGGCTGGAGAGGCTGACGACGGTTACGGTCAGCGGATCGACTTTAACCGAGCCTGTGGGCGACTGCCGAAAGCCCAGATGAGGCGAGGCGGCGAGAAGCGACGGAGGCGGCAGTACCAGCGGTGCGCAGGCTGTCGCGGACTTCTTTCGGTGATAATCCAAACGGGGTTCATACGTCCTCCGCTTTTTCAGAATTGTGCCGCACATGTCGTCAGTATGGGTGTGTGGATGTCGAGTGAGCGAGGTCGAGACAGGTTGCCCAGTTCGCTCGAGTAGTGCCATGCGTTCTTCCGCCTGACATTGCGCCTGATAGCTGGAGGTCGTCTGAAAGCGGCTGCCAGCGTTCGCTCAGCGGACGCGGGCTTTGAGGCGGATGTTGACGGTGAGGAGTCGCTTTGGACGTGCAGCTCGTCCATGCTGCCGTCGGCGACTTTGACGCCGTTTTTCGCTGACGACGATGCGGTCGGCGTGGCCGTCGAAGTTCGGCGAGGGGCGTGGGTGCTGAGGAGGACGGTGGCGCCACGCGTCCGTTGAGTTCGCGCACGACTTCGTAAAACATTTGGCGCGAGGCGGGGTCGAGGCTGTGGTGGGTTCGTCAAACAGCAATGCTGAGTTCGCCCAGCAGGCTGGGCGAGAGGCGGTGAGCTGGCGCATCGCCTCTGGAGTAAGGTGCCGACGCGGCGGCGGGCAGCAGGAAATGCCGACGGCTCGAGGTTCGTGGTTTTGGTGAGCGGCTGTTTTTGAGTTTGGCGTAGAAATTGAGGGTTTCGATGCCGCTGAGGGAAGGGTGCAGGGCGACGGTTTCGGGCAGGTAGCCGATTTGGCTGCGCAACTGTCGCGCCGGCTTTTGCTGCCGGTGCGCTCGCCAGCAGCATGACTTCGCCCTCGGTGGGGTAATCAGCCCGAGTATCAATTTGATGACGTGGACTTGCCTGCGCCGTTGTGTCGGCAAGACCGACACTTTCGCCCTGCCTTCAAGACCAGATCGACTTGGTTGACGGCTTTTTGTGCGCCGAAGCGTTTGGTTACGTTTCTCAATTCGACGTGGTTGTGCGCTCGCGGGTGCTTCCTTGTGTGTGGATGGATTTCAGACGACGTTGAGGTCGTCTGAAAAGACGTTCTTTGTATGGGGTCGTCTGAAAGAAAGGGAGAGGGTTTCAGACGACGTTTGTTATGGGTTTATGTCTTTGACTGTTGCTGCGTTGCAGGTTGCACCGTATTTGCGGCGGATGCCCGGTGGTACGCCTAATGAGGGGCAAAACCTGCTGCGGGGGTTAAGGTCGTCTGAAAACTTTTCAGACGACCTTGCCGGGTTTATGTTGCCGGTTCCGCTTAGTTCAATGAGCCGTTTTCGGCATCGCTACCCATTCGGACTGATGGGTTTTGGCTACTTGCAGCAGTTGTTCTTTCATGGCTTCGTATTTAGTGGTGGTTTTGTTGACTGCCCGCCTTCATCAGCGGTTTTGCTGTCGATCACGCCGCCGGGGAGGATGGCGGGGAACTGCGATTAGCCCATTTGACGATGCTGATGGCGGGGCTGTTCATCAGGAGGCGGAAACAGCGGCGCGCGCCAGACGATTTGGTCGATGATGCCGTTGGGACGGTATGCGCTGTCGCCGAAAGCCGTCGCCGTCGAAGGTCCAAACACGCTGTTGTCGCTCATCATGGTTGCCGCGTCGCCTTCGCCCCAGTCAAGAAAAGCGTGTACTGACGTATTTGACTGGCTTTCGTTGTTGATGAAGCATTGTCCGGAAGGGTCGTGCCTTCGATGGCGGCGGTGAAGTGGATGCCGATATTTCGCAGTTTTCAAAATGGTTGGCGTGCGATTTTGTTGTGGTTGGCGTTATGCAGCGAAAACGCATTTACCGGCTTTGTTGATGATAGTTTGTCGTGGATGTCGGAATAGTTGACGTAGTTGAGCATGATGCCTGGTCGCGGCTGCCGACGGCGATGTTGCCGTACACGTTGAGGCGGTCGGAAAACATCAGACGTAGCCCGATGTTGTTGCCGACGGAAATATTGCCGCTGACTTCGCTGTCGTTGGTGTGCATGTGGTGGACGGCGAAACGCAGGTGCGATGAAGCGGTTGTTTTATGGGTGTTGTTTTGTGCTGGTGTTGAAAAATGCCGTCGCGGCCTTTGGAAATGTCGTTGCCGATAACGCGCGCCGGGGGCGTTCAAACGGTTACGCCGTTGCCGCGTTCGTTGACGCGCGCAATTTGGAGTCACTGACGATTTTTGTTCTCGCGCACCATGGAGTTTTCACGGGAACCGTGGAATACACGCCGACGGAGTTGTCGAGGATATTGTTGTGTTCGATTAAGGCGCGAGGGCGGTTTCTTCGAGGTAGATACGCCGGCGTCCATGGCGGGCGAGGCTCATACCGGAACGGGTGACAGTGAGTTGCGCAGGGGTAACGTCGGGGGCGATGACAGCAATGGTGCGGCCGGTGCGGTCGCCTGCGATTTTGCAGCGGGCGGTCGGCGGGGACCTTCGATGGTGATGGGTTTGTCGATAAACGGTTTGGTTTTGTACAGTGCCGAGGCGAGGCGAGCGTATCGCCTGCCTGCGCGCGCGAGCTGACTTCGAGGAGGTTGTCCGGTCGAAACGTCGATGAGTGGCTGCAAGGTCGTCTGAATCATGACCGCCGAACATAAATATCAGGCGGTACATCGCCGCATGTTTTGAGTGAGGTGTGTGCATAGAGGTTTCCTCTGATTCTGCAGATGTGCGTCGGCGGTATGCCTGCCTGTGGTGCGATGTTTTGTTTTATAGCCGAACCGTCTGTTGCGTCCAAAACAGTTCTGCTATAAGGTCGTGTGAAAACGCAGACAGACGGCGTTTCGCTTAAAGACCTGAAAGTTTTTCAGACGACCTTTTCCGTTAAGTCAGTGATAAACCATCAAACCCGGGATTATCAGAGGGTTTAACGATCATTGACCGGACATTTCCATGTGCGGGCGTGGCAGAACCATTGGCGGTAGTACCCAGTGTACGCCCGGACGGACGGCTTTGAAAGGTTACCGATTGGGTAGCCTGCGGGCTAGGTTCCATCGCGATGCCGTAGCCTTCAAGAGTGAAGCCGTGGGTCAGGTCTTCGATGGTTTTCAACGTTGGTCACATATCGGTTACTTCGTCGCCTTGGTTGACTTCGAATTGCGGGATGCTGTGCACGCGGGCGCAACAGCGAGTCATGTATACGCGGACTTTGTTGCCCTCGCGGATGACTTTGGCGGCTTTTCCAGCTCGACACCGTCTTTTTCGCCTGTTCTACAGCGTCTTGCCAGAACCATGGGTCTTTGCGGTCCCATGTTTTTCAGGTTGACTTTGGATGCTGCAACCAGAGCACAGGTCATGCGGTTCGGCAAAGCGTCGAGTTGTCGTGTAGCCAGACGCATTTCGTCGCGAAATATCGATCAACTGGTCGCATTCCGGGTTTCAACAGGTACGGCGTTGAGGAAAGCAGTCTTTGGAGAATTTGTTCAAAGACACCAGCCATTTGCCGTCAACTTCCTTTGAGTTTCGCCCATGGTCGTATGGTTGTGGCCGGGTTGGTGAGTGGACGTCGAGTTTCTGTTTGATCGGATCCACTTTCTCGCCTTTTAGTAGGCTTTGATGGCGTCATCGATGTTCCATTTGACCATTTGGCTGTCAATCGACAGCGTGGTGTAGGCGTTACCGCGGCCGTCAAACGCGGTGTATAAGAGCTAAAGAGACGGTTGAGGTTCGGCGACAACGACATCGCGCTCTTTGATTTTGCCGGCGAACAGGTCGTCCAGCTTACTGACGTCCAATACGGTAACGGTCGGAGGACGTTTGCCGTTGAGCATGATGTGATTGCCGTCGGGAAGCGTTACAGCCGTGCGGAGAGTTCGGCACGAGGATGCAGCAGGTGTAAGAGTTTGGCTTCTGCGCGGCCATCCAGCATTTTCACGCCGTTGACTTCTTTGAAGTCGCCTTTTTGATGCCTTCTTCGATGGCGGCCAAGATTGAAGCTACCGCACCAGTCTTGCTCGTTGGAAGAAGCACCTTGTACCGGTCAAGGGCGCGTTCGGAGTTGTAGCAGGTGGAGAAGGAGTATTTGCGCTTGGTAGTCAGCGGCATCGCCGTTGTCAAGGTGCCGTCCACCAATACTGCCATGCGATGTCCATCGGTTTCGCCGTCGATTAGCGGTATAAACGGCATTCAAGTTTTCGCGTCGTTCAAGTACCGACACCGCTTACCGGTACGATGTGTTCGCATGTTGGCAAAGAGCATATGCCGGTTTTCGGATAACGTTGCGGACGCAGGCCGTGTGCACCGCGGGCCGTGAGGAGTTTCCGTGATTTTGTCGGTTTTCATGAAATCCAGACGGATGCAGCGAACACGTTGATGTAGCCTTGTCGTTGGCATGAGGCGTAGCGGCAGCTCGTCGTAAAGTTGATCGGTGACGACAAAGTGCGGGTGGTGACCAGTCATCGCCGACTAGGATAGCAGCGCAAACCGCTGTCCTTCAGAGACTGAGGTAGTTTCCGGCGTATTTGTCGCATTCGAGTTTTCGGGCTTTCATTGGTGCGACGACGGTCGCTCTATCCGCGCAATGAACACGAGGGACCACGCATCAAGTTCGCGCGTGGAATTGCGCCGATCAGCGCTTTTCGCCCGATTGACCACCGACGGGAAAGCCGTAGTATTGGTCGAGTTCGCCGGACCGACACCGGAAGTCTGCTCGCGGGTTTCTCGATGCGATTCTGTTTTGGCGGCAGATGCGGCACCTGAAGCCGCGCGCTTTGTCGCCACCGCTCGATTTTAGAGGCAGCGGCAAGGCCCAGCAGACCCGCACCGGCAAGACCGGCGCGGGCTGCGGCCGTGCCTGACGTGAACTGCGGCAAAACCATTTTGTTCTAATTTTTCGTCTGACGCCACAACTCTCCTTGGATGAGGGAATTCGGTAATCGGCCTTTTCAGACTGCGCCTACCGTTGTGGATGAAAAATTCTTGTATCTACTGCTGTATATTCTTGGCAGAGGTTTTCTGCAAAACTGAACCTGCACCTGTCTTCCGAGAAACCTGCTGCTCTGTACGAATCGTGCTGGCAGCAGCCTGTTCTCATCTTATTCGTCGCCACTACCTGGGGCAGCGAGGTCAGGTGATGGTACATAACTTGGTGGGCACTGGATACATTCGTTCAGATGGATGTCTCCTTCGGCGCAATCGCCTGTGTACGGACATTCGTGAAGTACATATCTGGCGATTACCGCACATTTTATAACGACGCAGCCAGTCGAAAATGCGGAACCGCGCAGGAATGGCGGTCCCGCCCCAACGGACTGAATAACGGCAGAAGAAGCGTTCGATAAACAGCCCAGCCACCAGTCAAAAGTCACGGCAAACAACCACAAACCACGAGTCACGCACTGGGCTTCCGGGATAATTGCTGTTTTGAACGGTTCCGCTTCGGCAGAGTGCTCGGCAACGCCCTGGGGTCGTCTGATTGAAATCGCCAACAGTCCGATGTAACGTGTTGACGGCGGCGAACTGAGGCGGGTGTGCAGCAGATGCGGCACGGTAATTTGTTTCACGCCGAGATCCTCTTTTGGCAATACGGTTCGGGTCAGTTCCTGCAATGCGCCGAACAGGCACAGCGTACCGCAGAGCGTTCTGTTCCGCAACAGCATGGTCGCCGCAGTAAACAGCCACGGGATAGACACTATCGGATCCATCAGGAAAAACAGTTTTGCGGTTTCCAACCTTCCTCGCCCAACGGGCTTTTGCCGATGGGCCTGACTGACTACGGCGGTGTACAAATCGATAAAGGTATCGTCGCCTGCACCTTGTTCGGCGTCGGCAACTTCTCTGCTTTGCCGCCTTTTCAAACAACTGTTGATTTCGTCAACTATAATGGCGATGACCGATGGCTTTTGTTCCAGCAACGCATTCCAAAGTTGAATGTCCTGTTTGTCAGGATTTACAGCGCGGCGGGCCGGGTTTGTACCGCAGGGGCAGCCTGTTGCGTATCCGCAGCATTGGCGGAGGGTCGTCTGAACAACTGTGGTGCTTAAACCGCTGTTGGCAACAACTTTGAACGAACGTTGGGATACTGTCGTTAGTACCATCAGCGTAACGGTCGCGCTGATGATGTCCCCGGGGCAACACCGGAGTGGGTGGATTACCGTAATTCAAACCGATATATTTGTTGATGAATTTATCCACGCGATTGCGGGACCACCGATAAGCATAATCGGCTCATGGTGATCGACCAGCTTCGCAACAATCGTTCCGTCGTTAGCCAAAGCATCATCCGTATCCAATCGGTTTTGCTCGAATAGCCGCGCGTGACCACGTCCATCGTGATACCAAACCAACTGCTCGTTGCCCATATAAACACGGGCAACCATAAACTACCTTCAGGCTTGCCATAACGGTCTGCACCGGAAAAATTTCCGAGCTGGACTTGACAAAAGTCAGGCAAACGACTCAGCGTGAGCGGGCAATGTAAAACAATAGGACAAATATGGCAAACCTCCGCCAGCATCATTATTCAGATACTGATGTGTGTTTCGTTTTTAAGGCAGGACATGGCTGTTCGATTGTTCGATACTCTAACATTAATATTATGAATCCATTATTTGCAACCGTTTGACCTGTCAAATTACAAATCTTAAAAACCGAATTTAGAGGTATGTAATACTTTATAAGTATATGGATATGAGTCTGATTTCATTGTAAATAGAAATAAACAAAATTATATGCTTTTGCCTGCTTCTAGATGTCTTGGTTTTAGTTGATTATTAGTTGAAATAAACATATGTATTGAATGAGGCTATCTAAATAAAGGTCGTCTGAAAACTGAACTGGCCCCAAATCTGGACACTCATAAGCTATTCAGGCGGCTCTGTGCAAGCTAGGTTCTGCTGTGCGACAGGGACTCCAGCTTTTTCTGTTCAAACCTAACTCCGGTTGTGGCCAATCCGCCTCAATCATCTATCTGCTTCATCAGTTATACAGTAATTCGCCCTGCGTTATGAAACCTCGTCTTCAACACCGCAAAAAGCTTTTCCATCGGCGCGTGTCCCAACAGTTCGCCTTTCGCGACATCTTTGAACCATGGAATGCTCACATAACATTCTATACCCGCCATGCAGTACAGCGCATGGTCAGATACTGTCGTTCCTTTATCGGTCAGATGGTGCCTTTTCGAGCATTCCTTCGCCCCATTTTCGCTGTTGGCATTGCGGCTCATGGCGTGAGCGACGATTTCCCGGTTGAACAAGTCCAAGATTGGCGGTACGGTTGCCGTCCTTCCCTTTGAGTTCGGTAACGTCGGTCAGCCATTTTTCGTTGGGCTTTCGGGCTTTGAACCGGCGTTTGAGGAGATTCGATATCTCGCCCATGTGCGGGATGGCGGTACGACTTTCGCCCGTAGCGGGGGCTCAGTTTAACTTCTTCATCAACAACCGCTGCGGTTCCAACTTAATGCTGCGGCAATGCGCCTTGTCCGTAGCGTCCCTTTATGCCGCCGGTGGGGTTTTCGACAAGAGGGCTTTATCGGCTGCGTCAGGGAGTCAGGGTCGGTCTTAGTGATATTGTAAAAGCTGCTTTTGGAGCGGGTTTGCGATGTGCAACAGGTATTTGAGCAGGTGTTGCGCCCTCCAGTGTTTGGACGGTTGGCTTTATCCTTTTCGGTCCGCACGGCTGAGGGCTTTTAACACTCCTTTAGGTAGGCGACCTCTGCGCGCATACTCTTTAACTCAATAAACTCTGCCTGCGTTTTTTCTTGATCGGGTTTATCTGCGTCAGAAGGGTTTTGCGGTGTTGGGGCATGGTTTGGATTGAGGGATGTTCGAGTGCGCCGATGCCGCCTTCTTGATGAGCGCGTATCCATCGCCTGGGTGGGTTCCTGGAAATGCCGTAGTGGTCACTGCGGTACGCTACTGGCTGCATATACGAATAGTGGAGTACGGCTTGGTATTATTTAAGTGGTGTAATGTATATTTGCTCATGTAAAACTGCACCTTGTAGTTGGAGGATGTCAACACGGGAACAATTCAATAATCAGTTTTTCAGACGACCTTTTATTTAGCTCAAAACCTTCCCGGTTTAAGCGGCGTTGACTTTGTCTTCGCGGCGCAGCAGGGTAATCAGGTCGCTGATGCGCTGTTTCATGCCGCGGCGGTCGACGATTTTGGTCGATAGCGCCTTTTTCCCAGCAGGAATTCTGCGCGTTGGAAGCCTTCGGCAAGGTTTCGCGGACGGTTTGTTCGATGACGCGCGGACCGGCAAAGCCGATAAGGGCATTGGGTTCTGGCAAGCACGACATCGCCGAGGAAGGCGAAGCTGGCGGATACGCCGCCCATGGTCGGGTCGGTCAGCACGGAGATGAACGGTAGGTGTTTTTCAGTCAGAAGATGCAATGCCGCGCTGGTTTTGGTCATCTGCATCAATGAGTTGACATTTTCCTGCATCCGTCACCGCCCGATGCGGCAACACAGATGAAAGAGCAGTTGTCGGTTACGGCGCGGCGTCACGCCTTTGGACGAAGCGTTCGCCGACGACGGAACCCATAGAGCCGCCGATAAAGCGGAATTCGAAAGGCAGCATTACGACGGGCAGGCCGTTCTACAGCCTTTTCATCACGACCAACGCATCATCTTTTCGCCGGTGGCCCTGAGCGCTGCGGCCAAGCGTTCGGGATATTTTTGCTGTCTTTGAATTTCAGCGGGTCGGTCGGTTTGATATTGGCGGCGATTTCTTCGCGGCCTTCCTCGTCCAAAAAGCAAATTGAGGCGTTCGCGTGCGGAAAGCGGGTTGTGATGGTTACATTTCGGGGCAAACTTGGTCGTTTTGCTGAAGTTCGGTCGAGTAGATGGTTGCCGAGCAGGAAGGGCATTTAGTGCACAGGCCTCGGGAACGTTGGACGAGCCTTCGCTTTTGCTGCGGTTTTTGATTTTGGGCGGTAGGATTTTGTCTAACCAACTCATGGATGACTCCCTTGGAATTCGATCTCAGACGACCTTTGCGTGTGTTTTCGGAAAAGGCCTTAACGGATTGCGTCTTTAATTTCTTTACCAACGCGCCGACGGCTTCGCTTCGCGGCCTGCGTTATTTTTCAATTTCCTTTGACGATGCGGCTGCCGACGATGACGGCATCGGCAACGGCACCGATTTTGCGCGCGCTCGGCGTTGCTGATGCCGAAAGCCGACGCCGATCGGGATGTCGATATACTTGCGCAAAAGCTCTATTTTACGCGAAACTTCTTCGGTATCCAAACTTGCCGCGCCGGTAACGCCTTTGAGCGAAACGTAATAGACAAAGCCGCCTGCAACGCGGGCGATGGTTTGGATACGCTCTTCGGTCGTGTCGGGGCAATCAGGAAGATGCAGTCGATGCCGCGCGCTTTGAGTTCGTCGTGCAGCGGGGTGATGGTTTCGACAGGGAATCGACGGTCAGTACGCCGTCCACGCCGGCTTCGGCAGCCGCTTGGGCAAATGCTTGATAACCCATTTTATGAATTGGGTTCAGATAACCCATCAGGACGACGGGCGTGTTGCCGTTTGTTTCGCGGAAGCGGCGTACGATGTTCAATACGTCGTTGAGGGAAACTTTGTTTGCCAACGCACGCTCGGCGGCGCGCTGGATGGTCGGGCCGTCCGCCATCGGGTCGGAAAAGGGAACGCCCAATTCCAGGATGTCGGCGCTGTTTTCAACCAGACTGTGCATCAGCGCAAGCGTGGTGATCGAGATTGGGATCGCCTACGGTGATATAGGAATCAGGGCTTTTGCGCCGTCAAAGCGCGGCAAAGGTTTGCTGGATTCTGCTCATCTTGATTTCTCGTTTCCGTAACGGCTGTTTCAGCCGGTTTTTCATCGATATAATAGTTGTGGCATTGACTGTCTGTTTCCGGGCGAAACTTCGCGACATTTCCTATTGATTTCTGCATGGAAAGGTCGTCTGAAAAAAACGCAGGAGTGGTTGTTTTACCATTATGGAAGCCGTGATGATTTGAATTGTTGCCCATATCAACAGTCCTTTCCGAATTTCCTCCATCGCCAAATTCGGGTAATTTCCATTAAGGTCGTCTGAAAGCCTTCGGTGTGTACCTCGGTTATAATAGCCAGCTTCTTCAATCTGACTTGCCACCAGGCATAATATGGCCCTTTGCCTCGCTTTTACATGCTTTTGGACGATATTACCGCTGTCTTGGACGACGTTGCCCTGATGACCAAAAATAGCTGCCAAGAAAACGGCGGGCGTGGTCGGCGTTTGGCGCTCAATGCGAATCAGGTTACGGGCATTGTCAGCGGAACACTACCGATTATTTGGGCGGTGGCGAAAATTCTTTGGTGAACAAAGCTGATTTTGGTGCGCTGGCTTTGTTGCTATCACCTTTTGCCGAAGCTCATTACGCCTTTATTAATAATGGGCGGGATTTATTTGTGTTTCGAGGGTGTGGAGAAGCTGTTGCATAGTTTTGCCGCCACAAGCGCATGACGACGACGAGAGGCTGCCGAAACGCTGGACAAAAAAATAAGATTAAAGGCGCGATCCGTGCGGATTTTATCCTGTCTGCGAGATCGTTATTATTGTTAACTTTTGGGCGTGGTCCCAGAAAAGCCGACTTGATGACCCGTTCGCTGATGGCGGCAATCGGCATCAATATGACTGCTTTTGTGTACGGTTGGTCGGCATTATCGTCAAACTCGACGACTTCGGCATACTGATGCGATAACACAGGCATCAAACGGTCGGACGGGCTTGATTGCCTTATACTGGTTCGCGCAGTTTGAAGCTGGTGCATTTGCTGCCGCGGTTGTATCGGCGGCGGTCTGATTACCCCACAACGGGCTTTTGCGCTGATTTCACCCGCGCAACATTGGGACAGCGGCTTGTTGATGGGGCATATCGCCAACCTTGCCGTCGGGCTGATTGCCGCGCCGTCGCCTGCGCTGTTATGCCATTGATGAAGCTGTTTCAACACTAAACAACCGATACGTCGTCTGAAAATGGTTTACTTTGTTGAATCTGTATTTTCGAGACGACCTCTTACCTTTCTCTCTCTGCACTGAACATTTTCCGCAAACTCGGAACAATACGGGCATCCTGTGCTGTACTGGCCGCTGGTGATTCTGATTGCCGCTGCCGCCCTTCGACTTTCGCGCCTTAACCCACCATTTTGGTACGCTGCTGTTTAGCGCGCTGAGTATTGATTGAACTGCGTCCGCTTTGCTGTTTCTACCGCCTATCTGTTTGAGCTGATTGCGTATACGGCTTACAGTTTTATTGGACCGCACCGCTGCACGATCTTTCCAGCACTAATTTATGCGCGTTCGCTGACTTTTCTGCACCGTTTCTCGCGCTGTATCCTGCCGCCTGTTTTGGCTACCGGAAATTTCATCTGCCGCGCTGGAGTTAAGGTTGGCATCGTGTTGCCGATTTTGTGGACGCTGGCAGGTGCCTGAACGATTATTGACGCTTCGGCTGGGGGTGCCGTCGACTGTTCATAATCGTCAAAAAGCCCGCTTACCATTTTACTGGGCGGTATTCATCTGAGATTTGCTGCGACGGCATTTGTCAGCGTGGCTGGTGTTGCTGATTGACAATACGGGTCGTCTGAGCAGCGCCTGCTGCTTGATGTGCATGATTGTCGCGCTGTGTACCGTCCGGCTGTCGCCCAGCAAACTGACTTTACAAACCACGACGGCAGCACCAGTACCGTTTGCGCTCGTACGAAATATCGAGCAAGTCTGAAATGGAATGAAGAACAAGTTGTCCCCACCATTCAAATACCACCTGGTCAAAATCAACCAAACATCCGCCGACATCGACATCCTGCGGAAACCGCTCTGCCCGGCGGTGGTAAGTTTGCCCGAAAATATCCTGACTCGGTTTGCCGGCGCGAACGCACGAACGGCGGTGCGTGTGTCAGTATCGGTCGTAGCCGACGGCGGCGGATGCAAAACACCGTAAATCAGCAGATTTGACGACTACGATGATGTTTCAGACGGAGCCTCCCGTGACCACGCCAAGTCATCTGGTTCCCTTTAGCGGTAAACCACTGCCGCGCAGCAGAACCGTTGTGCAAACTGATGAATATGCAACGCGACTTCCGTCGCGGCGGAGCGGGGCCAGCTCCCCTTGACGATGAAAGATGAAGTCGCCTTCAACATTTGCTATGGGAACGGCTTTGGCATGGGCTGTGCTGCCGCAAAAAACCTTCACGCTAACATAAACGTCAACAATAACAGCGTGGTATGGCCGATTCAACGCCATGTGCCAACGCTCCCAACAATCGGCCGCGCAGTGGAACTTGGACGCTATATGGTCCGTGCCGCTGTGCCGGTGCCTTATTATTTCTCCAAAGGCATCATCGCCGAAGCGAACCCAATACAGTGCCGTCTTGAAGGGCACATTAAAAGGCTATATCGGCGAGAGCCACTATATATGAAGGCAGGCGGTTCGCTGGCATGGCGTCGTGCGTGTCGATTATTACCCATCACTGTTTCCATCAGAAAAACGATTGATTTGAAACTGGGTAACATAAGGCCGTTTTCGTGAACGTATTTACAGCAAGAATGTTTGTAATATGCTGAACTTATTCCCGGTAAACCAGTCAAATTTTCAAATCAGTCAATTTTATAAAAGATAGGGGTCATTCCTCAAGCAGTCTTTTTACGAAAAAGGCGTTTGACAGCATGCGATAGGGCAACAGGCGGTGATATACTGCAGCAGGTAACAAGTAAGCTTAATAGTCTCTTACGTTTCCTGTATGTCACGAAGCTTAACTCTGCTGGTAGCGTACGTATG
>BNJU01004239.1_pt1 | contig 84600 bp, 114 predicted proteins | sample 8539281 | NCBI WGS metagenome assembly BNJU01 (sample SAMD00202456, study PRJDB9452) | human saliva metagenome | isolation source: human saliva | place: Japan
CGCTGATCACTGACCCCGAGGTCATCGCTGATCGCAACCGCTTTCGTGCGGCTGACCAAAGAATACAAAGGCCTCGAGGGCTTGGCCGCAAAACGCGACTACGAGCAACTGTTGGCCAACCTCGACGAGGCGCGAAGCATCGTCATGAACGACGACGATCCGGACCTCAAGGAGATGGCCCGCGAAGAGATCGCGGCCGGTGAGGAGCGTCTGCCCGCTCTGGAGGAGCAGATCAGCTCATGCTCGTACCTGCCGATCCGGAGGACGCTAAGAACGCCATCGTCGAGATTCGCGGCGGCACGGGCGGCGACGAGGCCGCACTCTTTGCCGGCGACCTCTATCGGATGTACGCCAAATACTGCGAGATAAAGGGCTGGGGAGTGGCCGTGTCGAGCGTCAGCGAGGCACCTCGGGCGGATTCAAGGAGATCATCTTCACCGTCACGGGCGACAACGTGTACGGCACGCTTAAATACGAGTCGGGCGTGCACCGCGTGCAGCGTGTGCCGCAGACCGAGACGCAGGGACGCGTCCACACGTCGGCGGCTACCGTGGCCGTCTTGCCCGAGGCCGACGAGTTCGACGTAGAGATCAACGAGGGCGAGATCCGTTGGGACACCTTCCGCAGCAGTGGCGCGGGCGGACAGAACGTGAACAAGGTGGAGTCGGGCGTCAGGCTGAACTATACGTGGCGCAACCCTCGTCACGGGCGAGTCGGAAGAGATCCGCATCGAGTGTACCGAGACGCGCGACCAGCCGAAGAACAAGGAGCGCGCCCTCTCGCGCCTACGCTCCTTCATCTACGACCGCGAGCACAGCAAATACATGGACGACATCGCCTCGCGTCGCAAGACCATGGTCTCCACCGGCGACCGTTCGGCCAAGATCCGCACCTGCAACTTTCCCCAAGGTCGCATCACTGACCACCGCATCAATTACACCATCTACAACCTCCCCGCCTTTCATGAACGGCGACATTCAGGACTGCATCGACCGCCTCACGATCGCCGAAAACGCTGAACGTATCAAGGAGAGCGAGCTGTGATAGCTAAAAACGAAAAGGGGAAAAACGAAAAACGATGAGTACCCGGCAGAGCTTCCCTGGCCTCGGCAGAGGCCTTGACTTTTTTCGTCTCCTTTTTCTTGTGTCAAGACAAGAAAAGGAGAAATGAAGGATCTTCTTTTCTTCCATTAAGGGAAGAAAAGAAGCAAAAAGAAGATCAAGGCAGCAGGGCTGCCGACCAATTATGCTCGGAGCCCCGAAAGACTAATCTCCCGAGAAAATTCAAAAATGACATAGCCACATGAATAAGAACGAACTCATCCAGAACATCCGCCGCAAGAAATCCTTCCTCTGCGTCGGGCTTGACACGGATCTGAAGAAGATCCCGCCGCATTTGTTGAATGACGACGACCCGATCTTTCGCTTTCAACCGAGCCATCATCGACGCCACGGCCGAATACGCCATTGCGTATAAACCCAACCTCGCCTTCTACGAGTGCGCCGGCGCACGCGGCTGGTTGGCCTTCGAGAAGACCGTTCGCTACCTCCGCGAGCATCATCCGGACACGTTCCTCATCGCCGACGCCAAACGCGGCGACATCGGCAACACATCGGCGCTCTACGCCCGCACCTTCTTCGAGGAGACCGACGTGGACGCCCTCACCGTCGCGCCCTACATGGGCGAAGACAGCGTCACGCCCTTTCCTCGGTTACGACGGCAAGTGGGTCGTGCTGCTCGCCCTGACGTCGAATAAAGGCTCGGCGGACTTCCAGCTCACAGCTTCGGCCGACGGCGAACGCCTCTTTGAGCGCGTCCTCAGGCAGTCGCAAGAGTGGGCCGACGACGAGCGGATGATGTACGTCGTCGGAGCCACGCAGGGACGCATGTTTGAGGACATCCGTCGCATCGTCCCCGCGGCACTTCCTGCTTGTGCCCGGCGTTGGCGCACAAGGCGGATCGCTCGACGAGGTCTGTCGCTATGGCATGAATGCGGACTGCGGACTGATCGTCAACTCCTCGCGCGCCATCCTCTATGCCGACCGCACCGAGGCCTTTCGCCACGGCCGCCGCTCGCGAAGCTCGCGCCGTGCAGCAGCAAATGGCGGCCTACCTGTGAGATAATTGTCAATGGTAACTCATGACCCAACGGCAACAGGTATCCGGCTAGGGTTGGCTGGCGTACTGACCAAACTTCCTTGCCCCGGCAGGGGCCTTTCTTTCATCAAGGGAAGAAAAGAAGATTTCATCAAGGATGAATTAAAAACCGAAAAGTCCTGCCGAAAGGGGAGCAAAAAGGCTCTCTGCGGGCAGGACTTTTTTTCTAGGTGTGATACGCCATTTTCTCAGGCCAATGGAGCCTTTCGATGATATGAAAGTGATCTACAATCGCCTCGTGCCCTTTCGCGGCTTCACGGCCATCAATCTGATGGGCGTCGTGTTCGCGAGGGTGGAATATCGGCCACTCTCGGCCGCCATCCTTAGGCACGAGGCCATCCACACGGTGCAGATGAAGGAGACGGCCTTCCTTGGCTTCTACCTGATCTATATCTCGGAATGGCTGTGGGGACTGTTGCGCAGGCAGAGCTCCCTCGCGGCCTATCGGGCTATCCGCTTCGAGCGCGAGGCCTACCGCTACATGGCCGATCCGAGCTACCTCACCCGGCGGCACCCCTATGCGTGGGCTTCAATGAGCCAATGATGACTAAAGGGGATAGCCCCTCGGTCATCGTGCAAGCCACCTTGCACAACGGCTGCAAGCCCTGCTTAAGAGCGTCTCTTAAGTCTGCGTTGCGAGAGACGCAACAAAAAGGGAGCCACGCATACGCCCCATCTGTAGCCATCGTTACGCTCCCATCCTGTAGCCATCCGTTTTTTTAGCTTTTTCGTTTTTAGTTGATCTGTTGATCCGTTGATCAATGCGCCTCGAGCCAGTTGCGCCCGACGCCACAGTCGACGGTCAGCGGAACACTGAGCTTGGCGGCGCCTTCCATCTCTTCGCGGACGATCTGACGGACAACATCCAGCTCCTCCTTCCGGACGTTGAAGTTGAGTTCGTCGTGCACCTGCAGGATCATACGGCTGCGGAGGTGCTCCTGGCGGAAACGGCGCCGGATGCCGATCATGGCGATCTTGATGATGTCTGCGGCTGTACCCTGTATCGGGGCATTGATGGCGCCCCGCTCGGCGTAACCGCGGACGACGGCGTTGCGCGACCGGATGTCGGGCAGGAACATCCGGCGGCCGAAGAGCGTCTCCACGTAACCCCTGCTCCGTGGCCGTGTGGATGGATGCGTCCATGTAGGCCTTTGATGCGGGGGTAGGAGGCGAAGTAGCCGTCGATCAGCTCGCGGGCTTCGGCGCGGGGGATGGCGAGGCGCTCGGCCAGGCCGAAGGCGGAGATGCCGTAGATGATGCCGAAGTTGGCCGTCTTGGCGCGGCGGCGCATGTCGGAGGTGACCTCCTCGGGGCGTGACGCCGAAGATCTTGGCGGCGGTGGCGGCGTGGATGTCGGCACCGTGGCGGAAGGCGTCGGTCATGTGTTCGTCGCCGCTGAAGTGGGCCATGATGCGCAGCTCGATCTGCGAATAGTCGGCCGAAAAAGAAGACGGATTCGGCGTCGTCGGCGGTGAAGGCTTTGCGGATCTCGCGGCCCAGTTCCTCGCGCACGGGGATGTTTTGCAGGTTAGGGTTTGACGAACTCAGTCGGCCGGTTGAGGTCACCGTCTGGTTGAACGAGGTGTGGATCTTGCCCGTGGCCGGGTCCACGCGCTCGGGCAGGGCGTCGATGTAGGTGCTGAGCAGCTTCTTCACCCGTCGGTAGTCGAGCAATTTGTCGACGATGGGGTGTTTGCTGCGCAACTTTTCGAGCACCTCTTCGCCCGTGCTGTAGAGGCCTGTCTTCGTCTTTCTTTCACCTTCTCCTCAGCCGTAAATGCTCAAAGAGCACCGTGCCGACCTGCCGCGACGAGTTGATGTTGAACTCCATGCCGGCCAACGTGTGGATCTCTTCCTCCAGGCTGCGGAGGGTCGCGTTCAGCTCGTCGGACGACTGCCGGAGTGCCTCCGTGTCAAGCGTGACGCCGGCCTCTTCCATCTCTGCAAGGACGGGCACGAGGGGCATCTCAATGTCGTGAAAGAGTCGATCGGCAGCGTGTTCCACGAGCAATGGGCGGAAATGTTCCATCAATTGCCACGTTACGTCCGCATCTTCGGCCGCGTACTCACAAACGTCCTTCACAGGCACTTCACGCATGGTGCGTTGCCCCTTGCCGCGCGGCCCGATGAGCGACTCGATGGCGATGGGGCGATAGCGGAGGTAGGTCTCGGAGAGGTAATCCATGTTGTGGCGCAGCTCGGGGTGGAGCAGGTAGTGGGCGATCATTGTGTCGAAGAGTGGGCCGTCGACTCGGATGCCGTATTTGATCAGCACCATGAGGTCGAACTTGATGTTCTGCCCCACCTTCTGGATCGCGGCGTTCTGAAGCGGCACGGCGAAGGGGCGACCGTGGTGCGCGCCTCCTTCGTCGGCCGGCACGGGCACATACCACGCTTCGTGCGCACGAAGGGCGAACGACATGCCGACCAACCGCGTGTGGAGCGCGTCGACGCCCTCCGTTTCCGTGTCGAAAGGCGAAGGCCTCGGCGTGATTCAACTGCTCGGCAAGGCGCGCCGCGCCTCCTCGGTATCGACCAAGTGATACGTGTGCGGCGTCGTGGTGGCGTCGGTCGTATCGGCATCGTCGGGCGATGGCGGTGGGGCCGTCGGTTCGTTGGCGAAGAGCGAAAGCTGTTGACCCGGTGCGGGAGTATCGGTTGGCGGCGCATCGAGCTTCGTGAGGAAGCTGCGGAACTCGAGTTCGGTGTAGAGCTCACGCAGCGCATCGCGGTCGGGTTCGCTGATGGCACACGCGGCGGCGTCGAATCGGATCGGTGCGTCGGTGACGATCGTGGCGAGGAACTGGAGAAGCGGATCTGCTCGGCGTGCGTCTCGATCTTCGTGCGGAGTGCGCCCTTGAGTTGATCGGTAGACTCGAGCAGTCGCTCGATGCTGCCGAACTCGGTGAGCAGCTTCTGCGCCGTCTTCTCACCCGACGCCTGGGCAGCCGGGGATGTTGTCCGAGGCGTCGCCCATCAGCCCGAGCAGGTCGACCACCTGACGGACGTCGGTCAGGCCATACTGGCGAGCACTTCGGTCGTGCCCATCGTCTCGTAATCGCCGCCGTGGCGCGGACGGAACTGGAAGATGCGGTCGGTGACGAGTTGCCCGTAATCCTTGTCGGGCGTCATCATGTAGACGTCGAACTGCTCCTGCGCGGCCTGTGTGGCGATGGTGCCGATCACGTCGTCGGCCTCGTAGCGTGCGACCTCGAGCAGAGGGATGTGCCGCGCCTCGATGAATCGGCGGATGTAGGGTTCGGATGCGTGGATGTCCTCAGGCGTCTTCTCCGCTGCGCCTTGTATTCGGGGAATGCTTCGTGGCGGAAGGTGGGCCCGGCGGGATCGAAAGCGATGGCGGCGTGGGTGGGCGTGAGTCGTCGGAGGGCATCGTCAAGCGAGTTGATGAAGCCGAAGATGGCCGAGGTGTTCATGCCTTTCGAGTTGACGCGAGGATTGCGTATGAAGGCGTAGTAGGAACGGTAAATCAGAGCGTAAGCATCGATGAGGAGGAGCTTCATTTTGGGATGTATGAGTTTGGATTTGCGGGCGTAAAAAGTAAGAGTAGATCCGGCGGGGGCTCTGCCGGGCAGGGAAGTTTGGCCGGGTACATGTGAGCATGCCCCAACGAATCCCTTTCGGCAGAAAGGGGCGATTGTAACGGCGGATGGGGCCAGGATGAAAGGATAATTCCCACCTCTATCTACTTTTGCCCGACATTAAAATACACCCAGAACATGATCAATAAACGGGATATAGAGCGGCCGGTGGAAGAGGCACTTGCGCAGTTTCTGAGCGAATACACCGAGGCGCTACACAGCGACGTGCGCACGATCCGTGCAGCCATTGAGGCCGTATATCACTCCGGCGGCAAGCATGTCCGCCCACTGCTGCTGCTGCTCACGGCCGAGGCTGCGGGCGGCGTCCGACCTGATTCGGTGCACTCGGCCGTCTTCATCGAACTGCTACACATGGCCTCGCTGATCCACGACGACGTGGTGGACGATACGCGACAACGCCGTGGACAGCCCTCCATCAAACGCAGTCTTCGACAACCGCATCGCCGTCTTGGTGGGCGACTTTTGTGCTGTCCGAGGCGCTGATCCGGGCCGCCCGAACGGGGAGTGCGATGATCGTCTCCATCATCTCCACCCTCAGCCGACAGATGGCCGCGGGCGAGATCAAACAGCTGGAGAACGCGCGGGAACAGCTCCCTTACGGAAGAGGATTACTTCTCTGCGGTGGAGAAGAAGACGGCCATGCTGCTGGCGGTCTGTGCCGAGATCGGGGCGGTCACGGCAGGTGCGGACGCGGAGGTGCAGGCGCACTGTCGCGAGTACGGCCGGCTACTCGGCTACAGTTTCCAGATCCGTGACGACCTTTTCGACTACTTCGACATGCCCACCACGGGTAAGCCCGGCGGGAACGACATCCGTGAGGGCAAGGTGACGCTGCCGCTGCTCTACGCGCTCTCTGCGACGGCCGAGGCCGTGAAGGCGCCCTTCCTGCGTATGATCCGTGAGCAGTGCTTTACGCCGGAGAACGTGGCGGCGCTGATCCGTTTCGCCAAAGGAGCACGGCGGCATAGCCTACGCCGAGCAGCGCATGAATGAGTTTCGCGACCGTGCCAAGGACGAGATCCGTTTCCTGCCCGACGGCCCGGCGCGCGAGAGTCTGCTGGCTTTGGCGGACTATATCGTGGGCCGCAACGTGTAAGAGGCGCAAGGGTTACACGCGAAACGTCCTGCCGGCGGAGGGGAAATCCCTTCTCGGCAGGACGTTTTGCTTTCATCTCGCACACATTTCCACCCGGAAACGTGCCTCAATCCGGAATTTCGCCGTGTTTCTTCTGGAGGAATATGCCGTAATCGGAAATCCGGCCTGTTTCTTCTAGCAACACGCCCAAATGAGAAATCCGGCGAGTTTCTTCCGAGCAACACGCCCTAAATCGAGAAATCCGGCGAGTTTCTTCCAAGCAACACGCCTAAATCGGGAATTCCAGCCTGTTTCTTCAGCAACACGCCCAAATCGAGAATTCCGGCGTGTTTCTTCCAACAACACGCCTAAATCGGGAATTCTGCCCTGTTTCTTCCAGGCAACACGCTGTAATCCGGAATTACAGGGCTGTTTCCAGGCGGAAACGAGGGCTCAATCGGGAATGGCGGGGCTGTTCTCTGTCCGCTTATTCTTCGCTCCAGCGCGGCTGGCCTTCGTAGCTGCTGACGATGCTGAAGCGGGCAGGGCTGCCGGGCTTGAAACGGAAGAGGGCGGGGGCCGCTGAGGAGGACGAGGTCGTAGGTCTGGCCGCCGTCGTGGGTGGTGAGGCGGAAGGAGCCGCTTGCGGTCGAGGGAGTGGTCTTTTCGACGATGTCCGGATTGGTGTCGCCACTTTCAAAGGCGGTGTGCGAGCGCATGAGGTAGCGGAACTCGTACTGTCCGGACTTGGCGTCGGCCTTCGTCTGGAAGACTTGCCCAGCGTAGTACGCGATCGTGCCGCCCTCGCGCGATCCGTCGATGAACATCAACCTCCAATCGGGGTAAATGCGCAGTTCATACTCCTCGCCGTCGACATCGTGGAAGAGTGAGCGGTAAGGCTTGGGCAGGAGGTTGGGGCGGAGCGCGTGTTTGCCGCCCGACTTGTCGATGGCTTGGATCGCGTCGCCCTCTTGGCGGAAGCCGGTGATGTCCTTCAGGTCGGGCAGGCGGCCGCTGGAGATGAAGTCCGCGCCGCTGTTCGGATTGAAGCCGCTGATGCTGGTCGGACAGAAGGCTTCCACGCCGCCGTCGTCCATGAGCAGGCAGAGGAAGAACAACTTGTCGCTGCCGATCTCGCCCGCGAAGAGTCCGACGCAGCGGCCGGTGATGCCCTCCAGCACATAGGTGCGATCCTCAACGGCGCCGAAGGGCTTCTGCACGTCGAGGAAGACGCGCCCCTGAGCGATGCGGGCCGTGATGGGATCTTCGGGGCACTCGACGGACTGCGGCAGGCGGCTCGTGGGCAGCGGCTGCGTGATGTCGAGCACGGAGCCTTCGCCCTGGTTGACGATGCCGGGCGTGACGAGCGAGCCGTCGTCGGTAGAGAGCTGCGGGCGGTAGACGATCTGTCGGCCGTTGTTGTCCACGATGATCATTTCAAGGTTCATCATGCCGCCACTGCTCTGACAGCGGACAAAGAAGGGCGTGCCCGACTCGCTCTTGTAGAGGATCGGGCCGTAGACGTCGGCGTCGGGGTCGATGAGGGCGTTCGACGGGCAGGTCGTTGACGGCTACGGAGGCGTTTGGATCGCGGGGGATGACGAGGTAGAGCTCATTGTCGGTGGTGCTCTCTTCGCCTTCTTCGTCCTTGCGACTGATGCAGCTGATGTCGTCGGGCAGGCCGTAGCGCTGCTTTAGATCGGCGAAGGCGGGCGTCCGTTTGAAGTCTTCGAACGAGGCGCCGTAGCCCACGAAGGCGACAGCCACGATGTCGGTTTCTTCCCCAAGGGAGTTCGGAGGCGTCCGCCGCTGCGGCGCCTTGGGCGTTGCTGCGGTGGCAGCCGGTGGCGGTGAGGGCGAGTAGCCCGAATAGGAGCGTAAAGAGGGAGGTTTTCATATCTGTGAGGTGTGAGTGGGTTAGTCGGTTATGAGATTGGGGGAGGGCATATCGCTGTTGCGGACGCGTCTGTAAAGTGCCGGGGAGCCCTTCTCGGTGGCGAAGGGAAGGGAGCCGCTGAGGACGACGAGGTCGTAGCTGCGGCTTCCGTCTTCGTAGGTGAGGCGGAAGGATCCGTGCTCGGTGGTGGGCTGAGGACGGGCGTTTTCGTACGCTTCCTCGTCGCCGACGGGCGGGTAGTCGAGTCGGGTGAGCATCGTGTAGCGGTATTCGTAGACTTCGTTTTCGTAATCCATTTTGATCGGGCGGAGGCGACCGGTGTAGGTGTAGACGAGTTCGCTTTCGGCGATGCCGAGGGTGAACAGGAAGGTCCAATCGGGATAGATGACGAGCTGTTGTTCCAGGACGACGCCGGTGCCGCCTGAGGAGTAGCTGTAGAGCGCGGAGAAGGGTCGGGTGCAGGGTTCGATCTCGTGCTCGCGGCCTTCACGATCGATGGCGAAGATGGTGCCGTAATCGGCGAAAGCCATACTCGTTCATGACGGGGCCTTCGCGGAAGCGCGTGATGTCCTTCAGACCGGGCAAGCGGCCGGAGGAGGTGAAGCAGAGCGTACGCCCGTAGGCCTCGTGGCCGAGGCTGTAGTAGGAGAGGAGCTCCACGCCGCCGTCGTCCATGAGCATGCAGAGGTAGGGGCAGGTGTCTTGGCCGATGTCGCCGACGAAGAGCTCGACGCAGCGGCCCGTGAGGCCTTCGACGAATTGGGTGCGCTCGGGGCCAACCGAGCTCGTCTGTTTTGGCGATGAGGCGTACGCGTCCGTCTCACGATCTCAGCGCGGACGAGGGTCTTCCGGCCGGTCGACGGATTGAGCGACTTTCGGCGAGGCGCTGGCCGTTTCCTGCGCGTTGGCCGACTTCCGCGTACAAGCAGGGGCGACAGTGAGTAGCCCGATCAATAAGGCAATACAGGGGCGAAGCGCATTCGCCCCAAAAGAGATTCGTTTTCATATCGGTTTCAATTATCCATGATGAAGCGGGATCAGTATCCGCAATCGCTGTCCCTAATCGTCCAGGAGGTAGCGCGATTCTATCCAGCCGATGTAGTTGGTGGTGGCCATTTGCACCTTGACCCAGCTGTCGCGGGCTTCCAGGAGGTGAAATGCGAGCGCCACTCGACGCTGTTTCGCATGTCCTCCACCGCATAGAGGCGGCGCGAGGCGAGTGTGGGCTCGGCGTAGAGGTGGAGCATCAGGTCGAAGGGCCCGTCTTTTGTCGGCGATGTCGACGAAGAGGGCCGTGCGGGCACCCAGGCACGGCGGAAAGCCGGTGTCGTAGTCGCGGCCTTGCCGGAGGCTACGGGTCAGATCTACCGGGTATCGATCGCCCGGCTGTATGTAGGGCGATCCGGCCCAGTCGCCGCGGACGCAGGTGAGCATGATGAGGTAGTCCTGCTGCTCCGAGGGGGTCAGGCGACGGGTGATGATGCCGTTCGGGGCGTCGTAGAGTGGGGCGTCCTTCATGGCCGAGAGGTCGGGCATGTTGGGCGTCTGATAGAAATATGCTCGGGCAAAGAGAGCCACCTCGTTGCTTTTCGCGGGTTTCCGATATCGCTCGGCCGCGCCGTCGAAGATGAAGGCGTCGCTTCCGTTCCAGCGGAGGGTCAAAGGGTGTCGGAGGGGTTATCCCAGATGGGCTTTATGTGGATGTCTTTGCTTTGGCGGGGCAGGTGGGCGTTCAGCATGGCGGGGTTGTCGTAGAAGTCCCTTGATGGGGGACTCGGGGAGGGGCGTCATGAGGCGGGTCTGGGGGTTGTAATCGTAGAAGAGGAGACAGCCGATGCCCCGGTCGCCCCAAGTGAGTCCCTACGAGCCGATGGCCGTTGGCGGTGTGCCAATAGCACATCTCTAACGAGATGGTGCAGTCCGCACCGCAGTTAAAGGGGGTATCGACGGAGAGGTAGCCGTGGGGCACGTCGATGAGGTAGCGGAACATGCCGTCGTTGGGCTTCGGATGGAGACCGTCGAGCCGGGTGAGGATGGCGCGGCTGAAGGAGCTGCTGTATCGCTTCTGCTTCAGGAAGGCGCGGGCGAAAGTCGGCGATCGTCGGCCCTTTGCTTGTGGAAGCGTGCACGAGGAGCGCCGGTTCGTGAGCCCAGCCTTCGATGCTTAAGGAGCGCATGATCTCCATCTCGTCGGCGTATTCGTCGCCGTAGTCAGTGTATTCGTCGTATTGAGTGTCGTCGTCTTGCGCGTGGGTGGCGGGGACGAGGAGAGTGAGTCCTAACAGGAGGAGGAAGAGGGGTTTCATAATGATCCATTGTGAATTGTCGATGATTATCCGGGTATCCGCGAAAAGAAGGGTATGCGGCCGAGTCAGCAGTCTACGCCCTCGGAGCCGCAGAGGATGCGGGCCTCGATCCAGCCGGTGATGCCTAAATGGGTGGTGCGGATTTTGACCCAGCCTTTGCGGATTTCGAGGACTTTCCACCAGATATCGGAGCTATTGTCCTGAGCTTCGTTGAAGGTGGCGACGCGGTGTGAGGCGCGGGTGGGCTCGGCGTAGAGGTAGTTGGTGTAGACGGGGCCGGCAGGGAGGACGTAGAGGAGGTGCAGCGTACCCAGGCGCTACCCTCGGATGAGCCTGCTCCCAGCAAGTTATTGCCGTAGTCGACGTAAGCCCAGCCATTTTCTGCGCGCTTGACCCGCAAAGTCGTAATCGAGATCATTGTCGGTAAGATGACGGATGACTTTGCCGTCGGGGGCGTCGTAGAGGTCGACGGGTTCGCCGCCCGTAGTTACCTCTGGTTTGAAGAGTGCGAGGAAGTCGCAGGTGGTGGGTTGGTTGGGCACGGGCTGTCGGTAGCGCTCAGCGGCGTCGACAAGAGTGAATCCATCACGGCCATTCCAGCGGAGGGTGAGGGAGGCAGGGGCCGCCTGCCCACCAGCTTTTCATGTGGATGTCTTTGCCTTCGCTGGGGAGTTGGACGATGAGTTCCCCGAGGAGCTCGTGGAAATCTTCGAAGGGCGGGTTGGGCGAGGGGCGTCATGAGTCCGGTGGCGGGATTGTAGTCGTAGAAAATGAGGATGTAGGTGCCGATGTCGCTGTAGCTGCAGACGGCGACGAGGCGGTGGTCGGTGTCGGTGCGCCAGTAGCATACTTCCGGGATTTGGTTCGGATCTATGCCGCCTTCGCCGAAGGTGTAGCAGGCGCGGAGGTAGCCGTGTGGACGGTCGATGAGGCAGGTGAACCGGTCGCCTTGGGGGAGCTTGGGTTGACGGCCGTCGATCCGGGCAAGGGTGGCGCTGAAGAGCGGATCCTCTCTTGGTCGGCGCTGGCAAAGGCGCGTGCGAAGTCGGCGATCGTGGGCTGCTTGCCGGCGGCGGTTTGCACGCGTAAGGGGCGGCGGGAGTAATCGGGAGAGTCGTCCTCTTGCGCTGGGGTGGCGGAGGAGAAGGTGAGTAGGGCGAGGAGTAGGGCGAGTGAGCGCGTCCCAAAGAGATTCGTTTTCATATCTGTTGAGGAGTCGTTAGGGAGAGATTTATTGCACGAAGTCGGAAGAGGCAAAGCGTGATTCGACCCATCCGGTGACGTGCGTACGGAGGTGGCGCACTCAGCCATCCTTCGCGAGCTTCCAAGAGCTGCCAAGGAATGGGCGGATTTGGGAGTCATCGACGTATTCGTTTTTTGATGGTTTGATGGGGGCGCGAGGTGCGGGTGGGCTCGGCGAAGAGGGTCATGGCGACGCTTTCGTGTCTGGAGCGTAACAAGACGTAGAGCGAGGAACAGTCTACCCAGGCGTGATCGTATGATGGTTCGATAGTGGGATCCTCGGACATTTGAGCGTAATGGATGTACGCCCTGCCCCGTCTGCACCTTTTTCACGGTGATGTCGTAACAGAAGTCGCCGGGTGTGATGGGATGGGTGGCGGAGCCGCTGGGCCCGTTATAGCGCGGAATGGATTCGTCGGCTTTCCCGAAGTGAACATTGAAAGGGGCTCGGGTATTCGTCGGAGTCTCCGAAGCGGGTCTTGAAATGTGGCCGGGAACTGGCCGTTTCTCGATAAAAGACCGGCCGCGGGCTGTCGATAGCGCTCGGCGGCGCCGACCAGGGTGAATCCGCCCAGTCCGTCCCAGCGGAGGGTGAGGGGGGCGGGGGCGCTTCGGTCCGACCAGCCTTCCAGGTGGATGTCTTTGCCCTTGCGGGGAGTTGGACGATGAACTCTCGGACGTCGTCATGAAGTCTTTGAAGGGAAGGGCGCTGCGAGGCGTCATGAGTCCGGTGGCTGGGGTCGTAGTCGTAAAAAGACGAGGAGGAGGTTGCCCATGTAGGGTGTTGCCATTGACGGCCACTAAGCAGTGGCCCAGCGTCGGTGCGCCAGTAGCACTATCTCCATCGTCGGGTAGTCGGTCCGGTTGCAGGTATTCTCATGGAAGCTGTATTTCAGATAACCGCTGGGGGCATCGAGGAGGTATTCCAATGCGCAGCTCTTCGGCTGTGGTGCCTTGCCGTCGAGCTTAGCCAGGACGGCGGTGTTGAGCGGGGTGGGGATATTGCTGAGTGAAGGCGCGGGCGAAAGTCGGCGATCGTGGGCCGCTTGCCGGGCTGGGTGTGTACGCGTAAGACGTGGGTGCCCCATTGCTTTATCGCCGTCGCTCTGCGCGTGAACGGCGGCGGAGAAGGCGAGGAGGGCGAGAGTAGAGGGTGAGAATGAGGGAGAGTTTTTTTGTTTTCATATCTGTGAGAATTATCGATGGTCAATTATCAACCCAAATGGGTCAATGGCCGATTGGGGATTATCGAAGATCTTGGATGTCCGACTCCCGCCATCCGCCGTTGCCCTCGGACGACTCCCAGGGGTAGGGGGCGCTTTCGAGCCATGCTCCTGATCCCAGCGGAGGAGGTCGTAGTTGATGCGTTCCAAGGGGAGAGATCGTCTTGCTTCACGTCGCGCTTCTTCATGCGCTGATACCAGCGCTGGCGCTCTATCTCCCTCACCGGGTAAGAGAAGCGAGCGCCGTAGCGGGCGGTCAGCTCGAAGGAGAGGAGCCCTGGCTTCCTCGAAGCTGAATTGCTGCATGATGCCGTAGGTCAGGATGCGCGTGCTGGGGAAGGGTATTCGCCGGGCACGCTCTCGGTCTCGAAGTAGCGGCGGATGGTGCAGAGTGAGGCCACGGTGTCGCCGTCCACCCAGCGGTCGCCCCGCGCGTGGCACGGCGGATGATGAGGTCGTCGCACTTATTCAGCCCTCTCGAAATGCTGCCTTTGAAGACATGGTAAGCCGATCCGTCGGGCAGCAGGATGACGTTCACCGGGTCGCCTCCTTCGCGGGCGAAGGTGTACGCCACTTCGCCGCCGGCGGTGAGTCCGCTGACGGCCTGACGGTCGGGCGAGAAGCGGATCGTGCGCCCTCATCGGTGCGGTATTCGCCCGAGAGGTAGTAGTAAGCCATGTCGCTCCACGGTGCGGATCAGCTCCTCGTAGGGCCGATAGCCGTCGCCTGCGCTCGCAGGCCGTGGGGCGATGATCTCGAGGGCGGCGCAGGCGCGTCCCCGCTCGTCACGGGCGATGAGGTAGGCCGTGCCGTCGAAGCCCTCCAAGCGGATGGCGTCGCCCGAGCGGGCGTTCTTGAAAGGCGCGTCCGCGTCCCTCGATACGGTAGTCGGCGCCGTCCCGACCGTCGGGGACGAGCTGGAAGCTGACGTCGGCCTCGCGTTTACGACAGGAGACACCGCGGAAGCGGAACGCTCCGCCGTTCGTCCGACTAACCACGAAGGCGTAGTAGCCGTCGCTCCAGATGTGGGCCGTGGGGTCGATGCGGACGGCCGTAGGCTCGGGTGTGCGGTGACGGCCGGGCACCTCGTTCCCGTCGTCGCATCGGGCGAGGACGACCAGCAGCACGGCCAAGGGGCTGAGTAGGAAATGTATTGCGTTCATCGGCGTTTTTGGGGGGATGGGTGGTTAATAAGTAGTGGTCAGTGATCGATTCTCAATGGGCGGCACCATGCTCCCCGGTGTATCTCCGGGGAGCATCATGGATCATTCATCCTTGTTTCTTATCCATCTCAATGCCGGCAGGTCTCGTTAGTCATCATCTCCTCCGCACGTCGGATCATGGAGATGTTGAGCGCATCGAGCTCGGTGAGGCGGTCGGAGACGTCGTCGGCCTCGGGGTGATACCAGTCTTTCGACTCGAAATGTCGCTGCATCTCTCCGCCGCCGGCGAAGCGCAGTCCGCGGCGGGCATAGATCTCGTTGCGCATGATCCGGAGATCCACGTCGGCAAGGCGGCTCAGCTGCCCTATCGTCAGGGCCCGCATGGCGGTGCAGGGAAGTCGCCCGGCAGATCGTCCAGCTCTGAGAGGAAAACGTGTGCGCTGCGCATTGCGGATGATCTCCTCGCCGTCGCCCGTCCAGAGACCCTCCTCGTCTTGGGTGACACGGTGGATGGTGAGCCCCAGGTCGGTCTTCTCCACCCGATAGGCCGAGCCGTCGGGCAGGATGACGACTTTCATGGGCGTGTTGTACTCCAGACCGAAGGTGTAGGGTACGGCCTCGTCACCCTCGTCGGTGAGTCCCCTGCACGCGCCGCTTAGAGGTGATGGAGGCAGGGTAGAAGGTGATCGTGCGACCGTTCGCGGTGCGGTATTCGCCAGCTGGTAGTAGTTCGAAAGGTCGTCCTCGATCCGTTGGCGGAGGTCACGGATGGGTGCCAGCACGCTGAACGGGAGGTTCTTCGTCGTAGACCACGAGATACATCTCGAGCCGTAGGGCCTGAGGCGGACAATGTTGCCCGGCTCGCCCAGGATGGGGATGTCGCCCGGCCCGGAGCCGGTTGCAGGCGAGTAGTCGCCGCCCCCGGGCTTGAGGGCGAAGGCATACCCACCCTCATAGAGGGATCCGCCCTCGAAGAGGAGCAGGCCGCCCGTGCCCCGTCGCACGGTGTAAGCCGTGAAGCCGTCGCTCCACGTGCGGCGCGTCAGGTCGTGCTTACCCGTCTGTGCCTCGATGGGCGCTGTGCCGAGGGTCATCAGCCCAAGGAGGAGGGCCATGAGCCCCTGCGTAAAAAAAGATGCTTGGTCGTTTTCATTGTGTGTGTAAATGAGGGGTGATTACTGGTCGTAAAGGTCCGCATAGTTGCGGATAATTGCCAGCCGCGTTAGGTATCCGAGCCGTAGAGATCCATATACTCGAAGATGATGCGTTTGGCCTCGTCGTTCATGTCGTCCTTGAGCGTGGTGTTGCGGCGTACGGCGTCGGTCAGCCGGTAGACTTCGCCCCAGTCGCTGTCGAAGGCTATTTGTGCCTCGATGAGGGCGCAGATGATGTTCACCGTGTAGCTGTCCGGGTGCATTTGCCGTGCCCGACGCGCCATGCGGGCAGCCTCTTCGACGTTGAAATAGTTATCCATCGCCTTGAGGTAAGCGGCCGAGAGCAGGAGGTTGCCCGGGCGCTTCTGGTAGAGATCTTTCTCCCGCTTTGCAGATGCCTTGGCGCTTGAGGTAGCTGAGGAAGAGTTGGTAGCTGTTCTTGCCCTCGAAAGCCCATCCGATCTTGTTGATGATGGCCATCTTGACGGCCACGGGATTGTCGGGTGCAGCCAGATAGGCCCACGTGTCGTCGGAGGGTGTACGTCCCTTTTCCACCTGCGCCACGATAGGCTCGTCGGCACAAGCCCTGATGGAAAGTCGGTCGAGGTGAGCGGCGAGTCGGCCGCGGCGCGCTGTGCGCTGAAACAGATCAGTGCGATCAGCATGCGATGATGCGGTGCGTAGTTTTCATTGTGTGGGTGGGTTTGAAGTGTGATATGAATAAGAAATCATAGGGGGAGGCGTTGCCCCTTCAGGGCGTCGCACGGTGAGGACGCCCGAAGGGGGGACAGGGTGGGCTATCATTCGGCCTCGAAAGACGTGGTGCCTTTGACCCACTTCAGCACTTCGGGCTTGGCCCGGCGGTCAGACGGTTCGTAGAGACGGATGTCGTAGCCTCACGCGCGGCAGCTCCACGATGCGTCCGTCGATGCCACGCTCGAGTCCACTGCGTACGGGCAGCGGCGTGATGGGGTTCATCCGGTGCGTCGTGGGGTCGTAGTCGTAGAAGGCCAGCAGACCTTCCTTGTCGCTGTTGTAGAGGTCGACCATGCTCACGGCCACCATCCGGCGGCTCTTCGGGAGGGTCCAGTAGCAGAGCTCGAACCACGCGCCGCCGTCCATCGCGTAGCGATACTTGAGGTAGCCGTGCGGAGGGTCGAAGACGAAGGTGTTCGGGTCCTTGCGCGTGTTGTTCGGGTCGTTCAGCCGGGCCACGAGGGCGTCGGTGAGGTCTGAGGGATAGGCGCGGAGCGAAGGTGCGGGCAAAGTCGGCCAGGCCAGCCGCGCGGTTGCCTGAGATCTTGACGGTGAGGGTTGGCCTTCCCACATTTCGCGGATGGCCGTCAGGTCGGATTCGCTCTCTTGCGCCTGAGCGGCGGGAGCGATGCAGAAGAGCCCTGCAAGCGAGGGCCAGGAGGATTCCTAAGAGGTTGCGTTTCGAGTTCATGAGTTTGTGTGGTGTTGTAGAGAGAGGGCGGGGAGGAACGGGTTGCTGCCCTCCCGCGTCCACCTGCTCTCTGGGGTTACGGTGTGCGTGAACGATTAGTTGAGCAGCTTAAAGAAGACGAGCGCTGCCACCCGGGTTGGGTCGACATTGCTATAGCTGCCGATGCTGGAATGTGAGGCGTTGTAGATCGTGCCGTTCTTGATCTCGCCGATGCTCTGGCCGCTGCGGTTGTAGACGGTGCCGCTGCGCACTTCGCCGACGCTGGAGCCGCCGCGGTAGATGCTGTTGCCGCGGATCTCGCCGACGCTCGCGCCGCCGCGATTGTGGAGCGTGTTGCCGCGGAACTGGCCGATCTGGCTGTTCGAGCCGTTGTAGACGTTGCCGTCGGACTTGACGACGTAGGCCACGGAGCCGCTGAGACGGATGTCCTGCGCTGCGGCGGGGTTAATGACGCCATCAGCCCCAGCATGGCCAGGGCGAGGATGAGGGTGAATGCTTTTGTTTTCATCTTGTTTTTTGGGGTTTATGATGTTATTATGTTGGGGCTGCGCCCCTGTTGAATTGTTTATGCCTGGGGCCCTTGAGGCGTCTGAATCGCCCGTTGTATCGTGTTAGGCGATTGGGGCCCGTCGGTGTGCGCCCGTCGGGGCTTTGCCGCCCAGAGTTTCGCCTGGGGCTATGGTCCCGGCTGGCCATGCTCACAGGCCGTCTCGGCGATCATCCATTCAGGGGCCCTGGGCCCGTTTGATGCTGGTTTGTTGAGGGCCTTGCGGCCCGTTGGTTTGTTGGGCGGGTATCCAGCCAAACGCCCAAAACGTATCTCAACGGGGCGCAGCCTCAACAACTAAACACCCTACCTATAAACGCCTAAACATCTCAACGGGGCGCAGCCCCAACAACTAAACACCTGAACCACCACCCTTCTCCAGTCAGCGGGCCGACCTTGATGATGTAGGTGCCGGCGGGAGGGTGACGGAGGTGTCGCTGGCGGGGGCTTGCCAGGTGCGATAGAGGGTGCCGGCGAGGGTGTAGACCTGTACCGTCTCCGGGCGTCGGGAGGGAGAGGTAGAGCGTCGGGCCGACGGTGTAGACCTTCGCCTGCGGGGCGTAGGGCACGGTGTTGGCGACGGTCGAGAGGACGTTCACCTCGCAGCGGGCGACGATGCCACTGCCGTCGGAGGTGGTGGCGGCGATCGTGGCCTTACCCTTGCCGACGATGGTCACGAGCGCGTAGTCGTCGGCGTCCGGGGGCGAAGCGCAGCTGGGGCAGCGCGGCCGACAGTGTCGGGGTGAAGACTTTCACGGTGGCCACGGAGGCGTTGGAGCTCATCCAGAGGAGACCCTTGTTGCGGGCGTTGTCCGGCGAGACGATGGCGGAGATGAGCGCCGTGGAGAGGTCGCCGTTGACGGTGAGCGTGGCCGGGTCGAGCGTGACGTTAGAGACTTTCACCTCGGCCGGTGGCACGACGCTGCCGTCGTTGCCCTTGCTGATGGATAGCGACCTTCAGCTCGTCCATGCCTTGCTCGGTGCAGACGGTGATCGTGCCGTGGCGCATCTCCTTGACGGGTTGGCGGCGAGGCTGAACGTGAACGAGCCTTGCCGCGGCCGACGGCGCTCTCGAGGCGGATCCAGTCCTCGGTCGTGGAGCCGGCCCAGAGGCGGCCCGTCACGACGCTGATCGTGCTACCGGCGCCGTCCGACGGGCCGACGGTGATCTCTTCGGGGTTCAGCGCCAGGTCGTAGTCGTACGTGCCGTGCGTCAGAGGGTCGCGGGCTTGCGTTGGCCGGCGCGTTGGGTGAGGGTGAAGGTGCGTTCGGCTTTTGCCGTCGTCGCTCTTGACGGTGAGCTTGCCCGTGCGTTCGGCGCCCGACTCATTGCGGTCGAAGCGGACGATGACGAGGCGCGTGCCCGAGCCACGTGTGGCGTCGGGGTGCATCCATTCGGGGCTGCTGCTGATCGTCCATCCCTTGCCGGCATCAGACGTTGAAGCCGACCGTTCTGCCGCTGCCGCCCATGGTCATGGCTGCGGGGTTGAGGGAGATTCGGTGGCGGCCACGGGTGGCTCCACGGCCTTCGCGGCTTCCTGCGACGAGGATGTGGCGGGTGATGGGGTTGCGGCTGCCCTATCCGTCTCCTGGACGAGACCACCTCAATCGTTGCGCCGCGCTTCTGGTGCTGGTGTTGGGGGTGACTTCACGACGATCGTGCCCGTCTTGACGTCGGTCGAGCTTCATCCAGCTTGCCGACCCCGGCGCTGGCCTTGGTGTCCCAACCGTAGTCGCTTTTGACGTTGACCGTTTGCTTTGCCGCCGCTGGTGGGGAAGGTGAGCATATTGGGGCTGAGCGTCAGCGTCGGCTTTGGGCTTCTCCGGCTCCGGCTTGGTGCCCGGTGCCCTCCTGCGTCACCTTTCATCGTCACGTCGCCCAGATCGTTTTGAAGACGATGTTGGCCGTCCGATCTCGGCGCCAGGGGTTGGGATCGAAGGTGAACGTACAAATAAAGAGCCCCGGCCTTTATGCCAGAGGGACGGATTCTGATTCATCCAGCTCGGCAGCGTCACCTTGTTGAGCTCAAAATCTTGTTCGCTGCTGGTGTCACCTGATGCTCTCCCCTCGCTTCCACCTCTAGCTCCTTGGGGTCGAGGGTAAACTCGGCTTCGGGCTCGGGCTCCGCGGCCGCCTCCTGCGTCACCTGAGCGTGACCTCGCCCTGGTGGTTTTAATGACGATTTCCACCACGTTCGCCGTGGTGTTGATGACAGGTGGTGAACAAAACAGCTATATGAATGCGAGTTGATTTTTGCGACCTGCACAAACGGATTCATCCAGCTCGGCAGTATGGTTTCTTTTTCTTTTGATCTCAAAATCTTGATTGCAGGAGATATACACTTTATACCATGCCCCTCCTGCTGACACCTTTAGCTCTTAGGCTCGAGGGTAAACTCGGGCACCTTGCCTTCCGCTCGCGTCACCTGAGCTTGATTACGCCTTGGCCGATAGTGAAGACGACATCGCCCGTCCGTTCGGGGCCGGTGTTGGGCTGGAACTAAACGTATATTCATGGGTCCCCGGGCCGCTGTTACTACTTTTTCCCGACTCATCCAACTCGGCATAATCACCAAGGGCTGACGTCAAATGATATTTGCCGGAGAGCTTTCACCTCATGCTCTCCACCCTCGGCGTCCACCTTTAGCTCCTTGGGGACGAGGGTGATGAAGCTTTTGGGATCCGCGCCGCCTCTGCGTCACCTTGAGCTTGACGTCGCCTTCGGAGGTTTTGAGGTGATCACGCCCTCGCGCTTGCCGCCGGCGTTTGTTTTGGAGATGATCGGTATCGATTTTTCGAGATCATATGACCATCTCTCTTCTTCTTCTACTTCCAGCCAATTCGGCTTATCGATTTTATCTACGAAGCGATAGGATAGGTTGCAGCTGAGTCTGACTATTTCCCTGTCGGCATACGCACTCATATCCAACTCTTCGGGGCTAGAGTAAAGATGGCCTTATCCGGATCCTGGGCTTCGCGCCGCTCAACTGTAATATTTGGAACTTGACTTCGCCTTTAGACGTTTTGAAGGTGATTACCTTTCACGTGAGCCTTTCGGTGTTTGGTCTGAAGAAGAATGGAAGCGTAAACCACGTATCGCTCCCCTTGGGTAAGCCATAAGAAGTAAATAGTTGTATCCAACTCGGAGTAGTTATATCGTTAATCCAAAACGATTCATTGCGCGATTTTGACCTCACACACGCCTCCCTCTGCAGGGTACATACAGTGTAATAGGGCGTGAAGGTGAACTTCGACTTCGCCGCCGCTGTCTGCGGCGCGATGGCTCCTGCCAGCCCCGCGAGGATGAGCAGCAGGGCGAGGACATGTTCTTGTAATGTGTTCTTGAGTCCATCATCTGATTGTGCTGGGGCCTTGCGGCCGGTTGATGTTGGTTTGTTGGGGCCTTGCGGCCCGTTGGTTTACGATGCGGGTACCCGTGCGCCCCGGGGTTTCGCCCCGGGCTGAGGATCCAGGCGCCCTCACAGGCCGCCCGATCCGTCCCATTCGGGCCCGGGGGCCCGTTTTGGGGGCGATTCATGCGCCTACCGTGGTACGTGCATTCGGGTCCCTTTCGGGTACCCGGTCACCCGCCCGACGGCAGGGGCTACCTTCGGCAGATGGATGTCGGATCGCCGTCGCCGCCGGGCTTTTCGGGTTTCACCGCCCCTCGTCCGGCTTCTGGGATCTTTCGGCTTCGCCATCGGGCTTCTTCGGTTCCTTCGGTTCCTTCGGTTCCTGGGCTGCTTGGGATCTTTGGGATCCTTCGGCTGCTGTTCCTTAGGGCTGCTTGGGATCGGTGGGATCCTTCGGCTTTTTTGGCGGCCTTCTTCTTTGGCGAGGCCTGGTTGTATTTGTCGAAGATCTCCTGGGTGCGTTGGTTGATCTGCTGACGATGGAGGCGATGAGTGGCGCTCGATGGGCGAGGCGCCGGAGTAGTAGGCGGCTTGCAGGATGAAGACGATGCGGTCAAAGACGGCGTCGGTCTGGCGCGGCAGCCTTTGGCCGAGGGCAGCTCTTTTGTCGTCGGCCCGCGGAGGTGCGCGTCTTGTAGATCTTGCGAAAGAGTCGTTGGCCGCCTCCAGCTTGGGCAGGATGGCGGTGAGGCGTAGCGTGGTGAGGAAGGGCGTGTTTTTCGCCTCTCGGAGGTCGATCAAAAGCGCCGTCGATGGCGGCTGACTCTGATCTACGTCGATCTTTTGAATACCGTAATAGGGCCTGATGACGATCTCCAGCTCGTCGGCTGCCGCAGCCTCGGCCGCTTCGGGCGAAGCGGTTGGTGCGGATCATGCCGAAGAGGTACGAGAGAGGCGGTCGCGCGCCTCGTCAGCCTTCTGTATCCGCTGGGTGTCGAGGCTGGCTTGGCTCTCGCGGTTGATCTGACCTTCGACGTCAATGCCGCCCTTGTACTGGGTGATTTTTCTGCGGGGACACCAATTTTTCGTGGCGTCAACCTCGTGCAGCAGGTCGTACACATTGTTGTGATACTCGTAATGCCTGCCATTGTCGAGCTTGGTTAGCCCGGCTCTGTTGATCTCAATGTAATCTTCCGCCAAAATCTGGGATTAAGAGTGATAGTTCTTGATTCTGTTCGTGAAAAACGCCCCGAGGCCTCGGAAACCTTCAGCGGCGTGTTTGAGCCTTCCGAGGCTCCTCGGAAACGTTCAGCGCGCGTTTTTGAGCTTTCCGACGCGTCGGAAACGTTCAGCGGCGTGTTTTTGAGCTTTCGAGGCGTCGGAAACGTTCAGCGGCGCGTTTTTGAGCTTTCCGAGGCCTCGGAAACGTTCAGCGGCGTGTTTTTGAGCTTTTCCGACGCGTCCGGAAACGTTCAGCGGCGCGTTTTTGAGCTTTCGAGGCCTCGGAAACGTTCAGCGGCGCGTTTTGATACTTTCCGAGGGCTCGGGGGCGTCTGCGGACGCCGGCGAAGTCTGCCGGTACCGAAGGCCCTCCTGCCGGCAGGGTAGGGGCGTATTGCATACGCCCTACCGGGCGCCACCATCGGTGGCGACCACGCGTCCCGGGGTATGGTCATTCATCCTTTGCGCGTCAGACGCCAGCCGCTTGCGGGTACCCGGCAGATTTCGCCGGCGTCCGCAGACGCCCGCCCCTACACCGTTACGTGCATTCGCCCGTCGGAGCGTACCGTACATGCGCCGGTGTCCGCAGACACCGGGTATGTCTCGGGCATCATCTCGACGACCGACTCGTGGGAGAGGGGCGGCGGCAGGGTCTTCGTGCAGCTCGAAGTGCAGGTTGCTGAGCTGCTCTTCAAGAGCTTGTCGGGGTGATGACGATCTTCGGGTCACGGATCGCAGTCCGGGGTGACGTGTCGGCCTCCATGCCGCTCGCTGGTGAAGGAGATGCGAGCGCCCAGGGCGCAGGCAGCACGCTAGCGGCGAGGAGGTGGCGCACGAGCCTCGAGAAAGACTTGATGATCTCGCGGACGATGCCGTAACGGATGCCGAGGCTCCGGTCAGCTGGCCGGTGAGCTCGCCTCGATCGCACGCGGCGCTCTAAGAGGGGCGTGGCGGTACCACTGGCTCTGGTGGCGGTCTTGCGGTTGGCCCGCTGTAGGATGATGTATTTCATATTGTTTATGTGCTGAGGCTGCGCCCGTTGGATTGTTTAGCTGTTGGGGCGTGTACTGGTGTAGGGAGCGTATTGCATACGCCCCACCAGACATCCCGCAAGGGATGAATGTCCACCGGTACGTGCATCAGCTACGGGTCATTCGGGCCTGTGGGCCTGTTTTTGGGGGCGTATGCGATACGCCCTACACCGGTAGCGTGCATTCGCCCCGATGCCCCCTAAAACTCGGAGCAGAGCCGATCATCGACCAGAGGCGAGCGGTCAGACGGTGAGATGATGCGGGCCTGCCTGACGCCGACGGGCTGGTTGGAGTCGAAGCCGCCAGGGCCTGACCGCGTGAGGGAGCCGAGAACGCGAGCTGACGTCCACGTAGCGCTTTGACCCTTCGCGGATCAGCGTGGGGTCGATGAGGATGGAGGCGCGATGACGTCCCAGACGCAGTGCGTATAGGTAGCTCTCGAGGAAATTTTATGTTCAGGTAGTTGCGCTTCATCATGCCTGATGCCCTCGTTGCGACTTTGAGGTTCGTGGATCCGTCGTGGCGATCCTTGCGAAGGCCATCTCTCGCAGACGTCAAGACCGACGATCACCTGCTCCTGAAGGGCGTGCCGGACGCAGATCTGGCGGCCTCCGGGTCCGAGCCACCAGCTGAACTCGGCCGTGGGCGTGGTGTTACCCGGGCGAAGAAGGATCCGCCCATGCGGATGACGCGCTTGATGAGGGGCACGATCTCGCGATACGCGGCGGTGGCCAGGTTGACGCACGTGCCGATGGCCAGGATGAGGACCTCGCCGGTTGGCCTGACGCGGTCGATGATGAAGTTGACGGCCTTCATGTCGAGCGGCTGTATGGGACGGCTCGCGGCCGTATTTCTGAGGTAGACGGCGCGCCAAGAGGCGGCTCAGGGGTATCCGGCTGCGCCCACGTAGGCGTCGCCGATGCCGAAGAGGATGTCGTTCTTGATCGTCTCGAAGCGGTCTGGACAGATCGGCTGGCGGATGCCGGGCGACGATGGGATGTCTGTCCGATTGACGCACTCCAGCTGGCGGATGCCGTAGGCGGTGCCTCGGTACCCAGGTGTGTTCGATGACGATGGTGACGCCCAGAGGTCGATGTTGGGCGCCTTAGCCCGAGCATCACTGGCCACGCCGTCGTCAAAGACTTCGACCATGTCGGTGTCCAGGATCACCTTTTCTTTCTTCTGCGCCGCGAGCGTTCACTGCATCCTGCGAGCCCGACGAGGGCCAGAGGCAGAGGATTCTTCATTGTTTTCATTGTTTTGGGGTGTTTAGGTGTTTGGGATGGGGTTTATCTGTTTATGCGTTTGGGAGCGGGTGATTGTGTTGGTGAGATAGGGGCGGGCGTGTACACGGACGGTTTCCTCAGGCGTCGGTGGGCGCCCGCCCCGAGAGTTGAGTTGAGCGTGGTGAGCGTTGAGATTTTTAGTCAGCGAATTGTTTGAGGGAGGCCTTGAATTGGGTACTGCTTGTCTTGTGGTACGCCTGCGCGTGGTGTGTAGTGGATGCCGAGGACGTGCATCGTTTCGTCTTCGCGCACCTCCTGATAGCTGCGGGTGTGTAGCCGTCCTTGGTGCGCGATGGTCCAGTAGGTGATCTGGCGCTGCCGCGGGTCACTTTTCGCTGGCCCCTCGCGTTCGTTCTCCGAAAGTTCGATGTCGGTCGGTCGCCTGACCACTGGGGCGATGGACGAAGGTGACGGGCCGTCGGGCGAGGTGAAGGTGGCGCTGTCAAACGCTTGTCTTCGCCGAGGTGGCCGAGGGCAGGGAGCCTGCGGCGGTAAAGTTCGCCGGGTATTCCACGGAGAACCATGCGCCGCGGAAGGCTGGTTTGGGCCGTCAGCGTCGTGGTGGCGGCTGGGCGTCATCGCGCAGAGGGCGATGAGGATGAGGGGAGGGGAAAGCTGCTTTATTTTGAATCGTGTTAGGGGGAGTTACTTGGGGGCTTTGGATGGAGTTGATGACCGGGCCGACATGCTTGCTGAGGATAACCTTGTTGCTCTCGGTGTAGGTTGAAGACCAACGTGAAGAGCTTTGTTCCACTGACCATAAGTCGCATGGTCGTAAGATATTTCTTCCCGAGCTGGGGTTGACGCCGGACTTACGCAGCAGGACGCCGTCCGGTAGGTTTTCGGCCCGTGGCGTCAGGAACTCTGAGAAGCTCCGCAAGGGCCTCTGGCGTCCTCGAGGGTGAAGTCGTCGTCGCCTTCCAACTCCTTCACGGAGCAGCGATGGAGTTGGTGACGTCGTCGCCGTAGAGCGTGAAGAGCTGAGCCTTCTGCTCTCTGTCCGCCAGCTGGACGGGCTGAGGATCGTGGGGCAGATGGTGAGAAGCCCTTGAGGGTCACTTGGCGGAACGCGCTTCCGGCTGGCCTGGGGTGTCCTTCTTACAACCGGAGGGCGGTGAGGGCTATAAGACAAAGCCACTAAGTGTGTCCAAATCATATTCGTTCTCATAATGGTTCGGTGTGTATAGGGTTTGTGGGGTTTGGAATCCTCCCACCTTCCACCCCGACAAAGGATCGAGGCGTCAGAGGGGAAGGATGAAGAAGATTCGTTTGCTGCAGCGAGCCCAAACAGTCTCTTAATCGAGGCCCAAGAACTTATGCTCGTACGAGATCGGCGCCACCCGCACGTACAGGCCCGGGCAGCTGTTTACAATGAAACACGATGCCGTTGCTCGGTTCGTCCGGCTTAAAGGTCTTTCGACCACGGAGATGATCTCGAAGCCTTGCGAACGGCCTTGGGTCTTGATGCGCAAGTACACGATCGGGGCCTGGAACGTGTAGTCCTCGTGCTGTCATACTTGTGCCCCGGGTCTGCCGTGATCTCTATCGTGTAAGGCTTCGTGATTGTAGCTGTTGTCAGGACGGGCACCCTTCAGGAAGGCTGCCATCAGGTACGCACGCCTGCAGAGTCGCCGCTGCGGTAAAGTTCCTGAGCTGAGTCATAGCTGCTCGTCCTTCCGTTCCGGTGCTGTTCAGCTCGATACGCGCGGCCCTATCTCTCGGTCACGGCGGAACATCTCATGGGCTATGACTTGCAGGGCGATGGCGTTTGCGGTTCGTCCGATCGTCACGCACCCGTTGAACTCCTCGACCGAAGCGGGAGCGGTTGAAGGTGATCGTACGACTGGCGGCGGTGTACCGCGTGGTTGATCGAGCCGGTCATCTGCACCTGGATCGGTGCGAGCGCCTGCTGCCCTTCTGGACCGTCACCTGACAGGTCGCTCTTGCACGCCGCAGCTGGCCGAGCGTCGCCTTGCCGGCTCTTTGTCCTCGCCACCGTCCGTCACCGTGGCTACACTTTCGTCGCGCTTCCAGCTCACGAGCTTGACCGCAGCGTTGGCAGGCTCTGACCTCGGCCTTGATCGAGGCCCGCTCGCCGACCTTGGCGTAAGCTCTGTCCGGTCCAGCTGATCGACTTCGCCGCCGCCCGGGTTGGGTTCGGATTGGGGTCTGGCTGCGGATTGGGGTTCGGTTGCGGCTGTCGGGCTGTGCAGGAATGGGTTCGGAACGGGATCGTCTTTGCAACTCGCGAGCAGGTCACGCATGTGACGGCCACGATGGCCATCATCGTGAAACTAAATCGTCTCCATTTCTGTAGGGTTTTGTTGTGTGATACATGTTTGTTGGGTGGGAAGCCCCTTGTTCTTTTTATCAGCCGGTCTGCGCTTTGCTGTTGCGTCAGCTCTCTGCACGGATGGCGGTGAGCTCTTGTCGTGGCGACAGCGGCTATCGTTCGCCGTTGCGCTTGTCTGGGCGTGTGACCGTTGGGGTTGTCGAGGGGGTGACAGGCATTCAGGTAATGCGCATCACGTCGATCGACCGCTGCGAAGCTCTCGCTTGCTCCCCGATTGTAGGGAGGTGAGTTTGTTGCTGGTTCTGTGGTCTGTGGTTCATCGCTGTCTCAGAAAACCGTTTAGAGAAGCTGTTTTGAATTTATTGGATGATTGTTCTGTGGGGCTGTCCCCGAAACAAAAAGTCCCAACAGCTGTTAGTGATGCTGATCTTCTCGTCGGATTCACCAGCGCGGACTGATATAGAGTCCGGCGGGAGCGGGAGGAGGTCTCGCCGGCAGGGAGCGGTGAAGCTGTGGCAGCATTGGCCGAGCAGGGTGTAGGATCTCTCATGGAGGCTGTCGGTGAAGACTGATGTGGAGTGTGCGTTAGCGCACAGATACGTGCGGGGTGGCTACGGTGGCGTTGCCGACGGTGAAGGACGTCCACCGCACGAGGGCCGACTTTGCCACTGCCGTCCATGGCCTGGGCGTGGTGATCACGGCCTTACCCCTTCTTATGGATGCGAACCCTCACGGCAGTCCCCTATCGCGACGTTCGACTTGAGCCGTGAGGCGGAGGCTGAAGAGGCGTGCACCGTGGTCTACGCCTCGTCGCCGTCGACATGTGCGCTTGTCGGTGGCGTCGGCGGGATAGACGGTGGCGTTGAGGTTGAAGCGGCTGCGATCGCCATTGACCGTTACGCGGGGTAGGTTCATCAGCAGCGAGCTGACCGCTGACCCTCAGTGGGCTTAGTGCCCTTCTGCGTGATGGTGAGCGTGGTGGTGATGGAGGGTTCTGGTGGACGATAAGTAGACGGTGAGCTTGCGATCGTCGAGGCTTGTGTTCGATCGACAGCGAAGGAGTAGTCGTCATCCGATGCTATGCCGTTGCCACCGATGGCTGACATGCCGGTAGTGCAGGAACCAGCCTGCTGCGTTTGAGCGCCCCTGTTGGGGAGACGCTGTTCCAGCCGTAGTTGCTGGTCACGGTGAGCGTATGCCGCCGCCGCCGGCGTCCATAACGATCTCTTGCTCGGAGAAAGCTTGACGAAAGGGTGGCGGGGTGTGGTCTTCACCTGCCCTCATGGTGCACTTCGGTGACGTTCTCATCTCGTCGTACACGGCCACGATGACGTAATACGTCGCCCGGTCTCGAGCGTCTCGATGAGCTGCTGGCCGTCGGTGCACTTCTATGGTGGTTGTGAAAAGTGCCCGCTTGGGGAGGGATTCGACCATGGTCGTGCGCTGCGTGGGAGATGCCGTCGCAGAAAGGTCGGTCGCGCGATGGTTTGTCAGCCACGCAGACACGATACGCCAAGTCGTTTGCGTGGGGTCTTGTTGTCCTTCGCGGCGTGCCAGGCGTGACGGTGATCGCGTCTGCGGTGGCCGAGGGTGAGCGCCTTGCTGGCCACGGTGGGTGCGACGAATTCCCCCGGAGAGCTGCGTGATGACGTACTGGGTGTCTACGTCGCCGGGGCCGCCGGCATACGCGTATATCGGTCCTGAAGCAGAGCGTGTGACGTGTAGGGCCGATATTGGGCATGAAGGTGATGGTGATGTCGTGCCGCCCATGATAGTCCTTATCATTGCTTCATGCGGCTCCAGATACGTCACCCAAGAGGTGGGGCGAGCAATCCCAGAAATAACCCAAGGCCTTCATCTGAATCTTGAAAGCGCTTCGGCCGGGACGATGAGCTTCGCGTGAACGTCACCTCGTGTGCGTGTGATTTTTGTGCCCAGCTGTCGCTGTGGCGCTCATCAGCGCAAGAGGTGACGAGGAGGATTGAAAATGCGAATTTTGTTTTCCTATCGTTTTGGGGATGTGTAGAAGTGAGGAGGCTGTCCCGCACCGCTTACGAGTTGATAAATGGAAATTTCTGATCTACCGTATACTTATTCATCTTGTCTATCTGCGATCGAAAATCTTGTCCGATTGCGGCAAAAGTTCCGGCGGTAAAAGAGGCGTGTCAATACGTAATATTACTGTATTTCATTTTATCCGCGCCAACGACCGGAATGTTCTATTTTACAAGTGCGCTAATCCGCTGTTTATCAGACGTCTATCGAATCTGCGGATCGCCTGAAACTGCTACAATTTACACTTTGTTGCAACTCGACTTTTCGAGAAACACGTCGATTTTCTGGAAGAGGGATACGTAAGCGTACGTAGTCGCGAAGTTTTCGGGCACGAGAGAGGGGCGGGCATTACGTCCTCATACGTGCTATATATGGCTCATACTCGTCCCGGCGATAGGTCTCCATCTGGTCATTGACCATTAACACTGAGACTGCCCGGCGTCGTTACTGTATGCGACATTCAGATATAGCCAGACAGAGAGATGAAGAAGATCTCACACCGTGCCGGTATCGGCTCATTCTAACCCTCTGACACCACTTTGGCCGTGGCGCAGAGCGACGTGGATGTGGGATCCTCACCGGTGAGTTTGAGGCGGCCCACCCCGGAGCCAAACGCGCCGAGGCCGCCAATCGCCTGGCAGCGCGTCTTGACCCGCGAGGCGCTGTCGAACACGTATCATTTCACCCGCAACACGACGGAGGACAGCCTTCGATGGATCCTCTATAGTGGCCCCTCGCACAGTACCATTACGACCAAGCGCTCTTCCGTAAGTGCAGTCCACAGCGCGCAGCTGGCCATCCCGCCCACATGCGCCTTGAAGGACACCGCCGGCTGGTTTGCCCTCCTGACCAGCAGACGGAGGCTCCGTCCGCATCGGGCGACTTGACGGCGCCCGGCAGAGCATCCCACCTGCCTCGAGGTGGCCGAGAAGCAAAAGCAATCCGGAACGTTTGGCCCGGCTCACAACAACATGGGCGCGCTCTATCACCACATGCGCGACGACCTCTTTCTATCGTCACGTACCGCAGCTTGAGACGCTCCGCCAAATCCCGTCGCCGAGGTCTCTGCGCTATGCGCGCCGAACTGCTCCGTAACTCCGGGAGCTTTACGGCGAGATGAACCGCCCGAAGGAGGCCATGCAAATCCTCCGCGAGGGCCCTCGCCATCAGCGAACAGGCTCGGCGACACGATGCATCGCCACCGCCCAGTCGTCTATGGGTCTGGCCGCCAGGCTGGCGATTTGACGCAGGCCGAGCGTATTTCTCTCAGGCGCTCGACGGCGATCCGGCGCCTCCAGCACCCCGCGTGGCTACGATCTATTGCCTCGGCTACCTGGGGCAGGTCAAGCAAGGACCATCTGCTGAGGCGGCAGCCTCATTACCGTCAGGCAGACGAGATGGCCCGCGAGATGAACTTCACGGGAGCTGGAGATGAAGGCTGCGAGCAGCTCGTGCGCTTTATCGCACCTCGAACCCAGCTCGCGCTGGAATATCTGAGCGCAAACAAGGCGCTGGGCGATCTCGCTCTATCGGCTGGACGCTGAGACGAGATGAAGGCCTCCGGGTGAGTATGAGACGGCTGGAGAAGGAGCATCGCATCGCCATCCAGAACGAGGAGCTGAAAACAGCGCTACCTCGCAACTGTGGCTCTTGGCCGTCGGCATCTCAGCCTGCCTCGTGTACTACTTACCGTCAACTGCTACCGCCGACTCGTCCGTCGGCGCAACCGTGAGCTGCAGCGCCATCAATGCGCGATGAAAGACAAGCTCTTCTCCGTCATCTGCACGACCTCAAGTCGCCCGCCGTGGCGCAGAAGATGGCTATGGAGGAGATCCCGGCCAACCTTGAGGATTACGATTCGGAGACCCTCTGCGCTACCCTCGGCCTCTTTTATCGCGCCTCCGAAGCGCAGGTCGATCTGCTGCATAACTTGCTCAATCTGGGCCCCACACGCAGACCGATCGCATCACTTGCGAGCCCTCTCGCTCGATCTCCGCGACGTCATGCGTGACGCGATGGCCTCTTACATCATGTCGGCCGAAAAACAAGGAGATCATGCCCGGACCGACTTCTCCGACGAGCCGTGCACTGTCCGGGCCGATCGCCAAAATGTCCACACCGTCCTGCGTAACCTGGTGAACAATGCGCTCAAGTTCTCCCGAATCCGGCAGCGAGATGCCTCGTCGTCAAGCGTAGCGGCTCGACCGTCTCCGCCTTCGTCTGCGACAGTGGCCAAGGCGCATGACCGACGAGCAGATCCAGTCCATCCTCCACACCCCGAGCAGCTCGTCACGACACGCGGTACACGCGGCGAGAAGGGTAGCGGGCTTTGGCCTGAACATCTGTCGCGAGCTCCTCGTCCGTAACCACAGCAAGCTCATCCTCGCAGTCGCTCGGCCAAGGCACCGAGGCCGGATTCGAGATGGCCATGTCAATGAATGAAAGATCATCCACCCCTAGAGAAAACGAACACAGATAAACAGTACAACATCGATCACCCTATGGAAGAAACGAAAACAAGATTTCAAACGCACCTCATCACCTCGCACCGCCCTACGCTAACGGGCCGGTGCATATCGACACTTTGCCGGCGTCTCACTGCCCGCCGACATCTACGCAGCGCTACCTGCGACTCTGCGGACGCGACGTCCTCGTCGGTGGGTCGGATGAGCACGGCGTCCCATCACCCTGCTGCGCGCCAGAGGAAGGTGTCACCCCGCAAGACATCGTAGACCGCTACCACGCACTTATCAAGGACACCTTCGAGCGCTCTCGGCGTCTCTTTTTGATCGTCTACTCCCGCACTCCTCCGAGGTGCACCATCAGGCTGGCCTCCGACTCTTTCGCACGCTCTACATGACAAGGGCGTCTTCATCGAGAAGGAGAGCGAGTTGTATTTGACGACGAGGAGGCCGGACAGTTCCTCGCCGACCGCTATATCATCGGCACCGCCCCCACTGTGGCAACGAGCATGCTTATGGCGACCAATGCGAACGTTGCGGCACGTCGCTCAGCCCCACGGAGCTGATCAATCCGCGCTCAGCCATCAGCGGCAGCGCGCCCGTGATGCGTCGCACGCAGCACTGGTACTCGCTCGACCAGCACGCGAGCCATTCCTCCGCCAGTGGATCCTCGAGGATGCATAAGGTAGGAAGCCGAACGATTTACGGTCAATGCAAGAGCTGGCTCGATATGGGGCTGCAACCGCGCCGCGTCGTGATCTGGACTGGGGTATTCGTCGTTGAAGGGCAGCAAGGCGCGTCTCACGTCTGGTTTGATGCGCCGATCGGCCAGCATCAGTAACACGAAGGAGCTGTGTGTGACGCGCAGCTCGAGCGCTACGGACGCTGGGAGACATGGTGAAGGATCCAGAGACGCGTATGCGTGCACTTCATCGGCAAGGACAATATCGTCACCGCATCGTCTTCCGACCATGCCCGCGCTGAAGGTCGTTCATCTTGCCGGACAATGTGCCGCCAACGAGTTCCTGAACCTCGAGGGCGACAAGATCTCTACGTCGCGAACCGTGCCGTATGGCTCAACGAGTATCTCCGACGATCTGCCCGGCAAGCAAGATAATGCTCCACGAGTGTTACCGCCAACGCGCCCGAGACGAAGGACAACGACTTTACGGGAAAGACTTCCAAGCCCGCAACAACAACGAGTTGGTAGCATCTTCGCAACTTCGCTCAATCGTGCACCCCGTGCTGACGGGTAACATTTCGACGGTAGCCGTGCCCGAATGTGGCGAGATGGACGACTGCGATCGCGCTACGCTCGCCGAGTTTGAGTCCGTCAAAGGCCGAGTTGGTGACGTCTGCTCGACACGTTCCACTTCCGCGATGCCCAGCGTGAGGCGCATGAACCTGGCTCACATCGGCAACAAGTACCTTTGCGGACACTGAACCGTGGAAGCGCTCGCCACCGATCCTGCGCGGGTGCAGACGATCCTCCACGTCGCCCTACAGATCACGGCCAACCTCTCATCGCCTTCGATCCTTCCTGCCTTTACGACCGAGAAGCTGCGCCACATGCTGGCTATCGATGCGCCTTTCGCTTTGGGATCGCCGCGCGACTTCATTCGTCACCGCCGCCGCAAGCTCGGCAGGCGAGCGTGTTCGAGAAGATCGACGACGAAGCAATCGAGCGACAGGTGCAAGCTCCTCGACGCGAAGCATGCCAACGAGGTGGTTGAAATCATCGCGGCACCCATCCGCGAGGCCGTCGCTTCGACGACTTTACGCGCCTCGACATCCGTGTGGGCTGCGTCACGGAGTGCCACCAGGTGCCCAAGGCCGACAAGCTGCCGCAGTTTAAGATCGACGACGGGCTGGGTGGGCGACCATCGTCTCTGGCATCGCCGCACATTGGCGCCCCGAGGAGCTTGTCGGGCGACAGGTCTAGCTTTTGTGGCCACACCTGGAGCCGCGGCGCATCAAAGGCATCACGTCCGAGGGCATGATCCTTTCGGCCGAGGGACGCCGACGGACGCCTCGCGGTCATTTCACCGAGAGTCGAACCCGGTAGCGCAGTGAAGTATGAAACGATTCAATGGTAGACCTCAGCGGCGTTACGCCCGCCTGAGTCTGAATCGATAAGGCCACGACCGACGTCGCGGCTGCTGGGCAGCTCACCGGTGGCCCGGAGGTGGACGCCTTCACCCGCGAATTGGGGCAGTCTCAACGCTCGCACATCATCCCCTGCGCCAATGGTGCCCGACGCCCTCGAGCTGGCTCTCGTGCCCTCGGCGTGCAGCCAGGCGACGAGGTCTACGCGCCCGCCTTACTACATCGCCGCTGCCGAGATGGTGGTTCTGCTGGGCGCCACGCCCGTCCTCGTCGATAGTGCGTCCGGACACGCACAACGTCGATCCGGCACTCGTCGAGCAAGCCGTGTCGCGACAGACGAGGCCATCGTCGTCGCTCACCTTCGACAGGCGTGCGACATGGACCCGATCCTGCGCGTGGCCAAGAAGCATAAGCTCGGCGTCATCGAGGACAACGCCCAGTCGCTCGGTGCCGACCATACCTCGGCCGACGGTCGCGCGGAAGGCGGAACCATCGCGCCTCGGCACGACGTCGTTCTTCCCCACTGCCGCTCGCCTGCTATGGCGACGCGGGGCGCTGTCTTCACCACCGACAGCCAGCTGGCCGAGCGCATCCGCAGCCTTGCCAACCACGGGCAGGCGGCCGGCACGACCATCGCGCCATCGGTCGCAACTCCCGCCTCGACGCCCTGCAAGCCGCCATCCCACGCGTCAACCTGCGCACATGGACGACGACATCAGCCGCCGCCGCTCCGTGGCCGACCGTTACGACGAGGCCCTGCGCTTCGTTTGGCTCAGGCTCCCCGCCCGGTCGAAGTTCTCTCACGCACGTCTTCCACCAGTACACTCTTCCGCGTCTCCGACGGCCGTCGCGACGCCCTCCGCGAAGCCTCTACGTTCGCAGGGCATCCCTCGATGGTTTTATTATCCCAAAGCTATCCACGAGCAAGAAGCCTCACAAATGGGTCGCCTGGACTGCGGCAGCATGGCCGAATCGTCCGCCTCGCCCTACGACGTTCTCTCCGCTGCCCATCCCACACCGAGATGACTGACGAGGAGGTGACGTTCATCACCGAGCGCGTCAAGGCCTTCTTCCAGAAATAGGGCCTCGGCCGAGGTCGGGGGACGCTGGCCGCACACTTACAAAGAAGTCCCGAAAGGGCGCTGTCGAAAGAGATTTCGGCAGCGCCCTTTTTGTTTCCCTCAGAAAGCAAAGAGGAAAAGACCTGCGGGTTGTCGTCGGGGGAAAAAGTTAACTGCAAACGGTGTAGAAAGCGTTGTGCGAGTTCTCGATATGGGGCACTATCTCGCTGCCTCAGCCATGCGAAGCCCCACGTAAGAATCTGAAGTCACTAGGATACCTCTGGATCAGTAATTATCCGGTCACTATGATGATCAACTATGATAAGTAATTATCGGGTCGCTTTTATACAGGAAAAATATTTCACTAAATAGGAAGTGACACTCTGTATAGTGCGAAAATATATTAGGATATAAATGTCTGCTTATTGTTACTGAGCAAGGTTTGTCAGAAATAAAAAGTGGCTTTTTAATAGGCGAACATATTTTCCCACGAATAAAAGTGACCTTTAATAGCCGAGAGATCTCGAATAAAAAGTGGCTTTTTAACAGGCGAGAAATGTTTACACGAATAAAAAGTGACTGATAATTCCTAAAAATGGTGGGTCCTACCGATAATGCGTGGATCAGGGCCATTCATTTTGAGTAGGGCCAATACTTTTGCCTATAGAGGAATCACACTGAAGAGCACGCGTTTACCGTTGTGCAACGGCTATATACACCGATTCGTAGAGGCATTCTCATGGAAAAATCTCCGTAACGCCCAGCCTGCTCCTGGCTTTGTCGGCGCGGTTTGCTCAGCTTAATCCATACGGCGTGTTACCTTGCCGCTCGGAAAGAGAACAAATAAGCATCGCACCTGAGATCTTTGACACAACGATTAACAGTCCTAATCCGCATCAAAAGTGTCCAGATCTTGTTCGCTTATCAGCAGAACGCGCGAGCAACGACCTGAAGCTGGCAGAAAAACGAACTGTTGTTGAGTTCGCGCGCGGTCGTACGACTTATACTACTATTTCCTACCCTCATCGTTGAGGTCACGCACTCAAGAGCGACGGCTCGATATGCGTCGCAACCGCTATCGCCCCGCGGAGGAGGATCTGCGTCCCCAACACGCGTCTGGTCGACAATCGCTTCGCCCGTCAGATCGGAGGCCAACCGGCGCTGCAGGCTTACGTCACTGAGCATGCATCTCGTGGGGCCAACGAGACGGACTTCGTCAAGAGCGTCTCGACTCATCCTCGGCTCCGAGATCTACGCCCAGTATCTGGGGCCAAGACGGACTCTACGAGGTGGATCGTGACTTCTGGCGTGCCGTCTTCCGCCGCCTCATCTGTGGCAACGAGTCGCTCGAGGACGCCCTGAGGACATCAGTATCTACCGAACGACGACATCGAGATCATCGAGACGTTCGTCATCAAACCATCGAAATACCCGCACCGCAGCCGATGGTCCGACCGACCCCTGCTGCCGATGTTCAGGACGCCGAGGACCGCGACTATGCCATCCGTCTGCTTCACCACCATGCTGCGCGGTCAGGAATATCTCGCCCGCATCGACCGCCATCTCAAGAATTGGGAGTCGGATCGTGTGCCAGTAGTGACCGCCTCATCACGCAGATGGCCGTGGCTGAGCTGATCAACTCCCCCACCATCCCTCGTCAATGTGACCTCAACGAATCACATCGACGCGGCCAAGTATTACAGCACGCCCAAAGAGCAGCACCTTCATCAATGGCATCCTCGACGCCGTCGTTCAGGATCTGAAGGAGGAGAAACGTCGTCAAGGTGCCCCTGGCCAAGGGCGCGTAAGGACACTGACGACGACGATGACGACGGATAGCGTGTCCCCCGCCTCGCCCCTCGACTAAGCGATAACCACCGCCCCACAAGCGCATTATAACTATCCGGCGCCGTAACTACTTTATCAAACTCCCCGATCCCAATGAACCTACTCAGCGTATTTCTCCAGACGTCCGGAGCGCCCGCAAGCGGCGGTGCCGGTTACATGAACATCCTTTTCATGGTCGCCCTCGTAATATCTTCTACTTTGTGATGTTGCGCCCCAGCAGCAGCGCGACAGAAAGCCATCCGGTAAGGTCTCGCGAGGCCACTGAAGGTGGGCGATAAGGTCACACCGGGCGGTACACGGCAAGATCAAGGAGCTCGGTGAGCAAAACGATGCTCATCGAAGGGCTGACGAGTCGTCGTATTCGCATAGACAAGAACGCCATCTTCGCCAACTCCGAAGACGTGCCACAACAGCAGAAATAGTCACCGCCCCTTCCCCTTCCCTTATGTCAGAACACGGGAACGCCTTCCGCTACCGACCAAAGCCCGCGGGTCAAAGCCTCTTCCGTCGCATAGGATGGCGCGATGCTTGTCTTTGCGTGTTTCGTCCTGGTCGCCTGCCTCTGGTTTCGCAAGTCTTTGCAGACGATTGATGAGATCAACATCGCCTCGCCGGCGAGATAAGAACATCCCGCCAACATGGTGCCCGTAGCCGACAGTCCGACGAGTTGTGGCTAAGTGAGGACAAAGGACGGTGTTGCTCAACCACCTCTGACGTGGGTTCCTTCGCCGCTCGAGATAGACGTTGCAGTCCTGCCCCACGAAGCGAGCAGCGAAGAGCTGACCGTTGCGCGGCGCATCCCTGAGGCGGGTATTCTGAAGCATCTGCCCTGTCCACCCGCCTACCCATGGGAGCTGAGCACCATCCGCTCACTTACACCGAGTTTAGCAACCGGGAGATCGTTGTCGAGGCCGACCACGGTCGAGACCGAAGTTGCTTCCAGCTCGGATCGGGTTACGATCACATCGGCCAAAGTGCGCGTCTATGCTGACCGCGCGAAGCTGGATAGCCTTTCGGGTTGTACGTACCGTCCCCATCCGCCTGACAGGCTTGAGCCGCACCAAGACGCTGACGGCACGCCTGGCCGAGATCGCTGGCGTACGCTCGAACTGCACAGTCGGTCAAGGTGACTGTCCCGTGGAGGAGTTTACATGGAGAGCGCTCACGCTTCATATCCGTTGCGACAGTGTTCCCGCGGGCTGTGCCCGCGCATGTTCCCCAACACCGCCGAGGCCGTCTGCACCGTGCCCCTCCTCGCACTTCGGGCGAGCTGTGCGAAGACCGTCTGGACATCCTCATCCCCTTCCGCGAGTTTGAGGCCCACCGTGAGGAGGGAAAGATCACGCCCGCCCAACCAAAAGCCCGATTGCCTGCCGGATTACGATCTGAATCCGGACGCGATCGAGTTCATCTCGAGGAGCAGTAAACCTCGGCCTTGTCATGGTGGGCGCATTATTGATAGATGGGATTGTACACGACGACGATTGGTATCACTGGTGGCATCGGTAGGCAAGTCGATGGTCTCCGCCCTGCTCAGGGTCTATGGCGCCTGTTCACGACGCCGACCGGGAGCAGCGCGCCTTGTCACCGCCCACCATCCGCCGTGGCTGACGGCCCTGTTTGCCCCGAGATCTATCGCCCGACGGCACGCCTCGACCGTGCCCCGTATGGCTGCGCTCATCTTCGCTGGACGCCGATCTCTTTGGCACGCGCTCAACGCCATCATCCACCCCGCCGTAGGTCGACGATTTTCGATGTTTGGCGCAAACCACGACTTACCGTCCCACTTTGCGCCATGGAGTCCGCCATCTCTTCGAATCAGGTTTTGACCGACGGGCTGATGTCCGGCTGACGGTCTATGCGCCCGAGGCCATCCGTCTGCAGCGCGGGTCGCGGCCATACGTGCTGCGGGAAGCCGATGCGTCGGCGCATGCAAAGCCAGTGACAGACGAGCGTAGGCCGCTGCCCTCAGTGATGCAGTGATCACTAACGACGGCCTATCGGCGCTCATTCCGCAGGTAGCCTTCGAATCGATGGCTGTAGTTTGGCGTCGCACTTCTCGCCCCGGATACATCAGGGCGAGGCTGCTCGCAGTCAATCCTGCGCGCCACATGGCATGCGTTGCGTCCGCCCTGAAGCAGATTCACGTGTGGGTTACTTTTGCCCCGAATTTCTGTTCCCCATCATATTCACGCGCAGATAAAGAGTTCATGCTGATTTTGTCCGTGTCGGGTAAGCCCGGCTTATACAAACCGGTATCTCAGGGTGCGCATGTTGATCGTTGGATATCGACCGACGGTCGGAGGCTCCGTCTGATGCTCGCGAGAAGATTATCTCGCCGAGAGATATTACGATCTATACCGATGGCGACGAGGTGCTTTCACGAGGTGCTTCAACAGTGCAAAGGCGAAAGAAGAAGGCAAGGCTGTCAGCCCATCGACGCGTCACGCGCCTACGCCCGACGAGCTGCGTGCTATACGGCTGAGGTGTCCCCCAACTTCCGATCGCGAGCGTCTACCCTCGACCGATATCGCTGGCTCCTCAGCTGGTATAACCTCCTGATGCAGCGCGCCGTATCACAGACTTCGATCCGCAAGAGGCGGCCGAGGAGGCGGATGTTGAGGCGCCCGAGGCCACCGTGAAGAGACCCACGCTACGCCGCCCCGGTGGTGAAGAATGGTCCCCAAAGGTCTCCGCCGCAGCCAAGACGCCCGTCGGAAAGTCCACCCAACGCATGCGCCAGAAGTATCACCAGCCACGAGATGAGCGAAGCAATCCAACAACAGCCGAACGGCTGTGCGACGGCGCGACGTCTGGGACTCGTCGAGGAGGATCGAGGCTGCCGTCCACGCCCGAGGAATACTTGGTGTTTGGAGAGTGACGGCAGATATTTCGATCGATATGCCCACACCACGCGCGGAAGTACGGCGGAGCCGGTCACGCTCATGTTTGGCAGACGAGCCGAAGATGAGCTCCTCACTTCGTCACCCGTAGCGGCCGCGGTGCCTCCGTGGAGCTGTACGAAGGCCCAGCAAATCACCAGTCGCTCGCAGCCCGCTTCTCAGCCGTCGGGCCGACCTGTTCATGGTCACCGTGCACCTGCCAGAGGGTACGCCGATCTTCCTCAATCGGCACACTGGACAGGAGTACAACCATGTGGTCAGCGGTCGATGCCGTCAGATCAATGGCAGGCACCTGATCTCGAAGCGGGAGACAGTATCTACTTCAACTCCGATCTCGCCTCACGGTATGAAGGCACTCGACGGCGAAGAGGTGCGTTTCTGGCTATCATCATTCCATGATCATTCCCCGATTGATATTGCATTTTCATATAGACCTTTGCGGCGCCTCCGAAAAAGGGGCCTGCAAAGGCGTTTTATCTCAGCTGTCCCCTCTTTCTTCCCTTGATGGAAGAAAAAGAGGCAAAAGAAGATCGTCCACCCGCGGGGAATCGGGCAGATAGCGGGCTTTTCACTTTAGCTTTTCACTTACAGAGATGGTAGAACATGACGCAGACCCCGTTCGCGTCGCAAGAAGATTTCAAACACAATTTCACATCCGCGTACCCGAGAATTTCAACCACGGATACGACATCGTCGATGCTTGGGCCGAAGAGGAGCCCACGCGACGCGCCCTCTGCTGGACAAACGATCAGGCGATGCACATCGACTTCACTTTGCACAAATCAAGGAGCGAACGGATCGTACAGCCTCCTATCTTCAATCGCTCGGCATTGGCCGCGGCGACAAAGGATGCTCATCCTCGGCGCTACGAGTTCTGGTTCGCCATCATTGCGCTGCATAAGCTCGCGCGTGCGATCCCGGCCACTCACCTGCTGACGAAGAAAGACATCGTCTATCGCGCCAATGCGGCCGACATTAAAGCTGTCGTCTGCGCCGGTGAGCCGGAGATCTCTCCGCCAGCGTCACGGACGCATCCCGCCCGACGCCTATCGCTCCCAGACGCTGGTCAGCGTAGGGCCAGAGATGGCGCCCGATTCGACGATTTCCAGCAGGGCATCGAGCACGCCGCGCCCTTTTGTCCGCCCCGCCTCGTGAACACGAACGACGACACTTCGCTCATGTACTTCACCTCCGAACGTCGAGCGAACCGAAGATGGTGATCCATGATTTCTCTACCCCTGGGCCACATCACCACCGGCAGCTTTCGGCACAACCTGCATCCGGACAGCTTGCACCCACGATCGTCGACACGGGCTGAAAAGCCAGCAGTGTCTATGGACAGTGGATCGCCGGCGCTGGTCTTCGTCTACGACCACGAGAGTACGCTTTGCGACATCCTGCGTGATCCACGATACGTATCACCCGCTCACTGCGCCCCGCCCACCATCTTCCGCTCCTGATCCGCGAAGACCACGCGCTACGACCTCTCCTCGCTCCAGTATTGCACCATCGCTGCGAGGCGCTGAACCCGGCGGTCTACAGACCCCTTCTCCGCCTCACCGGCATCCGCCTCATGGAGGGCTACGGCCAGACGGAGACGACGCTCACCATCTGCACCTTCCCCGACCACGCCCAGCCCGGGTCGATGGGCCTGGCCAACCCGCAGTACGACATCGATCGCTGCGCCCCTGACGGCACACCGGCCGAGGACGGAGCAGGGCAGATCGTGGTCCGGACAGACAAGCGTCGCCCGATCGGACCTCCTTCAGGAGTATTACCTGCGACCCGGAGCGCACGCGTGAGGCCTGCACGACGGCGTCTATTACATCGGGCGACATCGTTTCAGCGCGACGAGGACGTATATTTCTGGACGTGGGCGCGCCGACGACGTGATCAAGAGTCTGGTTATCGCATCGGCCCCTTCGAGGTGGAGAGCGCTGATGACGCACCCGCGGTGGTGGAGTGCGCCATCACGGGCGTCCTGACGAGATTCGCGGGCAGGTGGTGAGGGCTAACATCGTCCTCGCCCGCGAGTATCGCGACCGCGCCGGCGACGAGCTCATCCACGATTCAGGATCACGTCAAGCGCGTCACGGCGCCCGGCAAACACGCATCGTGGAGTTCGTCGACGCCTGCCCAAGACCATCAGCGGCAAAAATCCGCCGCTACGAGATCCGCGAGAAAGGATGGCGGGCGCTGACGGAAAGGTGAAGCGGCGGAATGCACGTAACGGAGGGCGCTGTTTCATTCGTCGAACGACCTCGCTCGATCGAAAAACGGGCCTGTTGCGTGCGACGCGGCAGGCCTCCTCGATTGGAGTCTGTTTCCAAAGGAAATGCTCCGTTTTTCCGGATTACTCGGAAACACGCTGAATTTCGATCGACGTGTTTTGAAGAAACGCGGCAGAATTTCGACTTTGGCGTGTTGCTGGGTGAACGCGCTGGAGTCGGTTAGGCGGCGTTTGGCAGACTCGGTAATTCTGACGAGCGTGTTTCTAGAAGAGAACAGGCCTGTGTTTCGGAGCGGGCCCGCATTGAGGGCCACTGTTCGCCGAAAAGAATCCCCGCCAGAGAGATCGCGAACGATCTTCCGACGGGATCACTGACAAAATCGCAACTATACCATTTGTGGAACGGCGGTTTGATCGATCGTCGCCTTCAGGTCGCGATTGCGACGCGATGGCGATCTCGGTGCCGATCTTGAGTGATCCGTGCGAGTGTATCGCCGACGCCGATCTTGCGCGGGGCACATGTCCGGAGGTCACGTGCCGATCACCGCCTTTCGAGCAAAACGATGTCAGCCGTGGCGGGCACACCCTTTATCTTTGGAAGCTCGAAGGCGCAGAGTTTGCGCTCCACGACCCTCTTCTCCGCTTCTCCAGGGCGGCGCGGGTTGATGAAGTTCTTGCCGTCGACAACTTTCGTGATCCAGCCCAGGCCGGCTTTCGATGGGCGACGTCGTCTCGTCGATGTCGTTGCCGTAGAGGCGAATCATCTCCAGACGCAGCGGATCGCGTGCGCTGAGGCCGATCGCTTGATGCCCTCGGCTTACGCGCCTCGAAGAGCGCCTCCCGAATCTTGAGTCCATACTGGGGTAGAAATACAGCTCGAAAGCCCCGGCGCCGGTGTAGCCTGTGTTGAGAAAGTGATGACGTCGGGCAGCTCGCGAACTCGCCCGTCTCGCAGGGTAGTAGGCGGCGTCGAGGCGGACCTGTCAGCGTTGCGGCACCTCCTTCGCCTTCGGGCCCCTGTACACCAGCTGGGCCGTTGTCCGACGCGTTTCAGTTCGCGCCGATGCCCCTGTTGTGCTCTGGCACCAGGCCCAGTCCTTGTCCAAATTGGCAGCGTTGACCACTAAGAGGTACTTGTCGTCCTCGTAGTGATAGACGATGATGTCGTCCACGATGCCCGTCCCTGTTCGGGAAGCAGCCGCTGCTCTGCCCACGCCGATGGCAGAGGCGTCGTTGGAGGTGATTTTCGCACCAGTTCGGAGCGCCTTCGGACCCGATCCAAATCTCGCCCATGCGACACGTCGAAAACACCCACGCCGTGCATGCGGTCAGGTGCCCTCAATAATCGCATACTCGATCGGCATATTGTAGCCGGCAAACCTGCGTATCTTGCGCCCAGGGCGATGTGCATGTTTGTAAACGGTGTTGCTCATCTCTTGTTCTATCTATTTGGGATGATGTACATAAATGGATGATCGTCTCCATGCTCTTCTGGAGCGACGGACGGGCAGGTATTCGTAGCGGCCGTGGAAGTTCTCGCGCCGGCGAAGAGGTTCGGGCAGGGCAGCCCCATGAACGACAGTCGGGCCGTCCGTGCCCGCGGATAGGTCGTTCGATAGGCGTCACGCCGGCTGCCTTCATTGCCCGTCTCGCCCACGCGATCTGTTCAGTGCTGGTCGATGACCTCGCGCATGTTGTGGATCACGCGTCCAGCGTGCAGCTGACACATCGCATGGATGCGTCGCACCGCCCGCGCGAGTGTCTCTTTCTTCTTTCGAACAAGGCGCGGTCATGGTCGCGAATGATGTACGTCAGCCGTGCCTCTTCCACCGATCCCGCCATCTCCGTCAGATGGAAGAACTCGCGCCTCGGTCGTTTCCGGACGTTCGGGCGGCAGCATCTCATTGAGCTGCATAGCCACGAGCGACGCGTTGATCATGCGCCCTGCACTGCCTGTGGATGTTGCGTCGCAGGTGACGCACTTTGGCCTGTGCGGCATTGAAATTTCTCATCCAGCTCGCCGAGCTCGCCCCCGTCCACGGTGACGCCCGAAGCAACCGAAGCGCGCGACGATCGAAACGGTCGGCGCCACGCCCGATCTCCTCGTCCGGCGTGAAGGCGATGCGCACCGTGCCATGCTCCATCTCGGTGTCAGGAGGTACCCATCGCCGAGACGATGGCCGCCACGCCCGCCTTTATCGTCGGCGCCGGCGAGCGTCGTCCCATCGGTGCACGACCAGCCCCGCCCCACGTACTGGCTCAGCTTTCGGAAGACGTCCGGCGAGAGCACAACGCCCAACGCTCATTGAGTACGATCTCGCCCCCAGCGTAGGCGGATGATGCGCGGCTCACGCCCCGTCCAGACATGTCGGACTGAGATCCACGTGCGCGATAAAGCCGATGACGGGTACATCCGTGCGGCGTGTGTTAGCTGGCAGTGTAGCCATGACGTAGCTGTTCTCGACGAGCGAGACATCGTGCAGCCTGAGGGCTTTCACTCTTCTGTAGGGCGATTCTGCGAAGCGCATCTGCCCGGGGGTAGAGGGCAGGATCGTGGCGCTGTTCGTCCGACTGCGTGTCGGACGCGGCGTAACGGAGAAATCGTTCGGTGATCGTCCGTATCTGTGCTTTCGTTTTACTATCTATAACGCAAAAGTACGCGAAAAACCATGTCTATGGGAAAATAAACCCCGGCAGTTTGGGAATTTCGGGATTGGCGTATATTTGCGGGAAAGTCCTGCACGACCAGCTCCCTCGAATTCTCAGGGCTTGACCGCAGCAAGGGTACTTGGTTGTAGCGGTGCGATGCAGTTCAGCTTTCCACTTTGCCTTTTTAGCTCAGTTGGCGCAGAGCACGTGTAGAAATCCGTCGTTGTCGAACTGACGAAGAGGCTCAGCCAAAGAGCTCCGCAATCGGTTCAGTTGATGAAGATCGACAGGTTCTTATCCCCACATAATACGTTCCTCAACCACTTAACTATCCAAAGATTAAGCGGATCCATTTTTGTGAATGTGATTACGCGAGGGTGCTCACCGCATCCTTGAGCGACTACAGCAAACCAATTTATAGACCTTAGGCTACGGTGACGACAACTTCAGCGATCAGGCGCGAAAACGATCCGCCGGCTCTGTCGCCCAGATGCTGACGTACACTTTCTTGTCGGGGAGACAGACGAATATGATCGTGATCGGCGCTGCACTGGTCCACCAGGCCATCAGCGAATCGGGGCATCAGCGCATGAATCGGGAGCTATTGAGGCGACGGGCCATAAAGTGCTGGCCTGCCTGGTGGGCGGAGGCAAGCTGACGGCCGCACAGGTAGAGGCTGTCAGCACATCGCGCCGACAGCATCACGTAGCAATACGGTGCAGCCAGCGATGGTTCTACATCTCGCACCCGATTGAGTTCGGTGCGCTCAGTCTTGCGAGTTGGAGGTGCTGAGTGGTCTGCGGCAGCTCGGTCTACTGTTTTCGTGGACGGTATGGCTGATATGCGTTGGCCGTCGAAGCGAATGACCTCGCGCTGCCTGACATCGCTTTTGGTGATGTATTCTTTAATGGGTGGAAAGTCGGGCACTGTTCGAGCGTCGTTATTCTTCGTGCTTCACTTCAGCGTGACTTTCGTTAATTTTTAAGGTAGCGCGGCGGGATTTATGGCTAGAGGGCGCCTTGGTATTCAACGAGATACTGCTTTCAGGAGGATCGGTATTTCGATACTGTCAGCGCTGTACGCACCATGCGCATTTGTGGAGGCCTTTAGCACGGGCGGTCGACTTTTGCTGTCGTCCACCAAACAGCAATTCTGATCCTGGTCGAGCCAGTCTAGTCGTTTCTGCTCGATATGCCTTCGAACGTTGAGCTTACCGCCGATGGCCTGTTATCTGATTCTGCACGAGTTGGGGCCACAACGCTGATGTGACACACTGTCGCAGACATCATCCATTTAAACCAATTCACACACATATTGCAACGATTTCGCCTATTGTCGCCCTGGAGCACCCTTTATTCTACATGGTGATGTTCGCCTGGAGACGCGCGGCAAACGTTTTTCGCTCGCTGCCTTTGTTCATTCACGCTTATGCGTTCGATGGCCGCCAATCAGGGTTGTACAACGGCTTTTGGGCGGGCTGTGGGGTTTAATCGGCGATCCGATATGGCGAACGTCCGTCTGTTTTTCCTCGGTTGCGGCTGTGGCTGGACGTTGGCGCGTTAACGGCCGAAGAATCTTCTGCGCAGTTCTTTGCCCGCCATCGTGGCGGATGTGGTTTGCGTGGTGGTTCTGAACCGGAACGCGGCGCATCAAAAGAAGTTGTTTTTGAATTTTATTTCGAGACTATCGGGGAATGTTTCGATGATTTTGCCATTAGACTATAGCGCGGAGGATTAATGATGGAACAAAGGCAGAAAGAGGTGGCCCGATAGACCTGAAACAAAAGTAGAAGTCCGCCCAAACAGCTCCATAAACAATCATCCAATATTCAAACAGTTTCGATATATGAACCTTCGTGACGCATGTAGCCTGTTTCGCGGTCGCATGGATGGGCTGGAGACGTGTTGTGGCTCTCGAAGGCTCTGTTTGTTTGTGGAGATGGCATTTTTCTGGGAACAGTTCAATGGGTGGTTCTGATTGTGTATGGAATGGTGTAGATGTGTTTATATATTTATGTGATAGCAGGGGATTGATTGATCTATTGTCCTATGTATGTGTGTGCAGGATTAGGGATAATGTTCTATATAGGTGTTTGACATGATATGATGGAGCATTGTTTTTATTTATACCTGTTTAGTGTGTAGATTAGAATATATGATTTTCGAAAGTGTGTATACTGGTGAATATGTAATAATCTTCTGAGTATTCTAGTGCATGTATTAAATATATTTACCCATTACTTAGTAATAAATGTATGGATGAAAAGATCTATGATAGATATGGAAGCTATTGATCCTGCATGCATGAAGAAGGTAAATCGATGCTGTTTATGCATGTGTGACGGAAGATTGAAACTCGCGAGCATTGGCTGATTGATTATGGTCTGCGTGGGGATGCTGTAGTTCTCCTTTTTTTCCCTGATGGGATAGAAAAGAGCAAAGAAGATCAAGGCGTCAGGACGTGCTGGTCGAGTTAGCTGGGTACCAGGCAAAGTCCCAGCTGGGCTGTCGGCGCCGGCCGATGGGTTCAGGGTTCCCAGTGAAGGCCGTCAGGACGCCAGCCGAGTTAGGGGGGTACCAGGTAAAGTTCTCAGTTCCCAAGGGGCCGTCAGGGATGCTGGCCGTTAGCAGGGGGTATCAGGTAAGGTTCTAGCCCGGGCAGTCAGATGCCAGCTGTTAGCTGGGGCACCAAGGGTACCGTTTGCCACATGATTAAATGATCAGTATCGGCTTCATTTTCACTTTTCGCTACTTTTTCCTTTCATCTGATAGAGGGGGTAGCGGCTTCAAGACTTATTGAGGAGCAGGGCGGATAGCCGGGATTGGCGTTGATGAAGTCGATAGGGCGCGGTAGGCCTCGGGGCTGCGGTGGCGCAGGGGGCGCTTTATCCACGGGAAAAGGTAGCTGGTGCGATGTGTGCGAGGGCGTCGAGGGCGGTTGGATAGTAATGGACGGCGTGGCGCCGCGGTGGGTGGGCTGAGCCAGCCGCGGGGCGGAGTTCAGGCTTGATGCGGCGGCTCGGGGATGAGCAGGGGTGGAAGGTGCAGGCGTGTGTCGGCGTCATGGCGCGGGAGATGAAGTCGATGATGATGCGATCAAATTCGGCGGGTGCGCTGTGTGTGATGATCGAGTCGTTGCGGGTTGGGCAGGGCACGGAGCGAGAAGAGTCGGGTCCGTCCGGAGGAGCGGTTTTGAGTTAGCGCCAGATGGCAGGCGGGCGGAGGGTGGTGGCGCGGTGCGGGATCAGCATGAGGAGGCGCTGTGAGGATCGCTGCGGATGGCTGGCGCTGAGGCGCAGGCGTCCCGGGCCTTCGTGGAGTGCGCTTGAGGCACGAGGGGCGTGGAGGTGCGACGTGATGGGTGGAAGAGGAGAGGGTTCTTCTCGCGCGGAGGCCGTTCATGAGGGCGTCGAGTCGCGGGCGTCGGGGATAGGCAGCCTGATAGTTCTCGTGCAGGTATGAGAGGCGGGCCAGGCGGTGGTCTCGTTGGTCGTTTCGTTGATGGCGAGGAGCCAGTCGCGGCTGGCGGTGAGATGACAGGGCAGGCGTAGGGGGCGTCGGTATTGCAGGACGCGCTGGGTGAAGGCGTGGGTGGGGCGGGTCGCGCAGGTTGGTCGAGGTGGTGTCCGTTTGACTCTTGTGCGACAGGCACGGAGAAGCGTGGGCGTATCGATGCTGCGCGATCTTTGACGATCTTGAGGTTCCCGCGTGGCATGTAGCGGATGATGGGCGTTTTACGGTTCACCAGTGCCGTTGAAGGCGATGAGATCCGGCGGCGGTTGAGATGCGGATCAGGTCGTCCCGCGTGGCGTTGCTGTAGGCGTGTGTGAGGTATCGCGGATGTTCTTGCGTCGATAAGCTCGATGGATTGCCCACCACGGGGCTTCAGATGACGGCCCAGATGAGTCCGGCGTTGCGAGGTTGTCCAGCTCTGTGATGGCGCCTGCGTGCCCTGAAAGGGCGGAGGCGAAGGTGCGCGCAGCTTGTGACGGAGGGATGGTAGAGCTGCGGGTGAGAAGTGGTTGGCGAAGACTTTGTCCGGGTTACGTCGAACCAGTCCATCGTGTCGAGGTTGCTGAACCTGGGCCGTCGCGATCAATTGAATGCGTCGCAGCCCTGTCGGCGTGTGTGCCGAGGTAGAGTTGTGTGTCATTATATAAGGTATAGCCACGTGTTCCGTGGCCGGGGAATTGGAATCCGGTGATGATGAAGTCTTGCTTGTCGAAGGGAGGCTGGTGGGGCTTGGCTGTCGAGTGCGGCGTCGTCTCTGTCGAGATGGGCGGACCTTCTGCGGGTCGGTGGTTTCGCGGTAATAGGCCGTCATGCGCCTCGCCGTGGTAAGTCCGTGTTCGAACAACCCGCAGCGAAGAAGAGATGTGCTCAGCGGACGTGTGGTAAAGTGGGGTGCCTTCGTTGGCCTGTTTTTTCCTCTTTCGTGATTATCAGCTTGACACCAACCCATTCATGTCTGTTATAAGCGAAGACGGCCTCAGGTTGTTGGTCGGGGCATCGGAGATCGTCCGCACGGTCGGGCATGGAGAGGAGAGGTACGCGTGTTACGACCGGTCGCCTGGCGGTGAATCGTAATGCTGATCGGCGTTTTTGCCCGCTTGAGTCAGCGCGGCAGGAATGTGTTCGCTGAAGGTGTGCAGCGGTTTTTCCGTTCACCCCACCTCGGCGACTTGGTTCGCCCTGCGGTGCCGATGATGATCCCCGCGGGTATCGAGTTTGGCGATGCGCCTCGCCCGGATGAGGTACGGTCCGGGATGAGAAGTGTAGGTCGTAAATGTAAGCTCATCCGCTTGCGGTTATTGAAACGTGAGAGCGCCGGCGTCGCACAGCGTCGTCGCTGCGCCCGTGAGGCAAGTTCTGCGGCCAAAATCAGAAGGAATGCGCATCGCTAGGCAACAGCGCAGATGTTAGATGCTGAGTTCCGTCTACCTGGCGGGCAAACCATGTGCGTCGAGTGATTCGGTGAACGGAGGCTGATGCGGTGAGGAGCAGGCGAAAAGCTGCATAACTTATTTCGTTGCGTTTTTGAGGCCACCCTGGAGCGAGATGTTTTGGCGTACTGCGAGCAAGAAAACATGAAGCCGATTCGCTTTACGTCGGCGGTTAAATATATCGGAAAAGTTACGGAAATGATTCAAGCGAGGATGGTGCTGAGTTAACCGCTTTGCGTGACATCCGTCCGAATCGGAATTGGCTGATGTTTGCGCCAACGTGCCGTTTTTCGCAACTTGACGATCTACTACAGTAGTCATCCCCACGATGTCAACACCGAATTGCCAGTCGATGGCCATCCAAGCGATTGAGACTGGCCAATGTCGTCACGGAAAGCCAATGGCATCACCACAGCTGATGGTAGCAAAGCTTTATGCCAAGCAAAGCCGCAGGCGATCTTCTGCGTGATGTAGAATCGCCATCACCGCCTTCGTGGATCAAAGATCTGATTGAGTCCGTCGCTGGGATATATATATGGTGCAGCTCAACGCGACAACCGCACGTACCGTTAGCACGTCCGCGGCTGGGTATGGCACAGCTGATTTAGATGGAGGAACGCCTTCACCCAGTTCTCACCTCCACATCTTTATTACGGCGACATCACCGATAGCGTCGCTGACTTCACAAAGATTCAGACTTTATAGATTCAGGCGCGCGTTTTGCCCACAAACAGGGCCTGGCCTGTCAATCATTCGATGTCGCGGAAGGTGCAACCGGCAGCTTGACGATCACTGCTGAAACGTAGTGGCCAGATCGGCGACAGCATATGGATAAGTAAGAAGACAGACCAAAGACTACAGATGGGATCTTCCCACTTAATCCGGCACGATTGCGAGCCTGGGCTCAGAATCACTATTATATATCCTGTAAATGTAACTGTGTCCTCTGAAACAGTTCGATACACCAAACGAACGTTCTAAAGGTACAAAGTCGTGGACATATCAAGGCGCAAGATATGGAGATTACTATATATCAACGTATGTATCTTCTTTATCACAAGCTAGCTTCAAGGTCCATGTTTTGTATGTAGTAAAACTTGAAAACAGCTGACTCTAAACAAAACAACTAAAATAAGGAATTTCATTGCTCAAAAAGATTCGTTGACACTGAATGATAATAGCATGCATTCAGACAGTAGGTAAGAGACTTTTAAATATATTTTTCTATTAATAATGAATTATTATGCCTTGAAAAGACAAGAATATTGTTGTTAGCAAAACAGTCACAATATCGCTTCCCAATCAATATTCACGTCCGTGCTATTCTGAGGAACTGATGATGGTGTCTTCTCGCATTACTTCTTTCAGGACTATTTGAAGCCCAACGAGTATTCAAGAAATGCACCATTGCATCATGTAGATAGGGAGTCGTATAGACGATTTATTTGATTTGGCATCATCAAGGAAAATTAGCATCTTCTGTTTCATGTTTATACGCGTTGGAAACATTTTGTTTGTAGATATGGCGATCCGATCAATTTTGATGGATTTCTAATATTGGGTCTAAAACATTAGCAGCCTCTATTAACTGCGAAAGTTCTATTTAGCACCGTTAGGCCGCTGAAGGACAGAATTTCATGCCAACGTTTTTCTCTTTCATTCCTCATAGAGATGATAAGTCCGTTCTATACGATAGACATACTTTATGTGGACGATCAAATAATTTTCATCCAAACGCGCAATTAACTGATGAGCTTAATGAACAACTTACCGTCGGCGGATGGGTATTTGAATTGACAAAAAGTAATGACGCTATTCTATGATTTATCTCTTTCTAGAAATGTCATCGCATAGCTTCATGCAAGAAAAGCAGCCAAAGGCCTTTTGGGGAGGCGCATAGCGTACAGCAACGCTCGGAGCCGTATTTGGGTTAATTACTGTACCGAATCAACGCCAGATTGCGGACGATCGGTACAAGAAGCCATCTTCACGGCATTGTAACTATTCCAAGAGTGGTTTTACCGTATTGCCACAGGCAAGAAATAAAGCTATATCACGTATTTGATGCAGCACTTAACCAGTTTCAGCCTATAATTCACTGCGCCGTTGATCGCTTCTTTACAGAAAACCCGACGGATCTCTTCGGATCTTTTTCTGGGTTTATTTTTGGAGGAATGTTTCATTGAACGTCATCTGTGTATAAAAATCTGAAGGCAAAAGTATGAGGGATTGCGATATGGATTAAATTACTGGTGTCAGGAACGTTCTATAATTTCGTTTCCACGGTATGCGTAGCTACCGCCATATGACTGTGACTATATAATGCGTCTTTCGTTTCATTATTCATCGTATGACTGGCATTTCATTTCAATTTTCCTGACGTGAACAAGGTTGGATTCAGTTCAAAACTGATCCGAACAACTTTATTTTTTCAGTTGAATGGTAACATGCTTTCTGGTGATAATGGGGCGATTCTACAATGCTAATCAACTGGGACTACATACAGAAATGGACGTGGAATGGCTAACTGTCAAATGGCATGATAAGCTATGTTTGTTGGAAGCTGAGCAATAAAGAAAGTGGCATATCTTCCGTGAGCAAGAGTTTGAGCCTTGTTTTCTATGCTCACAGGTCAATTAATACTAGTTTAAAGAATTATCGGATTTTTCTTGCAAAATGGATGCCCAGCATCTGCATTACAGTTACCTGTATATGGGAGGAGGTTCTGTATTTGTGGATATCATAATGAGCTTATTGATGCTCATGAAAATCTGCTGCGAATGTATGTAACTGTATTAACCGGTGTCACAACCTTCATATCTGATATTAACGATTGGGCACCTACTGTAGGGCACATATTGGTTTTGTGGTCGCTCTGTGTTTAAGCTTTATTTATTGCATAAAGTTGCTGGTCAATTGATCCGTTATCAATTTGCAGTCCTAAAAGACATTGCGCCCATCGGCTACCGAACAGTATTAATTGCATGGTTTAAACTCTCAACCATGATATTTTCTTTTGTATAAGTCCTTCTAGTCGGAAGCTATTTGCTTATTGCCAAATTCTGCGGATTCAACCATAAAGAGAGTTTGTTTTAAGAACAGACGAATATGAAACAGATTATCAGGACCATTCATCGCTATAAAGGCTGGAGTATTCTAAAACCAAGGGTATATTGATGCGGCATCTTCGACTAAATATAGAGCATCGTTTTTATAGAAAATACAGAAGGCGATCTAACGATTTGCAATGAAAATGGCTTCACACGCCGCGGAGATGATTCTTGTATTTGATCAACGAGTCGGTCACATGTTTCAGGGACTTGACGATTGTCCGGTCTGAAATACGCCCTGATGATATGTGATTCCAACTTTTCACAATGATTACCAAAATGAAACTAAATAGCCATCAGCGATACCGAAGGCCCTTATAGATTGGTTAAGAGTAGTATGATGAAAATCGAACAAGGATATTAAATTGATGTTGCGCTGATATGACTCTAGTAATACGGCGCAGGGAGCTATCGTTTGCTTTTGAACCATTCAATACTTATGAGGCGTAGCACGGGCTTGAGTAAAGGGAAATATGGTCAAACAAAAGGCTTTAGGAGATAAGTAAGAGAGATCGAACTGCTCGATAATAGTGGAGGGCTGAATAGACCATCTCTACACACAAACTCAACAAACGAAAGAAGGGTCATAGAAACGCCGCCAATAGTTAGCGATACGATAGATCAGTTTGTTTCAAACCAACCGCAAAAGTTACCTTATCAAGGCAGATATTGAATAGCGAATGATATATACACTGGTGCGACCGATACGTCAGGCTGATTCGTCTGAAATTCACATTTTGTACATATCACTTGAAAGATGATCCGCGCCGAGGCTATTAAAGAAGTTTAATCCTGCGCATATGTCACACATTGTAAACCACGGCCCAAGCGATAAAAAGAAGTGTTTCTTCTTTGATATTCTTTGAATGGTAGAAATATCTGTAAGGGTTTTGGGGCGAAACTGGAATCAGCATTATTATGCTTTTTATTGATGCATATCACCCACCTGGGGCCAGTGTTAGGCTAAAACACACAATAGCGGTTTTCGTGCGATGGCTACCATCGTATTTTATAAACTAGATCGTTTCATAACACTGCCAAAAGTCAATCTCTTTCTTTCGTTTTTCTTTTCTTTCAACCGAAAATATCCGCTCTTAAAAGGCTTTTTCTTTCCTTCTTCGATTGATTATAGAGAACGAGGATCAACTAAATTCCAATGAGTGAATTATCTCTCCAATCGAGTGAAAAACCTGTTTTATCAAGGTTATTGGCAGCAATATCACTTTTTATCTATTCGTAAAGTATTACTTAACGCGATTAATCTTCCCGACTCTGTGTATTGAGGAAATTAAAGATCAGGCGTCAGAGGCTGTCTGCTTGCATGCGTCAAAAAAAAAAAAAAATAGCCAACATTTACACCTGATTATTGCTCGAGCTGGTACGGCTTTAGAGAAAAGCTGCACATCCCCTATTTTTTCACTCAGATGATTTGGCCAGGTCGGAACAGCGTTTCATATCAAATGCGAGGTTCCACCAGGCATCGATAATTTCGATGAACTCTACGAACTGCAACTGATGAGCTTTTGCCACCATTTCATTATAGCAGTTAGCTCTTTAGTTGGTGGGGGCGGGTTGTCGCAACATCCGATAATAATCTTCCGAGGATTATTTGGTCAAAATATGGCTGGACGAGTGATCCCACACCACGATAAGCAAATTATGACAAAAATAGATTTCTCTCAACGTGAATGAACCTACGAAAATAGCAGTTACATTGTGTCGTTAATGATTGATTCCATGAGTTTCATTTTACACCATCATTACTGGCAAGGGACATACTTATTAAGCGATGTTGATATATACGGAAAACCAGTTTCACTGATAAGTTGGTGATTATTCCACACCGATGGCGGCTGAGCGTATGAAACTTCCTCACCAAATTCATCTGTAATAATCTGATTACCGGGGCGTCACGCCGGAGCAGCTGGATCGTATACACTGAATCGTACGATAAAGTAGATCATATATTGTTAAATAGAGGCGGAAGTAATGCGGCCTCATTCAATCAGTATGCATTAAATCATATCAGAACGTCCGGCTTATACGTCGGTGCTAAAACTGATGGTAGAATTATATTCAGCACATGATGTGGGGAATAATTACAAACGACAGGGCAGGAGGTCGAACGTCCAACCGGACTATTGACACGTAGGTACCGGACAATGATATTCGCTGATAAAATTGATAGAGGCGCGAGCATCACTTCCTGAGTACAAAACTATAGAGCGACAGCACCAAGTGTTTTATGTAGAATTTAATCGTATGGCGGCTGTACAGGACCTGTCTCTTTACAGATTTTCGCCAGAGAGCCTAGAAGCATTTCTGCTTGAGGAACGAGCGTGAATTGATTCCAAGGTTTGAAGTTAACTAGTTGAGCTTTCCTTTCAAAAAATCTTTCCTGTCTTGTAAAAATCATACGAAGTTGATCATAGAAAACAGATTGTAAAAACGATATGTAATCCGATTAGTCTCTATATTGCTGTTCACGAATCCTATAAAAGTTGGGGTGAACCTTTTTCACTGTTCGATTTATTGAGGCCGGTGTTGAAACAATGTGTTGATTTTAGAAAATACCGCAAAGAAATTGTGGAACGGGCCGCAGCAACTTGCCTGATTATCTGTTCCCAGCGGGGCGATGATTTCCTGTTGAACTTTACGAGCCGTTCGTCGCCCCTAAGTTTTTTGGGCAACGAATTAGTTTCATTCAGAACAAGACCACTATTGCCGTAATAATTCAATCATGTGGTTTAGCACCACGAATGTTAATGATTGTCCGTAACGATGATGGATGCTGAAAAATCAGTATTTGTTAAATGGATTCGACCCTGCTCACAAACATCCTTCCCAAAGAAAGATACGATGCGGTTTCTTTATCGCAGCAACATGCTCAAGCGCCAAAAGAAATGTCGGATGAGATCAGGCATTGCTTTTGTTGCATAAGGCTGTCGGAGTCTGCGGAGAAGAGATGTTGAGGCTGATCAACGCGCCAAATCGTACTCAACATTCATCTGGAAGAGTTTTTGACGGAGACATGTTTTGGAGGTATTAAAAGTTGTTTTTTAGCTGACACAGAAAACTATTCAGTAGAAAACTGTTTAGATCGTAAACATTCTATCGAATGTGTAGATTTATGATGAATTGTCAGATCCACATTTTCAAACACGATGCAGAACGAGGAACAGATAGTGTGAACAAGGTTATAGAGGCGATAGAGAAGCATACTTATAAAAGAGCGAAGATTGGCCGCCACTTTTGCCGTGAACGACGACCCCACGCTGGAGTGTGCGCGCGGCACCGATCGACAGCGATTGATATGAGCTCACGCATGTCAGTCTGCATCGAAAAGGCTGATGAAAGGTATGCGCTTTGTCAGCAGGTGCGATTGACTCGACGATACCGTTATCGCAACGAATCATCTCGCAGTGATGTCACTGTCATATTATAATGGAATCTCATTCAGGATAAGATGATCGTTACCGTAACGGACCGTCCTGCAGAAAATTGCAGTCGTTACTGTAATCATTTTTTCTACAGAAAAGAGCAACAGACGTCGGCAACGAATTGACAACAGTATGTTTTGATGGGAAGATAAGAAAATGAGTATTTACACACGGCAAGTCGAACTACCGAGGTGAATGCCGTTTGATCAGATTGTTGCATGCATGAATGAACGGGCTCTGGAAGACGAAACCATATCTTGCGCTGTCGATGGCGACGTTGAAAAGCCAACTGAGCAGATTGGCTGGAGTGATTGGCGCTTAAGGTCTTGGAGTGAGTTAGAAGATCTTGATGCTGTTCGAGACAGTGCGGAGATCGCGCATTAGGCCGTGCTTAATGGCATGCGAATATGCCGACAGACGATGCATCGTCAACACACGCCCCTGAAAAAGCGCTGATAATTATATTTCATTACCGCGAATTATGAGATGAATCGTCTTTTGATCGAATCAAGGCTTGCTGATTTGAGCGCAACGGCATTGTGGCGGCGCCAGCAAGGCTTCCAGGTGAATGAGAATTGCCGCCGTACGCGCGGCCCGACAGCGTTGATGCCAACAAGCAGGTAGCCTATTTTGAGGCAAGAAGACAAGACTTTGCAGAGTGCCAGTGTTAAACCGCATTGTTGACAACGATTAACACTAAACTTATTCGCTATCTTGATAGATGAAGGATGTCGGGAGTGGTAAAATATGCTGATTTTCCACGGCCGTTGCGTACAGGCTGTCGATGAGCAGAGAATGCTGGTCATCGCAATGCGTCACCTCGATGAGAAAAAAAAGAAGAGAGGAGACGGTGATAACCAAGAAGAAAAAGGCAGAAAAAGATAGCAAAAGAGAAGGACAAGAAAAAGAAGGAAAGATGACGAAGGCGATGATATTACTGTTTCACGGAGTAGTAGCTTTTTATCGGAAAGAGGAACAATGATGCCCCTCATCATACTGGTGATAAATTGCTTGAAATGAACACTAAAAGTGAAGAAGTAAAAACAATAACCATGGAGTTGGGGTGACGGGCTCAAACTGCTAACTACCAACTCCTATTGAGAATGGAAACAGTGAAACTGAAAAGGGGATGAAACGGTGAGAAAATACAGATGAAGCGCATGAAAGGTATTCGAGCATGCGTTGAAAATGGAAATAGAATAACTGGTTGTGCATTCATCGCTACCATCAATCAAGGCATCCTCACAGGAGGGAATAGAAATGAAAGCTCTGGTTGTTGCTTCGTTGACAACTCATGAAAATGCATTTTGAGGTTTACCTGACTATCGAAAGAGTATTACAACAACACTTAAACGAGCCAGACTATATTGTGGCTGAAAGAAGGAATTTACCGAAGATGATAATTTTGTAATAAAGAAGGTTAAACGTGATTGAGATCCTACTGTGACGACTTATGTTCGATACCGCGTTGGTGCCTACCTCCAATTACGGTTTCAGCGATGATTATCAACACGATGATTATATTGATTCACCCGACTTCATCGAACGATTGGTATACACATCGTCACTGCAATGCGTCTGCGCTTATAAAGGGTACGGATGGTATAATGGAGGGCATGCCATATCTCGCCGGGTTGATGAGATGAAGCGAAGATACGCCGTGTTCAATTTCGTGCCGGGTGGAGGCGTATGAGCATCTGTCCGGCAAGTCAGCGCGAGTGGATGATGTTTCGTTTCATGCTTTCCGGTATGCCCTGATGGCTGATGATATTTAAAGATGACTTTACTTCATGATATTGAATATGCGTGGTGCCATTGAAGCCGTAAGCAATGAAATTCATCTCTTTGGAAAATACAAGATATCGGGTTATATTCTGAATGTTAGAGAAAACAAGTTTAATGACGTACAGATTAAGGACCTTGAGGATATCAGATAGAATGGAGATTAAAAAAGGTATTTGAATTGATTTTATTAATAGTATCTGATGGTATATATAAAATTATTATTTGATGTTAAAGAACGACATCTCTCGTTGAGATCTGTCGACGGACGAAAACTTATTCTCATCTTTCTTTTTAATGAAGACACAGTCTGTTTTTGCAGAAAAACAAAATAAGAGCGTAATTTTTTATTGAATGTAGAATCGACGATTTTAATGAAAGATTTTAAGTCGAAGGCAACGCATCAAAATTTTGTATTGATATAACTATACTATCTGATATCAGCTTAGAAAGCCCACTATAAGAATTCAGTTAGAAAAGGAAAGAATCTGAAAATCAGACTTTATATTTTGATGTATACACTGATTAAGAAAATGGAGAAATTGCAGATTATAAAGGAAAGTTATAGGGGTGGCTCACAAAATTCGTATGTCTTCAGATTAATGAGTTTGTTCGATTGATCATTTCTAAGAAGAGAAACAAGATGAAAATATAATTAGATTGGGATAGAGGGACTTACCGTTAGTAGTACGGTAGCATTATCTAACTGTTGGTTTTTGATATCAATCGTGTCGATCGATGAACAGAAAGGGCTTGATCAGCAATCGCAAGAAATGATCAGACATGCAGGGGGCCCTATCCAGCAGAAGAAAAGGTTTACGATCTGGATAATGAGCAGTTATGATTAATAGGATACGCACCGTCCCAACGCCGATCACGAAATTTAAGACTTGATTAGCTCTCATGGCTGGCTGCGTCGGTTACGGTGGTCGGCATTGAAAGTCTGGGGATATTGTCATTTACGAATCGACGGTTTACCCTGGATAAACAGGAGGAGGACTGTAGTGCCTGTCTGGAAAGCCCAAGAAGTATAATGCGATTTTCTGTATACTCCTGAACGAATCAATCCCGGCGATCTGGAAAAAATATTAGAAACGATCCGAAGGTTGTTTCTGGTTCAATTGAGGAAGTCGCCGAGAAAGTGGAAATACTTTATCGATCAATCGTCTTCTGCCGGTACGTTTCCTGCGTCGTCGATTAAGGCCGCCGAAGTGCAAGGCGATCAAAATGCACAACGTGATAAATATCTCATTTGGCCGTCGAATTAATGCTAATTTGATCGTATGGAATAGAGGCCGCAGAGTTTGAAGCAGCTGCCAAATGGAACTTCCAGTTCACCCGCTTTGGTCATCGCGACAATGCATCGGCGCGATCCATATTTGATGGCAGTCGCAGGCGTTTAGGCTATATCCTGTAATATCCTTCCGCTGCTCTGTCAATGATGGATAAAGGTTTTGTGCTTTTCCAAAGACGGTTAAATTGACATCTGTCACGGATTCCGGACGTTGGTCGTATTGTACTTGATTTACATTTAAGCGAGAATTGCCTGACATGGAATACAAAAGTGGTTGATGGATCGATGAAACCGATGGATTTCGGCATTCAGCGGATGGGCGATCCTCATGCATTGCGCATGCAGTGCCAGAATACGCCATTGATTTGCTCTCAAAGGTTTCGATCCCAAACAATGATCGGAATTGTTTAATGGTTGCTCACGACGAATTTCGTTCGATCAGACTTTAGCCAGTGCACCAGCCGACTGTTTTATTTGACGGGGGTGATCCTCGATAACCGCTCGTCCACGGGCGACTTACCGATTTATTGTTCTGAGGATGCAGTTGAGCCAGCGCTTTTCATAATCGTCCGGTACACACTCGCCAGACAATCGATGCATTGTTGAAACGAATATGCCTCGAAAGCGATTTGATTATTTTTCGGATCGCCCCAAAACTGCGCCGCGCCGGTATGGGTGCGCCAAAGAGCATACTTAAGAGGAACTACCGGTTTTCGTCTACCGTTAATCGAGTGCAGAAAATATGCTGGCGGCAAATATCATTGAGCGGAGAATTCGGGTTAAAGAATACGGTCGAATCATTAACGGAAGATGATCTATGAGGACCCCTATTTTCTCAAATTCATGAACGAGGCGCTACGATAGCGAACAGGTTGAAGAGGTACTTAGTGTGTATGGTATTTATAATTATCAAAAGAAGTTGTAGAAACTTTTTAATTCAATACTTAACGGTTTGGGTGGGGTACAGCGAAAACTAGTGAGCATTTTAATCCCAGTGGAAAAGAGCTTGAATCAGTTAACGAAGCGAAAACGCCGCCGTTTTCCCCATGCCCAAAGATCAAACAGGCACATCAGGTGCAACGCGTCCTGCTCGCCTGAAAGCCATCCACGATGAAAACATCAACACGCACCATGGGAGTCAATATCCGATAAATTAGGACGATGTTTGCGTGGACAGGGCAACATAGAAAATGTTTCATCAAGTGTTGAATATCTTGAGGCGCGGATTATGATTTAAATATCATAGTTGTAATGCATTTATATGACATGCATTTGAATCTTATGGGAATGCGAGAGATTTTTCTCAAACCAGACGATGTAGTGATGGTGCACGGCGATACGACGCGTCATCGGCTGCTGCTTTGGGCTGCGCTTTACCGTCAAGATACGAGTCGACATGTCGAAGCCGGTTTACGTACAAATACTATACAGTCCATGGCCAGAAGAGAGAATCGACAGATAACCCGGGCGCATTGCTACATATCACTTTTTCGCAACTTTTAGACAGATATCGTTTATTGCACAGAGGGTGTGGCTACATGATCGTGATGGGGACGGGCACAATTGACGACCCCGCGCGGTTGTTGGCATAATGAAGTACTGCAATTATCACCAAAAGTACGAGGGCTAATGGCGATGTAGACAGATTATCGAATGGTGGCTAGCTTCGACGCCTTGTTCTAATCACCCAAGGAAAGAAAATTTTGCGAGGGCCTCCAGACGGCCATGATAAAGACCGTTGAGCGGAAATATATACCAGTGTCGATTTTTGTCATCTGATGATCTGAATCCGAATGTGCGAGAGCCCATCAAAGAGTTTTTTCCGGGTTTCTGGCAAACTGTTTTATCGAACCGTTGAATACCCAATGTTAGCACTCAATGCAGAAGAGTGATCTGTCTTTAACTGATATGGAGGGATTCAGGAAGAGGCCCGAGCTAGGAAAACCAGTAATTCGTCGCGGATACAACGGAACGACCAGAGGCATTAGATGTTGACGTAGCTGAAGGCAGATTGATAAATTATTCAGAAGTCTTCCTTGTTGATAACATGCAACAGCAGTCGAGCGTTATAAATCCATATGGTGATGGTCAGCCAGAGCGAATAGTGGACATTGCGATGAAAGCTGAAGGATAATAACAGTGAGGGTAAATGAGATGAGACTATTAAAGTCTGTAGAAACACGTAGCCAATTATTTGGGGCATTTCTACAGTACCGATTTCAAATGACTTTGGTTTATCGCGCGGTACCCCATCAGATTTCGGTAATAGCTGATCCGCTTCAATAAATAAGATAAAAGGCCTCGAATAGCGAGTACCTATATCGAAACAGTTTGACCATGGTAACTTACTTGAGATATTACATGTTGATGAATCAAACTGTGAAATATTATTGAGACCTAACTCCAGCCTGAATTCTCTCACAAAACGGTAGATTGTTTCGGCCTTGTAATACAAACTTTGAATTTTATATTTGATAAGGAGGCGATGAGGATGTTTTAAATTATTGAAAGATGGTGGGCCTTTCTTGGTACGGCAGAATTTCTCAGATCTCTAAAGGATATGAACTGATGGGGACTAATATGATTTACAGACTATCATTGAAGGAAGTTTTGTTGAATACTCTTTAGGAAGAGGAACATAACCATCTCAGATAAAGCGGGAACAAGCTTTTGCCAAAATGTTTTTCTTCATGCGATTGGCATTGAGGATATCGAGGATAAAATCCTTCTAATGGGCGGAGAGGATTATCAGGCAACGCTGGAACATGCTGTCTGAGGAGAAGCATGGAAGTTATATGTTTGCAACTATTTGATCAATATGATACATCCATGGGAAGAATGCGTTGTAATTGGGAGCAGATTATCACTGGTGTATTTGTTCTGTGCCTGCCAGTTATCCCAAGCAGAGCCAAAACACACACCATCAATATGCTTCCGAGAAATGGCAGGATTCTTATTGGTTACATGACCCCTATCCGATGGAGGAAGAGGCATGAACTATGCACATATCGACTGAATGACTGACAACAGTTTTTCTTCCTCCATAAGGAACCTGATACCAAAGTGCACCTGGAGGATTCGTATATAATTCCGATCCAGATCTTTTCTTTTGAGGATCGATTATACTGTATTGTTAGAGAAAATGAGAATGGCTGAAGTTATTTAAGAGAAATAAAGTTAGTGAATTTATTGATGAGAAGTTTGAGTAATAGGATCTACAAGGCAATGATGAGGATCGAGAATATATCACCTTCTTATTATTGAGATATCGAGGCAAATATCTTGCTATATTTCCAACGGAGATGCCAGACGGACGAATGGTGTTTCTGGCATTGAAATAGCAGAGACGATGATTTTAAATATCGTTTGATTTCTACGGAGATTTCTTTGAACCAAGAGAGTGACGGAGAATGAGCCTGGTACTTTGACCTGTCAATACAAGCACAAATTGTATATGGCATTATGCGGTCGAGATCGGAAGACTGGAGGAACTGATACACCATCTAGCTGTTTCCAAGATTACACACTTTCACATCTATAAAAACTGATTATCTCGTTACTTAAAATCTTTATCGTCCATCTGCATATGTAGATGACAGTGGTATTTTTCATCGTATTTCCATCATCGAGCTTTTAAAGGATCATTCGGATCGCAACACAAAGACAAGTATGCCGTTTGATTATTTAGCTCATTTCACCAGTAGGAGAGTTTTGTTTTGCAACACATCAGAGTCAAAGGAGTGAGTTGCGATTGCTGCAAAACGTTTGATGAATATCGAAAGAAGGTATTGATACTTGATGATAGATAAAGACTAATGATCCGCCATATTCAAATACGGTCGTCTAAATGATGAATAAGATCATTTTTATATGAAACGTTGGGTACTTTCATTCACAATGGATTTAATAGATATCCGTTTCCCCGCAAGCAAATACAGGGGTGAAGATCTCATTACAGGTGAAGCTGTAACGGCAGATAGTCATCCATATACATTGATTAATCAGGATTCCTATCGTTGGCTGATGTTCAGCGATTGGTCATCGGTGTTTGGCCAGTGACAATGGCTGATATGTGGCTGGCAGCAGGATTTGCCATCATGTCGGAGAGACTGTGCGTCTTTATGTTCAATGTGATGTTTCTTCACAATCGAAAAAAGAGCGGATTTATCCACCGTCGTTTTCCGCGCAGTCAGCAGTGGATTTTTGTAAAGATAATATCACGATGGTGGGGTAGTCATTATTGGGAAGGCGAAACAAGTGCTTTGATTAAAACCATCGTGTCGTCTCAATTCCCTAATCAATTGACATTCAAAAATTAAACTTTTTCGATAGGGCTGCCGCAGACAATTGAAGGCAAGCACAAGGCACTGATGTTATTTGGAGCAGCGAATGTTACGGATAAATCGAAAGGGAATTTATTATTTGATTGATGTAATCAACACGTTAATGCAGATCCAGCACGCCGCTTTGCCAGCAAAAGATGGGATTGTCGTTTGGGGAAACAAAAGCCCAGTTTATCAGTCCATAAAATCCCAGTCTATCCGTTAAGGTCTGATGTTAGTAAGATTGTTATATTATAGCAATGCTATCGATACAGTAGCCAGTGACATCCCTTACTGCTGAGGTGTACCCCACTGAATACAATTGCGGAAGCAATGGCATGTGGAGTACCGTGTGTCGGATTTTCTACTGGTGGTGATATCTGAATGATAGGACCATAAAGAGAACGGCTATCCATGTGTATAAAGATGCGGACGATCCTTTCGCGACTGGGATTGATTGGTGCTGAATAAGGCTGATCGTGATGAACTCTCGCGGAATGCACGAGGAAGGTGGAGGAGACCATAGCGAGTGTTGGATTGCCGCCAAACAGGCAAGCTATATCGTAGTTTATTGAAAATAAGTTGCTGTCCCCCTTTTTCCATCATCACGGTTACATACAATGCTCAAAGGCGCTGGAGCGGACGTTGCAGAGCGTCGGTGGACAGACGTATGGGGAAATCATCGAATATAGTCGATTGACGGGACTGACGGATGGACGATGGAGCGAGTCGCAATGATGGGAGGCGGAGAGGGGAAGAACGTATGCAGCGTGGTACGGAGCCGATGCGATGCGTAACCGTTTCGAGCTGACCGTGACCAGACGCGATGAACAAGGGCCTGTAACGGCAACGGGCGACTATGTCCGGCTTTCAACGCAGGCGGACACACATTTCGGTTGCTGGAGACGGTGGCGTAATTATTGATGTGGCCGAACGAAACGGTTGGCCAGATATTCTTTATGGTGACGGACGACCATAGCGGGGCGATTTATCGCCGAGCGTCGACTGAGCGCCTGAGACGTTGACGGGTGCGGCTTGAACGAAATGCGTGTCGTCATCAAAGTTTGTCGTCGGGCGGGAGCGTGGCGCCGACAAAATGACGGCAATACTGCTCCGGCCGACTTCGATTGGTGAATCCGGTATGGAAACAATCGTGCAGCGGATCGCCGAACTCACGAACGTGTTAGTGAATGGCGAAGTCAGCGAATGACGACGCAACCGTGGCGTCCGCGGAGCGCTGCTACCGCATCACGTGTCGCTACTACGGGTGTTGCCCGATGCGCGTCAATTATTTCGCCACCGTTCCTCTGGGCGGTGAGCGGAAGGCGTAGCGAGGTCGTCCGAGTAGCGCCGCGGACACTCACACCCATTAACAACACGACGTCGACGCCCCGCGAAAGGAGAATCGAGGCGATCAAACGCGACCACGATTGAAAGGACCCCACGAGCTGCTTTGTGATCGTTGGGACCTTTGCGAGTCTGCTACCCGTCCAGTATCAGCCTCGTCTTGCTGGTTCGCCATTGTGGCTTGTGTGTCTCCGAGGGAGACGGTCGGCACCGCGCGAGCTGCGGCTCGAGACACCCTACATTTAAAGGATTTTGACTTTCGTAACTTTCTGGGCCATACAGCGACCGCGCTGGCTGAGCGGCACCTCGACGATCCAGGCCTGCGCGACGGTATGCGACGGCGGCGCACATCGTGCAAGGACACATCGTGAACGCCCGCAGCTGCGCCTTCGCCTGACGAGCACGCTGTACTGGCTCGATCACGGTCACGACCGTAGCGGCCGATGCGCATTGCGCCGATTTCCACCGCTGGCGTGGAAAAATCTCCAGTCGTCATGGCTTTCACGTTGGACTGGTCAAGGCGCGCTTGCCCTGCTACTGGCTTTTTGCCGCCGACCACGCCCCGCTGACTCTTCCGCCACAGACCGACAGATCCTCGTCGCCTGGGCCTACGCCGCCGTGTCAACAATTTTTCTGCAACCGGCCGTCCGAGCGGTCACGATGCTCACCACCCACCCGCGCTGGCGTGGCCCTTCGTCGCACCCTGACATACAATGTCTCCCTGCTTTGCTGATGCTGTCGATCCCTTCAGCCCTCGACGCGGGTTCCAGCTCACCTCGCGGCCGTCTTATTCATCCTCTCGCTCACGCTGCATAGCGCCTGCCCCATCGATGTGCGCCGCCGGTGGATCGCCCTCCCTGGCGACCCGTGGCCAGCCTGGCTGCTCAGGTCGGCAACTCTTCCGCCTGTTGCCATTTCGGCCGCATCTTCGTTTTCTCTCGCACACTTCTTCCCGCGCTGGTCCGCTACGCTCATCCCCTGGCCTCGTGTGGGTCGCGCTGCCCGTTGGCACGCCCGGGAGCTTGCTGCCGGTGAGTGCGGTGGAGCGCCTGACGCACACGCCCAGCCGCCGTCGTCGATCGGTTCAGCCTCCCTGTGCGGCCGGTGTCCCGATGCGGCCGGACCCGTCCTGCTCACCGGTTCCATTAGCCGCCGTCTCTTCTTGGGCATCCACTGTGCGACCTGCGGCAGCCGACGGACGCTTTTGGCCTCTTCGGGGGACGCTTTCCTCATCGTCTACACCCTTGCAGCATCAGTTTGAGGGTGACAGACCGTTTCGGATAAAACTAGAGCGGAGGCGCTGTCGGATTGGGTTCCGCAGTGCCTGTTTTAGGCAATCACAATCGTCGCGCTTCGCCTACTTCGCCCGCTCCAAGGTTTTGCCCTCTGACCGTTCCAGCTCTCTCTCATCATCGTTAACGCGAGTTCGCGCGTAATCCTATCGTCATATTTCCTGAGGGAAATGAGTGAGTAAGTGAGCGCTGATTTCCTGAGGAAATGAGCCGAGTGTGGGCGGCCGATCGTATGAACGAGCCGAAAAGTCTTTGTGGCGAGTGATTTCGAGGAAATGAGCCGAAAAGTTTTTGCAAGCGCAAACGGGGAGGGCGGGCCAAAAGGTCTGACTCTGCGTTACTGGCTTAGCTTTTTAGATCCCCATCTTGCCCGCCGTTAAATGAGGAACACCGTGGCAAAATACGGCGGCGCAGACTTTTATTGGTCTGGTGTCGTTTCGTCCCTTGGTAAGGGCATCGTCCGGCGTCGCTAGCAGCTGCCGGTGGCGCGTGGCTACCGGGTGACGATCCAAAAAGTTCGACCCTATATTAACGTAGATCCGGGGACGCTCAACCTCGCATGAACACGGCGAGTGCTTCTGTCACCGTCGATAAGGCACGAGACGACTCGACCTCGGCACTATGCGAGGCGTCCTCATCCTCCCCCACCAGCCCGCGCCACCAGCACTCACCACGGGCCGCATCTACCAGAGTGTCATTGACAAGGAGCGCCGCGGAGACTACCTGGGCAAGATGGTGCAGGTGATCCCCACATCACGGACGAGCTCAGCCGCAACGTCTGCTGCTCGGCGCTATGAACCAGCTTTGACTTCGTCATCACCGAGCATCGGCGGTACGTGGTGGCGACATCGAGTCGCCGCCCTCATCGAGAGCGTCCGCCAGCCGCGTTGGGAACCGCGCGCGACCGCCCTGCGTGCACCTGACCTACGTGCCTTCATCGCCGCCGTAGCGAGCAGACGACGGTGCCCACCCACACTGTCAAGAAGCCTCCAAGAGCTGGGCGCGTGCCCGATATGCTTCCGTTCTGGCGCATCGGCACGAGCTCACCGCCGAGATCCTGGCGCAAGGTGGCGGCCTCTTCGCAACGTGTCGAAGGAGGCCGCCATCCAGTCGGTCGACGTGCCCACCCATCGAGGTGCCCCCGCTGCAACGTCAACGGATGGACTCCATCGCGCTGGTGAAGCCTGGCCTCAAGCCGCCCCACGCCGGAGCTGGAACCCCTGGAAGGACTTCCCCGACCGAAGAAGCGAGCCACCGATGGGTACCGTATCGGGCCTGTGTACAGGGCATGTCGAACTTGCAAGACGCCTACAACGATCGGACGAATCGCCGTCATCGCTTCCATAACGACCGCAGCTCGACCTGGTGGTCAACGACCCGGAGAAGATCAACGACGCGAATGCGGCCGAACTGTTGGCCGACGGACGGCGTCGCCATCACCGGGCTCGACAACGGGGCGGAGGTAATTCCGCCATCCGTTACTTCCGTGGAGCATTGACCTCCCACGCTCGGCATTTGTCTGGGTATGCGTGTATGGTCATCGAATTTGTCGCGCGATAGTCGGCCTGCGGGAGCCAACCTACCGGAGATGGATCCGCAGACGCCTTTTATCGATCGGACTTATGGAGGATCTAAAATGGTCAACATGGTGGCACCATGCGCTCGGTACGCCGACTGCACTCCTGGTGCCCCGGCTCACACATCTGTGCGGGTCATGGTAAGAGCACATCCAGGAGCGCCATCGCCACCGCTTCTTCGAGTTCAAATAACAATACAAGTGACCGTCAGGCTGCCAGGCGTAGTGCGTGTGGGCGAGATCCCCGACACGGGGCTCGTCGAGGCCGTCGAAGCGAGTGGCCTGCGCTGGTTCGTCGGCGTGCAGTATCACCCGAACACCAGCACCGCCCAGTCCAACCTGCTGCCTGATTCCATCAAGCCGCAATCAACAACAGGGTAGGAGATGAGAGGTGAGGGCAGCCCTCTAAGCTCAAGCAAGAAGCGCTCTTCACCACCGCGCGCGCAGCGCAACTACCCGAGGTCAACCACCGCGGCGCAGCCAGAGCACCACCGGAGGCGTAGCCCATAAACTACTTGAAAGAATATGCCGCGGATAAGAATACAGGATCGGTTTCATATTGATCAGTGCGTTGGTGCTTTTCGTCTGGTTCAACCACCCGAGTGAGGAGGATCAAGGCGCAACAGTTGCGCCCGACCGGCAGGTGCCTGAGTGGCGGCGGCCCCTATCGATAGACCAAGCGAAGGCCACGCCGATCTGCTCCGACAACGGCCGCGTGATACCGTCGGCCTGCCCGACCTGTGCGTGAGGAAGGTCGCGCGGTACATACGGTGCTCGGTACGCCGCTGTCGTACGGAGGAGTTTGCCCCGAGAACGCCGCGTGGAGGTGCGTCAGCACCGCGGGCGGCCGGTCTCTGCTACGCCCGACCGAAGGAATACACCACCCACGGCAGCGCCGCTCGTGCTCTTCGACGGCGGACGATGGCCCTCAACCTAACGATGATCACGGCCAATCAGCGCGCCAAACAACACGGCCGACCTCTATCACGCCGATCAAGGCGCTGACGAATGCTCAGTCACCCGTCTCGACGCGGCGACGGTGCGTACATGGACTTACCTGCTGCTCGCACCGATGATTACATGCTGCGCTACGTATCCTTTCGGCCGGCATGAAGGCATCCTCGCCCTCTGCCCGCGTCGCTTGACCTGACTGACGGAAGATCGCGCGCCGCTGGAGCACGGTCGGAAGTATGAGAACGTATGGCCCTCTCAATACGTGGCCGACGATGTGGACAAGCTGAGCGAGACGAAGGATGACAAGCAGATCTCCAACCGCCTTGAGGTGGATCACATAAGAATGTGTTTCGCCACGGTGCTCATTGCCGACGATGCTCACGGCTTCAAACCGAGTCGCGCTGACGCCCGGCTGGCAGTTTCATCTGAAGACCTTCACGGCCATGACGAGCGTCGACTGACCGTCTCTGGACACCATCGGCTTCAACTATTTCATCGGCCCGAGCCAAACCCTTGGCGCCTACGATAAGGGTCGTGCGATAGGCCGACCTCCTCGCTCGACGAGCCGGCCGCTGCAGAAATGGGGTCGCATCAGCCGCTACCATCGTGCCACTGACCCTTGGCATTTCACCAACTACGGTGTGATTATCCTCATCCTACGCTCATCGTCGTTGGCTCTTCCGCTGACGGTACAAGTCGTCATGTCGACGGTTAAGATGGCGGCGCCTGCAGGTGGAGGATCGCCCGCTGTCGAGCAGGAGCGGGCGATGGCCGTCAGAAGGCGATGAGTTGTAGTCGTGGGGCCAGCCCTATGGTGGTTGTTGCCGATGCTGCTCCAGATGCGTATCACGGTCGCGCTCTGCTGGTTTCCTGGCGGGCTGTCGAACTGCGTCACAGTCGTTCCTCTGGAGGCGAGGTCTCGACGTTCGACGCCGTCATCCGTGGGATCGCCACATCCTGCTCATCAGTTTGTGGTGTCCACATCGGCTCTTCGTCTGCTGATGACGATCGTCAACGTGGTCTGCTCAAGATCAACATGAAGATGTAACACCGGTCAGCAACAGATGCCGGCATGGTATGATGACGTGTAGATGCCGGTGATGTTCTTCTTAATCTTCAGCAAGAACGCCGCGCTGAGCGCTACTTCCTTATTTCTATGTTGATCACTATCCAGACGGCCTGTTCTGCTATTTCATCAACGAAGGCTGCTCAAACTCGATGGGGAACAAGAAGCTCGCAACAGCTCATGGAGCGTGTGGCTGGATGGTAACGTGTTATGTTGAGCTGGAGCGTCGGCAAAGCAGCGCAACACCAGCGGCAAGCGCAGAAGCGAAACGGCAAGAGCAAGCGATAATTTTATGAGGTATCGAATACTCTCCAAACATTCAGCGGGAATGAATGCACAACTGCGTTCGCCCTCTGGCGTTGGGCGTCGCGCGATACGTACCTGTAACTCCTGACTGCCGCGGCAAGGCCGCGTCTATCTCCCTATGATTCTCTTGTCTCGCGCGTTACGCATCGACGCTTCCCGGCTGAGCGCTGCTGGCTGACCTGGGTGGTAAACCTATGATTCATGCGTCTTGAACGGTCGCCCCACCGTGGACGGTTTCTGGGTGGCCACCGACGACGAACGTATCCGGTCAGGCTGTCGAGGGCCTTGGCGGCGTCGTCTGACCTCTGACACGCACCGCGAGCGGTGCTGGCCGCTGTCGCGAAGCCTGCGACAGGTGGGGCGCCACGGCCGACGTGGTGATCAACATCCAGGGGACGGGCCTCATCGCCCTGAGCGGATCGAGGCCTGCGTTGCTCGACGCCCCTGACGCGCATTGCCAATTTAGCCAAAGCTCTTCGACCCGGGGCGACTTCGAGCAAACGTTTTCAGCGAACATGCCCAAGGTGGCCTTCACGTCCACGGCGACGCCTCTACTTCAGCCGGCTCATCATCCTCATCAGCGGCGCCGTGCACTGAGTGGTTGACGCCACACCTCAAGCACATCGGCCTCTACGCTTACGCGCCGAGGACATGCCATCACCTGCTGCCGCAATCGTCGTTAGAGAGGCCGGAGCCCGAGACCTGTGTTGGCTCGAAAACGGCTGCTCGCATCCGCGGCTGTCACCCCTACGACACCGTATCAGTCGATACCGGATGACTCGCCCGCGCCGTCGCCTGCTCACCTGAAGACGCGTCGCTTGCGTAATGTGATTATGAGACAGAATTCACTTTTGATCACATTAGGGTAAGAGATCGGCGTTGGCTTTTTATGGCTTAGTGGAAACGCCTGAACAGAGTCGAGGATTATGCCCTGCCCTTTGAATCTTTTTGGGGTCATCCGATTGAAGTGTGGAAAGACACCACGCTCAGCTGACGGCCAACTGATTTTTCAGTATAATGATCAGCAGGTAATGCCACATCAGAAGAAGAGGTGGACGAGATGCGGAAGTCGTACGTCTGGGAGCAACCATCGTGAAGCCGGCTCAAAAGGTGTTTTGGGAGGATATGCATACTTCAAAGACATGGACGGCTGCGTTTGAGGTGGTCAACCGTTTTGCAGATAGCGACGAAGGAATTTTGTTCAGTCGTATCGATACGACTGCTCGCGCCGTCAAGCCCTGCTCATTGAAGACGGATTGCTGACCGCTCACCCGGTTTGAAGCGAAACCACCCTGATTTGGGTCAAACCAATGGTTTGAGCAGAACTGCCTGAAGCCAAACCATTGGTTTGAGTGAACGCCTGATTTGGGCCAAAACCATGGTTTGAAGCAAACTGGCCCTGATTTGGGTCAAACTATGGTTTGGCGAAACTGCCCCTGATTTGGGCTCAAAACCAGATGGTCAGGGCGTAAACCGGCCTCTGACGGACGCCAAACCACGAAATGGTTTAGAGCGAAAACCGGCCTCTGATCTGTGTCAAACCAATGGTTTGAAGCGAAACCGCCTCGACGGAGTCAAATACCAATGGTCGCAGCGAAATCCGCTGATCGAGTCCAACCAATGGTTTGGAGCGAAACCGATCCCCGATCTGGCACGAGAGTTACCGCTGCCGAACCCATAAGCGCGCCCATAGCCGCCTGTTTTCCGTCTCTTTTAGTTGAAAATGAGTCGATGCACCCCTCGAAGCCCGATCGCGTAGAAGGCGAACACCAGAGGCAAGAGCTTCAGCCCGAAATCAGCGACAGTAAGAAGATCGTTCAAGCACCGGGGCGCTTCGCCAACACGGACGGCGGATCGGCTGCGTATCTACGGCGCATAACGGACGCGATTCGCTGGCGTGTCGCAGCGCGAGAGTGAGCATCATGACCGAGGCCGCCTCCCGAGCCGCCACACCGCGCGGAAAGCTTCACCGCCGGACGGCGGAGGTCGGCGCGACGCGCTGGAGATCGAGACATCGAGCGCGGCCCCGACCGCCCCTATCTGCGCGCTCGATTAAGGATCGACCACATGCGTTTACCTGCGCGTGGCCGATGACGAGGAACTGTCCGGCTGACCCGGACCTCCTGGTGCTGGCCTGCAACAGGCGGCGCTGCCCTTGACGGTCGACTTCCTTCCGCCTGACTCCGTCCTGGTCGAGCGCGCTTGCCACGCCACCGACCGACGCAACTCAGCGTATCTCGCTCTCCGGAGTTTCTGCTCGCCGCGCACATCCGCCGCCGTGGGCTGCCCGCCACATCCTCATAGCGACTCCGCTATCGGCACTCTGCCAGCACCTTCCTCTCTCGACGACGGCACGCTCGTCTACAGCCCGCGCCGAGAGGCGTGAGGAGCAGGCCCACCCCGCGCAGACAGCCGTTCTGGCGAGGAGGAGATCCATCGGCGTGGTGAGCTTGATAGCCTGGCAGCGTTGCCGCATCAACGAGTGGCGGACAGCCACTGCCGGGAGGCTTCCACCACGGAGGCGGTCGCCGGTGAAACCGCGTGATCGCAGGGTAGATAGGGCGGGTATGCGCAGCACCGTCGGCGGGTGAAGATCTGCAGTCTGCGCACGCATTGCGCAACCGTGCGGTCGACGGGTTGACCGTCTGCCGCGGCAAGTCCAGCCCGCGCACCGATTCGACTGACGCGGCACGACGGGCACGGGCCGCGCCACCGTCAGCCGCGCCGCAGCAGCTAGCAGCGATGACCTCTGATCGGCGCCACGAGAGCGGACGGACGTCAATGCACCGCGACCGTCTGCCTGTTCGCATAACGGCGCTGAGTCCGTTCCGCACGGGAATGAGAAAACGAGTCTCGCCACCGGCCACCGCGTGGTGAATCCGGGCCGAAGGCATACGCGCCCGCCACAGCCGCCTTCTACGGTCGATTGATTGGTCTTCGGCAGCACCACGAGGCGCCGACGCAGTCCGTGCGGCTCGAATGCCCGAGGGTGTGCAGACAGCATCAGCCGCCCGGCTTTCAGCGAGGAACCGCTTTCGGCTGCGGGCCGCCCGATGCGTAAAAGCCGCGCCCGCCGGCCACGCCGACATGAGGATGGTAAAAGTGCCACTGGTCGAGCTCATCGAGGATCTTCTTTACTCGCCGGCCTTGCAGCAGCTTTGTCTTTGCATAGTTGGCGAGCCGCTCCGCTCCCTGACTTTGGCGGAAAGCGCGACGTTTCGATTGTCCAGCTTCCGCGCTCGATTCTTCAATGATCTGGCGCAGACGTGGCCACGGCGCTGTTGTAGGTTGCTTTCTCTGACATGGGCGAACTAATGAATCATTAGACACCCTTTCCGCCTCGCCGCTGTCGGCAAAGCGATGGTGATGAAACGCTGGGGAGAGCATAGCGGTGTTGCCTGACGACGACGCCCCCGCGTAGGTCATCGCAGCCGCGTCAGAGCACGTCGGGCGAGGCCAGTCGGATATGCTGCTCGCCTGCTCGAGGTCGTGCCGAAGACGTATTAGCAGACTGGTTCAAAGGCGAGGCGGCAGGCGTCGATGTACCGGGTGATGACGCGCGATGCGTTGCGGAACGGCCAAGGCGTTGAGAGCCGATGCCACCCGTGCGCCGCTCGATGCCGAGTTGGGGACGGTCGCGATGCGCCGGAGAGTCGGAGCCACCTGCGCGCCGTCGCCTACGTGGCCCGAAACCGAGCGGAAAGTGCGACGATAGGCTGCGGTTCGCCGCTCCCGCTCGATGCACGCCGTAGCTGCCTGATAGAGTCGGTCGCGCAGCCTGCTGATATCTGCCAGCCGAGTCGCCATAATCGACTCCCAGAACGCGCCACGGCTACGGCGTTTTGAGAGAGTCGCAGGCTTAGCCGAGGTCGACCACCGTGTCGCGTTCTCGTGGCCGATGCCAAGAGGAGGATGGGTGTGGGGAACCGCGCGCAGCGGCGTCAAGGCGTGGTGGAGTCGAAGTTACAGGTCGCCGTATACCCGCCGCGGATGGCGACGACGACGTCGAAGGCCTCGCGGCATAGATGCCGCCACAAGATCCAGCGCAGGATGATGCTCGCCTGTCCACGGCCCCGCGCGAGGCGGGTGAGCGACGTAGAACGGAAGCCAGCACGCCGCTTGAGCAGCTGGTCGCAGTCCTCGTAGCCCGCGCCGGCGGACGAGATGACAGCGATGCGTTGCGTCGTGGGAACGACAGGATGGTTGAGGTCGAAGACGCGTCGCTTCTGCAGCCGGATGATCTCCTTGCGTCGCCGCAACGTCGCCGCACCGTGAACGAGGGTTGAGGTTGTGGACGTCAGGGGAGACCGTACAGTCAGGAAGTCCACGGCCGACGCGCACGAGCACCTTAGCCCTGACGTGATGTGGGGTCTCCTCGGAAATAGGGGCGGATGACGGGCAAGGGCCCAGATCGCCGCGTGCTCGAGCGCCACCCGCCCGGTGCGCTGTCCTTTCGACAAACCCAGATAGCAATGCAGCCCGAATAGCTATTACACCCGTTGTCCCGGCCCGCACCAATACCGCCGTCCTTGCAGGCACTGCGGAGGGCCTGCTTGAGTTGCGGTTCAGCCCGTGAGCGAGAGAGGATGCCTGCTGGACCAATGGTGCATCAAAGAGATCAGTCATGCGTTTCTAACGTTCCATTGAGTTGAGAATGCCTGTCGATCTCGGCTGCGCGGGAAACGTCGATGGGTATGCGGAGGGTGCGGGGAAGGCTGGGAGGTGCGGAGGAAGTCGCAGAGGCGACGATGTCGCGTCGCTCACGGAGCAGCTGTGCCACGGGCCAAAGGCGAGGTCGTGCGGTGGTGAGGCTGGGTGAGGCCGCTCGAAGGTCAGATCTGTGCCCCTGCCTGAGCTTGTACATGGTGCGACGATGGCGCTTGTCCGCACATCCGCCGGAGAGCTGAGAGGCTGCGGAGAAGGTCGGCGTTGTTCAACTGCGGCTGAGGATTCAGGCCGTCGTTCACCAAATCCGCGCGTTGTCGATGCGCGGCGATGGTTTGCGAAGTTACGTTGCGCGTACCGCCCGCGTCTGGCCCGCTCACACGTCCATACATCATTAGTCCGCAGAGGCACTCTCGTGGAAAGTCGCTCTGGCAGTTGACAGATCCTCGTCGCCCCCGCACGCCTATTACGCGCCACGTTGTGCACCCTGGCACGGGCACCCGAGGAAGCGATCGCCCTCGCCATACCTCCCGCCGGTTCGAAGGCGCCAAGTCGGTCAATAACCGAGGCCAGTTCGCGCCATCCGTCCGTGATCATGGCCTCTCTTCCAGATCAGCCTCGACGGCGCGCTTCGCACATGGTGCACGCCCGCGCATCGCGCCAATATGGTGGTCAAAGCCGTCGGCGACATCATCGGTCGATATTGACACGGTCTCGCGGCGTCCGATTACGCGCACGGTGCACTCTGAGATAATTGTGCAGTCGAAGTTTTCCGGCCCACCAGTTTGAAATAAAGGCTCTTGATGATGCACCTGCCCAGCCGCGCCTGGTGAGTAGAGCAGGATGGCGAGTTTGATGCCGTCGCTTGTGGACCGTGATGATGTGTCGAGGAGTTGATGAGGTATACAGGGTCGTCTGCCTCACAAATCTAGGCACCCCAGTCTTTGAGGTGTAGGCCGCCCATGAGCGCGTGGGAAGAGTCGGTCGCACTCGTTGCGCCCGTGACCAGAGGCAGTACTTCATGGAGCGTTGCGTGCTGGCAGCCGCGCGGCATCACGGCTGCAGAGCATACATCGGCGTTGAGGTGTCTGTCCTCGTAAAAGCGCCAGCTCCGCTCGTAGTGCAGTAAATCTTCAGCATGATCGGGTGAGCGAAAGCTGGCTTATCTGGATCCATCTCACCGGAGTCGAGTGACTGACCGCAATTTGCTTGCGTGTTTCACACCGCACGGCGCAAGGTTCTAAAAGCTAGGGGTTGGGCCGGCTTGCAGGAGAGATAGATAACCCCGAGTTTTCTACTCGCACGGCGGCAAGCCCCAAAACCCGCTGGTTTACCACCCGCCGGGCGGGGGTGGGCATGCGGCCGCGGGTGCAGGGGGGTAAAAAATGGCGTGTAAGCCCGAAACCCACCGAGTTTTATGATTGCACAGCGCGTGCCCCAAAACCTACCGGTTTTGCCACTGCACAGCGCGCGCGTAGCCTCGAAACCCGCCGGTTTGTTATTCACGGCGTGCAAGTCCTGAACCCGCCGAGTTTTGCTACTCGCACGGCAAAAGCCCTGAAACCCACCGCCGAGTTTTGCTACTGCACTATGCAAGCCCAGAAACCCGCTGAGTTTTTATATCAATGGCAAGCCCCGAAACCCGCTGGGTTTTACATCACGGCATGCAAGCCCGAAACTGCCGAGTTTACTACCGCACGCGTGTAAGCCCTGAAACCCGCCGGGTTTTGCTATCGCACAGCGTGTAGCCCGAAACCCGCCGAGCTTTGCTACTCGCACGGCGTAAGCCCCAAACCCGCCGGGTTTTACTACCCGCATGGCGTGCTCCAGTGCGCTAGGGCGCCGGCCAAGTTTGCAGGCGACATAGAATATTCACCTGAGTTTGCTACTTGCATGCGTAATAAAGATTAGTGGGAACTTGCCGAAGGATCCGACGGGATTCAGTCCCTTCCAGTGGGGAGAAGGCTGTCTTCCTGTTGTGCTGTTCTTGTTTACAGCTGTCGTATTCATGCTGAACTCACCGCACAACCAGTACCGAGGGTCTCAGCGGCCAGTCAAAGTGCTTCGACGTTTCGGACTTTCGTGTGGTCTGTAGATGATTGTCTGTGATGAGTTTATCGTGACTCGCGCGGCCATTTACTTCTTTTTACATTCTCGATCCCAGCTGATGAGCTCGAAGCGGCTGTTTTGAAGCGGAATTTAAGTGCTCAATACTGAAACCTTGTTTGGTTCAGAGGTCGATGTGAGCATATTGTGTTTCATCTCAGACCTATCAATGCTTAGCTTTTTAAAGGCTGTTTTTATTTTTGGGCCAGATGAAGCGTCTTGCCTGGTGTGACGTATTTATTTTCTGGCCGAAGGCGATGACGAGAACAGGCTTTTTATTTTGTTTTGGAAGACGAAGACTAAGTTCTTGATCTTGTCACTATTCAGGTCTTCTTCGTGGTGTGAGCACACGCTACCGTGGGGCGTGTCGTCGTGATTGGCCTCTGGGCAGTTTAGTTCTGTGCGCTATTGTTCCAGCGAACAATAGTATGTAGCCAATGCAATGATCATAGATGTGTTGTTTGTTATGGAATGTGGATGGTTAAAGAGAGGAGGCGGGCGAATTACAGCTTGTCGAAATTCAGGACGAACTGCTGGCATTGTCTCTGATATCTTGAAGCCCTTAAATGGAACTTCTTTTCCTTGAGCTTAGACGGATGTGCGCTTATCGTACAGCATTTTTGTAGTGTAGCTGAAGCTAATGAGCACATCGCCCGATTTTTTCACACGTATTTAATCCTGCGCCCCAAACCGACGAGCTCAAAGCGGGCTGTTTTGGAATTTAAAGCCAAAGATCGTCGCTACGTAGCCGGGCTTGTAGGCGGGATGAACCCACGAGTACGTTATTTGGATATCATGTTGTCAGGCGCCGGTGTTGTTGGGAGCGATGAAGTGTCCGTAGTCCTGTTCCTGGAGTGATGTATCCGCCTTCTTCTGCCAAAGGCGATGGCTGTCGCCTGGAGTAGTTGTCCCTGGGCGACAAAGGCAATGTCGTCCACGCGGTCTTTGTTGAGTCGCCTCTGATGATGAAATAGATGTCACCCTCGGGCAAAGCGTGGGAAGCTGCTTGTGATACAGCTTGGTTCGTGCGGCTATTGTTCCAGTTGAACAACAGCATAGCCAATGCAATCAGTCGATTCATAGATGTGTTTGTTAAGTGTGGTTGATTAGAAGAGGGGCGGAGCTAATTACAGCCTGTTAACTGAGGCTGAACTTGCCGGCACAACGTTTCCGGAGGGTCTTCAGGCGGCCGTAGTCAGTGCTTTTGACGTTTCTGGACTTTCGCGGTCTTCGTAGATGACTGTCTGGGTGGAGAAGTTCGACGTGCTGAGACCGTTTACCTGGTCGTTTTTTCTTGTTGTAGCTTACGCTCCCAGCCGATTAGCTCGAAGCGTTTGTTCTGGGCGGGAAGATGGATGGTCGTCATTGTCGTGGCATGGAACGGGCAGGAGGAAGTTGAAGGAGGCGCCATCTGGATACTCATGTCGACAAAGGCGTCAGTGTTGCCTTTGAGCGATGGCGGCCGGCGTCTTGCTCGGAGCACGTATCCGCGCTTCTTCTTGCCGAAGATGGCCAGAATGCGACTGCCCGAATCATCGTTTTGCAAGATGAAAGGATGTCGTCTATGGTCCTGTTGAGTCGCCATTCTGATGAGTATATGCCACCTCGGGGCAAGTCCTTCGCCGAAGCTCCCGCTTTGGGGCGCTTCGGTTCGCAGCTATTGTTCCAGCGAACAACAGCGGAAAGCAATCAGTCGATCATAGATGAGTTTGAGGGTGAGTGGATGATTTGAAGAGAAGTCAGGTAATAGGGTCAAAAGTTGTTAAACTGCTGAGGTGCACCCGCCGTTTGTAGCTGTTCACGAGATGCGTCGAAGCCGGTGGCACAAGCACTTTGGGAATGATGATGCTTCGGCGTCTGGTTGTTCTCCAGCAACGCGGCCGATGCGGGCAGGGCCAGGGCGCTACCGTTGATGCAAGCAGAGCTGCACCTTCTTATCGGCGTCACGGTAACGACATTTGGCGGTTGCCTGGTAACTTCGAAGTTCGACATTGAGCTGACCTCCAGCCAACGCTTCTGTACGAGCGGAGAAGACTCAAAGTCGAACGCCGGGCGGACGTGAAGCTTCAGATCGCCGCCGCAGAGTCGCAGGATGCGCCACGGCAGCCTGCGCCTCAACAAGTGAGCGGACGTACGCGACCATCTCCGAGCGATGTAGAGTGCCCGGCCGATCGATGGGACGATCTCCACCTTGTCGAACTGGCAGGTTGGAGCGCACATCATTGCCGTACGGACTGGCTTGCTGGAAGATGAGTGGGTAGGCCGTTGCGGATGGTGGTCTGCCTCGTTGAGATCACGCGGTAGATGTTTGTGGCGGGCACCTCGGCGGTGGGGATAGTGTAGAGGTCGTCGAGGTTGGCGGTACATCTGCCCCTCTTTGTCGGGCAACTGTCCGGTGCCAGCCTGATTCCGGGCGTTACGACGACGTAGCGGTTCGATCTCGACAGCGGCGCGTCGCGGGCGCAGTCGAGGAAGAATTCGATATGCGTTGCAGCCAGCTCTGCTCCCTTGTAGACGGGAACTGGCTGGTGATTCCTGACGCCAGCTCGAAGTCGATGATGTCGCATTTGCGAGCCAGCCCCAGTGCGGCAGTGTGTCGGCAGGCAGTTTGGGATGGAGCCGCCCGTCTCCCCGCAACGAAATGGCGCCTGCGCTCGCGTACGGAGGTGGGAGAAGAGCACGATAGCCCGTGTCTTTTTCGGCCTGTGCCCTTGTCGGCCTCCAGTGGGCGTTGGTCTCTCTTCACAGATGGATACTTCGGCTCATTTCGTCGGCCTGCGTTTGCCTCTTCACCGTCCTGATCTGCTTGAGACGGTTCACCTTTGCGAGGTTACGTCGAGGGCGGCCCAGAGGCGTCGGGCCCATCGAGTGCAATGATTCGGTCGATGATTCGGCTGCGTCGGCGCGACGCCGCCGGCGGACCGTTTCGTCGCGCTGTTCGGTGATGGTTTTAAATTGCATATGGGGTATTCCGATGTTTCTTCAAGACAAAAGTAGGTGCTTGACCCTACAGTTTACTGAATTTATTGAGTGATTACTTAAGGAGTCGTCATGAAATAAATCAAAACAGCTTCAGGTGCGCCCAATCTTCCTCACGAGAACAGAGGGGCTGCCCGCGATGATAGGCCAGCTCTCTTTGCTTCGTGTTACCTCTCTTCCGGGGAGCGGCGGCGGTTATGCTTCCGCTGGTTGTCTACCTGGCAAGCCGGGGCGGCTTCGAAGCTCGACGGAGATAGTGGCGAACGACCGCGGCCGCGCTTTGAAGAATCACGACGCCGTCGATGAGTGCGGTACAGCGTGTGTGGTCGCGACCCATGCCCACGTTCTGCCCGACAACCGCGCCGTGCTGACGCGATGATAAGTTACCGGCTCGGCCTTCTGGGCCGCCGAAGCCAATGCCCGCGTTTGCTTGATTCGCGCCGTTCCCTGAACCGCTGACCCTTTTTTGTGCGCCATTTCTGCCCTGTTGTGGTTAATGGTTGTTGATGATTTATTGATGCTCACTCGGCAAACCGCTGCGGTGTCCGTTCATTGCGGTAGCCTCTTTCTTCTTGTGGAAGACGAGCACCTTATCGCCTTAACCAGCGCGAAAGCACTTCGTGATCACCACTCTTCCACCGTGGGCGCCCACCTGCAACACTGCCGTCGGCATCGACCAACAACACCTTGTCGAACTCCACCGTTGCGCCGCTCTCGACGTCACGGAGGTAGATGGACAAACAACTTTCCCTGCTCGCCTTAAACTGGCTTTACAATTACGTACATTGATTCGACATCAGATTCCGGGGCAATGGGGCTCTGACTCCCCCAGAGCTTCTTTCATGCCCCGTGATCAGTTGAGGCAAAGTGATAACCAGCGTCACAGGCAATGGCGAGGTACAATGGTGAAATGGCAGGTGTTTTGTGTGACGGGGCGCCTGAGGTCTTCCGCTGCATCGGGTGAGGTGGGGGCCAGGCGATCGGCATGTCTTGGCGCTGCTTGCGGGGGTTGAGGCGCTCGCGGATGGTGAGGAGCAAGCAGGTGCGCCAGAGGTTTTGGAATCGCCACGGTCGGCGGCCAGAGGTCGGGGTCGAGGGAGCGGAGGATATGCGTCGTCGGCCAGGGTACCTGCGGTGAGGTCAGTAGCCGTGTAGCGACGGCGGAGGTCGTAGATCACCCAGGGCTGGTCAGAAGCGGTTTGCGAAGTGGGACGGCCAGCGGGAGCGCAGCCTGTAGAGTGGTCGATGGGGCGATGAGTCGAAATCTTGCCAGCGGACGAACTGCTTGAGCCGGTGAGCCTCGCATAACTTGAGGGCGAGGTTGCGCACCGAGGACGTCCGGGTCGGCGAAGTTTGTGGCACCGACTGGGGGCGTCGAGGGCCAGTGGATGTAGCGAAGAGCCTGTCGACGCGTGGCTGCCCAGAGCCGGGCGGAGGATCAGGTGGCTTGCGGGAGCGCCGGTATGAGTCGAGGCGGACGCGTTCGGCCCGCGTGTCGGTGACGACGTGCCAGTGGCGTCGGGCCGGCAAGAGCGAGCGGGTCTGCCCACACGGGCAGACGGTCAGCCAGCAGCTGTGGCGTCGAAAACGGCCGTGAGAGTCCCTCGAATTTTATCAGAAGAAAATGTGCACGGGAGGAACCAAAGACAGAAAACCAAAGTGGCCCGCAGGCCTGCAGCCGGTTGATAGGCTGAAACCGCTCGGGAAATGCCGTGAAACCGTGTTTCACTGAAACCGCTCGAATGTTCCGCGAACCGTTTCGGTTGGAACCGCCTGGAATGGCCCAGAAACGTTTTATGCTGAAACCGCTCGGGAATACCCAGAAACCGTAGTTTTACACTGAAACCAGCCTGGAATGCTCCAGAATCAGTGTTTGGCTGAAACCGCTCGGAAACATGCGAGAACGTCAGACGATGCTCAGCTGACGGGATCGACCTTCAAGGTGCGCGCGATGGGTGGGGATGAGGGCGCGCGCACTGCTCGGGGTGAATGTGGATGGTACCGCCGATGCCTGCGCAGGACAGTCACTGCGCCTTCTTCATCACCACGCCGGCGCCGAAGGCTGTCGGAGGAGGCTGCCGTATGGCGGGAGGCACGACTGCGGCGACTGACGCCGATACCGGCACGCGGGACGATGAGGGCGCGGTCAAGCGGGTTGATGTCGCACCGAAACACCTGGGTGATGGTGCGCCCAGGCGAGTTTCTGGTCGATCTCGAGGTCGAGGCTGGGGGTGAAGGTCTGGGCGATCTCACGGCGCCGAAGCCGAAGCGCACCGCCAGTCGGCCTGATAGAGGCGATTCTCGCGGATGAGGGGCACGCGGCCAATGGCGGCGGGCGGCGTAAAATCGTAGGTGCGATGGCGTCGCAATCTGAACAGACGCGTCGCTCGGCCGACGGTAGAGGCGGAGGAGACGGAAGATAATGGTCGGTCTCGGGCGGCGCTACCGATGTATCTGCGTGCTCGTCCGCGGCACGAAGCGTGGTGCGTGGCGAAACTTGGTGGCGGTCTTCCTGGCTTTGCAGCATGCCCTGCGGATGTACCCATCGCGAAGACGCTCGGCTTTTGTCCAAATACGCGGCAGGTGTCTTCTCGGTGGCAGCTCCAGGTTGACGCTCGCGCGATCGGCGAGCCCGCCCCCTCCTCGATCAGCCTTTGCGGCTAAGCCGATGCTCTGAGGGGTGGATGTAACCGCTGAAGCGGCGTGGTGCGGAGGTCTTAACCACGCGCACCATGCGCCCATCGTGTAGTCCGCCATGGATGATGCTGGATGGCGAAGAGGCCCTGATGTAGCTGGTGGCGAACTCGATGTGAGGCCCACGAGCTCGCGAACGGAGAGGGCGCGTGGGCGGCTGTTCGTGCGGCGGCTACGGTAGGCGCAGCCGAAGATGCAGCCGGTTGCAGCATACCTTCGCAGCGAGATACGCAGCGGCCGTCGGCGGTATGGCAGCCGACGCCGCCGACGGTGTTGCCGATCCCTCCCGCTGTGGTTGTGCCGCACCGTGCCACTCGCGGTTACAAGACCGTACTTGGCGTGATTCGGCTAGGATCTTCAAAGGCCGAGGACGGTGTCGTATTGCTGGGGTGTTGGGTGTTTAATTGCTCAGATAAATGCACCTGCAGGCTGGCTGATCGACCCTCCTTTTCTTGTCTTGACAAGAAAGCGAGGCAAAGAAAGTCAAGGCTCACCGAGGGCGGGAAGGCTGGTACACACGCAGGTCCGGTGTTGGCAGGGCCCTGCCCCCTCAGCGTTCAATCTTGAGGATCACGTCGTGCGCACCGCCCTCCACGGCGGTGGATACGAGCGATCTATGCGCTGTACAGCTCCCTCAGCGGATGGCGCCGCAGCTGCACATCAGCGCGGATTCTACCGAGGGTGATGTCGCGCTGTCCTTCATTTTGCCGGCATAGGCACGTAGCCGTCGACGCCTCAAACCTCACGCCCGGAGCCGCCCATGTCGTAGCGCTGCCAGTTCTGTTATGCGCGGTTCTGAGCCCCTGCCCGCAATACCCTTCACGTAAAGTTATTGCTGATGGGTGGAGCGTCTGCGGGCGACTTGCTCGAAGCGGGCAAGAAGACCATCATCAGGAAGTCGGTTCATCGCGCGCCAGCGTCAGCGTGATAGTCGCAGCACGATGCCGCCGTCGCTGTACAGATGGGCACATAGATAACGTCCTTGCACAGGCGTCGCGGCATGCGCCACCACCGCCGTAGCCCGTCCACGTCCGAAGCCCTTCGCTCGGGTGATGGATCGATCCGCCGCCGATGCCCACTCTGAGATGGGGGCAAGTCCGCACCGGCGTCGACGAGGTAGCGAAGCCTCACGTCCAATAATGATAAGCGTCTATGCCCACGGAGGCGTTGTAGTTCGCCCGACCCATCTGAGGGTCTCCTGCTGCCATTCGAATAGCCGTCGGAGCCGATGCAGATATCTACGCCGGGCCTGATGAGTGCCGGGACACGCTCCTGTAGTCGCGCGTATTGATACGGGCACCGACGACAGCTTCAGCGTCGACAGCTCGTCAGTTCTTGCGTGGCTGTCGTAGTCCCTTTGGTGCAAGCACGAAGTAGGCCAGCGGTCGCTATGCGTCGATGATGTGTGGAGTTCAGCTTGTGCTCCTGGGGATGCGGGTTGCCTCGTCAGCGAGATGCCCGACGACCGTAGATGAGCTGCAGGCGCCGAAGGTGCCGATTCGCGCCGATCGTCCTTCCTTGAGTGCTGAGGCGTCGCGGCTGGTGACGATGCTGAGCAGCGGCCAGGCGCCGTCGTCGGCATGCCGATGGTGGAGTGGCCCGTCTGGCGTACCACCGACAGACGTCAGGTTTGCTCGCGTGAGGTTGAGCGTTGACTACGAAGCCGGCCTTGAACTTTCTTTCACCTACGCACCATCCCTCATTGACTCTCGATGGGCTGTGAGCCGAAGAGATGAGAGGCCACCGTTGCGCGCCAGCTCGATACAGCTCGGGGCCGGACACGGCCTGCATGATGGCCGGAATGAAGGATATTCAGCCGATAGGCGAGGGTCGGTTTACTTGGCGTACATGAGCGGCGTTTGAGCGACACGTTGGTCGGGATGCACGCTTGGTCAGACCAGGATCAACAGGTATTTCCGAAGGTTCTGGAGATCACCCCAAGCAAACAACCATCTCTGAGTAGTTAAAGAAATAGTGTTATTGAGGGGGGAGAGGTTCCCGGCCGGTGCGTGGCAAAAGCAGCACGCCCCCCTTCCAAATGCCGAACGGGAGGCTACGGTGGTCAACCTCCTGTTCCAACGTCGTCGCGATGGGAGAAGGCCTCACTTAGATATCCCTACCAGCCCCGATAACTTCCTCGCGCCGCCGGCACGGGGATGCTGTTTCGCTCGGCTCACGACGATATCCAGAGGCTGTCGACTTCGGGGCCATTTGCGCGGGTCGGTATGGAGGTGATTTGACACGTTCCCACGCCTCGAACAGTTCCTGCCAACAATACTCAACAGTCGAAGTTTCGAGTCAGCTACGCCAGGCTCCTGAGCAGTGCTGGAGCGATTTGGCTGCGATACCGCCAGCAGACGGCAATGGCGCAGGATGACCAGACCCGGCACCACGC
>BNJU01001805.1_pt1 | contig 84585 bp, 129 predicted proteins | sample 8539281 | NCBI WGS metagenome assembly BNJU01 (sample SAMD00202456, study PRJDB9452) | human saliva metagenome | isolation source: human saliva | place: Japan
CATTATTCTTGTTCAAAAGGTAGTAGAAAAGGTGAGTAGTCGTTGATTCCTATTGCAATGTATGAGTGAAGTTTAGAATTTCCAAGAATCTTAGAAATCAAGGTTTCTAACATCTATTGACGTGTAGTGAACCTCTTTCTGCTCTGTAAACACGACGTGTTTGCGAAGTTTTAGTGATATTTTCTTCAATTGAAGACGGTCTGGAGTGTTACGTTTGTTTTTGAAGTAAAGGTACAAGCGTTCACCAGATTCTTTGTGTTCAAGTGTAATATTTACGCGCATGGTATCTCCTTCTATTATTCAGCTGATGCAGCTTTAGCGATCTTACGTCCTTTTGTAGTATCCTTTAAGTGATACACGGTGTGAACGTGAGTAATCTCCAGATTGTTTCGTCAAAGTTTACAGATGGAGCTGTTACTTTGTAGTGCGTACGACGTTTGTTTTTCTTCGCTTTTGATGTGCGACGTGCAGGTACTGCCATTTCGTTTTTCTCCTTTTAAGATATAAATTCAATTAGGTTTGATTTTCATCAACTTTAACAGTAGTAACAAAACTTTTGTAAAGTAAAGTTACTTGACAAAAACAAATTTCGAAATTTTTTTGCAGCTTTTCATGCTACTCTGATCCTGATTCAAAAAGTCTTGCTCTATCTTTGGGCCGTCTTTTATGCTATAATGGTAAAAATGAACGACGAGAGGAATGACATGACAGAATTAGATAAACGCCATCGTAGTAGTGTCTACGATAGCATGGTAAAATCTCCCAACCGTGCCATGCTTCGCGCGACGGGAATGACCGATGAAAGCTTTGAGAAACCGATTGTCGGAGTGATTTCGACATGGGCGGAAAAATACCCCTTGTAACATCCACCTCCATGATTTTTGGAAAATTGGCCAAAGAAGGTGTGAAAGATGCAGGAGCTTGGCGGTCCAATTTGGGACCATTACAGTTGCGGATCGGGATTGCTATGGGGACACCTAGGGATGCGCTTTCTCCTGACGTCTCGTGATATCATTGCGGATTCTATCGAAGCTGCTATGGGCGGTCACAACGTCGACGCCTTTGTAGCCATCGGGGCTGTGATAAGAACATGCCTGGTTCGATGATCGCCATTGCCAATATGGATATCCCAGCGATCTTTGCCTACGGAGGAACCATTGCACCGGGTAATCTGAATGGCAAGGATATCGACTTGGTTTCTGTTTTCGAAGGAATTGGGAAGTGGAATCACGGCGATATGACCGCTGAAGAAGTGAAGCAACTGGAATGTAATGCCTGCCCTGGCCCCGGTGGCTGTGGTGGGATGTATACGGCCAACACCATGGCGACAGCGATTGAGGTCCTTGGTATGAGCTTGCCAGGTTCCTCTTCTCACCCTGCTGAATCAGCTGATAAAAAGCCGATATCGAAGAAGCAGGGTCGTGCAGTTGTCAAAATGCTTGAAATGGGACTGAAAGCCATCTGATATCTTGACCCGTGAAGCCTTTTGAAGATGCGATTACAGTGACCATGGCGCTGGGTGGATCCACCAATGCGACTCTTCACTTGCTTGCGATCGCTCATGCGGCCAACGTTGACTTTGACACTTGAAGACTTCAATGATTTCCAAGAGCGTGTGCCTCACTTGGCAGACTTGAAACCTTCAGGTCAATACGTCTTCCAAGACCTTTACAATGTCGGTGAGTGCCAGCCGTCATGAAATACCTTCTTAAGAATGGTTTCCTTCATGGGGATCGCATCACATGTACTGGTAAAACAGTAGCTGAGAACTTGAAGCCTTTCGCTGATTTGACACCAGGTCAAAAAGTCATCATGCCACTTGAAAATCCTAAAACGTGCGGATGGTCCATTGATCATCTTGAAAGGAACTTGGCTCCAGAAGGGCGGTTGCCAAAGTATCAGGTGTGAAGGTCCGTAACATCACGGGTCCTGCTAAGGTCTTTTGACTCTGAAGAAGCTGCCATTGAAGCCGTTCTTTCAGACGAGATCGTGGATGGCGACGTTGTTGTTGTTCGTTTCTGTAGGTCCTAAGGGTGGTCCTGGTATGCCGGAAATGCTGTCCTTGTCATCCATGATCGTTGGGAAAGGCCAAGGAGACAAGGTGGCTCTCTTGACAGACGGACGCTTCTCAGGTGGGTACTTATGGTCTCGTTGTCGGTCACATTGCGCCTGAAGCTCAGGTTGGTGGCCCAATCGCCTACCTCCACACTGGGGATCTGGTGACAGTTGATCAAGATACCAAAGAAATCACCATGCACGTTTCAGACGAAGAGTTAGCGAAAACGGAAGGCTGAAAACAACCTTGCCACCACTGTATAGCCGTGGGGTTCTGGGTAAATACGCCCATATCGTTTCTTCAGCATCACGTGGTGCTGTGACCGACTTCTGGAATATGGAACAGTCTGGTAAACAGTAATTGCAAGGACGACTTTGTCCAAAGAGAGTGGGACAGAAATCGGTAATTCGTTAGAATTCGATTTCGTCGTCCCACCTCCGCACAGTTGAGTAGGGCTGTAAAAGCTGATGAAATCAGCGTAGTAGAGCCCACTCAACCACTGCGTCTTGCTCGACAATCCAAAAATAATTGAGAGGCTAGGACTTTTGTCCCAGCCTCTTTTGGCTCAAAGTCGCTATTTTTCAACCCTGTCGCTGAAGCGTATGAATATTACTTTTTGGGGGATTTGAGTGTATTATCTGTCATTTTTTTCTTGTAAATCCGTCTATAATTTGCTATAATTGTGACTAATCGAATCAATCCTTTAATACTGTCCAGAGAGGCAGGCAAGGAGCTATGGAAATGAAAGGCCTGGGAAGACCAGCCTATATTTTGTGTATCTCCTTGTTGTGGGGGATTTTTGTATAGTTGAAAAGTGGTTTGATGAAAAAAAGAGAAATCGTCGATGATGGAGCATGAGCACTCCCTTATGATTTCGGTCATCGAAGGTAGATGTTTTTGTTCAGCCATAACTTGTCGCATCTTAATTTTAGGAGGTTTTTACGATCGTGAATAATGTAAAATATGATGTGATCTGATATGCCAAAACCAGGTTTGTTGGTTGGTTTATCTTTCCAGCATTTGTTTGCCATGTTTGGGGCGACAGTACTGGTGCCGATTTTTGGTTGGGAATTGATCCTGCCATTGCTCTGTTTCTCATCTGGTTTGGGGAACCTTGGCTCACTTAACCGTGACCAAGTATAAGATTCCCTGCCTACATGGGGATCTAGTTTTTGCTTATATTGCTGCTATGCAGATGTTGATGAAGACAGATGGGAATCGCAGCAGTTGCCCAAGGTGCCATGGCGGGTGGTTTGGTCTACTTGTTTGTAGCTCTGATTGTCAAGCATGCTGGGTAAAGACTGGATTGATAAAGGTCCTTCCACCGATCGTGGTAGGGTCCCAATTATCATGGTGATCGGTTTGAGTCTTGCGTCAAGAATGCTGTCAGCTGATGCGACAACCTTAGATGAAAAAGCTACAGCGGTATGATGCTCTATTGATTTCGATGGTGACCCTCTTTTGCTGTTATCCTATTTAACATGTATGGCAAGAAAGATTATCGGTGTCGTCCCTATTTTACTTGGATTAATTGTAGGGCTATATTTTCTCATTGGTCTTGGTTTGCTGACAGGACATAGATTTTGTCAATTTCTCAGAGGTAAGTGCAGCCATTGGATTCCAAAGTTCCAAAGCTTTGATATTCCATTTGTGATTATGATTTTAAACTCTATCCAAGTGCGATTTTTGACCATGGCTCCGATTGCCTTTTGTGACCATGACGGAACACTTTTGGTCACCTCATGGTTTTTAAATAGTTTGACGAGGTCGAGATTTACTTCAAGGATCCAGGACTTTGACCATACGCTTACTGGTGATGGCTTTGGCACAGATTATTGCTGGATTCTTTGGAGCTCCTCCGGTAACATCTTATGGGGAAAACATTGGGGTGATGGCCCTTGAGTAAGGTCTACTCAGTTTACGTTATTTCAGGTGCAGCAGTGATTGCGGTTGTCATGAGCTTTATTGGGAAGCTATCAGCACTCTTTGCACTCTATTCCAACTCCTGTATTTGGGAGGTTTGTCTATCGCCCTCTTTGGGAGTTATCGGCCAGCGGTTTGAAAATCTTTAGTTGAACATAAGATTGATTTTGATAATAAAAAGAATCTCTTGATTGCAAGTGTGATCCTAGTATCAGGGATCGGTGGTTTGATGATTTCGACCTCGGTGGTCTTCAAATCACTGGTGTCGCAACGTCAACCATTCTTGGGAATTGTGTTGTATCAAATCCTTCCAGAACCAAAAGCTGACGAGGCTTAGTCCATTCTGGTAGTGAAACAAAGTTTGAATGGATTCAAACATTATAAAAAAACGAGGAACAAACTCTGATGGCAGAGCTGGTGTTCCTCGTTTTTTTATTATGGATCGGATTTCCAAAGAGGTCTTCCTTCATTAGTTGACTGCGTTTCTTAAAATGGTAATGATTGTTATCGTGGTGGAAGACCAAGGGCGATGCGCCCGTATCGGCTGATTCGTGTAATTTTCCAAGCGGGTGACCAGGTCACTTCGACCTTGACATCTTCGATCCCTTCGATCTCTTTTAGGCGAGCGACGATTTCGATCGGAAGGCTCTCAGCACAGCTACAAGCCGTATCGGTAAAGGTCATAACCACCTTGCAAGTGCCGGCTTCATCTAGATGGATCTCGTAGATCAGTCCTAGGTTATAGACATCTAACTCAACATCGGTATCAAATACAAGCTCCAATTTTTCGATTAACGACTTCTCTAGTGCCAGGGCGCGGTCATTGATTTTGATATCCTCTCTCATCGCAAGATCCTTTCAGTGTAGTATGGATTCCATTTTCTCATAATTCAGGCTATAAGGCAAGAAGAGAAAGAGGTTTTGAACGTGTCGAACGAAGGAAATTCGGTCCAGCCTCCATTTCTCTTCGAATTTGTGGTAAAATAGAGGCAAAAGTAAGACAAAGGATGAAGGCTATGAAATTACAAAAACCAAAAGGGACCCAGGATATCCTTCCTGGCGATTCAGCGAAATGGCAATATGTAGAAGGCTTTGCACGCAAGGTCTTTTGCGCGATACCATTATGATGAAATCCGCACACCGATCTTCGAACATTATGAAGTCATCAGCCGTTCAGTAGGGGATACGACGGATATCGTTACCAAAGAAATGTATGACTTCTATGACAAGGGAGACCGTCATATCACGCTTCGTCCAGAAGGAACAGCTCCTGTTGTCCGCTCGTATGTAGAAAAATAAACTCTTTGCGCCTGAGGTACAAAAAAACCAAGTAAGTTCTATTACATAGGCCCAATGTTCCGCTACGAACGTCCTCAAGCAGGTCGTTTGCGTCAATTCCACCAAATTGGGGTAGAATGCTTTGGATCGAGCAATCCTGCAACGGATGTCGAAACCATTGCCATGGCAGCGCAATTCCTGAAAGAACTAGGGAATTGACAATGTGACCTTGCACTTGAACACCTTGGGAAGCCCTGCCAGTCGTCAGGCTTATCGTCAAGCCTTGATTGATTACCTCTGCCAATGAAGGATCAATTGTCTAAGGACAGCCAACGTCGCTTAGAAGAAAAATCCGCTTCGTGTCTTGGATTCAAAAGAAAAAGAAGACAAGGCGGCGGTTGAACAGGCTCCTTCCATCCTAGACTATCTTGATGAAGAAAGCCAAGCGCATTTTGATGCGGTTCGTCGGATGTTAGAAGACTTGGGGAGTAGCCTATGTCATCGATACCAATATGGTGCGTGGCTTGGATTACTACAACCACACGATTTTTTTGAGTTCATTACAGAAATTGAAGGCAATGAATTGACAGTCTGTGCAGGGTGGTCGCTATGATGGTTTGGTTGAATACTTCGGTGGCCCTGCGACAGCTGGTTTTGGATTTGGTATCGGTGTGGAACGGATCCTTCTCGTTCTTGAAAAGAAAGGCATTGAATTACCGATCGAAACAGGCCTAGATGCCTATATCGCTGTCCTAGGAGATGAGGTCAATGAAGCAGCGCTTAGCTTGGTTCAAGCCCTTCGAATCCAAGGTTTCAAGGCAGAACGTGACTATCTTGGACGCAAGCTCAAGGCACAATTTAAGTCAGCAGATGTCTTTGCGGCCAAAGCCTTGATTACCTTAGGAAGTAGTGAAGTTGAGAGCGGTCAAGTTACTGTGAAAAATAACCAAACTCGTCAAGAAGTAACGGTAGCTCTTGAAAGCTTGAAGAAAGACTTCCCATCTGTTTTAGCAGAGTTGGGATTGGCTTGATCAAGTCTTTCAGACACCTGAAAAACAGATTCGCATGGGAGTAGGAGCAAAGTCGTTGCGCCTGCTCTCTTTTATCTAGCTTCTGTTTGCCGACCTTTGCCAAGATTTGGCGAAAAGCCGTTAAATTTTTCTGACATTTATGATATAATGAGAAGACTACTAGTAAAGGAATGAAAACAGTCATGACATTAGTTTACCAATCAACACGAGATGAAAAAAATACTGTAACAGCTAGTCAAGCCATCCTTCAAGGATTGGCGACAGATGGCGGTTTGTTTACTCCAGTCTCTTATCCTCAAGTAGAGCTGGATTTTGATACCCTCAAAGACGCTTCTTACCAAGAAGTGGCCAAGCTTGTTTTGTCAGCCTTTTTTGGACGACTTTACAGCAGAAGAGTTGGACTACTGTATTTCTCATGCTTATGACAGCAAGTTTGATACCCCAGCTATTGCTCCGCTTGTCAAACTCGATGGACAATACAACTTGGAACTCTTCCACGGTTCCACCATTGCCTTTAAAGATATGGCTTTTGTCGATCTTGCCTTACTTTATGACAACAGCAGCTAAAAAAAGCACGGTTTGGAAAAATAAAATTGTCATCTTGACGGCGACTTCTGGAGATACTGGGAAAAGCTGCCATGGCAGGTTTTGCAGATGTTCCAGGGACAGAGATCATTGTCTTTTTATCCAAAAGATGGTGTCAGCAAGGTGCAAGAATTGCAAATGACGACTCAAACTGGGAGACAATACCCATGTCATCGCGATCGATGGAAACTTTGACGATGCCCAAACCAATGTCAAACACATGTTCAATGATGTGGCGCTTCGTGAAAAAAATTAGCAGCCAACAAGATGCAATTTCTCATCAGCCAACTCTATGAACATTGGTCGTTTGGTGCCTCAGGTTGTCTATTACGTATACGCCTATGCGCAATTGGTGAAGACAGGCCAAATCACAGCGGGAGAAAAAAAGTCAACTTTACCGTCCCAACAGGAAACTTTGGAAATATCTTGGCAGCTTTCTATGCCAAACAAATCGGTCTTCCAGTTGGGAAAATTGATCTGTGCGTCAAATGAAAAACAATGTCTTGACAGACTTCTTCAAAACACATGTCTATGATAAGAAACGTGAGTTCAAGGTGACCACCAGTCCATCGATGGATATTTTGGTCTCTTCAAACTTGGAACGCTTGATTTTTCCACTTGGTAGGCAATGATGCCACAAAGACCAAAGAATTGATGGAAAGCCTTGTTGCAACAGGTCAGTACCAATTGTCCAACTTTGATGCAGACATCTTAGATTTGTTTGCGGCTGCATACGCAGATGAAGCAGAAACTGCTGCAGAGATCAAGCGGGTCTATGAAGCGTCTGATTACATCGAAGACCCTCATACAGCCGTAGCATCAGCCGTTTATCAAAAAAATACCGGACCCAAACAGGAGATACTGCTAAAACAGTCATTGCCTCTACAGCAAGTCCTTATAAATTCCCAGTTGTGGCAGTAGAAGCGGTGACAGGGCGAGACAGGTCTAGGTGATTTCGAAGCCTTGGCTAAATTACACACACTCTCAGGTGTTCCTGTGCCACCGGCTGTAGACGGCCTTGAAACTGCACCGGTTCGCCATCGTACAAGCGTGGCAGCCAAAAGACATGCAAGCAGCCGTAGAAGACTACTTGGGACTTTAATTCTTCCCGTATTAGAAAGATCAAAAAGAGCCGTTTGGCTCTTTTCTATACGCATGAATTCATACAAAAAAATCTTAAACATCGCCCTTCCTGCCATGGGTGAAAATTTCTTACAAATGCTGATGGGCATGGTGGACTCTTATTTAGTGGCTCACCTGGGCTTGATTGCCATTTCAGGTGTTTCCGTCGCAGGGAATATCATCACCATCTATCAAGCCATCTTTTTTGGCACTGGGTGCGGCAGTTGCCAGTGTCATGTCCAAAAGCTTGGGTGAAAAAAATCAAGACAACATTGCCTACCATGCGACAGAGTCACTGAAGGTGACCTTGTTGTTGAGTGCTCTCTTAGGAGGGGCTTCGCTGTTATTTGGACGCCAGATGATTTCGCTGTTGGGGACTGAAGCTGCAGTAGCCGAAAGCTGGGGGATTTACCTTTCCTTGGTTGGCGGGACCATAGTTCTCTTAGGATTGATGACGACCTTTGGGCTCCTTGGTTCGGGTGGCCAACAATCCACGTATTCCTATGTATGTGAGCCTGTTGACCAATCTATTTAAACGCTCTGTTCTCCTCTGTGGCTATTTTTCCTTTTTGGTTGGGGGCATTGTTGGGGCAGCTTTGGGGACGGTGCTGGCCCGTCTGGTGGGCGTCATCCTCTTGTGGCAAAAAGGTCCAGCTACCCTTTGCACCCCTTCGTTGGGGATTGGATCGTAAGCTCTTGAACTTAGCACTTCCAGCTGCCGGAGAGCGGCTGATGATGCGGGCTGGAGATGTGGTAATCATTGCGATCGTGGTTGCTTTTTGGGACCGAGGCAGTCGCAGGAAATGCTATCGGAGAGACCCTTGACCCAGTTTAACTACATGCCTGTGTTTGGGAGTGGCCACAGCGACGGTCATGCTCGTAGCACGGAGCCTGGGTGAAGGTGATCTTGAGCAGATTGCCCGCCTTCGAAAAGCAGTCTTACTGCTTGTCCTTTCGTATTAATGTTACCCATTGCCTTGGGAATCTTTTTTTGGGGGCACCCTTCTGACCCATCTCTACACACAGGATACAAAAAGCAGTAGAAGCTAGTTTATCGGTTGTCCTCTTTTCTTTGTTAGGGAACGCCGTTTACAGCAGGAACGGTCATCTATACAGCTGTTTGGCAAGGCTTGGGAAATGGGAAAGCTTCCATTTTATGCAACGACGATTGGCATGTGGGTCATTCGAATTGGAGCCGGTTATCTGCTTGGAGTAACCCTTGGCTTTGGCCTTCCAGGGGTCTGGACGGGGACACTGCTCGACAATGGCTTTCCGTTGGCTATTTTTTTGAGTCAACTTTATAGACGAAAAGTAGGAGAAGAAAAAAATGACAAAACGAGCCTTTATTTGGGATTTGGACGGAACCTTGCTGGATTCCTATGATGCTATTTCTAGCAGGTCTTGAGGAGACCTATGCAACTTATCAGCTTCCCGTTTGACCGAGCCAGCATTAAAGATTTCATCTTGAAGCATTCGGTTCAAGATCTTTTAGTAGCCGTGGCGGAGGAGTATCATCTGGATGTGACGGACTTGAATCATCGCCGAGCAGAAAGTCTAGCGGAGAAAAAAATGCCCAGGTCCTTCTGATGGATGGGGCGCGTGATGTCCCTATCCTGGGGACAAGAAGCTGGAATTGAGCAGTTTGTCTATACCCATAAGGGAGAGAATGCCTTTGTCATCCTGCGGGACTTTGGGTTTGGAATCTTTTTACAGAGATTTTGACCAGTCAAAGTGGTTTTGCCCGCAAGCCTGACCCAGAAGCTGCCATGTATCTGATGGAGAAGTACGGGTTGGAGCCAGAAAAGACCTACTATATTGGGGATCGGAGCCTGGATATTGACTTTGCAAGAAATAGCCAGATTCAGAGTATCAATTTCTTGACGTCTGACTATCAAGGCAATCATCAGATGAACACCTTACTAGATATCCCAGCTATTTTAAACGCTGAAAAGAATCTGTAAAGAATTTGTTTTCATTTTGAAATAAAGTCGTAAGCTTTCTTTAAGAAATGTCCGCTATAATAGAAAGCATAAACAAAGACCTCCTAACTTTGTTTAGAAAAATCCTAAAACTTTTCTTTTTCATAATAATCTCCCTAAGAGTCGCCAAATCAGGCGGCTTTTTTTGTGTGAAAGAATAGTGCAAGCTCTTTTTCTTGCCAGAGGATATGAAATGCTTTATAATTGATTAGTCAATTATTGATTTATCAAAAATGAATAGAGGAAGGGACATGGCAGAAATAAATGATTTGCTCTACCAACTACGTTTGGCAGATCAATCAACTACGCAACTTTTTGAAAAGCGCCTAGGGATTAGCTTAACACGTTATCAAATCTTTGCAGGATTTATTAGAACAAGCGCCTTGCAATCAGATCGCGGTTCAGGAGCGCTTGCAGATTGATCCAGCGGCTTTAACCCGGCATTTCAAAATATTAGAAAAGGAAGGATTTGTCCATCGGAGTCGAAATCCAAAGAATCAGCGGGAAATCTTAATTCATTTGACGGATACGGCCTATAATCGTTTGGTCAAACATCCCCTCGCTATCATGTGGCGGTGAAAAGAACAGATGAGTCGGATTTTGACTGCTCAAGAACAAGAGCAATTTTTCTTACCTGCTGGACAAATTAGTATCTGGCATTGAACAAATAACAGTTGAATAAAAAGGAGAATCTACGATGTCATTACTGACGATTATTTTTAGCAAGTCTTGCTGCACTGGAGCATTTGTATATTTTTTTATTTGGAGAGCATCAGAACCACATCTGATACCACAAGTCGGGTTTTCAACATGGATAAAGAAGAACTCGCTCGCCCATCTGTGACCTCTTTATTTAAGAATCAAAGGGATATACAATGCCTTGATTGGTGTTTCCTCTTGTATGGATTGTTTGTCTCTAAAAAAATAGTGAAGTTGTTACGATTTTTTTGTGCTTTTTATTATTGGAGCTGCAGCCTACGGTGCGATGACAGCCAATAAAAAGATTATCTTGACCCAAGGTGGTCCCTGCAATTTTGGCTTTGTTGAGTATCCTATTGTTGGGATAAAAAGGACGGGTCCGCTAGGGCTCTTTGAGCTGATTTTTATTAAATTAGTGTAGAAAAAAAGTATAAAAAAAGACTAAAAATTTTATTGACTTTCTAAGAAAAAAAGGGTTATAATGGTAGCAACAGAAAAGTAATGAGTCAGCTATTTTTCAGGGAGCTTGTGGGAATTGTGAACAAGCAATAGCGACTGATGAAAATTGGACTGTTATGATCAATGAATTCTAACCCATGTGAATTCGGTTGGCACCCCTTACCGTGCAACTCCTTGATAGAGGAGATAGAGATGTAGGGAAAGACCAGCTATTTTTTTCCCTATAAAAGAGGTGGCACTGCGGACACTACGCCCTCACACAGTTTTTTTGTGTGAGGGCTTTTTCTATGTGCCTTAGCAAGCGAAGCGAGCTTAGGCACATTGATCCCAAAGCGCAAACAGAGCGATGGGATACCCTTGATCGCCTTAGCAAGCAGGTGACGTTGAATTCATTAGAATAAAAAGAGTTCTAAAAGAGAGGTTTCTGATATGAAAAAAAGTTTTATCTGCTGATGTGTTGAGTCCAATTTTTGGCTTATATGCGTTTGGATGCGCCCCATAAAATGATCTTTGGAGTCGATCCCTCGTGAAAAAAAGAGAATGCGCGTTTTTTTCAATTGTAGCCTATCGGCCAGTCAGTGAAGTCAAGTTTGAAAAATGGCGTCCTCTATTACAATGATCAAATTGTTGAAGAGGATCCTTTGACTTTTTGAATCGCATCACGGTCAAAAACGAAAACTTCAGAAGAGCTTCCTTTTAACGGTGGGAGCGATTGGATTTGTCGGCTATGACTTGATTGGTCTCTATGAGAACATTGGTTCCATTCCTGAAGATACGATCGGCACACCAGATCTTCACTTTTTTTCTTATATGAAAGCTATGTGATTTTTTTGATCACAAAAAGGAAAAAGGTCTATGTGGTGGAAGAGAACCTCTATAGTGGACGGAGTGAAGCAGAGCAAGCGTCGAGCTTGGAGCAAGTATTAGCACAATTGGCAAGACCTGCAAAAGAAGAGTTTCAGGACAAGGACCTGCATGCGCTTCATTTCCACAATCATTTGGAGCAAAAAGAGTTTGAGGAAATGGTGGCTCTAGCGCGGGACTATATTCGAAAAGGAGATATGTTCCAATGCGTGCTCAGTCAACGTTTTTTTCAGCTGATTTTTTTCAGGAAAACCACTAGATTATTACCGCAATTTGCGCGTGACCAACCCTTCGAATTATCTCTACTTTTTATGATTTTTGGGGAGTACCAAATTATCGGTGCCAGTCCAGAAAGTCTGGTGTCGGTCAAGGATCGAGTGGTGACAACCAATCCCATTGCTGGGCACGCGTCCCAGAGGGATCGATGAAGAGGCTGATCGGCAATTGGCAGCTGATTTGGCAGGGGATCCAAAAAGAAGTCGCAGAACACCGGATGTTGGTGGATCTAGGGCGAAACGATATTGGGTCGTATCGCTCAAAAATGGGATCAGTTGAAGTGACCAAATATATGGAAGTGGAATTCTTCCGTTATGTCATGCACCTGACGAGTGTGGTCAAGGGTCAATTACTTCCTGGACTAGCCTCCATTGAGGCTCTGAAGGCAACTCTTCCAGCTGGGACCGTTTCGGGTGCTCCCAAGATTCGAGCCATGAAGCGAATCTATGAGGCAGAAAAAAAGAGAAACGAGGCGTCTATGCAGGGGGCTATTGGCTATCTCTCTGTGACGGGGGATCTCGATTTTTGCTATTGCGATTCGAACCATGATCCTCAAAAATAAGAAGGCTTATGTGCAGGCCGGAGCAGGAATCGTTTATGATTCGATCGCTGAAAATGAATACCAAGAAACCGTCAATAAGGCAAAAATCGATGACAAGGATTGGAGAAGAAGGATGATTTTTATTAGTCGATAATTACGATTCATTTACCTACAATTTAGCACAGTATATCGGAAAATTTGATGAGGTCCAGGTGCTTCGAAATGATGATCCGGATTTGTACCAAGTTGCCCAAGAAGCAGATGCCTTGGTCTTTTTCTCCAGGTCCAGGTTGGCCAAAGGATGCGGGCAAGATGGAGGAGATGATCCGAGATTTTCGCAGGGGTCAAACCAATCTTGGGGATTTGCTTTGGGGCATCAAGCGATTGCGGAAGTTTTTTTGGAGGGCGCTTTGGGATTGGCACCACAGGTCATGCATGGCAAACAAAGCCAGATCCAGCTAGAAGCTCCCTCTCCGCTATACGCGGGTGTCGCAAAAGAAGTCCCAGTCATGCGCTACCATTCGCTGACGATTGAAGACATGCCAGAGGATTTTTTGTCATTACCTCTCGGACGACGGATGATCAAGCGATTATGGGAATTCAACACCGTAGCTACCGATTTATGGTTTTTCAATACCATCCAGAAAGTATCGGGACGCCAGATGGGCTCAAGACCATCGAAAATTTTTGTCAAACTAGTCAAGGAGCGGAAGATGAAACAAGTGCTTGCAAAAAGTAGCGGAAGGAATGGATCTAACCAGTGCAGAGTTAGAAGCTGCCATGGAGGAAGTCGTTGCTGGTCGTGCTTCAGAAGCACAGGTGACGGCCCTTCTTCTAGGTCTCAAAATGAAGGGAGAAACGGTTGAAGAGCGGACGGCTATTGCAAAAGTGATGCAGGCCTATGCAGTCGCTATTCCTACAGAAGTTCAAGGAGCAATGGACAATTGTGGAACGGGGGCGATCGTTCGTATAGTTTCAATATTTCAACAACAGCTGCCTTCGTCCTTGCTGGTGGTGGCATCAAGATGGCGAAAACACGGAAATCGTTCGATCTCTTCTAAATCTGGTTCTGCGGATGTACTAGAAGCTCTAGGGATTAACCTTGATTTGGGTCCAGAAGACTTGGGACGAGTGTTTGAAAAGGCGGGAATTGTCTTCCTATTTGCCAAAAATCTGCATCCTGGCATGCGCTATATTATGCCCGCTCGCTTGGCACTAGGGGTTCCAACGGTGATGAACTTAACTGGTCCTCTTATCAATCCGATTCCTCTAGAAACCCAGCTATTGGGAACCAGTCGTCCTGATATGCTAGAAAGTACGGCAGAGATTCTAAAGAATTTGGGTCGGAAACGCGCAGTGGTGGTGAGTGGTCCACAAGGTTTGGACGAGGCAGGCCTTGATGGAGAAACCCAGCTCGCTATTCTGGAAAAATGGACAGGTTACCTTATCCAGCTTTCAACCAGAAGATATAGGAATGGAGCGCATTGAAATTGATCAAGTACGAGGTGGAGACGCCAAACGCAATGCAGAAATTTTGCTCAGTGTCTTGAAGAATGAAGCAAGTCCCTTCTTAGAGGTGACTGTCTTGAATGCTGGCCTTGGTTTTTTTATGCCAACGGCAAGGTAGATTCTATCAAGGAGGGATTGCCTTGGCACGTGAAGTGATTGCCAGTGGGGCTGCCCTTGAGAAATTGAGATTATTACAGGAGTATCAAAAATGAGTCAAGAATTCTTGCCAAAGATTCTAAAGGAAAAAGGCGCGTGAAGTGGCTGTGATGAAAGAAGAGGAACTCCAACCTTTGCGTGAGACCTACCGCCTGTATGATTACCTAAAGAGTCATCCAGAAAAAGCTTCAGGTCATTGCGGAAGTGAAAAAGGCTAGCCCGAGTCTGGGAGATATTCATGTCGATGTGGATATCGTCGCGCAGGCTAAGACTTACGAAGAAAAATGGGGCCGTGATGATTTCTGTCTTGACTGATGAAGTGTTTTTTTCAAGGGCAGTATCGAGTATCTCCGGGAAATATCTAGTCAAGTACGTATCCCCACCCTCAACAAAGATTTTCATTGTGGATGAAAAAGCAAACTGATTCGGGCGCGAAACGCAGGGGCGACCGTGATCTTGTTGATAGTTGCAGCCTTATCAGAGGCTCGTCTGAAAGAACTCTTCGATTTTGCGACCCATCTTGGCCTGGAGGTCTTGGTGGAGACCCATAATCTGACAGAACTAGAGGTCGCTCACCGGATTGGGGCTCAGATCATCGGGGTCAATAATCGCAACTTGGTGACCTTTGAGACAGATCTTCATACTAGCCTTGAATTGGCGACCAGCTTTGAACAAGAACCGGTTTACATCTCTGAGTCTGCTATTTTCACAGCAGCAGACGCGCGCATGCTGGCTCCTTATTTTAATGGCATTCTCGTTGGGACAGCCCTCATGAAGGCAGACAATGTGGCTGAAAAAGTAAAGGAGTTGCAGATTGACAAAGGTTAAAATTTGCGGATTGTCCACTCCGGAAGCCGTCCAGACAGCTGTTGAAGCCGGTGCGGACTACATTGGTTTTGTCTTTGCACCAAGCAAACGGCAAGTCACGCTGGAGCAAGCTCGGCAGTTGGCTACAGGGATTCCAAAGGGGGTTCAAAAAGTCGGTGTTTTTTTGTATCACCACAAAGAGAAGAAGTGGAGCAAGCTTGCCAAGTTGTGGGCTTGGACCTGATACAAGTGCATGGACCGATGGATGAAACCATCTTGCAAGACCTTCCCCAACAAATGATTCGCGCTGTTCAAGTGGGGAAAGACGCGACTCTTCCTGAGACCAGTGCCGATTATCTGCTCTTTGATGCTCCTGTAGCAGGAAGTGGAGAGACCTTTAACTGGCAAGAACTCGAAACCCAAAACGTTCACAAAGCCCTTCTTTTATTGCAGGAGGCTTGACGGAAGATAATGTAGCAGATGCCATTCGCTTCTTTTCATCCTTATGCGGTGGATGTATCCAGTGGGGTCGAGACAAATGGAATAAAAAGATCAAGAAAAGATAAAACGATTTATAGAAAGGGTCAAGCATGGCATATAAACAACCAGATAAAAACGGATTTTACGGGCGGTTCGGGGGACGATTTGTCCCTGAAACCTTGATGACAGCAGTTTTAGAATTAGAAGAAGCCTACAGAGAAAGTCAAGCAGATCCTTCTTTTCAAGCAGAATTGGATCAGCTTCTGAAACAATATGTCGGTCGGGAAACACCGCTCTATTACGCTAAGAATCTAACCAAGTATGTCGGTGGAGCCAAGATCTTTCTTAAAAGAGAAGACCTCAACCACACAGGGGCTCATAAAATTAATAATGCCCTAGGACAGGTTTTATTGGCACATCGGATGGGCAAAAAGAAGATCATCGCAGAAACAGGGGCCGGACAGCACGGTGTTGCAACAGCAACAGCTGCTGCTTTATTTGATATGGAATGTACCATCTACATGGGGGAAGAAGATGTCAAACGCCAAGCCCTCAATGTCTTTCGGATGGAATTGTTGGGCGCCAAGGTTCAATCAGTAACAGATGGGTCACGTGTTCTCAAGGATGCGGTCAATGCTGCCCTTAGAGCCTGGGTAGCAAATGTGGAGGATACCCACTATATCATGGGTTCTGCTCTAGGACCTCATCCATTCCCAGAAATTGTCCGTGATTTTCAAAGTGTCATCGGTCGAGAAGCCAAACGCCAATTTGCAGAGCAAAAATGATGGTGCGCTACCAGATGCAGTTTCTAGCCTGTGTAGGAGGCGGATCGAACGCCATTGGGCCTCTTTTTATCCTTTTGTTGAGGATACCTCTGTTGCCATGTATGGGGCAGAAGCTGCTGGGCTTGGAGTAGATACAGACCAGCATGCAGCAACCTTGACCAAGGGGCGTCCGGGAGTCCTTCACGGCGCCTTGATGGATGTTTTACAGGATGCGCATGGACAGATTTTAGAAGCTTTCTCGATTTCAGCAGGTCTCGATTACCCAGGGATTGGGCCAGAGCATTCTTATTTCCATGACATCAAGCGGGCGACCTATGTGCCTGTGACAGACCAAAGAAGCCCTAGAAGCCTTTTCAATTGCTTTCGAAAAGTAGAAGGAATCATTCCAGCTCTGGAATCGAGCCATGCTATCGCCTATGCGGTGAAATTGGCTAAGGAGATGGGGCCTGAAAAATCCATGATCGTTTGCTTATCAGGTCGTGGGGATAAAGATGTGGTACAAGTCAAAGACCGCCTAGAACAAGAGAGAGGAGAGTAAGATGGGAAAGACCTTAACAGAGCATTTACAAAAGCTGAAAGACCAGCAGCAAGGGATCTTTGTTCCTTATATTATGGCAGGAGATCATGAAAAAGGCTTGGCAGGTTTGCAGGAAACCATCCAATTTTTGGAGGAGCTTGGTGTCTCAGCTATTGAGGTTGGCATTCCTTTTTCGGATCCGGTGGCAGATGGTCCTGTGATTGAAGAGGCAGGATTACGCAGTTTAGCCCATGGGACGACGACAGAGGAACTGGTGCAAACGATCCAGCGTCTGGAGACAAGTGTTCCTTTGGTCATCATGACCTATTTCAATCCCTTGTTCCAATATGGGCTCGAAAACTTTCTTTTAGAGATGTAGAAGGAACAGCGGTCAAGGGAGTGATTATTCCGGATCTTCCTCATGAGCATGCGGATCTGGTAGAGCCTCTATTAGTGGATAAAGACATCGCTTTGGTGCCACTAGTGAGCTTAACCACAGGAATCGAGCGCCAGAAAGAAATTGATCCAAGATGCAGAAGGATTTATCTATGCCGTTGCTGTCAATGGAGTGACGGGGAAAGCTGGTAGCTATCGAGATGATTTGGATCACCACTTGGCCCAATTACACGAAATAGCGTCCATTCCTGTTTTAACAGGTTTTGGAGTTTCAGCATGGAGGATGTTCACCGTTTCAACAAGGTCTCAGATGGAGTTATTGTGGGGTCCAAAATCGTTAAGGCTCTCCACCAAGGGGAGACAGACGCCATCGCTCGTTTTATTTCTCAAGCAGTGAAGGGCTAGACGCTTCATTTCATTCATCATCAGCTTGATTCTCCTAGATCAAGCTCTTTGTCTACTATTTTAAACATTCCCCTCGTTTGTCTTTTACAAACGAGGCTTTTCTCGTTACAATAGAGGTAGTAACAAGAAAAGAGGAGAAGAGAATGATAAGCCTTGAAGAGATTGATCAAGTTGTCCAGTCAGGTCCTTTTGAACCAACCTGGGACTCTCTTAGCCATCAAGTCTGTCCAGATTGGTATCGAGATGCCAAATTTGGAATATTTATCCACTGGGGCGTCTACAGTGTACCTGCCTTTTGGTTCGGAATGGTATTCGCGAAATATGTATATCCAAGGGAATCCTTGCTATGACTATCATCGAGAGCATTTTTGGAGACCAGGCTAGCTTTGGCTACAAGGATCTCATTCCTCTTTTTACAGCCGATCGCTTTTGATCCGGCATCTTGGCTAGATCTCTTTCAAAAAGCGGGAGCCCAGTATCTTTTTCCCAGTTGCGGAGCACCACGATGGTTTTCAGATGTATGCCTCTACTCTCTCGCCTTATAATAGCTTAGAAATGGGGGCCGAGACGAGATGTCTTAGGAGAGCTGAGGGAGGAAGCAGAAAAAAACGTGGCCTGCACTTCTGTACGTCCTCTCACCGGGCAGAACACCAGTTTTTTTCTTTTCACATGGCAAGGAATTCACTAGTGACATTCCGCAAGAAGTCCCAAGAGACAGCCTTTATTGGCCAGCGGAGCCAGAGCCCAAGGATCATTTTTGATCTGACTTCAAGCCTTATCCAAGTAAAGAATTCTTGGAAGATTGGCTGTTTGCGAACCTGTGAACTGGTGCGGGACTACCAGCCAGAGCTCCTATATTTTTGACTGGTGGATCCAGCATGAGAGTTTCCGTCCCTACTTGATGCGCTTTTTTTGGCTTATTATTACAATCTAGCAGCACAAGAGGATCGCAAGGTGGCTGTTTGTTACAAACAGGATGCCCTCCCTTTCGGTTCAGGAATCGTTGAGATGGAGCGGGAGGATACGGAGAGACGCAAGCCTTTCCGTGGCAAATGGATACCGCGATCGCCCGTAATTCTTGGTGCTATACCCAGGATCTAGCCTACAAGACCAGTAAGGAATTGCTACAAAATTTAGTTGATGTTGTGGCCAAAAATGGCAATCTTCTGCTCAATATTGGACCCAAGGCAGATGGCACTATCCCTGAGCAAGACCAAGACATCCTCACAGAGATCGGGGACTGGCTGGCGGTAAATGGAGAAGCCATTTATCAGAGTCGGCCTTGGCGGGTGTCATCGGACGGACCGACCGAGGCCCAGGAAGGTTCCTTCTCAGACGGGCAAGCGCCACTCTATACCAGCCAAGATTTCCGCTATACCATGCGTGAAGGCCTGCTTTATGCTATCCAGCTGGAACCAAGTGGAAGGACAGAAGAGCTGACCTTGCCGTCTCTCGCCTATGATCTCAAGCAACCGAGAATTCTTCATGCGCGCATTCAAAAAGCTAGAGCTCCTTGGAGAAAGTCAGCTTCTTTCTTGGAGCCAAGATGAGACAGGGCTCCATCTTCAGTTACCAGCTTGTAGGAAAAAACAACCGCGTGTTTTGCGCCTCAGCTTTTAGTTTTCTTGAAGCTTTCTATAAGGAATCGTTTAGGTTTCTCTTGTATACTGTACTCATCCAATAAGAAATGAGGTACAGAAAATGAAAATCTCAGTTAATTATCCAAAACGCTTTAAGAAATTGCCACAACAAGGTTCTTGTTACGGCGAATAAACACTTCTCTTCATTTTTCATAAGAAACTCCTAAAGAAGGCTCTACCCGAAAGGGTAGAGTTTTTATGTACCAGAGACCTTGTGATTCGTGGTATAATAGGCCTATGGAAAAAAAGAATAAATTACTACTCATCGACGGGTCTTCCGTCGCTTTTCGTGCCTTTTTCGCACTCTATAATCAAATTGATCGCTTCAAAAATGCCAATGGTCTGCATACCAATGCGGTCTATGGCTTTAACCTCATGTTGAGCCATCTCTTGGAGCGCATCCAACCAACCCATGTCCTCGTTGCTTTTGATGCAGGAAAGACGACCTTTTCGGACGGAGATGTATGCCGACTACAAAGGGGGCCGTGCAAAAACTCCAGATGAGTTCCGTGAGCAGTTTCCTTTCATTCGTGAGCAACTGGATCATTTGGGAATCCGCCATTATGAGCTGGCCCAGTATGAAGCGGATGATATTATTGGAACGCTAGATAAGATGGCAGAAACTACCTCGGTGCCATTTGATGTGACCATTGTCTCTGGGGATAAGGATTTGATCCAGCTGACAGATGACAATACGGTGGTTGAAATCTCCTAAAAAAGGGGTAGCAGAGTTTGAGGAATTCACTCCAGCCTATCTCAAAGAAAAAATGGGTCTGACACCAGAGCAATTTATCGACCTCAAGGCCTTGATGGGAGATAAAGTCGGATAATATCCCAGGTGTCACCAAAGATCGGAGAAAAGACCGGGATCAAACTACTCCTAGAGTACGGCTCTCTCGATGGCATTTACGAGCATATCGACGAGATGAAGGCTTCTAAGATGAAGGAAAAACCTCATCAACGACAAAGGAGCAGGCCTATCTGTCTAAGACTCTCGCAACCATCGATACCAATGCGCCCATTGAGATTGGGCTGGACGATATCACCTATACGGGCCCTCATCTAGAAAAATCTCGCCAAGTTTTTATGAGGAGATGGGCTTCAAGCAACTCCGTCAGGCCTTGGATCTCAGTGGAGAAGAAGCGGCTCCTGTAGCTATTGACTATACAGAAGTCGAGCAAGTCACTTCAGATATGCTCACGGAAGATAGTTTCTTCCATTTTGAGATTTTTGGGGACAATTACCATACGGAACCCATCATCGGTTTTGCATGGGGGACCGAAAGGTCAGCTCTACGCGAGTACAGATACTGGTCTTTTACAAACACCGATTTTCAAAGAATTTCTCGAAAAAACGCCCCTCAAGGTCTATGACTTCAAGCGGGCTAAGGTCTTGCTCAGCCACTTGGGCATTACCCTTCAAAATCCCGCGTTTGACAGTCGATTGGCCAAGTATCTCTTGTCGACCGTAGAGGACAATGAAATTTCAACCATTGCGAGTCTCTATAGTCAGATTGCGCTACCGCTGGACGAAGTCGTTTATGGCAAGGGAGCCAAAAAGCTATCCCAGAAAAAGGCGGTCCCTATTAGAGCATTTGGCACGGAAAGTCGCTGTTTCTACTGGATACCGAAGAGCCCATGATGGAGCAGTTGCAAGCCCATGACCAGCTAGATTTGCTCTATGATATGGAGCAACCACTAGCAGCTGTTTTTGGCCAAGATGGAAATCGCGGGGATCAAGGTAGAGCGCCAGACCCTAGAAGACATGCAGGTGGAAAACGAAGTAGTCTTGGAGCGCTTGACCCAAGAAATCTACGAGCTGGCGGGCGAAGAGTTTAACATCAATTCTCCAAAACAATTGGGGGTCATCCTCTTTGAAAAAAATTGGAACTCCCTCTTGAATATACTAAGAAGACCAAAAACCGGCTATTCAACAGCCGTTGATGTCTTGGAACGCCTGGCTCCAATCGCACCGATTGTGTCTAAGATTCTTGAATACCGCCAAATTGCTAAGATCCAGTCGACCTATGTCATCGGTCTTCAAGATTGGATTTTGGAAGATGGGAAGATCCATACCCGCTATGTACAGGATTTGACGCAGACAGGCCGTTTGTCCAGCGTGGATCCCAACCTGCAAAAACATTCCTGTCCGTTTGGAACAAGGTCGTCTCATTCGTAAGGCCTTTGTCCCAGAAGAGGAAAAACAGTGTCTTGCTGAGTTCGGACTATTCACAGATCGAACTGCGCGTCTTGGCCCATATTTCGGGAGATGAGCATTTGATTGATGCCTTTAAACATGGGGCAGATATCCATACATCGACTGCTATGCGCGTCTTCAATATTGAAAAACCAGAAGATGTGACGCCGAATGACCGTCGCAATGCAAAAGCAGTAAACTTCGGTGTGGTTTATGGAATTTCCGACTTTGGACTGTCTAACAACCTAGGGATCAGTCGAAAAGAAGCCAAGGCCTACATTGAGACCTACTTTCGAACGCTACCCTGGCATCAAGGACTATATGGAGAGAGTGGTACGGGAAGCGCGTGACAAAGGCTATGTAGAAACCCTCTTCAAGCGTCGTCGGGAGATTCCAGATATCAATTCTCGCAACTTCAATGTTCGAGGCTTTGCGGAGCGGACAGCTATCAACTCACCCATCCAAGGATCTGCAGCAGATATCTTGAAAATTGCCATGATCCACTTGGACCAAGCGCTAGAAAGAGGAGCATACAAGACCAAGATGCTTCTTCAGGTGCACGATGAAATCGTTCTGCAAGTACCAAGTGATGAACTGGCAGCGATCAAAAGAACTCGTCAAAGAGACCATGGAATCTGCTATCGAACTTGCAGTACCACTGGAAGCCGATGAAAATGAAGGCAAAACATGGTATGAAGCCAAATAAAGATTGAGTTTGTCCAAAACAGAAAGCGGTAGGAGACTTTTCAGTTTCCTACCGCTTTTAACGACAAACACTTGCAATGCCCTTCCGTATTGTTATACTATTTAAAGAAAGGAAACGCATACAAAAGGAGATTCTTATGGCTTATTCATTTCGCAATCCTAGTGATGGCATTATCAAACATTACCTAGAAACCAGCAAGATCATCGCTGTAGTTGGATTATCTGATCGTGAAGATACGACCAGTCATCGTGTCAGCAAGGAGATGCAAGAGCGGGGCTATCGGATTATTCCTGTCAACCCTCGTGCAGCTGGTGGCCAGATCCTTGGAGAAACGGTGTACGCTAGCTTGCAGGAGATTCCTTTCCCAGTAGATATCGTCGATGTATACCGTCGCAGTGAGTTTTTACCAGATGTGGCACGTGATTTTATTGAGACGGATGCGAAAATTTTCTGGGCACAATTGGAGCTGGAAAATCAAGAAGCAGAAGAAATCCTTCGTGGAGCTGGACGAGAAGATATCGTCATGAACCGCTGTATCAAACGGGAACACACCCGACTGATCTTAGAAGATTCCCTATACGGTTTATAAATGATAAACAATTGACATAGAAGAAAACCCCAGCTAGCTGGGGTTTTCTTCTTACTCTTATTCAGTTTCATGGCTTGGATGGCCTGTAAAATGGCGTGGCCCTTGTTTAATCTGCTTGATTTGATCATAAAAGGCAATTTGGCAGTTGATAAAGTAAGGCATGGTATAAAAGCCGATGACATCGCGCGTGAAGTAATTCAAGAAGTACCAACCAATCAAGGTTAGATCGAGCACCAAGCGATTGCTGCGGAACCCTTTCATGGTTTCACGACTTTGGCGAAGGACTCCAAAGGCTCCCTTGTAGTCGCCGTCTCGTAATTGCTCATAGAGGATCAATTCGACCAAGCTGAGACTGTAGTATTGTGGCAGGTAAAAGAGGAGGCCAATCAGGCCAAGTACGACACCAGCAGTCATCAGAGGCATTTGTTGCATGAGAGATTGGAATTCAGGACTGGAAGCACTCAGAGTGCTAGGGTTGCTCACCTTATCGTAGATCGCCAAAAATCGAATGCTGGCGTAGGTGCTGATGAGACTCCCCACATAGAGGATGAGTCCCCATAAAAAGAGGACGGCTTGCTTCAAGATCAAGGTGGCAAATACAGAGGTAAAAGCGATCTTGTTTAAAAGATATCTAAGACGCGTGTTCGGTGTTCGATCTTGGGATTAATCGTATCTAAATAGCTAAAAGTCGCACCGACCACTAAAATGGAGATGACAAAGGAGACGACAGAAGGAAAGAGCTGTCGCTGGATCATGTAGATACTTGCTTGCTGCAAGGTCATATCCGGTAGTAGATCGACCAGATCTTGCCCACTTAAGAGAAAGTTAGCAAGAATGGTCAACAGGACCGGAAGAGCAAAAAGGATAGCTAAGCCCTGGTTGCTGGACTTGCATGGTACGTGCCCGGAGGCGAATCAGTTTAAGGTTCATAGATGACACTCTCTTCATAGTAGTACTTTTTATTATAACATAAGTCCGTGACAGAGCCGGTAAAATTTGGTACAATCGTACAGGTGCTCACAGGAAAACTGTGACAGGAATAAGAAGGCTGGGACTGTTTTTCCCAGTACGGAGGTAACCATGACAGATTCACCGATTCAATATCGATTAATCAAAAAAGAAAAGCATACAGGTGCTCGTCTGGGAGAAATTATCACCCCTCACGGGACCTTCCCGACCCCAATGTTTATGCCTGTAGGGACTCAGGCAACCGTTAAGACCCAATCGCCAGAAGAACTCAAGGAAATGGGTTCCGGCATTATCTTGGCCAACACCTACCATCTCTGGCTTCGTCCCGGGGACGACTTGGTCGCAAAAGCAGGAGGACTGCACCAGTTCATGAACTGGGACCAGCCCGATTTTGACAGATAGTGGAGGCTTTCAGGTCTATTCATTAGCGGATACCCGCAACATCACCGAAGAAGGGGTAACCTTTAAAAACCACCTCAACGGCTCGAAGATGTTCCTCTCTCCAGAAAAGGCCATCTCCATCCAAAACAATCTAGGAAGCGACATCATGATGTCCTTTGATGAATGCCCTCAGTTCTATCAGACCCTATGATTATGTGAAAAAATCAATCGAACGGACCAGTCGTTGGGCAGAACGTGGCCTGAAAGGCTCACCGTCGCCCCTCATGATCAAGGTCTTTTCGGGATTGTCCAAGGGGCTGGATTTGAAGACTTGCGCCGTCAGTCTGCTCAAGATTTGGTCAGCATGGACTTCCCAGGCTATTCCATCGGTGGCTTAGCTGTTGGGGAAAGCCATGAAGAGATGAATGCCGTGCTTGATTTCACAACTCCGCTCTTACCAGAGAACAAGCCACGCTATCTCATGGGAGTAGGAGCTCCAGACAGTCTGATTGATGGCGTTATTCGTGGAGTGGACATGTTTGACTGTGTCTTGCCGACGCGGATTGCGCGAAATGGTACCTGTATGACTAGCCAAGGACGCCTAGTAGTGAAAAAAATGCGCAATTTGCAGAAGACTTTACACCGCTGGATCCCTGAATGTGATTGCTACACTTGTAAGAACTATACCCGAGCTTATCTTCGCCACCTCCTCAAGGCAGATGAGACCTTCGGTATTCGCTTGACTAGCTACCACAACTTGTATTTCTTGATCAACCTCATGAAGCAGGTCCGTAAAGCCATCATGGATGACAATCTCTTAGAATTCCGTGAGCATTTCGTAGAAAAATATGGCTATAACAAATCAGGACGGAATTTCTAGAAATAGATAAATAGGAAGAAAAAAAGACTACAGCCATCTGAGAATAATAGGAATAACTGCTAGACGCAGTGGTTGATTGGTATCTTTGTTCGCTTGTTAAGCTCCAAAGATAACCTAATCAACTGTGCGGGGAGCGAGACGACGAACAAATTGGATATAAATTTGTTCTGTCTCGCTCCCTTTTTTCCCTATATAATAGCAACTTTTTTTAGCACTCTATTTTCTTTCGAAAAACACTTTCATCAAAAAAACGAAAAAAATCTTCTCAAATCCCTTGCATTGGGCCTTTGTTTGTGTTAAACTACTATGGTGCTGTGAAAAACAGCTATTAGCTTTGATGCAAGAGGTTGCGACACGCTCGGTTGCATTGCCACGCAACGCGCGTCGGTTTTTCTTGTGGAGCTAGCCTATTATCTTAAATAGACGAAAAGGAGAAAAAGATGGCAAACAAAAAAATCCGCATCCGTTTGAAAGCGTACGAACACCGTACACTCGACACAGCGGCTGCAAAAATCGTAGAATCAGCTACTCGTACAGGTGCACAAGTTGCGGGTCCAATCCCACTTCCAACTGAGCGTAGCCTCTACACAATCATTCGTGCGACTCACAAATACAAAGATTCTCGCGAACAATTCGAAATGCGTACACACAAACGTTTGATCGACATCATCAACCCAACTCAAAAAAACAGTTGACGCTTTGATGAAATTGGATCTTCCAAGTGGTGTAAACGTAGAAATCAAACTTTAATCTAAAAGCTTGATCCAGAGCATAAAAAAACGCTCGTTAAAAAAACTTTTTGAATAAAAAAACTATAGAAAAGGAACTATTTTTCTCATGACAAAAAGGAATCTTAGGGAAAAAAAGTGGGAATGACTCAAATCTTCACTGAAGCTGGCGAATTGATCCCTGTAACAGTTATCGAAGCAACTCCAAACGTTGTTCTTCAAGTTAAAAACTGTTGAAACAGATGGTTACAACGCTATCCAAGTTGGTTTCGATGACAAACGCGAAGTATTGAGCAACAAACCTGCTAAAGGACATGTAGCAAAAGCTAACACGGCTCCTAAGCGCTTCATTCGTGAATTCAAAAAAACGTTGAAGGCTTGGAAGTTGGTGCTGAAATCACAGTTGACACTTTCGAAGCTGGAGACATTGTTGATGTAACTGGTACTTCTAAAGGTAAAGGTTTCCAAGGTGTTATCAAACGCCACGGACAATCACGTGGACCAATGGCTCACGGTTCTCGTTACCACCGTCGTCCAGGTTCTATGGGACCTGTTGCACCTAACCGCGTATTCAAAGGTAAACCTTGCAGGACGCATGGGTGGCGATCGTGTAACAATTCAAAACCTTGAAGTTGTACAAGTTGTTCCAGAAAAGAACGTTATCCTTATCAAAGGTAACGTACCAGGTGCTAAGAAATCTCTTATCACTATCAAGTCAGCAGTTAAAGCTGGTAAATAATAAGGAAAGGGGAATACAGTCAAAATGGCAAATGTAACATTATTCGACCAAACTGGTAAACAAGCGGGCGAAGTTGTTCTTAACGATGCGATCTTTGGTATCGAACCAAACCAAGCAGTTGTATTTGATGTGATCATCAGCCAACGTGCTAGCCTTCGTCAAGGAACTCACGCAGTTAAAAACCGTTCAGCCGTTTCAGGTGGCGGACGCAAACCATGGCGTCAAAAAGGAACTGGACGTGCTCGTCAAGGTTCTATCCGCTCTCCACAATGGCGTGGTGGTGGAATCGTCTTCGGACCAACTCCACGTAGCTATGCGTACAAACTTCCTCAAAAAGTTCGTCGCCTTGCACTTAAATCTGTTTACTCAGAAAAAGTTGCTGAAAACAAATTTGTAGCCGTTGATTCTCTTGAATTTACAGCTCCAAAAACTGCTGAATTTGCAAAAGTTCTTGCAGCTTTGAGCATCGATTCTAAAGTCCTTGTTATTCTTGAAGAAGGAAATGAATTCGCAGCTCTTTCAGCTCGTAACCTTCCAAACGTGAAAGTTGCGACTGCTACAACTGCAAGTGTTCTTGACATCGCAAATAGTGACAAACTTCTTGTTACTCAAGCAGCTATCTCTAAAAATCGAGGAGGTTCTTGCATAATGAATTTGTATGATGTTATCAAAAAAACCTGTTATCACTGAAAAGTCAATGGCTCAACTTGAAGCAGGCAAATATGTATTCGAAGTTGACACTCGCGCTCACTAAACTTTTGATCAAACAAGCTGTTGAAGCAGCGTTTGAAGGTGTAAAAGTTGCGAATGTGAACACTGTAAACGTAAAACCCTAAAGCAAAACGCGTTGGACGTTACACTGGTTTTTACTTCAAAAAAACTAAAAAAAGCTATCATCACGCTTGCAGCTGATTCTAAAGCAATCGAGTTGTTTGCTACTGAAGCTGAATAATCTAAGGAGGAAATATCGTGGGAATTCGTGTTTATAAACCAACAACAAACGGTCGCCGTAATATGACTTCTTTGGATTTCGCTGAAATCACAACAAACACACCTGAGAAAAACTTTTGCTTGTTTCTCTTAAAAAAACAAAGCAGGTCGTAACAACAACGGTCGTATCACTGTTCGTCACCAAGGTGGTGGACACAAACGTCATTACCGTTTGATCGATTTCAAACGTAACAAAGATGGAGTTGAAGCAGTCGTTAAAACGATCGAATACGATCCAAACCGCTCAGCTAACATCGCGCTTGTACACTACACTGACGGTGTGAAAGCTACATCATCGCCCCTAAAGGTCTTGAAGTAGGTCAACGCATCGTATCAGGACCAGAAGCAGATATCAAAGTCGGAAACGCTCTTCCACTTGCTAACATCCCAGTTGGTACTTTGATCCACAACATCGAATTGAAACCTGGTAAAGGTGGAGAATTGGTACGTGCTGCTGGAGCTTCTGCTCAAGTATTGGGTTCTGAAGGTAAATATGTACTTGTTCGTCTTCAATCAGGCGAAGTTCGTATGATTCTTGGAACTTGCCGTGCTACAGTTGGTGTTGTCGGAAACGAACAACATGGACTTGTCAAACCTTGGTAAAGCGGGACGTAACCGCTGGAAAGGTGTTCGCCCTACAGTTCGTGGTTCTGTAATGAACCCGAATGATCACCCACACGGTGGTGGTGAAGGTAAAAGCACCAGTTGGACGTAAAGCGCCATCTACTCCTTGGGGTAAACCTGCGCTTGGTCTTAAAACTCGTAACAAGAAAGCGAAATCTGACAAACTTATCGTTCGTCGTCGCAACCAAAAAAATAATCATAAGCAACTAGCTTACACTTTCCGCCAGCTCGGTAGCGTCGCCTAGCAGCGCAAGCCGCTGTGGTACTAAATTTTTAAAGGAGAAAATTACAAAATGGGACGTAGTCTTAAAAAAGGACCTTTCGTCGATGAGCATTTGATGAAAAAAGTTGAAGCTCAAGCAAACGACGAAAAGAAAAAAGTAATTAAAACTTGGTCACGTCGTTCAACGATCTTCCCAAGTTTCATCGGATACACTATCGCAGTTTATGATGGACGTAAACATGTACCTGTTTACATCCAAGAAGACATGGTAGGTCACAAGCTTGGTGAATTTGCACCAACTCGTACTTACAAAGGTCACGCGGCAGACGACAAGAAGACACGTAGAAAATAAGGAGAACATAAATGGCAGAAATTACTTCAGCTAAAGCAATGGCTCGTACAGTGCGTGTTTCACCTCGTAAATCACGTCTTGTTCTTGACAACATCCGTGGTAAAAGCGTAGCCGATGCCATCGCTATTTTGACATTCACACCAAACAAAGCTGCAGGGATCATCCTTAAAGTGTTGAACTCAGCAGTAGCAAACGCTGAAAACAACTTTGGTTTGGAAAAAGCTAACTTGGTAGTATCTGAAGCATTCGCAAACGAAGGACCAACAATGAAACGTTTCCGTCCACGTGCGAAAGGTTCAGCTTCACCAATCAACAAACGTACAGCTCACATCACAGTAGCTGTTGCAGAAAAAAATAAGGAGGTAAACTCGTGGGTCAAAAAGTACATCCAATTGGTATGCGTGTTGGTATCATCCGTGATTGGGATGCCAAATGGTATGCTGAAAAAGAATACGCGGATTACCTTCATGAAGATCTTGCAATCCGTAAATTCATTCAAAAAGAATTGGCTGACGCAGCCGTTTCAACTATTGAAATCGAACGCGCAGTAAACAAAGTTAACGTTTCTCTTCACACTGCTAAACCAGGTATGGTTATCGGTAAAGGTGGAGCAAACGTTGATGCACTTCGTGCAGCTCTTAACAAATTGACTGGTAAACAAGTACACATCAACATCATTGAGATCAAACGTCCTGACTTGGATGCTCACCTTGTTGGTGAAGGAATCGCTCGTCAATTGGAACAACGTGTTGCTTTCCGTCGTGCACAAAAACAAGCGATCCAACGTGCTATGCGTGCTGGAGCTAAAGGAATCAAAAACTCAAGTATCAGGTCGTTTGAACGGTGCAGATATTGCCCGTGCAGAAGGATACTCTGAAGGAACTGTTCCACTTCACACACTTCGCGCTGATATCGATTACGCTTGGGAAGAAGCAGACACTACTTACGGTAAACTTGGTGTTAAAGTATGGATCTACCGTGGTGAAGTTCTTCCAGCTCGTAAAGACGCTAAAGGAGGTAAATAACCAATGTTAGTACCTAAACGTGTAAAACACCGTCGCGAATTCCGTGGTAAAATGCGCGGTGAAGCAAAAGGTGGAAAAGAAGTAGCATTCGGTGAATACGGTCTTCAAGCTACAACTAGCCACTGGATCACAAACCGTCAAATCGAAGCTGCTCGTATCGCCATGACTCGTTACATGAAACGTGGTGGTAAAGTTTGGATTAAGATTTTTCCCACAAATCATACACCGCTAAAAGCTATCGGGGTACGTATGGGATCTGGTAAAGGGCTCCTGAAGGTTGGGTAGCACCAGTTAAACGTGGTAAAGTGATGTTCGAAATCGCTGGTGTATCTGAAGAGATCGCACGCGAAGCACTTCGTCTTGCTAGCCACAAATTGCCAGTTAAAACTAAATTTGTGAAACGTGAAGCAGAATAAGGAGAGGTCATGAAACTTACAGAAGTAAAAGAATTTGTTAAAGAACTTCGTGGTCTTTCTCAAGAAGAACTCGCGAAGCGTGAAAATGAATTGAAGAAAGAATTGTTTGAACTTCGTTTCCAAGCAGCTGCTGGTCAATTGGAACAAACTGGACGTTTGAAAGAAGTGAAAAAACAAATCGCTCGTATCAAAACTGTTCAATCAGAAGCTAAATAATAGACTAGGGAAGGAGAATTTCAATGGAACGCAATAATCGTAAAGTTCTTGTTGGACGCGTTGTGTCTGACAAAATGGACAAAACAATCACAGTTGTAGTTGAAACTAAACGTAACCACCCAGTCTATGGTAAACGTATCAACTATTCTAAAAAATACAAAGCTCATGATGAAAACAATGTTGCTAAAGAAGGCGATATCGTTCGTATCATGGAAACTCGTCCGCTTTCAGCTACAAAACGCTTCCGTCTTGTAGAAGTCGTTGAAGAAGCGGTCATCATCTAATCATACCTGAAAGGAGAAAACGTAAATGATTCAAACAGAAACTCGTTTGAAAGTCGCTGACAACAGTGGCGCACGCGAAATCTTGACAATCAAAGTTCTTGGTGGTTCAAAACGTAAATTCGCGAGCATCGGTGATGTAATCGTTGCATCTGTAAAACAAGCTACTCCTGGTGGTGCGGTTAAGAAAGGTGACGTTGTAAAAGCTGTTATCGTTCGTACTAAATCAGGTGCTCGTCGTAAAGATGGTTCATACATCAAGTTCGACGAAAATGCAGCAGTGATCATCCGTGACGACAAAACTCCTCGCGGAACTCGTATCTTTGGCCCAGTTGCACGTGAATTGCGTGACGGTGGTTTCATGAAGATCGTATCACTTGCTCCAGAAGTACTTTAATCAATAAAAAAACAAACACAGTCCCCTGGCTCAGCCAGGGTGCCCATCGGGCGTAAGAATAAAAGGAGAATAAAATGTTTGTAAAAACTGGCGACAAAGTTCGTGTTATCGCTGGTAAAGACAAAGGCGTAGAAGCTGTTGTTCTTACTGCTCTTCCAAAAAGTAAATAAAGTTGTTGTAGAAGGTGTAAACATCATCAAGAAACACCAACGTCCAAATAACGAAAAACCCTCAAGGTGCGATCGTTGAAAAAGAAGCTCCAATCCATGCTTCTAACGTTCAAGTTTTGGACAAAAACGGTGTTGCTGGACGTGTTGGCTACAAATTTGTAGACGGCAAAAAAGTTCGCTACAACAAAAAATCAGGCGAAGTGCTTGACTAATCACGAAGGAAAGGAGAAGTATAATGGCTAATCGTTTAAAAGAAAAATACCTTAATGAAGTAGTACCATCATTGACTGAACAGTTCAACTATTCATCAGTTATGGCTGTGCCAAAAGTTGATAAAATCGTTTTGAACATGGGTGTCGGTGATGCAGTATCAAATGCTAAAAAAACCTTGAAAAAAAGCTCGCTGAAGAGCTTGCTTTGATCTCAGGTCAAAAACCATTGATCACTAAGGCTAAAAAATCAATCGCCGGCTTCCGTCTTCGTGAAGGTGTTGCGATCGGTGCAAAAGTTACCCTTCGTGGTGAACGTATGTACGAATTCTTGGATAAATTGGTAACAGTTTCACTTCCACGTGTACGTGAAAACCACGGTGTTCAACAAAATCGTTTGATGGACGCGGGCTTTACACTTGATTATTGAAGAACAATTGATCTTCCAATCAGCATTGACGTTGACAAAACTCCGTGGTCTTGACATCGTTATCGTAACAACTGCTAACGCAGCGGTACGTGCATTGCCTGAGCCTTGGAATGCCTTTGCAAAATATCAGTTCATCTGGTCGTGGGTGCCAGTTCATCGTGCATCTGCCTCTCTCCCGAGTTGTGCTGAAGTAGATGTCTAGACCCACTTAGGGAATTGAACACAAAACTGTACAAACCTAGCTCAATCATTAACTAACAAGTGCAACACAAACTACTAGTAAGAGGAAAACAAAATGGTTATGACTGACCCAATCGCAGACTTCCACAACTCTCGTATTATTAACGCTAGCTTAAGCTAAACGCACGAAGTACTTGAAGTACCTGCATCAAACATCAAAGAGTTGCTGAAATCATGAAACGCGAAAGGTTTTAGCAAAACGTTGAAATCATCGAAGATGACAAACAAGGCATCATCCGTGTATTCCTTAAATACGGACCAAACGGTGAAAAAGTTATCACTAACTTGAAACGTGTTTCTAAACCAGGACTTCGTGTCTACAAAAAACGTGAAGACCTTCCAAAAGTTCTTAACGGACTTGGAATTGCTATCCTTTCAACTTCTGAAGGTTTGCTTACTGATAAAGAAGCACGCCAAAAGAATGTTGGTGGAGAAGTTATCGCTTACGTTTGGTAATATTTAGCTCTCAATTTCTTTGTGACTCTTCGTTATCGTCTCTTGCCTAACCCAAAGTTATGCCTGCGAGACGATGCCTAGATTCACTTTGAAATTGAAACCTAAATGTTCCTTTAAATCGAGAAATCGATTGAACCCCGTGAAAACTGGCCATTCTGGCCTGACAATTTAACAGGAGAAAATAAACATGTCACGTATTGGTAATAAAGTTATCGTGTTGCCTGCTGGTGTTGAACTCACTAACAATGACAACGTTGTAACTGTAAAAGGACCTAAAGGAGAACTTACTCGTGAGTTCTCAAAAGATATTGAAATCCGTGTGGAAGGTACTGAAGTAACTCTTCACCGTCCAAACGATTCAAAAGAAATGAAAACTATTCACGGAACTACTCGTGCCCTTTTGAACAACATGGTTGTTGGTGTATCAGAAGGATTCAAGAAAGAACTTGAAATGCGTGGGGTTGGTTACCGTGCACAACTTCAAGGATCTAAACTTGTTTTGGCTGTTGGTAAATCTCATCCAGACGAAGTTGAAGCTCCAGAAGGAATTACTTTTGAACTTCCAAACCCAACAACAATCGTTGTTAGCGGAATTTCAAAAGAAGTAGTTGGTCAAACAGCTGCTTACGTACGTAGCCTTCGTTCACCAGAACCATATAAAGGTAAAGGTATCCGTTACGTTGGTGAATTCGTTCGCCGTAAAGAAGGTAAAACAGGTAAATAATGTTGAGTGGTTGATTCTCAACCACCAACCTATTTTCCAACTTTGTGCATAGCACACGATTTAAAACTAAAGAGGTGAAAACTGTGATTTCAAAACCAGATAAAAACAAACTCCGCCAAAAACGCCACCGTCGCGTTCGCGGAAAACTCTCTGGAACTGCTGATCGCCCACGTTTGAACGTATTCCGTTCTAATACAGGCATCTACGCTCAAGTGATTGATGACGTAGCGGGTGTAACGCTCGCAAGTGCTTCAACTCTTGACAAAGAAGTTTCAAAAGGAACTAAAACTGAACAAGCCGTTGCTGTCGGTAAACTCGTTGCAGAACGTGCAAACGCTAAAGGTATTTCAGAAGTGGTGTTCGACCGCGGTGGATATCTATATCACGGACGTGTGAAAGCTTTGGCTGATGCAGCTCGTGAAAACGGATTGAAATTCTAATAGGAGGACACTAGAAAATGGCATTTAAAGACAATGCAGTTGAATTAGAAGAACGCGTAGTTGCTGTCAACCGTGTTACAAAAGTTGTTAAAGGTGGACGTCGTCTTCGTTTCGCAGCTCTTGTTGTTGTTGGTGATCACAACGGTCGCGTAGGATTTGGTACTGGTAAAGCTCAAGAAGTTCCAGAAGCAATCCGTAAAGCAGTAGATGATGCTAAGAAAAACTTGATCGAAGTTCCTATGGTTGGAACAACAATCCCACACGAAGTTCTTTCAGAATTCGGTGGAGCTAAAGTATTGTTGAAACCTGCTGTAGAAGGTTCTGGAGTTGCCGCTGGTGGTGCAGTTCGTGCCGTTGTGGAATTGGCAGGTGTGGCAGATATTACATCTAAATCACTTGGTTCTAACACTCCAATCAACATTGTTCGTGCAACTGTTGAAGGTTTGAAACAATTGAAACGCGCTGAAGAAGTTGCTGCCCTTCGTGGTATTTCAGTTTCTGATTTGGCATAAGAAAGGGGATAAAATGGCTCAAATTAAAATTACTTTGACTAAGTCTCCAATCGGACGCATTCCATCACAACGTAAAACTGTTGTAGCACTTGGACTTGGCAAATTGAACAGCTCTGTTATTAAAGAAGATAACGCTGCTATCCGTGGTATGATCACTGCAGTATCTCACTTGGTAACAGTTGAAGAAGTAAACTAATGAATTTTTAGGGGATGTGCACTATACCATCCCCTAAAACTAGATATAGTCATCTATGATGACGTCGTATAGGCGAGTTGATGGGGGAGACAACCTTTTCTCCCTTATCGGCGCTAGCATTTTACAAAAGAGGAGAAAATAAAAATGAAACTTCATGAATTGAAACCTGCAGAAGGTTCTCGTAAAGTACGTAACCGCGTTGGTCGTGGTACTTCATCAGGTAACGGTAAAACATCTGGTCGTGGTCAAAAAGGTCAAAAAGCTCGTAGCGGTGGCGGAGTTCGCCTTGGTTTTGAAGGTGGACAAACTCCATTGTTCCGTCGTCTTCCAAAACGTGGATTCACTAACATCAACGCTAAAGAATACGCAATTGTGAACCTTGACCAATTGAACGTCTTTGAAGATGGTGCTGAAGTTACTCCAGTTGTTCTTATCGAAGCAGGAATTGTTAAAGCTGAAAAATCAGGTATTAAAATTCTTGGTAACGGTGAGTTGACTAAGAAATTGACTGTGAAAGCAGCTAAATTCTCTAAATCAGCTGAAGAAGCTATCACTGCTAAAGGTGGTTCAGTAGAAGTCATCTAAGAGAGGTGACCTATGTTTTTTAAATTATTAAGAGAAGCTCTTAAAGTCAAGAAGGTTCGATCAAAAATTTTATTTACAATTTTTATCGTTTTGGTTTTTCGTATCGGAACTAGCATTACAGTTCCTGGTGTGAATGCCAATAGCTTGAATGCTTTAAGTGGATTATCCTTCTTAAACATGTTGAGCTTGGTGTCAGGGAATGCCTTGAAAAACTTCTCAGTTTTTGCTCTTGGTGTTAGCCCTACATTACGGCCTCTATCGTTGTCCAACTCTTGCAAATGGATATTTTACCCAAGTTTGTAGAGTGGGGTAAACAAGGAGAAGTAGGTCGAAGAAAATTGAATCAAGCTACTCGTTATATTGCTCTTGTTTTAGCCTTTGTGCAATCTATCGGGATTACAGCTGGTTTTAATACTTTGGCTGGAGCTCAATTGTTGAAAACAGCTCTTACTCCACAAGTCTTTATCATGATTGGTATCATCTTAACAGCTGGTAGCATGATTGTGACTTGGTTGGGAGAGCAAATTACAGATAAGGGATACGGAAATGGTGTTTCTATGATCATCTTTGCCGGGATTGTTGCCTCAATTCCAGAGATGATTCAGGGCATCTACGTGGACTACTTTGTGAACGTCCCAAGTAGCCGTATCAACTCATCTATCATTTTCGTAATCATTTTGATTATTACTGTATTGTTGATCATTTACTTTACAACTTATGTTCAACAAGCAGAATACAAAATTCCAATCCAATATACTAAGATTGCACAAGGTGCTCCATCTAGCTCTTACCTTCCTTTGAAGGTAAACCCTGCTGGAGTTATCCCTGTTATCTTCGCAAGTTCGATTACTGCAGCGCCTGCGGCTATTCTTCAGTTTTTGAGCGCTACAGGTCACGATTGGGCTTGGGTAAGAACAGCACAAGAAATGCTTGCAACAACTTCACCAACTGGTATTGCCATGTATGCTTTGCTGATTATTCTCTTTACATTCTTCTATACGTTTGTACAGATTAATCCTGAAAAAGCGGCAGAAAACCTACAAAAGAGCGGCGCTTATATCCACGGAGTTCGTCCTGGTAAAGGTACAGAAGAATATATGTCTAAACTTCTTCGTCGTCTTGCAACTGTTGGTTCCCTCTTCCTTGGTGTGATTTCTATTTTACCGATTGTAGCAAAAGATGTTTTCGGACTTTCAGAAGCAGTTGCTTTTGGAGGAACCAGTCTTTTGATCATTATCTCTACAGGTATTGAAGGAATCAAACAATTGGAAGGTTACCTGTTGAAACGTAAGTATGTTGGTTTCATGGACAGAACAGAATAAAAGTATTTACTGAGTCAGTAAATGCTGAGGGAGTGGAGGTTTAACTCTAACATTAGTGAGAGTTTGGTCTCCCCTCTTCTATTTTGTTTTTAAATAGGGGTGAAAAGACTTTTTGCTTCTATTTAAAAATAAAATAAGGAGATCAAATCATGAATCTTTTGATTATGGGCTTACCTGGTGCAGGTAAGGGAACTCAAGCAGCAAAAATCGTAGAACAATTCCATGTTGCACATATCTCAACAGGTGATATGTTCCGGGCTGCTATGGCAAATCAAACTGAAATGGGTGTTCTTGCTAAGTCATACATTGACAAGGGTGAATTGGTTCCTGACGAAGTTACAAATGGAATCGTAAAAGAACGTCTTTCACAAGATGATATTAAAGAAACAGGATTCTTGTTGGATGGTTATCCCACGTACAATCGAGCAAGCTCATGCCTTGGACAAAACATTGGCTGAACTTGGCATTGAACTAGAAGGTGTCATCAACATTGAAGTGAATCCAGATAGTCTCTTGGAACGTTTGAGTGGCCGTATCATCCACCGCGTAACTGGAGAAACTTTCCACAAGGTCTTTAACCCACCAGTTGACTATAAAGAAGAAGATTACTACCAACGTGAAGATGATAAGCCTGAGACAGTAAAACGTCGTTTGGATGTAAATATTGCTCAAGGAGAACCAATCATTGCTCACTACCGTGCCAAAGGTTTGGTTCATGACATCGAAGGTAATCAAGATATCAATGATGTCTTCTCAGATATCGAAAAAGTATTGACAAATTTGAAATAAAGCGTTTTTCACACTTGCAAAAATCCGCTACAAATGTTATACTGAGATAGTCTGACTTATAATTGTTGTCTCTGTGTCTAGAGGCATCGAATCGAAATTTATGGAGGTGCTTTTGCGTGGCAAAAGACGATGTGATTGAAGTTGAAGGCAAAGTAGTTGATACAATGCCGAATGCAATGTTTACGGTTGAACTTGAAAATGGACATCAGATTTTAGCAACAGTTTCTGGTAAAATTCGTAAAAACTATATTCGTATTTTAGCGGGAGATCGTGTTACTGTCGAAATGAGTCCATATGACTTGACACGTGGACGTATCACTTACCGCTTTAAATAATCGAAAAACTTGGAGGGATAAGAAATGAAAGTAAGACCATCGGTCAAACCAATTTGCGAATACTGTAAAGTTATTCGTCGTAATGGTCGTGTTATGGTAATTTGCCCAGCAAATCCAAAACACAAACAACGTCAAGGATAAGATAGAAAGGAGAAAACATGGCTCGTATTGCTGGAGTTGACATTCCAAATGACAAACGCGTAGTAATCTCATTGACTTATGTTTATGGTATCGGACTTGCAACATCTAAGAAAATTTTGGCTGCTGCTGGAATCTCAGAAGATGTTCGTGTACGTGATCTTACATCAGATCAAGAAGATGCTATCCGTCGTGAAGTGGATGCAATCAAAGTTGAAGGTGACCTTCGTCGTGAAGTAAACTTGAACATCAAACGTTTGATGGAAATCGGTTCATACCGTGGTATCCGTCACCGTCGTGGACTTCCTGTCCGTGGACAAAACACTAAAAACAACGCTCGCACTCGTAAAGGTAAAGCTGTTGCGATTGCTGGTAAGAAAAAATAATATAGGAGGTAAAAGTCTTGGCTAAACCAACACGTAAACGTCGTGTGAAAAAGAATATCGAATCTGGTATTGCTCATATTCACGCTACATTTAATAACACTATTGTTATGATTACTGATGTGCATGGTAATGCAATTGCTTGGTCATCAGCTGGTGCTCTTGGTTTCAAAGGTTCTCGTAAATCTACACCATTCGCTGCTCAAATGGCTTCTGAAGCTGCTGCTAAATCTGCACAAGAACACGGTCTTAAATCAGTTGAAGTTACTGTAAAAGGTCCAGGTTCTGGTCGTGAGTCAGCTATTCGTGCGCTTGCTGCCGCTGGTCTTGAAGTAACAGCAATTCGTGATGTGACTCCAGTGCCACACAATGGTGCTCGTCCTCCAAAACGTCGCCGTGTATAATCATCGCATTACACTGCTTTTCGTTTAAGAGGGAGTAACTAAATGATCGAGTTTGAAAAACCAAATATAACAAAAATTGATGAAAATAAAGATTATGGCAAGTTTGTAATCGAACCACTTGAACGTGGCTACGGTACAACTCTTGGTAACTCTCTTCGTCGTGTACTTCTAGCTTCTCTACCAGGAGCAGCTGTGACATCTATCAACATTGATGGTGTGTTACATGAGTTTGACACAGTTCCAGGTGTTCGTGAAGACGTGATGCAAATCATTCTGAACATTAAAGGAATTGCAGTGAAATCGTACGTTGAAGACGAAAAAATCATCGAACTAGATGTTGAAGGTCCTGCTGAAGTAACAGCTGGTGACATTTTGACAGATAGCGATATTGAAATTGTAAATCCAGATCATTATCTCTTTACAATCGGTGAAGGTTCTTCTCTAAAAGCGACTATGACTGTTAACAGTGGTCGTGGATATGTACCTGCTGATGAAAATAAAAAGGATAATGCACCAGTTGGGAACACTTGCTGTAGATTCTATTTATACACCAGTTACAAAAAGTCAACTATCAAGTGGAACCTGCTCGTGTAGGTAGCAATGATGGATTTTGACAAATTAACCCTTGAAATCTTGACAAATGGAACAATTATTCCAGAAGATGCTTTAGGGCTTTCAGCACGTATTTTGACAGAACATCTTGATTTGTTTACAAATCTTACTGAGATTGCTAAGTCAACTGAAGTGATGAAAGAAGCTGACACTGAATCTGACGATCGTATTTTGGATCGTACGATTGAGGAACTGGACTTGTCTGTGCGTTCATACAACTGTTTGAAACGTGCCGGTATCAATACTGTGCATGATTTGACAGAAAAATCTGAAGCAGAGATGATGAAAGTACGAAATCTTGGACGCAAGAGTTTGGAAGAAGTGAAACTCAAACTCATTGATTTGGGTCTTGGATTAAAAGATAAATAAAGGAGGAATACATGGCTTTACCGTAAACTAGGACGCACTAGCTCACAACGTAAAGCAATGCTTCGCGATTTGACAACTGACCTTTTGATCAACGAATCAATCGTGACAACTGAAGCTCGTGCTAAAGAAATCCGTAAAACTGTTGAAAAAATGATTACTCTAGGTAAACGTGGTGATTTGCATGCACGTCGTCAAGCAGCTGCTTTCGTACGTAATGAAATCGCATCTGAAAACTATGATGAAGCAACTGATAAGTACACTCTACTACAGCACTTCAAAAAAATTGTTCTCAGAAATCGCACCTCGTTATGCTGAACGTAACGGTGGATACACTCGTATCCTTAAAACTGAACCACGTCGTGGTGATGCAGCGCCAATGGCGATCATCGAATTAGTATAAAATCATCAATTTTGTTGAGTGTTATGATGATGGAGTCTTGTGCTCTTAGTCTAGCTCTGGTCTACCGCTAGGATCTCGGTCCTAGCGGGAACACTCATCATAAGTTGGGATAGTAGACGCTTGTTTACGAAATTGTTTTTTTCTTAAGAACAACTTCGTAAGCAGGCGTTTTTGAGTATTTTTAGTTAGAATTATGCTATACTATTTGAAAAGAATCCTGTTTAATGTTCAGGTTTCCTATTAAAAGAAGAATTGGAGTTTGCTTATGAAAGCGATTATAACTGTTGTTGGTAAAGATAAATCTGGAATTGTTGCAGGTGTTTCTGGTAAAATTGCAGAATTGGGTTTGAATATTGATGATATCTCTCAAACTGTCTTGGATGAATATTTCACGATGATGGCTGTCGTCTCTAGTGATGAAAAAAAGCAAGATTTTCACTTATCTTCGTAATGAGTTTGAAACTTTTGGGCAAACTTTGAATGTGAAAATCAATATTCAGAGTGCAGCGATTTTCGAAGCTATGTATAATATCTAGGAGGTGCACATGGATATTAGACAAGTTACTGAAACCATTGCCATGATTGAGGAGCAAAACTTCGATATCAGAACTATTACCATGGGGATTTCTCTATTAGACTGTATCGATCCAGATATTAATCGTGCTGCGGAGAAAATTTATCAAAAGATTACGACCAAGGCAGCTAATTTAGTGACTGTTGGTGACGAAATTGCAGCTGAGTTGGGAATTCCTATCGTTAATAAGCGTGTATCGGTGACTCCTATTTCTCTGATTGGAGCAGCGACAGATGCGACAGACTATGTGGTTCTGGCAAAAGCGCTTGATAAGGCTGCGAAAGAGATTGGTGTGGACTTTATTGGTGGTTTTTCTGCCTTGGTACAAAAAGGGTATCAAAAGGGAGATGAGATTCTCATCAATTCAATTCCTCGTGCTTTGGCTGAAACGGATAAGGTTTGCTCGTCAGTTAATATTGGCTCAACCAAGTCTGGTATCAATATGACGGCTGTAGCAGATATGGGACGAGTTATCAAGGAAACGGCAACTCTATCTGATATGGGGGCAGCTAAGTTGGTTGTATTCGCTAATGCTGTTGAGGACAATCCATTTATGGCGGGTGCCTTCCATGGTGTTGGGGAGGCAGATGTTATCATCAATGTCGGAGTTTCTGGTCCTGGTGTGGTGAAAACGTGCCTTGGAAAAAGTTCGTGGACAGAGCTTTGATGTAGTAGCAGAAACAGTCAAGAAGACTGCCTTTAAAATCACTCGTATCGGTCAATTGGTTGGTCAAATGGCCAGTGAGAGACTGGGTGTGGAGTTTGGTATTGTGGACTTGAGTTTGGCGCCAACTCCTGCGGTTGGAGATTCTGTTGCACGTGTCCTTGAAGAAATGGGGACTAGAAACAGTTGGAACGCATGGAACGACGGCTGCCTTGGCTCTCTTGAACGACCAAGTTAAGAAGGGCGGAGTGATGGCCTGCAACCAAGTCGGTGGTTTGTCTGGTGCCTTTTAATCCCTGTTTCAGAGGATGAAGGAATGATTGCTGCAGTGCAAAATGGCTCTCTTAATTTGGAAAAACTAGAAGCCATGACGGCTATCTGTTCTGTTGGTTTGGATATGATTGCCATCCCAGAAGATACACCTGCTGAAACCATTGCGGCTATGATTGCAGATGAGGCTGCAATTGGTGTCATTAACATGAAAACAACGGCTGTTCGTATCATTCCCAAAGGAAAAGAAGGCGATATGATTGAGTTTGGTGGCCTATTAGGAACTGCACCAGTTATGAAGGTCAATGGAGCTTCGTCTGTTGATTTCATCTCTCGTGGAGGACAAATCCCAGCACCAATTCATAGTTTTTAAAAAAATTAAGAAAATAGGAGAAAATGATGAAAAAAGAAATGAAACATGCTTTAGTAGCTTTAGGACTGTCAACTTTACTAGTACCCAACTTTTTGCCAGTCAAGTAGTTTTCTGCGCAGGAAAAATGATAACAATTCAAGTAAATGAAAGTTTTATACAAAACATGGTCAGATTTAGAGAGTGTAGTTAGAAATTATTCTGAACAAGTAAAGAAAAAAATTATTGAAAAGAAATTGATGACATTGATTGGAATACTGTACAATTTAAAGAGGCTGATGTCTTTAAAACTCAAGAATGCCATAGTTAAAAAGAAATAGATGAGGTGATAGAGGAAAATATAAATAGATTTTTCAAAAAGAGATCATTACTATTCGTCTGACATAGAAGGAACTATTAATAGAATGAAAAAGGTGATATGCCTAACTCTTTTAGAATATGTTTTTTTGATATTGCTAGAATAAAAAAATTTGACTTACTACTTCAGCAAGTAGAAAAAAAGATAGTAATTTATACTCATCTGTTGAGAAGGAAAAACTAATTAGCGATTTAAAAAGTTTTTACGGACCATTAACAGGCTGGTCGTTACCTCGGTCTCGTCATTTTGGCGATGATGAGCCATACAATGATAGTAACTTAACATTAAAAAGAGTATGTTCAAAAACTTATCAACTTTTTTTATAACAAAGTTGATAAATGAGTCCCTAGTTTAATTCCTACGGAAAAAAATATCAGAGAAAAGTTGAATGCTGTTGCTTTCATGGAGAAGACAGCCATTAGTAATGATGATACACTTTCAAAAAGCAGATAAAAGTTTCGATGTTTAGTAAGATTGATGATATAGTTGAAGAGGGGATACACAAAATCAGGAAAGAAGCAGGTCTTGTATATAAGGAAGAGACTGTAAGACACATGTTATCCCCTGAAGAGTTATCTGTCTTTACTAAGCGTATCGAAGATGTTTATCAAGGAAAAGCTAAGCCTAAGGTGACAAAAGAAGAGGCTATTCAAGCAGTTTCTACTGGGACTTCATCCTCAGTTTCAACTTCATCTCAGTCTATCGTTACCTCTAATGGAGAGACTAAGAAGGATTATCAAGCAAGTAAGTGGTTTAAAGAGTCTGGCAAATGGTACTATAATGACCTTTCTGGTAACCTTGTAAGAAATCGTTGGGTAGGGCGTTATTATCTAAAAGCAGATGCTTCAATGGCTGCTAGTGAATGGATTTATGATGAAGACTATAAGAGCTGGTTTTATGTAGATTCAACTGGTAGTTATGTGGAGAAAGCTTGGCAGGGAGAATATTACCTAAAACGTGGCGGTTACATGGCTAAGAGTGAGTGGGTATTTGATTCTCAGTATGATAGTTGGTATTATCTGAACCAAGACGGCAAGTACGCTCGTAACCAATGGATTAAAGATGGAGATAAGTGGTATTACTTGTTAGCTGATGGAAAATTAGCAAAAAATATGACCATTAACGGTTATAAAGTAAATGAAAAAGGTGAATGGGTATAATTTTTTAAGTTCTATTTAAGGTTGGATGTGTATACTATAATCATTAAATAAAGACCTCCTAATATTATTTGAAACAGATAACACTGATTTAGTTTGAATTTGATTTTCATCTAATATCTTTATTTAATAGAACTCCTAAACTTTTTCATAATAATCTCCTGCAAAAGTCGCCTGTATGGGTGGCTTTTGTTTTATCATCCATGATATAATAGAAGCAAACGGAGGACGGAAAATGGTAAAAGTACGATTGTATTTGGTACGTCATGGCAAGACCATGTTTAACACGATTGGTCGCGCGCAAGGTTGGAGCGATACTCCCTTAACAGCTGAAGGTGAGCGAGGGATTCAAGAATTAGGAATCGGTTTGCGAGAATCTGGTCTACAGTTTGAGCGCGCTTATTCGAGTGATTCTGGTCGCACCATTCAGACAATGGGAATTATCCTTGATGAACTTGGTTTGCAGGGGAAAATCCCTTATCGCATGGACAAGCGTATCAGAGAATGGTGTTTTCGGTAGCTTTTGATGGAGCTTACGATGGTGATCTTTTCATGGGCATTATTCCTCGTATCTTTAATGTGGACCATGTTCACCAATTGTCTTATGCTGAACTGGCTGAGGGCTTGGTAGAGGTCGATACAGCTGGTTGGGCTGAAGGCTGGGAAAAACTCAGTGGCCGAATCAAGGAAGGTTTTGAAGCGATTGCCAAAGAAATGGAAGAACAAGGCGGGGGCAATGCTCTTGTCGTGAGCCACGGAATGACCATTGGAACCATTGTTTATCTGATTAATGGTATGCATCCGCATGGTCTCGATAATGGTAGCGTGACGATCCTTGAATATGAGGACGGCCAGTTTAGCGTAGAAGTTGTCGGCGACCGTAGTTACCGAGAACTAGGACGGGAGAAGATGGAGGAAGCCTCTATTTAATTAGTCTAGACTTGCTTGTCTAGGAACTAGGGATTTGATAGGAATATCAAGATAAGAAAAACAGCCGAAGGTAATCCTTTCGGCTGTTTTTGATGGGGAAAACTAAAGTGTAATGCTGTTGCTTTTTAGAGATTTTCATAAACAAGAGTAAGGAACCTCACTGTTAGAACAGTCAGAGATAGTTGACAAGGCTGCGGCTACACCGTAATTTCCTCTGAGAACCTCTGTATAAATAGCTACAGTCATTGTTCTTGTTTTGACATTGTAGAGGAGGATAGAAGTAGAGAGTTCTGAAATCATTGTGACCCAAGATAGGATGGCTCCAGAAATAATACCAGATAGCATCATTGGAGTTGTAATCTTGGCAAAGGTATTGAGACGACTACTTCCTAAGCTCTCAGCGGCTTCTTCAATACTTGGGTGCTATTTGTTGCAAGCTAGCAACAGATGAGCGAATAGTATAAGGTAATCTTCTGACAGATAGGGACATAATTAAGATGAAAGCAGTCCCTGTAATCATAAGAAATCCACTTCCAAATAGACCAGTATTGAAGGAAGAAATGAAGGCAATCCCTAGAACGGTTCCTGGTACAATATAAGGGAACCATACTGAGGCTGTCAATTAAGTTTGTAAACAAATTCCGTTTTCTAACGGCTAGGTAGGAGATAAATGTTGCGAATAGGACAACTAGAACTAAAGGCAATCAAAGGGATACGAATGGTATTGAAAATAGCAGATCCCCATACGATTGAAAGCTACCTTGTAACTGTTTAGAGAATAGCCTTTGACAAATACCATACCAGATGTTTTTTTAGGAAAGAAGTATAAATCAAGTAGACTTGAGGTAGAACAGAGAACAAGATAATGCCGTAGACTGTTGCATAAATGGCAGCCATTTTTTTCCCTTTTGTAGTTTTTTTAGGCTCAATTGGATGGAGTGAATTCATACTGAAACTGTAGCGATTTGAAATGTATTTTTTTGGATAAGGAAAATTGCCAAGGCAATGATAATCGCCATAATTGCTAAAAGCAGATGCAAAAGCAGAATTTCCTCCAACCTCGCTAATAAATTGGGTATAAATCAGGACAGGGAAAGTCCGATACCCTTCACCAATTAACATAGGCGTTCCAAAGTCTGAGAATGCTCTCATAAATACAAGCAAGGCAGCAGCTAGTAAGGTTGGAACTAGGAGAGGTAAAACAACTGTTACGATACGTTTAAATCCGAAGGACCCCATGCTTTCAGCAGCTTCAAGTAGAGAATTGTCAATACTTTTCATTGTCCCAGCAACGTATAGAAATACCAGTGGGAATAGTTGCAGTGTAAAGACAAGTACAATTCCTTTGAATCCATAAATATCGATAGCTGGAAGATGAAGGGCATTTGTCATAAATTTAGTGATAACCCCATTTCGTCCCAGCAAGAGAATCCAGGAGTAGGCTCCCACGAAAGGAGCTGACATGGAAGCAATGATAATCAATATCTGTAGAAATTTCTTTCCCTTGAAGTCATACATAGAGAAGAGATAAGCTAATAAGGTTCCTACGACTAAGGAAGTTACAGTAGCGGTAATGGAAACCTTGAAACTGTTGACGAGTGTTTCAGAATAGTAGGCTTTACTAAAGAAAGTGACAAAATTAGCTAGTGAAAATTGTCCCTCATGTATGAGTGCTTGCTTGAGCACGGTAACGATAGGATAAACGAGAAAGACAAGATAGGTAAGAAAGATGAAGAAAGAGGAGGCTGTCCAAATATTTAGTTTTTTACGTTCCATGGTTGACTCCTTTTATCAGGTTTTGTGAACCATCTGCAGAAAAGACGTTTAATTTTTGAGTATTGATTCGTAGACGAATACGATCGCCTTTTTGTAGATCTTCTTCAAAAGTTGATTCTTCGCTAACCTGAATTTTTGAGGCAAAGCCTGTTTCGATGAAATACTCTGTATTTAGTCCAAGATAGACGCTATCGCTAATAGTTCCTTCAATATCTCCAGATTCATCTTTGATAAACTCTTCAGGACGAATGCTTACATGAATAGCTTGTGCCTCAGCCTGATCAAGGGCTGGTATTCGAAGGGCATAGCCATCTGAAAAGACGATATAAGCGCCGTCGCTTCGTTTTTCGAGATTGGCAGGGATGATATTTGTGCGTCCGATAAAGGTAGCCACAAACTCATTAGCTGGTTTATGATAGAGTTCTTTTGGTCGGCCGATTTGTTGGATCACCCCATCTTTCATAACAGCAATTTGGTCTGAAATCGCCATGGCTTCTTCTTGGTCGTGGGTCACATAGACGGTTGTAATTCCCACTTCGTGTTGGATTTCTCGAATGGCTTGACGCATATCCAAGCGAAGTTTGGCATCCAGATTACTAAGTGGCTCGTCCATGAGGAGAACACTTGGATTAACCGCTAAGGCACGTGCCAAGGCGACACGTTGTTGTTGTCCACCACTGAGTTTATCGGGCTTTCGATCCGCATATTGAGCAATTTGCATGAGTTCAAGATACTTGTTGGTCTGTTGAATCAATTCTTCTTTTGGAACCTTCTTTTGCTTAAGACCAAAAGCAACATTATCTCGGACAGTCAAATGTGGGAAAATAGCGTAGTTTTGGAAAACCATCCCGATATTGCGTTTGCTGGGTTCCATATTATTGATTTTTGTATCATCGAAGTAAAATTCTCCGCCTTCGATACTGTTGAAACCTGCAATCATACGAAGAAGAGTCGTTTTCCCACACCCTGAAGGCCCAAGAAGGGTAAAGAGACTTCCTTTTGGAATTGTAATGTTCAAATTCTCAATAACAGGGACATCGTGGTAGATTTTTTTGGCGTTAATAATTTTGATCTCACTCATAGTGAACCTCTTTTACTGTTTAGATTGGATATCTGTAAAGACTTCGTTGTATTTTTTAACGATATCTGATTTATTCTTGATGACATAATCATAATCTTCAGTGAGTGTTTTGATTTTGTCAATTGGTTTCATATTTTCGCTTGTTTTCACATTTTTACGAACAGGACGGTTAGTAGTGGTTGTACCAAGTGTATCTTGTACTTCTTGAGAGATGATGAAATCGATAAATTTCTTGGCATTTTCCATGTTTTTAGCTTTTTTAACGATAGCAGCACTAGCAGGTAGGAAGACTGTTCCTTCTTTTGGATAGACTACCTTGATGTTAGCTCCGTCATTTAAGAGTTTAACTGCTGGATCTTCATAAGAGAGACCGACAGCCATTTCTCCGTCAGCGACTGCTTTATAGACACCAGATGAGCTTGAACCGATTTTACCGTCAATAAGTGTGAAGAGATCTTTTACATAAGACCAAGCCTTATCATCTTTGTAACCACCTTGAGCTTGGAGCATATTTGTTAATTGAGCAAAGGCGCTAGAAGAGTTTGCTGGGTCAGCAGTTGCGATTTTTCCTTTTAGTTCAGGTTTGATAAGGTCACTATATCCTTCGATGTTCATGCCTTTAGTTAAATCAGGGTTGACGATTAAAACACTACCATCTAGTGTATAAGGAGTAGAGTAGCCAGTTGTGTTTTGATATTCTTTGATAACATTATCATTTTCTTTTGAAGTATAGTTTTCAAAGAGTTCTCCGTGGGTAGCATATTGTGTATAAGAACCACCAAAGATGACATCAGCTACAGGAGCTTCTTTTTCTGACTCTAGTTTTTTGAAAAGTTCTCCAGTACCAGCTTGAATCAGTTCTACTTTGATACCATATTTTTCTTCAAAGGCAGGAATAGTTGCTCCAATTAAGCCCTCTGAGTTTGGTGAATAAACGACTAGCGAACCGCCGTCCCCTTTATCAGATGAACTGTTATCGGCAGATTCATTAGAAGAACAAGCAGCAAGACCAAAAAGAGCTAGTCCGCAAGCAGCATAATACATCCATTTCTTTTTCATGATGGATACCTCCGTTATGTTATTTAAGTTTATTTTAAAACAATGTAAGCGCTCTTAAAACGGAGAATTCTATTCTATTAGAGTAAAATTCTCTACAAAAAGAAGAATAGCTTACTTGACTATTCTTCCGAGTGATTTCAATTCCTTTGGGGAAATATGGAGATACTTTTTAAATACTTTGGCAAAATATTTATAGTCTGAAAATCCAACTTGGTCAGAGATGTCGCTTAGAGGGGAGTTGGGAGATTCAGCCATCTTATCTATAGCTTGTTTCAGGCGATATTGTAAGATATATTCATTTAGAGTCATGGGGAAGTCTTCTTTGATAACCTTATATAGATAGCTTTCGCTGTAGTTTAAAGATTCAGCAATAGTCGTAATCGTAAAATGCTCTGTATAATGCTTGTGGACAAAGGAAATAATTTGCTGAATGATTTGATTTTGTGTATCAACTTGTTGGATAGAGGTGAGTACAGTTTGATATTCTTTTAAAAAAGGAGTTTCTTGATAGGTGCTAACTTGTAATCGCAAAACAATGTTTTGAAGACATTCTGTCAATTCCTTTGTATCAATTGGTTTAGATAGGAAATCAATCGCCCCAAACTGCATGGCTTTTTTGGCATTTTGAAAATCGTTATAACCTGATAAGATAACTTTTTCATAAGAAAGGGTACGAGTGGCTTCGAACATCATAAAAGCATCCATAATTGGCATTGTGATATCTGTTAAGACAATATGAGGTTCTTTTTCTTGGATGAGTTTCATTCCCTCTTGACCGTGACTGGCAGTTCCTACAACTTGGATGCCTAAGGCAGAGTAGTCTATGGCAATCTCTAGCCATTTTCGAATGAGGTGTTCATCTTCGACAATAATGAGTTTAAACATGAGTTAGTCCTTTCGTTACAAATTTGACCCAAGTTTCTCCTTGGCGATTGACTCCTAAATCTAGCTGGACATCAGAAAAGAAATGGCTCAATCGCTTATAGCTGTTAACGATGCCATGTTGGGTATGAGGGCTTTCTAAAGAGTCTAAAATAGCGAGTCGCTCTTGTTTTGTGAGTCCTCCAGCATTATCCTTGACTAAAAAAGTTAGAGAATCTGCTTCCAAGGTAATTTGGACATCAATATGAAGATCGATACGGTATTGCATCCCATATTTTATAGCATTTTCTACTAGAGGAAGCAAGAAAAGCTTAGGAATAGGTTGATTATCGACACTTTCTGGGTAGACAATATCATAGGAAAAGTGCTCGAAACGAATTTTATGAATAATAAGGTAATCTTCTATAATCTTTAAATCTTGACAAATGGTTGTTTCTTTTTCTAAATCGGTGATACTGTAGCGAAGAATGCGCGTGAGATTTTGAATCAGGTCTTGTGTGAGAGCTGCATCCATTAAAGAAGTGATTTTAATCGTTTCAAGTGTATTGTAGAGAAAATGAGGATTGAACTGAGCTTCCAGCATTTCTTTCAAAAATCCACTTTTCTTTTTCGATGGTCAACATTTTCTGATGGAGTTGATCTAATTCATACAACATATTATTAATTTTTCCGGTCATAAATTCAAACTCATCACCTGTTTGTAGATAAAGCCTTTTTTCTGCTTGTTTGGGAATTTCTTGAAGTTGGTAAACTAAACTTTCAATGGGAACAGCGTTGTGCGTAGCAATCTTATGAGCAATTCGTCTTGCTTGCCAGAAGTAGAGGAAGAATATGCATAAGGTGAGAATGGAGGCTAGGACGAGTAAGCTAGGAATAGGAAAGAAGGATTGAAAAGTATAGATTGAAAAAATAGCACCGACTTTTTCTTTTTGAACAATAAGCGGTTCATTCGCATACCAGTGGGTGCGAGAGTGTAGGAGTTTTTCATCAAATTTTTCAAGAGTGGAACGAGTAAACTGATTTGTATTGTTGGAAAACATATTTCCAAAGCTATCGGTAATGATGTATTTAGAATTTATCATTGGGAAACTTGAGATGAAATCATTCTCATTTACGAAAGCAATAGTATAGGCCTTAACTCGTTGGTTTTGAAGTAGTGGTTTGATAAAGAGTGTGTAATGTTGCTTATCTGAAGAGAGTGCAATTTTTTCTGTCACTTTTTCTTGAGAAGGATTTTGAATGAGCAGTTTTAGATAGTAGGGAGATAAAATACTTTCTTGATGATTTCGATTGGTACTGAATAGCAATTCACCTGTATCGCTTAGGATAATGAGGTCAGAACTAAGTTTTAATTTAGCTTTTGTCTCGTAAAATAAGCTAAAGACTTCTCTCTCTGTGTGTTTGCCATCCAAAAATCCTGGAATCATTTTATGGTTCATGGTAGTCAGGAGCTCATTATTTGCTTCTTTCATTTCTTGAACCTGTTTTACAATCTGTCTCGTATCTTTGGAGAGTTGTTGCTTTTGTAAAACATAGGAAAAACCAAAAAGTAAAATGAGTAGTAAAAGAGAGGTCACAAAGGCTGCGATAGAGCTTCTATGGAGAATTTCTTTTTGGAGAGATTTTTTAAAGGAATGAGACATCCGCTACCTCCTTGGAAGGGTTTTCTGTTATAAGTATAGCAGTTTAAAAATTCTAGAGCAAGGTAAAATAGAAAAGTATAGAATAGAACGAGACCAAATTCCCTCAAAAATGGTATAATAGTAACATCACAAAATTGGAGAGAGACCATGAGTTTTTACAATCATAAAGAAATTGAGCCTAAGTGGCAGGGCTACTGGGCAGAACATCATACATTTAAGACAGGGACAGACGCATCAAAACCGAAGTTTTATGCTCTTGATATGTTCCCTTATCCGTCTGGAGCGGGTCTGCACGTAGGACACCCAGAAGGCTATACAGCAACAGATATCCTCAGTCGTTACAAACGTGCGCAAGGCTACAATGTCCTTCATCCAATGGGTTGGGATGCTTTTGGTTTGCCTGCAGAGCAATACGCTATGGATACAGGTAATGACCCAGCAGAATTTACAGCTGAAAACATTGCCAACTTCAAACGCCAAATCAATGCGCTTGGATTTTCTTATGACTGGGACCGTGAAGTCAATACAACAGATCCAAACTACTACAAGTGGACTCAATGGATTTTCACTAAGCTTTACGAAAAAGGCTTGGCCTATGAAGCGGAAGTGCCAGTAAATTGGGTTGAAGAATTGGGAACGGCTATTGCCAATGAAGAAGTTCTTCCTGACGGAACATCTGAGCGTGGAGGCTATCCTGTTGTCCGCAAACCAATGCGCCAATGGATGCTCAAAATCACGGCTTATGCAGAGCGCTTGCTCAATGACTTGGATGAACTTGATTGGTCAGAGTCTATCAAGGACATGCAACGCAACTGGATTGGTAAATCAACTGGTGCTAATGTAACTTTCAAAGTAAAAGGAACCGACAAGGAATTCACAGTCTTTACCACTCGTCCGGATACCCTTTTCGGTGCGACTTTCACTGTTCTGGCTCCTGAGCATGACTTGGTTGAGGCTATCACAAGTCCAGAGCAAGCAGAGGCAGTAGCAGACTACAAACACCAAGCCAGCCTCAAATCTGACTTGGCTCGTACAGACCTTGCCAAAGAAAAAACAGGGGTTTGGACTGGTGCTTATGCCATCAACCCTGTCAATGGTAAGGAAATTCCAATCTGGATTGCCGACTATGTTCTTGCTAGTTACGGAACAGGTGCGGTAATGGCTGTACCAGCCCATGACCAACGTGACTGGGAATTTGCCAAACAATTCGACCTTCCAATAGTAGAAGTACTTGAAGGTGGAAATGTAGCAGAAGCTGCCTACACAGAGGATGGCCTTCATGTCAATTCAGACTTCCTAGATGGATTGAACAAAGAAGAAGCTATTGCCAAGATTGTGGCTTGGTTGGAAGAAAAAGAATGTGGTCAAGAAAAAGTTACCTACCGTCTCCGCGACTGGCTCTTTAGCCGTCAACGTTACTGGGGTGAGCCAATTCCTATTATTCATTGGGAAGATGGAACTTCAACAGCTGTCCCTGAAAGTGAATTGCCACTTGTCTTGCCAGTAACCAAGGACATCCGTCCCTCAGGTACTGGTGAAAGTCCACTATCTAACTTGACAGACTGGCTTGAAGTGACCCGCGAAGATGGTGTCAAAGGTCGTCGTGAAACCAACACCATGCCACAATGGGCAGGTTCAAGCTGGTATTACCTCCGCTATATTGACCCACACAATACTGAGAAATTGGCTGATGAGGACCTTCTCAAACAATGGTTGCCAGTGGATATTTACGTAGGTGGAGCAGAGCATGCTGTACTTCACTTACTTTACGCTCGTTTCTGGCACAAATTCCTCTATGACCTCGGTGTTGTTCCGACTAAGGAACCATTCCAAAAACTCTTTAACCAAGGAATGATTTTGGGAACCAGCTACCGTGACCACCGTGGGGCTCTTGTGGCAACTGACAAGGTTGAAAAACGTGACGGTTCTTTCTTCCATGTGGAAACAGGTGAGGAGTTAGAGCAAGCGCCAGCCAAGATGTCTAAGTCCCTCAAGAACGTAGTTAACCCAGATGACGTGGTGGAACAATACGGTGCTGATACCCTTCGTGTCTATGAAATGTTCATGGGACCACTTGATGCTTCGATTGCTTGGTCAGAAGAAGGTCTGGAAGGAAGCCGTAAATTCCTTGACCGTGTGTACCGTTTGATTACAAGTAAAGAAATCGTTGCGGAAAACAATGGTGATCTAGACAAGGTTTATAACGAAACCGTTAAGGCTGTCACAGAGCAAATCGAGTCCATGAAATTCAACACAGCCATTGCCCAACTTATGGTGTTTGTCAACGCAGCTAACAAGGAAGAAAAACTTTATGTAGACTACGCCAAAGGATTTATCCAATTGATTGCCCCATTTGCTCCTCACTTGGCAGAAGAACTCTGGCAAACTGTTGCAGCAACTGGCGAATCTATCTCTTATGTAGCTTGGCCAACATGGGACGAAAGCAAATTGGTTGAAGACGAAATCGAAATCGTCGTTCAAATCAAAGGAAAAGTTCGTGCCAAACTCATGGTTGCTAAAGATCTATCACGTGAAGAATTGCAAGAAATTGCTCTCGCTGATGAAAAAGTCAAAGGCAGAAATTGACGGTAAGGACATCGTGAAAGTGATTAGTGTACCAAATAAATTGGTTAATATTGTTGTGAAATAAAAAGAAGTAACTCTAGAGTATGAACTTTAGAGTTACTTTTAGAAGAGGTCGGAATGAATAGATTAGTGAACAATAGCAGGAAATGTGAAATTTTATTATTTATTGTAGTGTTAGTAATATCAATAGTGGGTATATTATTTTAAAAAAATTTTTCCTTGGGACCAGGAAAGTTTAACTTTGACACTAACTTTAGACACCTCTTTGCAGTTTTTATTACTTTTCTTTAGTTTTTTTCAAATGATAAATCAAGCAATATTTTTGGAATATCTCCAAATGAAATTATAAGGACACAGTCTGAAGTATATCAATTTTTATTTACAAAAATCTTTTGCAACTTTGCTAATGGCAACGAATTTGTTATCTATTATTCATTATTTTGGAGCCAAAAATTTTATAGTTTCTATTAATGAAACTTATCCTCGCGTTCAATTTAGTGTTGGTTTTCATATGGATATCACTGTTTGGTATTCTGATAATCTATTTTATTTGGCTCTTAATAGAGGGATTAAAATATATTAGAAAAAAATAAATTATGTCATTCAAAATAAGGCACTAATTTATTTCTATTCGCAGGTAAAATCTAGGGGAAGCTTCCTGATTATGAGTCGGAAAAAAATATGGTGAATACATTAATTTGTATGAATTGTGTCGTCAAGAAACAGGCGTAAAGCTTCTTACATTTTTGAGAGGAGTAGACGAAAAAATGGGGGGAGGTCCTAGTGACGCAGTGAGTATTATGTTTGAATCTTTTGATAAAAGCAGATCAGATTGTGGCTCTGAATATTTGTAGAAACTATGTAGCACAAGAAAATGTTTTAAATAAGGAAGATGCAGAAAAATTGTTAAATGAAATTGATAAAAAACTTGAAATTAGCAGATAGGACAATTTAAATAGGGTTGAGTAAAAAGTTTAAAACTGCCAAAAGGAGAAAGCTATGCCAGTAAGCGAATATGGTCAGATGATTGGCGAGTCAATGGAAGGTTATACACCAGGTGAACGGCCTTCTATTGATTTCTTAGAAGGGCGTTATGCTAGGATAGAGGCTCTTTCCGTGGAAAAGCATGCGGAGGATTTGCTAGCTGTTTATGGTCCGGATAGCCCTCGGGAGATGTGGACCTACCTTTTTCAGGAGCCAGTGGAAGATATGGAGGAGCTGGTTACCCTTTAAATCAGATGTTGGCTCGTAAGGATCGTTTTTACTATGCAATCATAGATAAGGAGACTGGTAAGGCTTTAGGAACTTTTTCTCTCATGCGCATTGACCAGAATAACCGAGTAATAGAAGTGGGAGCTGTCACTTTTTCTCCAGAGCTCAAGGGGACACGGATAGGAACAGAAGCTCAGTATCTCTTGGCTTGCTATATTTTTGAAGAACTTCACTATCGTCGCTATGAGTGGAAATGCGATGCTCTTAACTTGCCATCAAGACGAGCAGCAGAACGTTTGGGCTTTATTTATGAAGGAACCTTCCGTCAGGCAGTGGTCTACAAGGGGCGTACGAGGGATACGGATTGGTTGTCTATGATTGATAAGGACTGGCCCCAAGTCAAATCTCGTTTGGAAACGTGGTTGCATCCTGAAAACTTTGATAAAAATGGACGACAGTACAAGAGCTTAAGAGAGCTCTAAGAGGTGATGACATGATAACGATTAGAAAGCAAGAAATCGTCAAGCTTGAGGATGTTTTGCATCTCTATCAGGTTGTTGGTTGGACAAATTATACAAATCAACCTCAGATGCTGGAGCAGGCCTTGTCTCATTCACTTGCTATTTATTTAGCGTTTGATGGGGAGAAAATAGTTGGCTTGATTCGTTTGGTTGGAGATGGTTTTTCATCAGTTTTTGTACAGGATTTGATTGTTTTGCCTACTTATCAGCGCCAAGGGATTGGTAGCGCCTTGATGAAACAGGCTTTAGAGGATTTTAAAGAGGCCTATCAAGTCCAACTGGCGACAGACCAAACAGAAAAAAACGTGGGATTTTATCGTTCTATGGGGTTTGAAACCTTATCCACCTATGATTGCACAGGAATGATTTGGGTAAACAGAGAAAAATAATAAAACTTGTTTATTCTTAAGCAAAGTTTAAGGCTGATCTAGTATTATATAGTCATTAAATAAAGACCTCCTAACTTTATTTAATGAAATCCTAAAACTTTTTTTCATCATAATCTCCTTAACTCCACCCAATCAGGTGGAGTTTTTTTGCTCTATTTCAAGCTTTTGGGGACTATTCTAAAAATCATTTTCTGATAATTTTCTCTTAATCTTGATCGTTTTGTTGTGCAGCGGTTAAAGTTTGAGAAGCTGAGAATGTAAACCTTTGACAAAATGTGTGAACTATGGGATAATGAAAGGGAATTGAGTACTAGTTCTATATCATGGGCTAGAAAAGACCCCAAGCTCACGTCCAAATAAGCTTGGGGTCTTTTTTGACACTATTTGTCCTTGTTTAGCCATTTATCGACTAGCCGAAGAACGACACCGACCACAATCGGTCCGATGATAGTTTTGAGTACTAATTCCATCATGGACTATCACATCTCCTTTCGTAGGCGGTGTAGAAGTGCCGTAGAATATTATACCACATAAGTGCTCAACTCGGGAGTCACCCTAATCAGGTGGCTTTTTTGTTTGTGGCTTGGATTTTTTGCTATAATAGAGCCATGAGTAGAATTTTAGATAATGAGATAATGGGGGATGAGGAGTTAGTAGAACGCACGCTCCGTCCTCAGTATTTACGTGAATATATTGGGCAGGATAAGGTCAAGGACCAGCTCCAAATCTTTATCGAAGCAGCAAAAATGCGGGATGAAGCGCTGGATCATGTCCTCTTATTTGGACCTCCAGGTCTTGGGGAAAACGACCATGGCTTTTGTTATTGCCAACGAACTGGGAGTCAATCTCAAGCAGACTTCGGGTCCAGTCATTGAAAAAGCTGGTGACTTGGTAGCGATTTTGAATGACTTAGAGCCTGGGGACGTCCTCTTTATTGACGAGATTCATCGCTTGCCCATGTCTGTGGAAGAGGTGCTTTATAGTGCCATGGAGGACTTCTACATTGATATCATGATTGGGGCTGGTGAAGGCAGTCGTAGTGTTCATTTGGAGTTGCCACCTTTTACCTTGATTGGTGCGACGACTCGGGCTGGTATGCTCTCAAATCCACTACGGGCGCGTTTCGGGATTACAGGTCATATGGAATACTATGCCCACGCTGACTTGACAGAGATTGTTGAGCGGACGGCAGATATTTTTGAGATGGAGATTACTCATGAGGCCGCTGCTGAGCTGGCCTTGCGTAGTCGTGGAACCCCTCGTATTGCCAATCGTCTCCTCAAGCGCGTGCGCGATTTTGCCCAGATTATGGGGAATGGGACTATCGATGATCTTATTACCGATAAGGCTTTGACCATGCTGGATGTTGACCATGAAGGTTTGGACTATGTGGACCAAAAGATCCTTCGGACTATGATTGAGATGTATGGTGGGGGTCCTGTCGGTTTAGGAACTCTTTCTGTTAACATAGCAGAAGAGCGTGAGACAGTCGAAGACATGTATGAGCCATACTTGATTCAAAAAGGTTTTATCATGCGGACACGTTCTGGACGGGTGGCAACTGCTAAGGCATATGAGCACTTGGGTTATGAATACAGTGAAAAATGAACAAGAAATTCTAGAGGCTTTCAGAGAAAATCCGGATATGATGGCTATTCTGACGATCATCCGGTACCTTGGCTTAAAAGACTCGTGGTTGGCAGCAGGTTCTGTCAGAAATTTTATCTGGAATCTCTTGTCAGACAAATCCCCTTTTGACTGTGAAACAGATGTAGATGTGATTTTCTTTGATCCAGATGTTTCTTATGAGGAAACAGTATCCCTAGAGAAAAAACTGCGAGAGGACTTTCCTAAGTACCAATGGGAGTTGAAAAATCAGGTCTATATGCACCAGCATAGCCCGCATACTGGTCCTTATACTAGTTCCCGTGATGCTATGAGTAAGTACCCAGAAAGATGTACGGCTGTTGGACTACGCTTGAATGAAGAATCCGCTTTTGAACTCTTTACTCCATACGGTCTCGAGGATATTTTGAATTTTCAAGTTAGTCCAACTCCTCATTTTATAGAGAATGAAGACCGAATGAAGCTCTATCAAACACGATTATCCAAGAAAAATTGGCAGGAAAAATGGAAAAAAATTTGATTTTTTTAAAAAAATACTTAAGGAAACTTTAAGCTAGGAGTGTATATTAAGTTCATAAGTTAAGAAGACCTTAACTTAAACTCCTAAAACTTTTTCATAATAATCTCCCTATAAAAAAATAAAGTCGTCCAATCAGGCGGCTTATTTTTTTGAAAAATGGGTAACTTCTAAAACTAACTTCCAGTTTCTCACCACCTAGCATTTAGTATGAGAAAAACTGTAGAAATCAGTGGAAATCCGTCTTAGACTAACTTCCACTGGTTTTCTTTTTCTTGATATATAAGGGGTCAAAAGCGAAAAGACTCAGAAAAAAAGTGCACGACAAATAGCCCTAAAACAGAGTCGTCTTAGAGTAAATTCCAGTTACTAGCGTTTAGTGTGAGACTTTTCGATGGTGATAAGATGTTTAGTTAGAGGGTAAAATTCCCTTTATTTCAATAAATCAGGTGATAAGTGTGTGTCTTCTGGTTTGACAAATTGGCAACCCAGAAGAGCAGCGATGTCCTCGCCAAATGTGAAGGTGAAGACGTCGTAAGCAGATTTTCCTTGAAACTCTTCTCGTTTCAAGGAATTGACATGGGAAATGACTAGATTGATGTCTTTCTGAGTCAGCTGGTCGAAGGAAGTGCCCTTGGGAAGAATGGCTCGCAAAACCGTATGGTTCTTCTCAATCCGCCCCTTCTGGTCAGGACGGCTAGGGTCGCAGAAGTAGAGGTGAGACTTCCCATCAATGTCTCGCTCAAGCTCCTCCACATAGGAGAACTCAGATCCGTTGTCCGTGAGAATGACAGGGAACAGCTGATGGAAGGCATACCCTCCGTCCATGACTCTTTCTTTCAAAGCTGCGAATTTAGTGGCGACCTCCAGAGCAGTCTTGTTGTCCAAAAGCAAGGCGAAGAGGAAGTTGCAGAAGGAAACGTTGAAGGTGAGCAGTAGCTTTCCACCAGGTCTGCCGATGACCGTGTCCATTTCCAACCATTTGAAGAAATCATCTGTTTCTCGTAACTCTTGGAAATCTTGGTAGGTCCGCCCAATTTTCAGCTCCTTGGGAATAGCTACTTTTCTGGATTTTCTGCGTGCCTTGAACTTGACCATCCGAGGGAAATCAATGGGCTTGGCTGTTAGATAGCCCAGCTTGGCATGCCGATACACTGTAGCTTTCGACACAGGTAGGTTATGTGTCTGAATGATATGGTAGATGCTTTGTTTCTTCTGGATGCCTTGGGTTAAGACCCTTGTCCATCTGATAAAAACTTTCCTTGTTTAGGGAATGCCCTGTCTGGACTCCCCTCAACATAGTCTTGTACTGTTCCTGCGCCTTTTTCGCGTAGTAAAGATAGCGGTTAAACCCACAATCCGTCCTCTTTTTTGGACAGTTGTTACAGACATAAGGAGCTTTTTTGAGAAGTGGGCAATCCGTGCAATCAGATTTGACGGATGTTGGATGCATGATGCGATTGCGCTTGATTTCTTTTGAAATGGTTGACGGGTCTTTTCCAATCTTCTCAGCGATGGAACGGAAAGTCTCCTGTTGGCTGATTCCAGTTTGGATGTCAATACGGTCTTCTAGAGTGAGATGTTTTTGTTTTTTCGTCATGAGGTGCCTCCTCACGAAAAGTCTCAGACTTCATTCTAGCATAATTCGTCGTCTTAGACTAACTTCCAGTTTTGGGAGAGAGATGGAAGTTACTTTGAGAAGTTACGTTTTTGAAAAATGGGCTTTGTGCCTGAGAATAAATAGCTTAGTGATAGAAGAAAATGGGGAAATATGGTATAATGAAACGATAGATTTTTGAATAGGAATAAGATCATGTTTGGATTTTTTAAGAAAGATAAGGCTGTGGAAGTAGAGGTTCCGACACAGGTTCCTGCTCATATCGGCATCATCATGGATGGGAATGGCCGTTGGGCTAAAAAACGTATGCAACCGCGGATCTTCGGACACAAGGCGGGCATGGAAGCATTGCAAACTGTGACCAAGGCAGCTAACAAATTGGGCGTTAAGGTGATTACGGTCTATGCTTTTTCTACGGAAAACTGGACCCGTCCAGATCAGGAAGTTAAGTTTATCATGAACTTGCCGGTAGAGTTTTATGACAATTATGTCCCGGAATTGCATGCGAATAATGTGAAGATTCAAATGATTGGGGAGACAGACCGCCTGCCTAAGCAAACTTTTGAAGCTTTAACCAAGGCTGAGGAATTGACTAAGAACAACACAGGTTTGATTCTTAATTTTGCCCTCAACTATGGGGGACGTGCTGAGATTACACAGGCTCTTAAGTTGATTTCCCAGGATGTTTTAGATGCCAAAATCAACCCAGGTGATATCACGGAGGAATTGATTGGTAATTATCTATTCACCCATCATTTGCCTCAGGACCTACGAGACCCAGACTTGATTATCCGTACTAGTGGAGAATTGCGTTTGAGTAATTTCCTTCCATGGCAGGGAGCTTATAGTGAGCTCTATTTTACGGACACCTTGTGGCCTGATTTTGACGAGGTAGCCTTGCAGGAAGCTATTCTTGCCTACAATCGTCGTCATCGCCGATTTGGAGGAGTTTAGGAGGAGATATGACAAAGGATTTACAAAAAAGAACCTTGTTCGCAGGAATTGCCCTGGCTATTTTCCTACCAATTTTAATGATTGGGGGACTCTTGCTTCAGATCGCCATCGGAATCATAGCCATGCTAGCAATGCATGAACTGTTGAAGATGAGAGGTTTAGAGACCATGACGATGGAGGGGCTCTTGACCCTCTTTGCAACCTTTGCCTTGACCATTCCCTTTGGAGAATTACCTGACTTTTTGCCAGTTGATGGGAATGTGGTTGCTTATAGTGTTTTGATTTCAATCATGTTAGGAACGACTGTTTTTTAGCAAGTCTTATACGATTGAGGATGCTGTTTTCCTCTTGCTATGAGTTTCTACGTGGGCTTTGGTTTTAATGCTTTACTAGATGCTCGTGTTGCCGGTTTGGATAAGGCGCTCTTGGCCTTGTGCATCGTCTGGGCGACAGACAGTGGTGCCTATCTTGTAGGGATGAGATACGGTAAACGAAAATTAGCGCCAAGGGTATCACCCAATAAAACCTTTGAGGGATTTTTTGGTGGTATTTTAGGAGCTATCTTGATAACAATTGTCTTCATGATCTTTGATGGGACAGTTGCTCTTCCGTATGGAATTTACAAGATGTCAGTCTTCGCCATTTTCTTTAGCATAGCTGGACAATTTGGGGATTTACTAGAAAGTTCGATTAAGCGTCACTTTGGTGTCAAGGATTCTGGAAAATTTATCCCTGGACATGGTGGTGTTTTGGATCGCTTCGACAGTATGTTGCTTGTATTTCCAATCATGCACTTATTTGGACTCTTTTAGAGAAAGGAAGATAGAATGCTCGGAATTTTAACCTTTATACTGGTTTTTGGGATTATTGTAGTGGTGCACGAGTTCGGACACTTCTACTTTGCCAAGAAATCAGGAATTCTAGTGCGTGAATTTGCCATCGGTATGGGACCCAAAATATTTGCTCACATTGGCAAGGACGGGACGGCCTATACCATTCGAATCTTGCCTCTGGGTGGCTACGTTCGTATGGCCGGTTGGGGTGATGATACGACTGAAATCAAGACAGGAACTCCTGTCAGTTTGACCCTTGCTGATGATGGTAAGGTTAAACGAATCAATCTTTCAGGTAAAAAATTAGATCAAACAGCCCTCCCTATGCAGGTGACCCAGTTTGACTTTGAAGACAAGCTCTTTATCAAGGGCTTGGTTCTGGAAGAAGAAAAAAACATTTGCAGTGGATCACGATGCAACGGTTGTGGAAGCAGATGGAACGGAGGTTCGGATTGCTCCCTTAGATGTTCAATATCAAAATGCAACTATCTGGGGGAAATTGATTACCAACTTTGCAGGTCCTATGAACAACTTTATCTTAGGTGTCGTTGTTTTCTGGATTTTAATCTTTATGCAGGGTGGTGTCAGAGATGTTGATACCAACCAGTTTCATGTCATGCCCCAAGGGGCTTTGGCTAAGGTAGGAGTGCCAGAAACAGCACAGATTACCAAGATTGGCTCATATGAGATTAGTAACTGGGAAAGTTTGATTCAGGCTGTGGAGACAGAAACCAAAGATAAGACAGCCCCAAGTTTGGATGTGACTATTTCTGAAAATGGTAGTGACAAAAAAGTTACGGTTACTCCAGAAGAAAATCAAGGTCGATATCTTCTAGGTGTTCAACCGGGTATTAAGTCAGATTTTCTGTCCATGTTTGTAGGTGGTTTTACAACCGCTGCTGACTCGGCGCTTAGAATTTTATCAGCTCTGAAAAATCTGATTTTCCAGCCGGATTTGAACAAGCTAGGTGGACCTGTTGCCATCTTTAAGGCAAGTAGTGATGCTGCAAAAAATGGAATTGAGAATGTCTTGTACTTTTTGGCAATGATTTCCATCAATATTGGGATTTTTAATCTTATTCCGATTCCAGCCCTGGATGGTGGTAAGATTGTGCTCAATATCCTAGAAGCTATCCGCCGCAAACCATTGAAACAAGAAATTGAAACCTATGTCACCTTGGCCGGAGTGGTCATCATGGTTGTCTTGATGATTGCTGTGACCTGGAATGACATCATGCGACTCTTTTTTAGATAATCGAGGAATATTATGAAACAAAGTAAAATGCCTATCCCAACGCTTCGCGAAATGCCAAGCGATGCTCAAGTTATCAGCCACGCTCTTATGTTGCGAGCTGGTTATGTTCGTCAAGTTTCAGCAGGTGTTTATTCTTATCTGCCACTTGCCAACCGTGTGATTGAAAAAGCCAAAAACATCATGCGCCAAGAATTCGACAAGATTGGTGCCGTTGAGATGTTGGCTCCTGCTCTTCTTAGTGCAGAATTGTGGCGCGAATCAGGTCGTTACGAAACTTACGGTGAAGACCTTTACAAACTAAAAAACCGTGAAAAGTCAGACTTTATCCTAGGTCCAACTCACGAAGAGACTTTTACAGCTATTGTTCGTGATTCTGTTAAGTCTTACAAGCAATTGCCACTAAATCTTTACCAAATCCAGCCTAAGTATCGTGATGAAAAACGTCCACGTAATGGACTTCTTCGTACTCGTGAATTCATCATGAAAGATGGCTATAGTTTCCATGCTAACTACGATAGCTTGGACAGTGTTTATGATGAGTACAAGGCTGCTTATGAGCGTATTTTCACTCGTAGTGGTTTAGATTTCAAGGCTATTATTGGTGACGGTGGAGCCATGGGTGGTAAGGACAGCCAAGAATTTATGGCCATTACACCTGCTCGTACAGACCTTGACCGCTGGGTTGTTTTGGACAAGTCAGTTGCTCATTTGACGAAATTCCTGCAGAAGTGCAAGAAGAAATCAAGGCAGAATTACTCAAATGGATGGTCTCTGGTGAAGATACCATTGCTTACTCAAGTGAATCTAGCTACGCGGCTAACTTGGAAATGGCAACAAACGAGTACAAACCAAGCAACCGTGTTGTCGCTGAAGAAGAAGTGACTCGTGTTGCAACGCCAGATGTTAAATCAATTGATGAAGTTGCAGCCTTCCTCAACGTTCCGGAAGAACAAACGATTAAAACCCTTTTCTACATGGTAGATGGTGAGCTTGTTGCAGCCCTTCTAGTTGGAAATGATCAACTCAACGAAGTTAAGTTGAAAAACCACTTGGGAGCAGATTTCTTTGACGTTGCTAGCGAAGAAGAAGTAGCAAATGTTGTTCAAGCAGGATTCGGTTCACTTGGGCCAGTTGGTTTGCCAGAGAATGTTAAAATCATTGCAGACCGTAAGGTGCAAGATGTTCGCAATGCAGTTGTGGGTGCTAACGAAGATGGTTACCACTTGACTGGTGTGAACCCAGGTCGTGACTTTACTGCAGAATATGTGGATATCCGTGAAGTTCGTGAGGGCGAAATTTCTCCAGACGGACAAGGTGTCCTTAACTTTGCGCGTGGTATCGAAATTGGTCACATCTTCAAACTCGGCACTCGCTATTCAGCAAGCATGGGAGCAGATGTTTTGGATGAAAATGGTCGCGCTGTGCCAATTATCATGGGATGTTATGGTATCGGTGTTAGCCGTCTCCTTTCAGCTGTTATGGAGCAACACGCTCGCCTCTTTGTTAATAAAACGCCAAAAGGTGAATACCGTTACGCTTGGGGAATCAATTTCCCTAAAGAATTGGCACCATTTGATGTGCACTTAATCACTGTCAATGTCAAGGATGAAGAAGCGCAGGCCTTGACAGAAAAGCTTGAAGCAAGCTTGATGGGCGCTGGTTACGAAGTCTTGACAGATGACCGTAACGAACGTGTCGGTGTTAAATTTAGCGATAGTGACTTGATTGGTCTTCCAATCCGTATCACTGTTGGGAAGAAAGCAGCCGATGGCATCGTAGAAGTGAAGATTAAAGCGACTGGTGACACCATCGAAGTTCATGCAGATAACTTGCTCGAAACGCTTGAAATCCTCAGCAAGAAATAAAAACTATAATCAGAAGAAAAACAAGGAAAAAATGTAACTAGTTTTTACCTTGTTTTTTCTGTATAATGGGAAAAATGAGTAGATAATACTCTTCGAAAATCTCTTCAAACCACGTCAGCGTCGCCTTGCCGTATATGTGTTACTGACTTCGTCAGTTCTATCCACAACCTCAAAACGGTGTTTTGAGCAACCTGCGGCTAGCTTCCTAGTTTGCTTTTTGATTTTCATTGAGTATAAAGAGGTAAATGTATGCTAAGATTTCCAAAGGATTTTGTCTGGGGCTCCTCTACTTCTGGACCGCAGACAGAAGGACGTGTAGCTGGTGACGGTAAGGGAGATAATCTCTGGGATTACTGGTATCAAGTGGAGCCAAATCGCTACTATAATGGGATTGGTCCAGATAAGACATCAACCTTTTATGAAAATTGGGAAAAGGATATCGAGCTCTTGGTAGAAACTGGTCACACGGCTTTTCGGACTTCTATTCAGTGGTCACGGATTTTTCCACAAGGCTGTGGGAAAGTCAATCCTCAAGGTGTGGATTTCTATCGTAAGGTTTTTGAGACTATTAAGGCCAAAGGAATTCGTCTTTTAGTCAATCTTTATCACTTTGATCTGCCTTTTGCCCTTCAAGAAGATGGTGATGGTTGGGAAAATAAGGCGACTGTCTCAGCCTATGAAGACTATGCTCGTTTTTGTTTTGAGACTTATGGAGATTTAGTGGACCAATGGATTACCTTTAACGAGCCCATTGTTCCTGTAGAATTTGGCTATTTTTACGATGCCCATTATCCACATAAGGTGGATGCTGAGGCAGCGGTTAAAGTGGCTTATCATACACAATTGGCCAGCAGTCGTGCGGTCAAGGCCTGTCATGAACTTTTGCCTGATTCCAAGATCGGGATTATTCTCAACTTGACACCGGCTTATCCACGTAGCCAGCATCCTGCTGATGTCAAAGCTGCTCGTATTGCGGACCTTTTTCAGACCCAATCTTTCTTAGATCCGTCTGTTTTGGGGACTTATCCACAGGAGTTGGTAGAAATCTTGCATGAACATGGTCTCTTACCAGATGCTACGGAGGAGGAGTTGGAGCTAATTCGTGACAATACAGTGGACTTCCTCGGTGTCAACTACTATCAACCTTTGCGTGTTATGGCTCCTCGATTTGACAAGCATCCAGAGAGTCCACTCTTACCAGAACATTTTTATGAGCCTTATGTGATGCCTGGACGTAAAATCAATCCTCACCGTGGCTGGGAGATTTATGAGCAAGGGATTTATGACATTGCCCAAAATATCAAGGAAAATTATGGCAATATTGAGTGGATGTTGACTGAGAATGGAATGGGTGTTGAAGGAGAGGAAAAATTCCGTCAAGATGGGATGATTCAAGATGATTATCGTATTGACTTTGTAAAAGGTCATCTTCGCGAACTTCACCGTGCTATTGAAGATGGAGCTAACTGTAAAGGATACTTAATCTGGACCTTTATCGATTGCTGGTCATGGCTCAACAGCTATAAAAATCGCTATGGTTTAGTCGAATTAGACTTGGAAACGCAAGAACGTCGTCTGAAGAAATCAGGGCACTGGTTCAAGGAATTAAGAGATAATAATGGATTTTAAAAAAGGACTCTGACCGATTATCCTAATTGGTCAGAGTCTTTTGCTTACAGGAGCGTAATTTGAACTATACCAATTTTTACTCTTGACAAGTGAAAGAAACAAGTATATACTGTTTTTGCTGATTCTATAAAAGAGGAATTAGACTATACCAATTTTAAGGAGAAAGCACAGCTGGTCTGTGTCGTATATACTATGTGTGGAATTGTTGGTGTTGTTGGAAACACAAATGCAACTGATATTTTGATTCAAGGGCTTGAAAAGCTCGAATACCGTGGCTATGATTCTGCGGGAATTTTTTTGTCCTAGGTGGTGCTGAAAACCACCTAGTAAAGGCTGTAGGCCGTATCGCAGAATTGTCTGCCAAGACAGCTGGTGTTGAGGGAACAACTGGGATCGGACATACTCGTTGGGCGACTCACGGAAAACCAACGGAAGACAATGCTCATCCACATCGCTCTGAGACAGAACGTTTTGTTTTGGTGCACAATGGGGTGATTGAGAACTACCTTGAAATCAAGGAAGAATACCTTGCTGGGCATCACTTCAAGGGGCAAACAGATACGGAAATCGCCGTTCACTTGATTGGAAAATTTGCGGAAGAAGATGGCTTGTCAGTTCTTGAAGCCTTCAAAAAAGCTCTTCACATCATCCGTGGTTCTTATGCCTTTGCCTTGGTTGACTCACAAGCTCCTGAAGTCATCTATGTGGCTAAGAATAAATCACCACTCTTGATTGGTCTTGGTGAAGGTTATAACATGGTCTGCTCAGATGCTATGGCTATGATTCGTGAAACCAACCAATACATGGAAATTCATGACCAAGAGTTGGTAATCGTCAAGGCTGATAGTGTGGAAGTTCAAGACTATGATGGAAATCGTCGTGAGCGTGCTAGCTACACTGCTGAACTTGACTTGTCAGATATCGGTAAGGGAACTTACCCTTACTACATGCTCAAGGAAATCGATGAGCAACCAACAGTGATGCGTAAGTTGATCCAAGCCTACACAGATGAGGCTGGTCAAGTAGTAGTAGACCCAGCTATCATTAAGGCTGTTCAAGATGCAGACCGTATCTACATCCTTGCAGCTGGAACATCTTACCACGCAGGATTTGCTTCTAAGAAGATGTTGGAAGAATTGACTGATACACCAGTGGAACTTGGAATCTCATCTGAGTGGGGCTATGGTATGCCACTTCTCAGCAAGAAACCACTCTTCATCTTTATCAGCCAATCTGGTGAAACAGCGGATAGTCGTCAAGTTTTAGTCAAGGCTAATGAAATGGGAATCCCAAGCTTGACAGTGACAAACGTCCCAGGTTCAACTCTTTCTCGTGAAGCCAACCATACCATGCTCCTTCATGCAGGTCCTGAAATTGCCGTGGCATCAACCAAGGCTTATACAGCACAAATTGCAGCCCTTGCCTTCCTTGCAAAAGCAGTTGGAGAAGCGAACGGCAATGCTAAAGCGCAAGACTTTGACTTGGTTCATGAATTGTCAATTGTAGCTCAGTCTATCGAATCAACTCTTTCAGAGAAAGAAACCATTGAAGCCAAGGTTCGTGAGCTTCTTGAAACAACTCGCAACTCCTTTTATATTGGGCGTGGTCAAGATTACTACGTAGCTATGGAAGCAAGCCTTAAACTCAAAGAGATTTCTTACATCCAGTGTGAAGGCTTTGCGGCAGGAGAACTCAAGCACGGAACTATTGCCTTGATTGAAGAAGGAACGCCTGTCTTGGCTCTCTTGTCAGATCCAGTCCTTGCTAACCATACTCGCGGAAATATCCAAGAGGTCGCAGCCCGTGGTGCCAAAGTCCTCACTATCGCAGAAGAGAATGTAGCCAAAGATACCGACGACATCGTGCTTACGACTGTACACCCTTACCTCTCACCAATCTCAATGGTTGTACCAACTCAATTGGTCGCTTACTTTGCAACACTCCACCGTGGGCTTGATGTGGACAAACCACGTAACCTTGCTAAATCAGTAACGGTAGAATAAGCTAAAAAAGTCTAGTTATCTAGGCTTTTTCTTGTGAGCAAATTGGTTGCTTGTAGTCATGATTCGTGTTAGAATAATTTTTCAAATTGAAGGACAGAAATAGACAGGAAGTATCACAATGGTAGAATTGGGAATCTCAACATTTGGTGAAACAACGGAGCTTGAGGGACTGGACAGACTTTACAGTCATGCTGAACGCATTCGCCAGTTGGTGGCAGAGATTGAGGTGGCTGACAAGGTTGGTTTGGATGTGTATGGGATTGGCGAGCACCATCGAGCGGATTTTGCAGTATCAGCCCCAGAGATTGTCCTGGCAGCTGGGGCAGTCAATACCAAGAAAATCCGTTTGACCAGTGCAGTCAGCATTCTCTCAAGTATGGACTCTATTCGTTTGTTCCAACAATATGCCACTATCGATGCTTTATCAAATGGACGAGCGGAGATTATGGCTGGAAGGGGTTCTTTCACGGAATCTTTCCCCTTGTTTGGCTATGATTTGAAAGACTACGAAGCCCTCTTTGATGAGAAATTAGACTTGCTCCAGTTGGTCAATGAAAAGACAAAACTAGACTGGCAAGGGCGATTGACCCAAACAATCTCTGGCAAAGAAGTCTATCCCCGTCCGGTTCAGGACAAATTCCCCTTGTGGATAGCGACAGGTGGTCATGTCGAATCAACCGTGAAGATTGCTCGGGCGGGGCTGACAATCGTCTATGCCATTATTGGTGGCAACCCTCGTTATTTTAAAAAGTTAATTCAGGCTTATCGTGAGATTGGGAGCGAAGCGGGCCATGACAGTCATGAGCTAAAGGTTGGGGCTCATTCTTGGGGTTGGATTGCTGAGGACGGCGAGAAGGCTGTGAAAGATTACTTCCATCCGACTAAGCAAGTGGTGGATGCTATTTCCAAAGACCGTCCGCACTGGCAGGAATTGCGTTATGAGCAATTTTTGGAGCAGGTAGGGCCAAATGGCGCTATGTTTGTGGGCAATCCAGATCAGATGGCAGAAAAATTGATTCGTATGATTGAGGATTTAGGATTGGACCGCTTCTTGCTCCACCTACCGCTTGGCTCCATGCCTCATGATCAAGTTCTGAGAGCTATTGAACTTTTTGGAACACAAGTGGCACCAAAAGTCCGGGCTTACTTTGCCATGAAAGAGGCTTAATAAAAAATACTATAGTCAATTGAAACAGGAGCAGGACAAAAGAGCCTCGTAAAAGGTATTGCAAGTTGGTAATACCTTTTTGATATGAGCCCATGTTTTCTCAATAGGATTGTACTCAGGTGAGTAGGGAGGAAGAGGTAAAAGTTTATGCCCAAACTCTTCACACAAGAGTTCTAGCTTCCCCATTCTATGGAATCTTGCATTATCCATAATAATAACTGATGGTGTATTTAATGTTGGTAAGAGAAACTTATGAAACCATGCTTCAAAAAAGTCGCTGGTCATCGTCTCTTCGTAAGTCATTGGAGCGATTAACTCACCATTTGTTAGCCCTGCAACCAAAGAAATCCTCTGATATCTTCTTCCAGATACTTTACCTCTTATTAACTGACCTTTTAATGAGCGACCATATTCTCTATAAAAATAAGTATCGAATCCTGTTTCATCAATATAAACAGGTGCTAAGTGCTTTAAACTATTGAAATTCTTAAGAAATAAAGCTACTTTTTCTGGGTCTTGTTCATAGTAGGTGTGGTTCTTTTTCGAGTGTAGCCCATAGCTTTGAGAGCATAGTGGATAGTAGTTGGATGACAGCCAAATTCAGAAGCTATTTCAGTCAAATAAGCATCTGGATTGTCAGTAAGATAATTTTTAGTCTATCTCTATCAACTTTTCTTGGTTTTGTTCCTTTTACTTGATGGTTTAGCTCTCCGGTTTTTCTCTTTTAGCTTTAACCAGCCATAAATAGTATTACGTGAGATTTGGAAAAACGTGTGATGCTTCTGTTATACTACCTGTTCGCTCACAATAGGAGAGAACTTTTTACGAAAAATCTATTGAATATGCCATAAGAAGATTATACCACATTGTGTACTATTTTTGGTTCATTTTACTATAATACTCTTCGAAAATCTCTTCAAACCACGTCAGCTTCACCTTGCCGTACTCAAGTACAGCCTGCGGCTAGCTTCCTAGTTTGCTCTTTGATTTTCATTGAGTATAATCAGGCTTATTAGGACAATAAATATTGTACAAAAATCAATCCCCCGTGCGTTAAGGCTTGGGGGATTTTTCTATAGGAGGGCTAGTTTAGTTCTCTTTTTTGGTTTTTAGTAAGAAACCGAGACCTAGAAGGGCAAGGATACTGATTCCTGCCAACAAGAGTTTATTATCGTTTTTGGTTCCTGTATTTGGAAGTTCAGCTTTTTTAGCTAGGGGAGCAGGGATATTTTCCTTGCTAGAGTTGTCTACCGTTTCGTTTTGAACAGCTTCACTTGCAGATGATGGTTGTGCTTCTTGTGCTGATTGTGAAGTTTGTGAATCAGTTGTAGCTTGCTTAGGTTTATCTTCTGAATCAGCTACTTTTGTATCTGGTTTAGTAGAATCAGGTCTAGCTTGTGGAGCTGGATCTTGATGTTCAGGTTTGACTATTGGGTTTGAAATATTGCCTTGGTCATTATTGTGACCTTGTTCTTGTTTTAAGCTAGAAAGGTCAAATTCTGATTTTTCTTCTACAGCTGGGGCAACGATGGCACCGCCTTGAGCAATTCGAAGGACAGTAGCTGTAAGGGCGTTTAATTTCAAGCCTTTTTCAGTCCATTCAAGTCCTTTCGGGTTGGCAATTCCAACTGGTCCTGCTTGGTTTTCATCTGCCAAAACTTCAGCATTTCTGAGGTGGGCGAAAGGCTGTTCCCAAATTAAATTCACGAGCTTTTTTTCGTCCGCATTGACAAAGACTGCATAGATATCTCCATTTGGAGCAGTGATTTGGTAGCCAATCACTACATCCTCTTTTCTCCACACCATTTTGACCTGGGACAGTGATGAGGCGGACACGGTCTTTGATATCTTGAAGACTCTTAAGTCGGAAGGCATCTGTAGATTGACGAAGGGCAATCAAACCCTTTCATATAGTCACGGCTCTTGACATTTTTCAGGATATAGCTTTTCCATCTGTAGCCTTAGTCCAGTCAAACTTTGTTAATAGCATCACTCGAATCGTAAGAGTCATGGATGAAGTAAGGATAGTCAAATGGATTACCATCCTTATCACGCAACAAGTGAGATTTGTTTGGTTGTTTGTCCTCTGCTACTGGATTCTTGTAGGCTGGGTCACGGAATTGTTTGGTACGTCCATATTCCTGACCAGAGTGGATAAATGGAGTCCCTTGAGCTGTCAAGACCATGAGGTTTCCAAGTCGTAAACGACGATGAATCTCAGCATAGTTCTCGGCCTTGCTTGGGTCTTTTTTAATAGACTGAGCGATGATGTCAAAGAGGGTCAAGTTATCATGGGCTGCGATATACTGGATAACATCTCCAGGACTATCTGCTTCAAAGTTGGTTGGTTGAGCAATGAGATTTTTGAAGATAGTGTTGATATCACGCTTGCCACCTGTGATAAAGGCAGGTTGACCTTCGTTTGGATAACCAGACTTGAGGTTGTTACGGATGTCGTCGGAAAATACTGCGACAGTATCGGTATGTTTCATCCAATCTTGGTCAGCAGCTTTAGTAGGCATATTTTCATCACCAGCATAGGTTCTCCAACCTTCACCCAGCATGATTAGATTTGGATTGAGGGCGCGTGCAGCCTTGTAAGCTTCTTCGATAGAAGCGGCATCATGGTCTCCCATCATATCGAAACGGAATCCATCAACTTTGTAGGTATCAACTAGATACTTGATAGAATCAACTAGGAGGCGTTTGGTCATATAGTGAGTTGTCCCCAAACGTCCACCACCAAAGCTAGTTCGAGGTGTTCCATCAGCATCCATAAAGTGATAGTAGTTTGGTTCCAAATCTTCAAAAATATCGACTTTGGCTGTATGGTTATAAACTACGTCCAGGATGGCTCCCATGCCACGTTTGTGGATTTCGTTGATGAGATTTTTGAATTCTGCGATTCGTTTTTCTGGATTCTTAGGATTGCTTGAGTACATACCAGTCAAGGAGAAGTAGTTTTGAGGGTCATATCCCCAGTTGTAGTTGCTGTTGCTTGAAGCATAGTCAGATAAGCGTTCGTGGTTCTTCAACTCATTGACAAAGTAGTAAGACAAGACTGGAAGGAGCTGGATGTGGGTTACACCCAAGTTTTTGAGGTAGTCTAGTTTTTCGATAAAGGCTTCAAAGGTACCAAATGGCTTAGTCAAATCTTTTGCGATGGCAGGATCTGAAGTGAAGTCACGCACATGAGCTTCATAGATGACAGCATCTTCGCGCGATTTGAAGTTGCGAATCTTACCATAAGTCAAGTCTTGAGGTCCTAGTTTAGCTGGATCTACAAAGGCAGCTTTAGCCACTTTATGGGCATCGTCAATCTTGGCATCGTCACTATTCCAAGCAGCGAGGGATTTAGCGTAAGGATCGAGTGCAAGAACAGTTTTACCTTGGCGCTCAATTTGGTAGTGGTAGTAGTAGCCAGTGTAATTGCTGATGCCGAGACCAGAGTTTTCATTCAGAGTTTGTTTCCAGGTTCCTTTTTCTCCTTTTTCAAGGGCGACAGTTCCAACTACTTTTTCAGGGTCTTTCTTGTCGTAGACAACAACAGAAACCTTATCAGCACTTGGTGACCAGAGAGTTAAATCAACCTGTTTTCCTTCTTCTTTGAGTTCAGCTCCAAGTTTACCATCATAGCTGTAAGTCTCATCTTTCAGGCGCCAGCTTGTTTTGGTAGTGAATTTGTCAGAGTTGTAGCTAACGGTATAAGGATGTTTTGTGTCAGAGAAATCTCCGCTGTAGGTCACTTTCTTACCAGCCTCATCGATTGTAACGTCAGTGATAGTTACTTTGTTTCCTAGATGATTAGTGATGCTGGAGTGTTTGAGGATATCTTCTTTTTTAGCACCGACAAGTGTTGAAAAACTACTTTCAATGCTAGAAGTTCCTACGTGTTGAGCTCCTGTCATGCGGATATCGTGCACATAGTAGGGGTTGGTGTAGATGGTTTCGTCATCATCTTTTAGGAAAATTTGGCTATGATTTTTCAAATCTGTGAACTTATAATCTTCTTTACGGATTTTCACATCGTCTCCTTGTTTGTTTCTGTCTAGTAATAAAAAAATCCAAGATCTTTTAGCTGCATCTTTGAGTGGAATATCGATATAGCGACCATATTTGCCTGTAGCCGTAAAATCTGTTCCGTTAGGCCATTCACCACTACTTGGATTTTTCACATCTCCCCAGTACCAGAGAGATTTCTTGTCATAGTTGCCATCTGTACGGTAGTAGTTGACGCGAATAGTTCCTGCAGGTTGTGGCTCGTAAGAGAAAACCTTGTGATCTTGGTCCAACCAAGCCTCATTCATCTTTGGTGCCAGTTTTTCTACCGATTTATCGCCGGTCAGATTTTTCCCAGCCGTATTATTGATGAGGAAGCTAATTTTCTTGGCTTGTTCTCCCTTTAATTTGACATCTAGGTAGTAGCCATAGTCATCTTTTTTGGCATCCTTAAAGGACAAAGGCTCCGTTAGGCCAGTTTTCAGAAGGTTTTTCAACATCGTCCCAAGTCCATAGTCCTTGAGCATCCTTGTTTTCTTCAGGAAGTTTTTTGACGTGGATACGGAAGTAGTTGTCTTCGATTGGCTCTTCTGCCTTAGTTTCAGTCGCTACTGGACTAGTAGAAGTAGTTGGCTCACTTGAACGATCTTGTCCGGTTTGTGGTGCTGAATCGGCTGGGCTTGCAACAGGAGTAGTTGGCTCTGTTGCAGGTTTTTTTCTTCTTTTTTCTCTAGGGAAGCGTTTGCATTTTCAGGTGAAGAAAAATCGCTTTCCTTCTTGCCAGCGATGTTTGTTGCATCAGTAAGAGGTTGAGTAAGGGAGGTCGTATTTCGTTGCTGTCTGTTATTGCTTGTAGTATTTTCGTTGGCTGAGATAGTTGGTGTAGTCATGGCAAGTAGAACAAGGCTTGCTCCAATAAGGACAGAACCAGTTCCATTTTTGAGGGAACGGATGCTGTAGACCATTTTTTTCTCAGTGTGAGATGGTGTTTTTCTCATAATCATTCTCCAATCAATAAATTTCTTTATCAGTATAGCATTTAGTAAAACAAGATGCAAGCGTTTTCCTAAAATTAAAATAAAAGAAAAATCGCAACAGATTTTTTGTTACGATTTAGCTAGTCTTTCTTTATGAATTTGAGAAGCCAGAAGGTGGAGGTGGAGAATAATTCTGAAGTAGAGAAGTTACGACTGTAGATAAGTGGTTTCGGAGAGTTTGTGACAGGAAAGGTAGTGATAACAATATCGTGAGGAATTTGATTGAGAATGGAGAAAGAAATTGTAGATTCTTCCCAAGAATCAAATAGATAGAGATTGTTGCTGTAGTGAGTTAGGGTATCGATTAGGTTTTGTGCGTGATGGCTATCCAGATGACTAATGACCAAAACACGTATTTTGGGAAGTTTTTGAAGCAGTTGGACTAAAATCCGATGCCCTTGGATCGTGAAGGTGTAGATCATCTCTTGTAGCTTACTTGACTTACTGTTTAGCCCCATCTCAGTCAGGTAAGATTGGAATTTGTGCTGACTTATTTCAAATAGTTTTGGAAATTCTACTTGATAACTGCTTAAAATTTGGGATTTCTGTCTGTCGAGATACTGGTTACTGAGTAAATGAAAGAAATCAGATTGGGCAGTGTAGTGGAGGAGCCAAATCAATTCCTCGCGATTTTCAATCTGTAGGTGAAATTCTTTAGCTAGTTCTTCTAGGATTTGCCTCAATAAACGGTAGGATTTTTGGATATGATGAATATTACCCAGTGCTCCATTGCTAGGATTGTTTGTAATTTGAGGAGACTTTACTGGATTTGAAAATAGCTGTTCCAGTGTTTTCCATTGTCGGTTCAAAGCAGAGTTTTTTAGCCATCTTCTTAATATTTTCTTCAAACTGCGTAATTTGCATGAGAGAACTGTAGTGACTGGTTAAAAGGGGAGTAGGATTTTCAATGAAGTGACTTTTATTAAACCGCTCTAGATTGATAGCTAGGGTATATTTGATTTGCCGTAAGCTACTGAGGTTGGGTGAAACTTGTTGGGCATCCAAAAATAGCTGAATCAAGTGAGTGAGTGATTCTTCAGAAATAGAAGGGAAGGGCCAATCAAGAAAGTCGTAACTTTGACTAAAGTAGTCTAGATAAAAGGCACGAATGTCCTCTTCTGTTCCATCCATGACTAAAGGGGAAGGTTGGATGCTGATGCCATAGTGTGGTGGAAGCTTCGTATTTAGATGCTGGATGATTTCCTGACCTCGTTCGTAACTCATCACAAGTTCTTGACACATTTGGTCAAGTGAGTCTTCCTCCTTGAAAAACAGACGGTTCAAAAAAGAGTAGGTTTCAGATTGTTTAAAAATCGCAATCCTGGGATCCAAGGTTTTTGAAAGTCAAACTGCAATTGAATACTTTTTTTTCTTGATTGTATCAGGAGGTTTGGAAATAATTGCTCAAGCTTAAAAAGGTGTTCTTGCAATTCTTCTATTGAATAATTCAGCTTCTCAGCCAAGACTGAGAGTTCTATCCAATCATGGTGTTTGGTTATTTCTTCCAGTAAGAATAGCAAATCTTGTTCAGTCTTAGAAAGCAAGATATTCATCATAATTCTCCCTATATATTTATACATATATATTAAAAAGAAAAAGTCCTGAGTAAAGTCAAGAAAAACAGCCTAATATAAAAATAGGAAAAATCGTAATTTACTATATTTTTTTGTGAACTACTAAACTGAAAAATGAAAGTTTGCAAAAGTGAAAGTTGAATTTAATTTTTTTATAGGAAAAAGATTTTTGTCAAAAAAATTCGTTAATCCCCTTGAAAAATCTAGAGAAAATCAGGGTATAATATGAATAATCATTTGTCGTAGGTTTTTGTCTGAAATATTGTCCAGACAAGGCTCACAGCAGTTAAATCTTCTGAAAAAGTCAGATTTAGCTGCTCTTTTTGTGCTTTTTCAGGATTTTTGAGTACTTTGTAACAGAGATTTAAAGATTCTGAAAAATTTAGTCAAGAGGGATAAGGTGATAGGGGTTTTTAGAACCATATAACGATTAGTAATAGCCTAGTTGACTAGGCTTGGAACTTATTTACAAAGGAGAATCATCTTGGCAGGACATGACGTTCAATACGGGAAACATCGTACCTGTCGTAGTTTTTTTCAAGAATCAAAGAAGTTCTTGACTTACCAAATTTGATTGAAATTCAAACTGATTCATTCAAAGATTTCCTAGACCATGGTCTGAAGGAAGTGTTTGAAGATGTATTGCCAATTTCAAACTTCACAGACACAATGGAGTTGGAATTTGTTGGCTATGAAATCAAAGGAACCCAAAATACACGCTTGAAGAAGCTCGTATCCACGATGCTAGCTACTCAGCACCAATCTTTTGTAACCTTCCGCTTGATCAATAAAGAAACAGGCGAAATCAAAGACTCAAGAAGTTTTCTTTGGTGATTTCCCAATCATGACTGAGATGGGTACTTTCATCATCAACGGTGGTGAACGTATCATCGTATCTCAGTTGGTCCGTTCTCCAGGTGTTTACTTTAACGACAAAGTAGATAAAAACGGTAAAAGTGGGCTACGGTTCAACTGTTATCCCCTAACCGTGGAGCTTGGTTGGAACTTGAAAGCGACTCAAAAGATATCGCCTACACTCGTATCGACCGTACTCGTAAAGATTCCATTTACGACCTTTGGTTCGTGCGCTTGGTTTCTCAGGTGATGATGAAATCTTTGATATCTTTGGTGACAGCGAATTGGTTCGCAACACTGTTGAAAAAGATATCCACAAGAACCCAATGGACTCTCGTACAGACGAAGCTTTGAAAGAAATTTACGAACGCCTTCGTCCAGGTGAGCCTAAGACTGCTGAAAGCTCACGTAGCTTGCTTGTAGCTCGTTTCTTTGACCCACGTCGCTATGACTTGGCAGCAGTTGGTCGTTACAAAATCAATAAAAAACTCAATGTTAAAACACGTTTGCTTAACCAAACCATTGCTGAGCCATTGGTAGATCCCTGAAACTGGTGAAATCTTGGTAGAAAGCTGGTACAATCATGACTCGTGAGTGTGATTGAAAGTATCGAAAGCCATTTGGATGGCGATTTGAACAAGATTGTCTACATTCCAAATGACTGCAGCTGTTTGTGACAGAGCCAGTTGTTCTTCAAAAATTCAAGGTTGTTGCACCAACTGATCCAGACCGCGTCGTAACAATCATTGGTAATGCTAATCCAGATGACAAGGTTCGTATCGTCACTCCTGCAGATATCCTTGCTGAGATGAGCTACTTCCTCAACTTGGCTGAAGGTATCGGTCGTATGATGATATCGACCACCTTGGGAAACCGTCGTATCCGTGCTGTTGGTGAATTGCTTGCCAACCAAGTACGTCTTGGACTTTCACGTATGGAACGTAATGTTCGTGAACGTATGTCTGTTCAAGATAACGAAGTATTGACACCACAACAAATCATCAACATCCGTCCAGTAACTGCTGCGATCAAAGAATTCTTTGGTTCTTCACAGTTGTCACAGTTCATGGACCAACACAACCCACTTTCTGAGTTGTCACACAAACGTCGTTTGTCTGCCTTAGGACCTGGTGGTTTGACACGTGACCGCGCTGGATATGAAGTGCGTGACGTGCACTACACTCACTATGGTCGTATGTGTCCAATCGAAACACCTGAAGGACCAAACATCGGTTTGATCAACAACTTGTCTTCATACGGACACTTCAACAAGTATGGTTTCATTCAAACACCATACCGTAAAGGTTGACCGTGCAAACTGGTAAAAGTCACCAACGAAATCGTTTGGTTGACTGCCGATGAAGAAGATGAATATACAGTTGCTCAGGCTAACTCTAAATTGAACGCAGATGGAACTTTTGCTGAAAAAGTTGTCATGGGACGTCACCAAGGGGTTAACCAAGAATATCCAGCATCAAGTGTTGACTACATGGACGTTTCTCCTAAACAGGTAGTTGCCGTTGCGACAGCATGTATTCCTTTCTTGGAAAACGATGACTCCAACCGTGCCCTCATGGGTGCCAACATGCAACGTCAGGCTGTGCCGTTGATTGATCCCTAAAAGCGCCTTTACGTTGGTACTGGTATGGAATACCAAGCAGCCCATGACTCAGGAGCTGCAGTTATTGCACAACATGGTGGTAAAGTTACCTATGCGGATGCGGACAAGGTAGAAGTTCGTCGTGAAGATGGTTCCCTTGATGTTTACCACATCCAAAAATTCCGTCGTTCAAACTCAGGTACTGCCTACAACCAACGTACCCTTGAAAAGTTGGCGATGTCGTTGAAAAAGGCGACTTTATCGCTGATGGACCTTCTATGGAAAAAGGTGAAATGGCGCTTGGACAAAACCCAATCGTTGCCTACATGACATGGGAAGGTTACAACTTCGAGGATGCCGTTATCATGAGCGAACGCTTGGTGAAAGACGATGTTTACACATCTGTTCACCTCGAAGAATACGAATCAGAAACTCGCGATACAAAGCTTGGGCCTGAAGAAATCACTCGTGAAATTCCAAACGTTGGTGAAGATGCCCTTTAAAGACCTTGACGAAATGGGTATTATCCGTATCGGTGCTGAGGTTAAAGAAGGGGATATCCTTGTAGGTAAAGTAACACCTAAGGGTGAAAAAGACCTTTCAGCTGAAGAACGTCTCTTGCACGCTATCTTCGGAGACAAATCTCGTGAAGTTCGTGATACTTCCCTTCGTGTACCACACGGTGCCGATGGTGTCGTTCGTGATGTTAAGATCTTTACACGTGCAAATGGTGATGAATTGCAATCAGGTGTTAACATGCTGGTTCGCGTCTACATCGCTCAAAAACGTAAGATCAAGGTCGGAGATAAGATGGCCGGACGTCACGGAAACAAAGGGGTTGTCTCTCGTATCGTTCCTGTAGAAGACATGCCTTACCTTCCAGACGGAACTCCAGTCGATATCATGTTGAACCCACTTGGGGTGCCATCACGTATGAATATCGGTCAGGTTATGGAGCTTCACCTTGGTATGGCAGCTCGTACTCTTGGTATCCACATCGCAACACCAGTCTTTGACGGAGCAAGTTCTGAAGATCTTTGGGACAACTGTCAAAGAAGCAGGTATGGATAGCGATGCTAAGACTATCCTTTACGATGGACGTACTGGTGAACCATTTGATAACCGTGTGTCAGTTGGTGTCATGTACATGATCAAACTCCACCACATGGTTGATGATAAATTGCACGCTCGTTCAGTCGGACCATACTCAACCGTTACCCAACAACCACTCGGAGGTAAAGCTCAGTTTGGTGGACAACGTTTCGGTGAGATGGAGGTTTGGGCGCTTGAAGCCTATGGTGCATCAAATGTCCTTCAAGAAATCTTGACTTACAAGTCTGACGATATCAACGGACGTTTGAAAGCTTATGAAGCTATTACAAAAGGAAAACCAATTCCAAAACCAGGTGTTCCAGAATCCTTCCGAGTTCTTGTCAAAAGAATTGCAATCTCTTGGTCTTGACATGCGTGTCCTGACGAAGATGATCAAGAAGTGGAACTTCGTGACCTTGATGAAGGAATGGACGAAGATGTCATCCACGTAGATGACCTTGAAAAAAAGCTCGTGAAAAGAGCAGCTCAAGAGGCTAAAAGCAGCCTTTTGAAGCTGAAGAAAGATGCAAAAGCGGAAGCAACAGAAGAAGCTGCTGAACAAGAATAAGCAGTTCACTTAGAATAGAAAGGGAAGAAATAGTGGTTGATGTAAATCGTTTTAAAAGTATGCAAATCACACTAGCTTCTCCAAGTAAAGTCCGTTCATGGTCTTATGGAGAAGTCAAAAAAACCTGAAACAATCAATTACCGTACGTTGAAACCAGAACGTGAAGGACTCTTTGACGAAGTCATCTTTGGTCCCTACAAAAGACTGGGAATGTGCTGTGGTAAAGTACAAACGCATTCGTTACAGAGGGATTGTTTGTGACCGTTGTGGTGTTGAAGTAACGCGTACAAAAGTTCGTCGTGAACGTATGGGACACATCGAGTTGAAAAGCTCCTGTATCTCATATCTGGTATTTCAAGGGATTCCAAGCCGTATGGGCTTGACCCTTGATATGAGTCCCTCGTGCCCTCGAGGAAGTTATCTACTTTGCTGCTTACGTGGTGATTGATCCAAAAGGATACACCACTTGAGCACAAGTCTATCATGACAGAGCGTGAATACCGTGAGCGCTTGCGTGAGTATGGTCATGGATCATTCGTTGCCAAAATGGGTGCCGAAGCTATCCAAGACCTCTTGAAACAAGTAGATCTTGAAAAAGAAATTGCTGAACTCAAAGAAGAGTTGAAAAGACAGCTACTGGACAAAAAAACGTGTCAAAGCTATCCGTCGTTTGGATGTTTTTGGATGCTTTTACAAGTCTGGAAACAAACCTGAATGGATGATTCTCAACATCCTTCCAGTTATTCCACCAGATCTTCGTCCAATGTTGCAGTTGGATGGTGGCCGTTTTGCCTCATCTGACTTGAACGACCTTTACCGCCGTGTTATCAACCGTAACAACCGTTTGGCTCGTTTGCTTGAGTTGAATGCACCAGGTATCATCGTTCAAAATGAGAAGCGTATGCTTCAAGAAGCGGTTGACGCTTTGATTGACAATGGTCGTCGTGGTCGTCCAATCACAGGACCAGGTAGCCGTCCACTGAAATCATTGAGCCACATGCTCAAAAGGGTAAACAAGGACGCTTCCGTCAAAACTTGCTCGGTAAACGTGTTGACTTCTCAGGACGTTCCGTTATCGCCGTTGGTCCAACTCTTAAGATGTACCAATGTGGTGTGCCACGTGAAATGGCGATCGAGCTCTTTAAACCATTCGTGATGCGTGAAATCGTTGCGCGTGATATCGTGCAAAACGTTAAAGCAGCTAAACGCTTGGTAGAACGTGGAGATGAACGTATCTGGGATATCCTCGAAGAAGTGATCAAAGAACACCCAGTGCTTTTGAACCGCGCACCTACCCTTCACCGTTTGGGTATCCAAGCCTTTCGAACCTGTCTTGATTGACGGTAAAGCTCTTCGCTTGCACCCGCTTGTCTGTGAAGCCTACAATGCCGACTTTGACGGGGACCAAATGGCCATCCACGTACCGCTTTCAGAAGAAGCTCAAGCAGAAGCTCGTATCTTGATGCTAGCTGCTGAGCATATCTTGAACCCGAAAGATGGTAAACCAGTTGTTACTCCATCTCAGGACATGGTTTTGGGTAACTACTACTTGACCATGGAAGAAGCTGGTCGTGAAGGTGAAGGAATGGTCTTCAAAGACCGTGACGAAGCGGTTATGGCTTATCGCAATGGCTATGTTCACCTCCACTCACGTGTTGGTATCGCGACAGACAGCCTCAACAAACCTTGGACTGAAGAACAAAAACACAAGGTCTTGCTTACAACTGTTGGTAAAATCCTCTTCAACGACATTATGCCAGAGGGTCTACCATACTTGCAAGAACCAACAAATGCTAACTTGACAGAAGGTGTTCCAGCTAAGTACTTCTTGCCACTAGGTGGAGATATCAAGGAAGCTATTCGCAACCTTGAACTCAACCCTCCATTCAAGAAGAAAAACCTTGGGAATATCATCGCTGAAATCTTCAAACGTTTCCGTACGACAGAAACTTCTGCCCTACTTGACCGTATGAAGAACCTCGGTTACCACCACTCAACTCTTGCAGGTTTGACAGTGGGTATTGCTGATATCCCAGTCGTTGAAGACAAGGCTGAAATCATCGAAGAATCACACAAACGTGTAGAACAAATCACCAAACAATTCCGTCGTGGTATGATCACAGACGACGAGCGATACAATGCCGTTACAGCTGAATGGCGTGCTGCTCGTGAAAAACTTGAGAAACGTTTGATTGCCAACCAAGATCCTAAGAACCCAATCGTTATGATGATGGACTCTGGAGCCCGTGGTAACATCTCAAACTTCTCACAGCTTGCCGGTATGCGTGGTCTGATGGCGGCTCCGAACGGACGTATCATGGAATTGCCAATCCTTTCAAACTTCCGCGAAGGTTTGTCAGTACTCGAAATGTTCTTCTCAACTCACGGTGCCCGTAAAGGTATGACCGATACGGCCCTTAAGACAGCCGACTCAGGTTACTTGACTCGTCGTTTGGTTGACGTTGCCCAAGATGTTATCATCCGTGAGGACGACTGTGGAACTGACCGTGGTCTCTTGATCCGTTCTATCGCAGAAGGAAAAGAGATGATCGAGTCTCTCGAAGAACGTCTCAACGGTCGTTACACTAAGAAAACTGTTAAACATCCAGAAACTGGTGCAGTTATTATCGGTCCAAATGAGTTGATTACAGAAGACAAGGCGCGTGAAATTGTCAATGCTGGTGTGGAAGAAGTGACTATCCGCTCTGTATTTACATGTAACACTCGTCATGGTGTCTGCCGTCACTGTTACGGTATCAACTTGGCGACTGGTGATGCGGTTGAAGTTGGTGAAGCAGTTGGTACAATCGCTGCCCAATCTATCGGGGAACCTGGTACACAGCTTACAATGCGTACCTTCCACACGGGTGGGGTTGCCTCAAATACCGATATCACTCAGGGTCTTCCTCGTGTCCAAGAAATCTTTGAAGCCCGCAATCCGAAAGGGGAAGCGGTCATCACAGAAGTCAAGGGTGAGGTTACAGCCATCGAAGAAGATGCTTCAACTCGTACTAAGAAAGTCTTTGTTAAGGGTGAAACTGGCGAAGGTGAATACGTGGTACCATTTACAGCCCGTATGCGTGTCGAAGTTGGAGATCAAGTCTCTCGTGGTGCAGCTTTGACAGAAGGTTCTATCCAACCAAAACGTCTCCTTGCTGTTCGTGATGTCTTGTCAGTTGAAACTTACCTTCTCGGTGAAGTACAAAAAGTTTACCGTAGCCAAGGGGTAGAAATCGGTGACAAACACATCGAGGTAATGGTTCGTCAAATGATCCGTAAAGTTCGTGTCATGGATCCAGGTGACACAGACCTTCTCATGGGTACTCTCATGGATATCAACGACTTTACAGATGCTAACAAGGATGTTCTTATCGCAGGTGGAGTTCCAGCGACAGGTCGCCCAGTCCTTATGGGAATCACCAAAGCCTCACTTGAAACAAATAGTTTCTTGTCAGCGGCTTCCTTCCAGGAAACAACTCGTGTCCTTACAGATGCAGCTATCCGTGGTAAGAAAGACCATCTCCTTGGACTCAAGGAAAATGTTATCATCGGTAAGATCATCCCAGCTGGTACTGGTATGGCTCGCTACCGTAACCTTGAACCACAAGCAGTCAACGAAGAATCTCTCCTTGCAGATTCACAAGAAGAGCAAGTGGATGTCCCAAGTCGAGACTGTTGAAACAAGTGAATAAATCTTATCTATCTAAAAAGAGGGCTTTCCCTCTTTTGGCGTGTATTAAATCATGAAAATGTATATGCATATTTTTCTGAAAAATAATAATAAAATTTGAAATTAAAAGTTAACTTAATTTTTATTTCTCAAAAATGATGAGCATAATGCTTTTGATTTTAAGTATAATAGTGCTAAAAATAAGACGTTGCATGTTTAGGGTTTTTGTAAAAACAATGCATAAAATATAACAATATATACACTCCCTAAAAGGGTATGGAGGTAAAAATCAGTGAAAAATGATCTGTTTAACGACCGAATTAGTCGATTTCTCGATTCGTAAAGCTTCATGTAGGAGTTTGCTCGGTCTTACTCGGAACGTTAGTAATGCTCGGAACTGCTACAGGTGTCGGAGCTGATGAAGTAACTGAAGAAAAACAAGTTGATGGAGTTGCAGCTACAACAGAAGCTGACAAAGCAGAAAGCTCCTGTAACTACAGAAGCAGCGACCTGCTAAAGAAGTAACGTATCAAGCAGAAGCAGCACCTGCAGTTTCTACTGAAGTAAAACCTGAGCTTAAATAGCTGACAAAATTGGCAGCTTACGTTGCTGAAATTGAAGCAAACTTGGCAAATGGTAAATACAGCAACAAGACAGACGAGAGTGTTGAAAGTTCTTAAAGCTAGCTCTTGCTAAACGCTCAAAAATGCACTTACTTCTGCTACAAATCAAGCTGAGTTGGATGCAGCTTATCAATCACTTGTAACAACTGTCAATGCTAAACTTAAAAACAAAGAAAAAGTTGTAGCTGAAGAAAAAGTAGCAGCTCCTGATAAGACAGAAGCAACTACAGGAAAACCTGCAGAAAACACAAAAACCAGCTGAAGGTACAAACGCAATCGCGAAATACAGGGTAAAACGACCCTCGTAATGGTAAAGAGATTGACAAAATACAGCCTTCCGTGCAGATACAGCAACAGCTACTGGAATTGGTGCAGACGTTGAAGATGCAACTTCAACTCCAAAAGTTGAAAAACCAGGCTTTACAACAGATCTTGATGCCAAATCTATGACTAGCCAGATCTCATGGTTGGACTTTGGAGATATAGCTAACTGGACAGGTACAACGACAACGTCAGATGGCTAACTTTAGCACTTCAAGTTGGTGCTACTCTATACCAAGGAAATCATGCCTGGCTATGTAGTTACCATCAAAAGTCAAAGTCTTGAAACCATTCCAAAGCGACTGAAATCTATAAAAACGTCTGGAAGAGCGAGGAGCAACAGAAGCAGAAAAAGCAACCCTATGATCCAAA
>BNJU01003178.1_pt1 | contig 84509 bp, 98 predicted proteins | sample 8539281 | NCBI WGS metagenome assembly BNJU01 (sample SAMD00202456, study PRJDB9452) | human saliva metagenome | isolation source: human saliva | place: Japan
TCTGATACGGATCCACTTCGTTGAGAAAGTGGCCACCCTGATCCAGGATATACTCTGTATGAAAATTGAGCAAGACCTTAAAATTCAACTGGGCCTGAGCACGAGATGGGAAGGCGAGTTGACCGTCTTGATCCACATAGACCTTGTTATGGAGACGAGCCGCCGCATAAGCATCAATACGAACTTTTTTTGTAACCTGCAGATAGGCTTGCAGAGCTTCTTCATCACTTGCCTCTCTACTCCCAAAGTGCTCCCGAATCCACTGGGCCTGGTAGGCAGAGAGCAGATAGCGAAACTGGTGAACCTGTCGTTTTAAGAGCTGATCTCCTGCTTTGCTGGCTAATGGATCCTGAGCAAATGCTACTTGAACCACTCTTGAAAAAGAGGACCAAAAAGGCGAATGAGGCGGGCAAGCTGGCCAGAACCGCCTCAGTAAGAAGGCAGTCTCCTCACAGGTTCCCGATAAATCCCGTGGCATGAGACAGAGGTGCATGATCCCTCTTAAGAGGGCCTGGGCACGGCCTTCCGTCAACCCTTGCAGTTCTCTCTGCCACATCTCTTGGAAAAGAGGGCTGGCAAAGACAAAGACAGAGCGGTAACAGTCTTGCCTTTTTGCTTCATCTTCGCAAGACTGCAGTCGTTTTTTTCTAAGTAGCTGAGACCTCTGGTCGTCCAGCCCAGTTTTTTTCCAATTCCTGTTGCTTCATCTGCTCCCTCCTTTCCACATTGTTCTCGGTTTATGCTTCTATACTATCATCTTTCTCCCTCCCAGACAATTCCTATCCACTGGCCAAGCCATTTTGCTCTTTTTTTGATATACTAGAAGGAGCGAAGAAAAGAGGATCCTATGACACCAAATAAAGAAGATTACCTCAAGTGCATCTATGAAATCGGCACGCAACATGAAAAAATTAGCAACAAAGAGATTGCGGCCCGGATGCAGGTTTCGCCTCCAGCCGTGACTGAGATGGTCAAACGCATGATCTCGGAGAATCTCCTCATCAAGGACAAGACCCACGGCTATCTGCTCACCGAGCTCGGCCTCCAAACAGTTTCCGATCTCTTTCGCAAGCACCGCTTGATCGAAGTGTTCTTGCTCAAAAAACTGGGCTATACGACCGAAGAAGTCCATGAAGAGGCTGAGGTGCTCGAGCATACTGTCTCCGACCGCTTTATCGATAAACTTGACCAGATGTTAGACACTCCCAAAACCTGCCCCCATGGAGGAACCATTCCACCCAAAGGAAAACTTCTCATCGAGGCTTACCAGGACCGTTTGAGTGATGTCAGCGAACAGGGAACCTATCGTTTGCGAAGAGTCCAGGATAGCTTTGAATTGCTGAATTTTTTAGACCAGATCCAGCTGACCATTGGAGATGACATTCTCTTCAAAGGCTATGATGATTACACCGGACTCTATCAGCTCCAGATCAAAGACCAAGACATCCAAATCAATCACCTGATTGCCCAACAACTTTACATAGAAAAACATGCCCTTTGATGAAGGGCATGTTTTTTTCTTTCTATGGATTTTTCGTATCGAGGATGATGGTCACTGGGCCATCATTGATGAGTTCAATTGCCATATCTGCAGCGAAGATCCCTCGTTTGACAGGGACTTCCTTTTCTAACAAATCATTGAAGTCATCGTAGAGCTGGCTGGCCATCTCTGGATTGGCTGCCCCAATAAAGGCTGGACGATTGCCTTTTTTTGTCTGGGCAAAGAGGGTAAATTGAGAGATCGAGAGGATTTCTCCTTGAATATCCTTAACAGATAAATTCATCTTCCCATCTTCATCCGAGAAAATTCGCATTTGCGTGACCTTTCGTACTGCGTATTCCAGGTCCTTTTGGTCATCATCCGGACCCACTCCCACCAAGAGAAGAAGTCCTTCTTGAATCTGACTATAAACTTGACCGTCAATAGAAACCGAGGCCCTTTTGACCCGTTGAATTACTAATTTCATCTTATTATCCTATTTATACAATCTATTGGGCTCACCACTAAGCTTCAAATAAAATCGACATCAGACAAGGCAGTGAGACGCAGGCATACTATCCGAAAACCAAAGGCTGTTCAGTTGCTTTTAGGGCAAGGCGGCGAGACGAAGACAGTACTGAAGTACGGCGAGGCGAGCTAACGAAGCAATAAAAGATAACTGAGCAACCGACTAGCCGTTGGTACGCTTAACAGAGTACACCTCCGGCACACTCTTAATCTTATCCACAACCGTTGTCAACATAGACAGGTTTGGAATCCCGAAGGAAATGTGGATATTGGCAAATTTCATATCTTTGGTTGGTTGGGCATTGACAGTTGAGATCATCTTAGCCGTATTAGAGAGGACTTGAAGGACATCATTGAGAAGGCCTGCACGGTTGAGGCCGTAGATATCGATATGGGCGATGTAATCCTTGGTCGTGTTATTGTCTTCCCACTCGACGTCGATCAAGCGTTGCTCGTAGTTGTCTTGGGCCCGCAGATTCATACAGTCTTGACGGTGAATGGCAACCCCACGTCCTTTGGTAATGTAACCGACAATTGTATCTCCTGGGACGGGATTGCAACACTTAGCAATCCGGATCAAGAGACCAGAAGCCCCTTGGATGACCACGCCACCTTCATGGCGGACCTTGAGGGTGTCTTTTTTGTTTTCAACCTTGACTTCGCCACCTTTGACCAGCTCCTCAGCTTCTGCACGCGCCTTGGCCTTTTCCTCTTCTCGACGCTCTTCCTCCGTCAAACGATTAAAGACAGAGATGGCTCCGATTTCTCCAAAACCGATGGCCGCAAACAAGGCCTCTTCGGTCTTGTAGCTGGTCTTTTGCAAGACCTTGTCCATGTGCTTCTTATCCATGAACTTGTTGGCAATCATATCATGCTCATGGAATTGGGCCATGAGCAACTCTCGTCCACGGTTGATCGAGAGTTCCTTGTCTTGGTTCTTAAAGAATTGGCGGATCTTATTGCGGGCCTTGCTGGTCTTGACGATATTGAGCCAGTCACGACTTGGTCCAAATGAATTTGGATTGGTGATGATTTCAACCTGGTCACCCGTTTTCAGCTTGGTAGTCAAAGGAACCATACGGCCATTAACTTTGGCACCAGTCGCTTTTTCCCCGATCTTGGTATGAATCTCATAGGCAAAGTCAATCGGTCCAGAATCCTTTGGAAGAGAACGAACCGCTCCATCTGGGGTAAAAACATAAATCTCTTCTGCCAGATAGTTTTCTTTGACAGTATCAACAAATTCCTTGGCATCATCCGCCTGGTCTTGGAGTTCCATCATCTCCTTGATCCAGTTCATCCCAATAGCCGATTCTTTGCTGTTGACTTGGCCCTTGATTCCTTTCTTATAAGCCCAGTGTGCCGCAACCCCGTACTCAGCAACCTCGTGCATTTCCTTTGTACGGATCTGGAACTCGATGGGACCTTTTGGACCGTAAACAGTGGTATGGATGGACTGGTAACCATTGGCCTTCCGATTGGCGATATAGTCCTTGAAGCGACCTGGCATAGGCTTCCACAACTCGTGGATATAGCCCAGCATGGCATAGACGTCACTTGGTGATTCCAGGATACAGCGAATGGCAATCAAATCATAGATTTCATCAAAGCGCTTCTTCTTATCCTGCATCTTGCGGTAGATGGAGTAGATATGCTTAGGGACGACCATAGATTTTTCCCATAGAGGTGGCGTTCTGCCGCATAGGACTCGATCTTTTTGGACAACTTCTTCTACCAAGGCTTCCCGCTCGCGACGCTTCTCCTTCATCATATGGGAAATTTTTATAGAACTCGACTTCATTCAGATAACGGAAGGATAGATCTTCCAATTCCCACTTGACGCTGGAAATCCCGAGACGGTGGGCTAGCGGTGCATAGATTTCCATGGTTTCTTGGGAAATCCGTTCTTGCTTGTCCTTGCGTAAATGCTTCAAAGTCCGCATGTTGTGCAAGCGGTCTGCTAGCTTGACCAAAATGACACGGATATCTTGAGACATGGCCATGAGCATCTTGCGGTGGTTCTCTGCCAACTGCTCTTCATGGGACTTGTATTTGACCTTCCCGAGCTTGGTCACTCCATCAACAATCACTCGGACATCGTGTCCAAATTCACGTTCTAGATCATCTAGGGTCGCGTCTGTATCCTCGACAACGTCGTGCAAAAAACCACAGGCAACGGTCACAGCATCCAACTTCAATTTTGCCAAAATGCCGGCAACTTGAATAGGGTGGATGATATAGGGTTCACCTGATTTACGGAATTGCCCACTATGGCAGTCGACTGCATAAAGGAGAGCTTTTTCTACAAATGCAACATCCTCTCCCGACAAGTATTTTTTGGTAAGGGCAATAACCTGGCCCCCTGTTAAAGGTTCTTCTTTCGGCATCTAGTTTTCTCCACTTTCTTGCCTTCTATTCTATCACTTTTAGCTCTATATGAAAACTAGTCCGATTGACTTTCATGCTATTTGAGGAGCTTTCCAGCACTATCAGCCAGAAAGCCCGAACGTAGGCTCCCTTTTTATACAAATACTCCATTTTTTATAAAAAATCCATTAATTTGTAATATATAAAAAATAAGAAAACGAATAAATTCTGAATAAAATAAGATATAAAAGAAACGCGTGAAGATCTACCTTCACGCGTTTTTCATTAATTCTGTGACAACACTCACTGCGCTAAGGGCATAGAGTGGGGCGGTTTCTGCACGGAGAATCCGAGGACCAAGGCCTGCAAGGACTGCTCCTTTAGCTTCAAAACTTTCAATTTCAGCAGGTGAGAGACCTCCTTCTGGACCAAAGATAAAGAGAACCTTGCTCCCTTTTTCAAGACCACTTACAACTTGTACAAGAGCAGCGCTTTCGCCTTCTTTGGCCGACTCTTCATAGGCCACCACGATGCGGTCAAACTGGTCGAGTTGGGCTAGAAAGTCTGCCTTTTTCTCAAAAAGGGCAATGCTTGGAACAAGATTCCGCTTGCTTTGCTCTGCTGCTCCAAGGGCAATTTTTTCTAGTTTTTCAACCTTTTTACCCAATTTCTTGCCATCCCACTTGGCGACGGACCAATCGGCAGGAAAGGCCCAGATTTGACTAGCACCCAGCTCTGTTACTTTTTGAGTGATAAACTCCAGCTTGTCTCCCTTGGGAAAGCCTGAAGCGATGGTCACTTGAATAGGTAGTTCCACATTGTCAGCTAATTCTTTGATTAGCTCCAACTGACGAGTCTCTACATTTACCACGCGCGCCAAGCGCTTAATCCCATCATCAAAAACTAAGGTAACCTCGTCATCCTCCTTCAGGCGCATGACCTGAAACATGTGCTTGCTGGTCTCCTTGTCTTCGATAGTGACAGGTGAGCTAGCCAAACCTTTTACAAATACTGTTGCATGCTAGCCTCCAATCACACCAGAGATATCCTTAGTTTTTTTGAAGACACAGGCATTCCATTCCCCTTGGATCATATGGGTTTCAAGGAAAAATCCAGCTGCTTCTGCTGACTCACGGACCATGTCCCACTTGTCCTTGATAATGCCACTCATGATAAGATAGCCTTCGTCCTTGACCAAGCGATAAGCATCATCCGTCAGATGAATGAGGATATCCGCCAAGATATTGGCCACGATGACATCTGCCTCAATCTCCACGCCCTTGAGCAAATCGCCTGGCGCCACATGGATATTTTCCATGCCAGAGTTGAGTTCAATATTCTCCTGAGCAACGCGAACTGCCACATCATCCAAGTCATAGGCGAAGATTTCCTTGGCACCTAGAAGTGAGCTAGCAATGGAAAGCACTCCTGAACCTGTCCCCACATCTAGGACCGTTTCGCCACCACGAAGGACCTGCTCCAAGGCAAAAAGACTCATCTTGGTCGTCGGGTGGGTTCCTGTTCCAAAGGCCATACCAGGATCCAGCTTGATAATCTTTTCTCCCGCTGTTGCCTCATAGTCCGTCCATGACGGCACGATGGTCAAGTCATGAGTGATACGAGCTGGTTCATAGTATTTCTTCCAGTTGTCGGCCCAATCTTCCTCAGCCAAGGCAGTCGTGCCAATCTTGATTTCTCCTAAGTCCATAAAGTCGGTCAATTCTGCTAAGCGAGCCTGCAAGTCAGCCTCAACCACTGCTACATCAACCGTATCCGGATAGTAGGCTGTCACCACGATTTCTTCTTGTTGCTCGACCTCAGGGAAATCTCACCGAAGCGATCGACGTTGCCCACATAGTCCATACTGTCTTCGATTGCTACCCCTTGGGCACCTAACTCAATCAAGAGGTTGGAAACCAACTCCTCTCCCTCACGCTTGACTGTAACTTTTAACTCTTGCCATGTTTCCATCATTAAGATACCAAGCCCGTAAAACACAAAGCCAAAATAGGAACTTCTCTGAAGACACTTGTATCTAAGAGAAGTTTATCCTTTTGGCACAGTGTTTAGGGCGGGTTCAGTTTAGAAATTTAACCGAACCGTCCTTTCTATTTCTCTATCAATTTTTTCATGTAGACCATATCCATGCCTTCTTTTTCAGGCTCGATATGGGTTTGATGGTAGCCATTCTTCTCGTAGAACGCGACCATGCCTGCATCTTGTAGCACCGTACACAAATCCCATTGTGTGATGGTTGGAAATTCTTTTTCCAGCAAGCTTAAACCTTTAGATCCATATCCTTTTCCTTGATAGGGAGGTAAAATCGCCGCTGTTCCCAACCAAGCATTTGTTAACTCTTCATTGGTCTGAATTCGTAAAAAACCAATCTTTTCTTCATTTTCTTTCACAAAGTAGTAAAAGCTATTAGGACGTTCTACGAGTTTCCACTTGATTCGTTCGCGGTCCTCCAGATAAGGATCATACTCATCTTGGTATTTCTCATAGACCGCCTTAAAACTGGCTCTTTGAATCGTAATAATCGTTTCTAGATCTTCTGCTCCTGCTCGTTCTAGTCTAATCATAGTTTTCCTCGTATAATTTTATTATTTGCCATGAACTAAAGTTCTAAAATCCATCAGATATTTTCTAGTCTTCCTTATATTCCTTCAGCACATCTACATAATATTTTTTCATCGCCTTGTGAAGCTGTCTCTTGTATCGACCAATCTTATGGTAATAGACTGAAAGATATGTCGGTATGAACAAAACAACAAACAATACTAAAAAAACCAAGGCTAAAGCAACATCATCTACTCTCCTAAAATTTCCCCCAGCAACCATGAATGGAAAAAAGAAGATCATAAAAATAACGATTAGTTTTGCTATTAGAAATCCTTCTTCTTTCCGCTTTTTCATCCTTAAGAAATCTTCATAGATGGCCTGAGCTTCTTCTCTGCTGTATTGCCCATTTTCTAATTTTCTTTTGACATCCTCATCCAAACTTGTCATGGTTAAAACGGGCTCGGCAACATTTCCTTCCACATAATCTCTCACTCGTTCTTGTAATTGGGGAACAACCCGATCTGAAGTTAAAAACTCTTCAAGGCTGACTAACTTGTAGCTCTGCCCCTCGTCTCCAAAGACAATACTTTCGAATTGTTCCTGTGTCAACTGCCCAACTAAAAAGACGGATTTCTTGTTCCCATCTAGCATACTGGGATAGATCCCAGACCAGATCACTTCCTCTTTAGACAGTTGGATGTTCAATTCCTCATAAACCTCACGCGCCACACACTCAAAAGGGGTCTCATCTCCTTCACGTCCACCTCCCGGTAACTCCCACATATTAGGCCAGGGAATACCCTCCTTATCATCGCGCAAGATGGTCAAAATTTGCCCCTCACAAATCAAGGCAATCTTACAACCCGTAAATTCGAACCGTGCTTCTAAGCAATCTTCAAGCATGAGCTTTCCCTCTTAATATCTCGGATAAGGGTAAAAGGTGCTTTCTTCTAGACCAACTTTTTCCTTCTTCAAAGACTTCTTGGTTCCAGACGATCTCAAAGCTCTCTGCTTCTTCGTCTGCTAAGAAATCCATGAGCTCATCCAAGGCCAGCTCAGCTGTATCCTTTAGGAAAGGTCGCAAAATAGGCTAGAAACTCCCGAGACAAGCCTTTTTTTCGGCTCATACGGAATAGCCGTTAAATAGGCATCTTCGTCCACATGCGACTTGGCTGGATTGTAGAAAATGACGGCTTCTTCAAAGAAGATATCCTCGTCAGACTCTTCCCCCGACTCATCGACTAAGGCAACCCCTCCTGTGTTTTTGCACTTCCAAGAGAAAAAGCCACTTCTACCGCATGATTTTTTTCTTATCCCAATTGATCTCAAAGTCAAAGGAAAGACCTTGTCCATTTCCTCTTCTAAAACATCCAAAAATCCATATTTAGACATCGTGTCCTCTTTCTAATTTCCCACTCTTAGAGCGGAATATGATACAATAGTTACTACAATCTTACCATAAAAACTGCCTCTTTTAAAGGAGACAAAGCTAGAAAGGAGACCCTCATGCCGGACAATCTCGCCCTGCGCATGCGCCCCAAAACCATCGACCAGGTCATCGGCCAAGAGCACCTCATCGGGGAGGGAAAAATCATCCGCCGCATGGTGGAGGCCAATCGTCTCTCGTCCATGATTCTCTATGGCCCTCCAGGGATTGGCAAGACCAGTATTGCTTCTGCCATCGCGGGCACGACTAAGTATGCCTTTCGGACCTTCAATGCAACCGTCGACAGCAAAAAACGCCTGCAAGAGATCGCAGAGGAAGCCAAGTTTTCAGGTGGCTTAGTCCTGCTTTTGGATGAGATCCATCGCCTCGATAAGACCAAACAAGATTTTCTCCTGCCTTTGCTCGAAAGCGGTCTGGTCATCATGATCGGCGCAACGACTGAGAATCCTTTCTTCTCCGTGACGCCTGCCATTCGCAGTCGGGTACAGATTTTTGAGTTGGAACCCTTGACCAATGAGCAGGTCAAAGAGGCTATCCAGTTGGCGCTGAGCGACTCTGAGCGGGGCTTTGACTTTCCTGTAACCCTCGACGAGGAGGCCTTGGATTTCATCGCCACTTCGACCAATGGAGACCTGCGTTCTGCCTATAACTCTCTCGATTTAGCCGTCCTCTCTACCAAGGAAGGGGAGGATGGCGTTCGCCACATCAGTCTCGACATCATGGAAAACAGCCTCCAGCGTAGCTACATCACCATGGACAAAGATGGAGACGGCCACTATGATGTGCTCTCTGCCCTACAAAAGTCTATCCGTGGTTCGGATGTCGATGCCAGTCTCCACTATGCCGCACGCTTGATTGAAGCCGGTGATCTACCCAGCTTAGCTCGTCGCTTGACAGTCATTGCCTACGAAGATATCGGTCTGGCTAATCCAGATGCGCAGATCCATACGGTGACAGCCCTTCAGGCAGCGGAGCGGATTGGCTTCCCTGAAGCCCGCATCCTCATCGCCAACATCGTCATCGACCTGGCCCTTTCACCCAAGTCCAACTCGGCCTACGTCGCCATGGACAAGGCTTTGTCTGACCTCCGTAAGTCGGGCAACCTTCCTATCCCCCGCCACCTCCGTGACGGTCATTATGCTGGTAGCAAGGAACTGGGGAATGCCCAAGACTACAAATACCCCCACAATTATCCTGGTAATTGGGTCCAACAGGACTACCTACCAGACAAGCTGAAGGGTACCTCCTATTTCACTCCTAATGAGAATGGCAAATACGAGCGAGCCCTAGGGACGACAAAAGAGAAGATTGATCAACTCAAGAAAAGGTGATATCGGTTCCAAAAAAATGAGATTTTCCCTTGAAATTTTTTTGAAATATGGTATCATATACATATAGAAACGCTGTGGTGTACGACTTCACACTTAAGTGTTGACCGACTATTTTTTGTATTATTAGGGAAACAAAGGACTTCTAACAGCATGCAGGCCGTATCACGCGGAAGCAGCTTCAGTTAGAGCAAGTTGCCCACCTGCTTAATTGCGCGGGTTCAATACAAACCGTGAAGTTTCGGCACCAATACAGCTTTTTTTTGCCTCCTTAGCTCAGTTGGTAGAGCAGTAGACTCTTAATCTATGGGTCGCAGGTTCGAGCCCTGCAGGGGGCATCTAAATCAACAGGAAAAAGCCTTGATTTATAAGGCTTTTTTGCTTGTCTATAACTGATTTGCCCCATCATTTGCCCCACATTTTTTTATGAGCAATCTTTCCAGACATCTCTGATTACGAAAAACAAAAAAGCTATCCTACCTTTGCAAATTTGGATAAGATAGCAGAATATTTTAATGCAACTCCAACCCAACTATTTGGAACTAGTAAAGAGATTGAGTTAGAAAAGAGTGTTCTTGAATCTAATGAATACTCTGATAAAGTAAGTGAGATTTTAAAAGCTGTCAAATACATCGAAGATTTTCTAGAAACTGATGGACAGTACTTAGAGGATTTACTTTACTTAACAAGAGGCAACCAACTATACACAGAAGATGGAGATGAGTTGTATATTGATCCAACTTCTCAGAAAAGAACACTTCATAACCAATATGAACCTGGTTTTATTGAAGCAAGGGATAAATCTCCACTAGAACTCTTAATTGAAAAATAAGGAATTGTTTGATAAATAGAAAAAAAGCGAGGATAACCTCGCTTCAGATTGAAGTTAAAAATCTTTAGAAGACACTTTTATAAGGACTTTGTCTTCAATCTGTGAAAAAGGAGTGAAAACTCCTTTTTCTTTTTTGTAAGTCAGACTGAAACTTCCAAATTGTTTATTTATTTTATTGACATTTTCTATAAAAAAATAAGTACAATAGTTTTATTAGCAAACTATACTATATAGGGGGTATTGAAATGAAATTTTTCTAATCGTTTACTGCTATTCCTTGCAGGAGTTGTTTTTTTGTCCTTTTAGGACTTTTTCCTATTTACAAACCCAGTAGCTAATCTTGTTGCTTACAGCTGGTGGATTTCATTTGGTTTACTGGTTTCTTCTATAGCAGCTATTTTTAGGCTATTTCTCTGCACCAAAAGAGCTTCGCTCACCTGTTCATCTTTTTCCAAGGATTTGTTAGTCTTCTCTTAGCTCTTTTACCTCGTTGCTTATGGCTTTTGTGACCCTGCCGGTCGTCATTCCGACCATTGTAGGAATTTGGTTAATTGTAGAAGCCATTATTGCTTTCTTTAAAGGCAATCGTCTAGGATTGATTTTCCCTATTATTGGTAGCAATATCACGTGGGTAGCCTTGCTTGAATTTTTACTAGGTCTAGTGATTCTGTTCAATCCAGTGGCTACAGGTGTCTTTGTCGTTTATGTCATTGCCTTTTCATTTTTAGTTACTGGCTTCACCTACATTATTGAGGCCTTTCGTAAATAGTCTAGTTGCTATTTCTATCGCATTCAAAAAAGCTGGGAAATCATATTCTCAGCTTTTTCGTCTCTTTAATTATCACTTTTTCGCATTCCATTCTACGTAGAAATTTGTTTTTCCATTTTATTCTCCAATTTGATCTCGCACTGACATTTATTTATAACAAAACTATATATCTAGAATAGCATAATCATTAGGTATTATAGGTTTTCAAACAAAATACGAGTCATTCGTTTTTGCCCCTGCTTTTGCCCCATTTTTTTAAATCATTTCATTGAAAATTACCTAAAAGCACCTCCCGAAAAATCAGCTATATTTCAATATTTTTTTGATTACTTTTCAATATGAAAAATTCTTACAAATTCATGCAATAGGCAGAACAAAACCAGCAACTTTTTTTATGAAGTTGCTGGTTTTGTTTATATAATTTTTATAAAGAAGTAATAAAAGTTAAACCACCTAATATCACTCCCGCTGCATTGGGAATGATGAGAATCCAATCTTTTTAGGTTCTTTTTGTCCAACCATAGATTACCCAAATTAAACAAGAAACTGATGCGAATAGTGGTTGGAATGGTTGAGCTTTTTCTCCTTGTAAGTTAGCGATAATTTGTGGAATATATGCAATAAAGACAAGAATCCCAATAAAAAGCTCCAATAGATCCGACAAAGCGATTAATTTTTTTGTTTAGACATATAATACCTCCTGACGTTTTATTATCTCAGAAAGGAAAAATACTGTCAATAATTATGTGTAAAAACTCTAGTAGAGTTATGAAGTTTTAATCAAATAAGCTTTCAAGTGTGTCAGAACATTGGCCAAACCCTTTACGGATTCGCTGACTTTGCTTGAAATTATAATACTAGGTAACGGTCCAGAGCCTCCTCGTTAGGAAAAAAAACATTCTTTTTCGTTTGACGTTTGATTTCTTTGTTAAGAGACTCAATGAGGTTTGTCGAATAAAGGCTGTGCCAAATCTGGTAGGGAAACTGATAAAAAGTTAAAAGATTATCCGGATTCTCCAGACTTTCCATGACTTTCCTATATTTGGTTTCAAATTTCCATGAATACGTTCCATTACGACTAGTCCCAGAATTATAGCCTACTTTTTCATAGGGCTCATACCCTAAAAAGGCTGATAGCTCTGCTTGAAGCAGGCATTCATAGCTGTTTCAAGAGAAGAACGAAAAATATCATCAATATCTTGCTTTTGAGCTAGGAAATTAAGCAATTCTGTGGTAAATCGAGTCATAGGAATAAATCTCTTTCTAGTAATGTGTTGCAACTCTACTATAACGGATTTATTCCTTTTTGTGTTTACACAACTTATTTTACACTACCCTTTCTCTACTATCCATTCAAACAAAAAAATCTCTTTCCACATTCATAGAAAGAGAACTTTTTCTTTAGGAGAAATAACTTAATTTTTAATCGATTCGGGTTAGCTCAGCTGGCACTGTTAAGTAATAGGTTGCTGTCAAGCTGGCTTCACCTTGATTGACAAAAATCTCGATGGAATTTTTATCAATAAATACTTCCAATTCTTTAGCCTCTACATCTACATAGCGGCGGCTCGTATCTTCTTCCTCTTCACCGAGGATTTTCTGAGCCAGATGACTACGGTCGATATAGACTTGCTTGGCAGTGCTATCATAACCAAACTCTACATAATCTGTATCGCTTCCCAAACGATAACGCTGATCACCATCAATTTGAATCTGATGGTCCCCATGCTTGATAGGAGTTTGAAATAACTTCCCATCCTTCAATCGAAGTACACGCGGTAAGGTCATGGCACATGCCCACTTGTGGCCTTGGTCATGGGTTGGAAGGGTACGACCCCATGTCTGCATCCATGCAATCATAATACGACGACCTTGATCATCCTCTAATGATTGTGGTGCATAGAAATCTTGACCATGGTCGATTTCTTCTACTTTCTGGAATGAACTGTTTAGCTTCCCAGTCTACTTTACCTGTTACCAAAACAGAAGAATTGATATTGTGGTAAGAATCACCCTCACGTTGATAACGCATTGGTGACATGATAATGCAGTCTTTTCCATCTAACTCGAAGTAGTCTGGACATTCCCACATAAAGCCTTGATGTTCTACTCCTTTTAAAAAGATGGATTCGAACTGCCACTCTACTAGGTTATCGGACCCTAGTAGAACGACACAGCCCACACTATCTTTATGTTTGGCAGCAACTACTGAATAATAGCGTCCCTCTTTTTCAAAGAGTTTTGGATCACGGAAATCAGAGGCAATTAATTCATCTGGCAAGTCTGCTCCTGTCGCAACTGGATTTTGGTCAATCTTTTCAAAGTGAATCCCATCGTCTGAAAATGCCATATTTTGCACTTGACGGACACCAGTTTCTTCCTCAATATGACCAGTATACATGAGCCAGAGACGACCGTCTTTGACAATAGCTGAGCCTGAGAAGCAACCGTTGCGGTCGTAGTCTTGGTCAGGTGCAAGTGCAACCGGCAAGTGATCCCAAGTCACCAAGTCCTTACTTTTAGCATGTCCCCAATGCATTGGCCCCCAAGCACTATCATAAGGATAAAATTGATAGAAGAGATGGTATTCTCCACGAAAATAGACAAATCCATTCGGATCATTGATCCAACCAATCTCAGCTGAAAAGTGGTCCTCAGGTTTATATTGTGTATTGACCAGATGTTTATTTTTCTGCTATAAAACGATTGGCTTTTTCTACTGTAAATTTTTTTATTTATCATAAGTATATCCTATTTTATTCCCGTTCCGGAACCACCCAGACCTTGAACAATATATTTCTGAGCGATAACATAGACCAAAATTAACGGAATCGTTGAAATAGTTAATACAACCATTACCTGATTGATATAAACTGGTTGAGTTGTATTAATAGTTGTAGTTGTAATTGCAACCTGCATTGAAAATTTAGAAGAATCTGTCAAAACCATCAATGGTCAAATATAATCATTCCAACTTGACATAAATGACAAAACACCAACTGTGGCAACTGCAGATTTAGACATTGGAAGCATAATTCTAAAGAAAATTCTAACGATACTTGCTCCATCCATCTTTGCAGACTCGAGAATTCCTTCCGGAATTGCAATAAAGAAATTCCTAAATAAGTAAATATTGAATACACTCGCCAATCCTGGAATAATAACCGCAAGACGATTATTGACCAAACCTAAGGAATTGATAATGGTAAATTGTGGAATTAACACAGTTTCTACTGGAATAATAAATAAAAGCAAGTAACCACTTTAAAAGGTTCTTAGTACCTTTGCATTCTACAAGTTTTAACAAGAATTGTCAAGGTGATACAGGCTGAAAATTTTGAACTCGCACTTTTTACATCCGTTTCCCCTTCCCCAAACACCATCCCCATATTATCCCTCCACTTGTGGTATGATGGTAGAGTATGTTTAGGTGCCAAGCTACTTGAGCACCTCCGTGCTAAAAGGAGAACGAATATGAAAATCGCATGGAATGAAATTAAATACCAACCCAAGAAGTTTATCCTGATTGAACTTCTCATTACCATCCTCATGTTTATGGTGGTGTTTTTGTCCGGTCTGACAAATGGACTGGGCCGTTCGGTATCAGCTCAAATCGATAACTATGGGTCGCTACACTACATCCTTTCGACGGACTCAGAAGGGATTATCCCCTTCTCAACCATTACGGAGAAAGATTTAGATGAGGTCCAAAAGATAGAGGGAATGGACTATTCGGGCTTGTCCATCCAGCGGGCAACCGTCTCAAAAACAGAGGATTCCAATACTCTGGATATCACCTACTTCGCGACCGATCACAACGAAGAAGAAATCCTCAATCCAATCATGGAAGATACAGACCTCAAGATCTCCGACCTAAAGAAAAACGAGGTCATTTTGGACAGTTCTTTCAAAGAGGATGAAGGGATCCAAGTCGGCGATCAAGTGATCGACAAAACTTCTAAGCAAAAACTCAAGGTCGTGGCCTTCGCAAAAAATGCCAAATACGGCTACAGCGAGATTGGTTTTATCAGCTCGGATACCTACACAGGCATGCGACAAAAAACAGATCCAAGCTATCAATGGCAAGCCCAAACCCTTGTGACCAAGAAAAGCATCACTTCTAGCGATCTAGCCAGCAACTTGATGGTGGCGGATAAGAAGCAAGTGATCGATAAAATCCCTGGCTACAAGGCTCAAAACCTGACGCTACGGATGATTACGTGGGTGCTCTTACTCGCTTCTTCTGCTATCCTTGGGGTCTTCTTCTACATCCTCACCCTGCAGAAGTTGAAACAGTTCGGTGTCTTGAAGGCTATTGGCATGTCCATGAGCCAGATTACCTATGTCCAACTATCCCAGCTCACCATCATCTCCCTCATCGGAGTGTTGCTGGGACTTGGCTTAGCAACCATAATGGCACCATTTTTACCTAATAGCGTCCCTTCCTTTATGACCCTGAAAGACAATCTCACCATCTCGGTTAGCTTTATCCTGACCTCTATTTTGTGTGGTGCCTTGTCCCTTGTCAAAATCAAAAAAGTAGATCCAATCGAAGTCATTGGTGGAAATGGAGAATAAGATGGCCATTATTGCATTAGAAAATATCAGAAAATCCTACGCCGATGGTAGCCAGATGCACCATGTCCTCAACCAGCTGAATTTAAGCGTCGAACCCAACGAATTTGTCGCGATCTTGGGCCCTTCAGGATCCGGTAAATCCACTCTCTTAGCTATCGCTGGTTTACTCTTATCAGCGGACGAGGGGCGGATTTCTATCGCTGGCCAAGACTTGACCGGCCTCAACCAAGGCCAGTGGACGCAAAAACGGCTGGAATTGCTCGGCTTTATCTTTCAAGATCACCAGCTCCTCTCCTATATGAAAATCGGTGACCAGTTAGAACTGGTGGCCAAATTAAAAGGGGAGAAGGACAAGAAAAAACGCCAAGAGGAGGTCAAAGCCTTGTTGGCAGATCTGGGCATCGAAGCTTGTTACCACCAATATCCGAATCAGATGTCCGGTGGACAAAAACAACGTGCAGCCATTGCTCGGGCCTTCATCGAAATCCACAGGTCATCTTGGCCGATGAACCAACAGCTAGCCTAGACCCAGATCGAGGGCAAGAAATCGCCCAGTTGATCCAGAAAGAAGTCAAAATCAAAAACAAGAGCGCCATCATGGTGACCCATGACCGCTCCATCCTGACCTATGTGGATACCATTTATGAATTAAAACACGGCCAATTGCTAAAGGTAGAAAAGGTTGATTAAATACAAGAGAGTGGGACAGAAATCGGTAATTCGTTAGAATTCGATTTCGTCGTCCCACCTCCGCACAGTTGAGTAGGACTGTAAAAGCTGATGAAATCAGCGTAGTAGAGCCCACTCAACCACTGCGTCTTGCTAAACAATCCAAAAATAATTGAGAGGCTAGGACTTTTGTCCCAGCCTCTTTTTATTCTTGTGGATCTTTGGGCAGTTCCATACGGAAGCGCAAGCCCATAGCCGTTTTATCAAATTGATAGGCCAGTTCTTCATGGTCTAGCAAGTGTTGGACCACGAAGAGTCCCAGACCGCCTTCCTTCTTCTGACGGCTAGCGGTCATTGGCAGTTCGGCGGTCTCTACCATTTCCTGGCTGGTATTTTCAATCGCCAAGTGCGTCCCTTCTTCTTCGAGACGGAGCTGGATCTCTCCACCCGCATCCGAATGCTTGACGGCATTACTGATGACATTTGAGAGGACCAATTTCAGAATCGCTGGGTCCATATAGACTGGTTTGGCTGGGATCTGATTGTCAATCGTGAGCGAGCGAGATTGCGCCAAGACCTTGTACTGGTCGAGGATCTGCTCTAAAACTTGATCCAGCTGGATCCACTCCTTGTCTCCGGCCAATTCTTGGACAGAGGACAGGGACAGGATTTCTAGGACGATCTGGTTCATCTCATCGACAATATCGAGGGAGACCGCCAGGTAGCGGTCCCGGTCCTTGTAGCGGCCGATCTTATCCCGCATATTTTCTAGGATAATCTTCAAGCTGGCCAGAGGAGTCTTGAGCTCATGCGAAGCTCCCTCTTAGAAATTCGACTTTCATCTGCTCCAACTTCAGATTTTCCTGTTTCTGCTGCTCTAGATTGTCGATCACCTCTAAAAGATGGTGATAGAGGTCGTTGATCTGTTGCTTGAGAACGCCAATCTCATCCTGCGAATGAATGGGAAGACTGGCTGTCCGATCCAGCCGTTTCATCCGCTTGGTCATCTGCTTGATCTCAAGGATCGGAGCAGAAATCATGCGGGCATAGAGATAGGAGGCAATCAACGACAGAACAAAGGAAGCAAGGAGACTATAGGGAAGAAAGCCCAGACTGATGTCCCGCGCTTCCTTTTGCGAATCAACAGTCGCTAAGAATTGCAAGGTCAAGTCTTTCCCTTCCTTGGTCTGAATCTTTCGCTCTTCAATGACCAGGGAATTGTTCTGGCTATCAGGGTTCAGGAGCAGGTCATCCTTGACCTCTAGGGCATTTTGTTTTTGCTTTCCTTTGATAGACACCTTGATATCATTGGTCTTGGAATAAAGGTCGATGACCGACTCAATGGTCCCTTCTTCCTGGCCCTGGAAACTCTTAGCCAGGGCTTGTGATTTCTTCAAAATCGTCTGGCGCTGGGACTCGATATAGGTCGACGGGAAAAATAAAGTAAACCGAAGCATGTAGAAGGATGACTAAGCTACTAAAAAGGGCAAAGGTAATCAGAAAGATTTTTGCAAAGATACTCCGTTTGGTCATGGTCTCTCCAATTTATAGCCGACATTGCGTACCGTAACGATACAGTCCAGCTCTAGTTTTTTTCGTAGTTCCTTGATATAGACATCGATCACCCGGTCAAAAGGAATCTCCTCCGTCTCCTTCCAGACGGCATCGAGGATCTGAGAGCGGGTCCGGGCCTTGCCCTCATGCTGGAGCAAGTATTCCAAGATTTCCAACTCCTTGGCATTCATGGAAATGGCTTGCCCAGCTAGGCTGGCTGTGTAGCTCTCAAAATCCACCCGTGCCTCTCCATAGGTGAAGACCCGGGAAGGCTGGAGCTTTTTAAAAATAGCTTCGATACGGACCTTCAAGAGGGACAAGGAGAAGGGTTTTTCCAGGTAGCCATCTGCCAACTCTCCAAAGGCCGTCAACTTATAGTCCTCGTCATGGAAGGCCGTCAGCATGAGGACAGGGACTGAGCTGGTCTTCCGGATGGCCTTAAGCACTTCCAAGCCATTGAGGATAGGGAGCTGGATATCCAGCAAGACCAGATCCGGCGCCTCTCTGTGAAAGAGGTCCAGGGCCTCCTGCCCATCACCCTGCTTCAAAGACCTCATAGCCACATTCCATGAGATAGTCGCTCATCCCTTCTCGAATCAGGACTTCATCTTCTACGATTAGTATCTTCATACACTTTCCTTTTTATCTAAGAAACTTCTACCTCCTATTATACCCTATTTCTATTTTAGGAAACAATCTCTTATTCGACATCCACCAAGAGTTCCTTTGGTTTCTTATGCAAGAGCCATTGTGAAGAAAGGATGGATACCAGAATCAAGAGAAGGCCACCGACCAAGACAATCACCAACAATTGGCTCGGTTGGATATCCATATGGATATCAGTCAGGGTCTTACTGAAGCTTTCTGCCTCAGCTCCTCCACCAAGGTTGGCTGCAGAGGATTCTTGAGCCATTTGTTTGGCAATGCCACTGGTTACGTTCTTAAGCACCGTATCTCCGACTCCTTTGGCAAGAAGACCTGCGACTCCATAGGAGAGGAGGAAGGCTGGGATGGAAATCATGACTAATTCTGCCACGAATTGCCCCGCAATCTGCACCTTGGAGAGTCCTAGAGCCAGCAAGATACCAACTTCTCTGCGACGGGCATTGAGCCACAAGACGAGGAGAAGGGTGAGAAGCAAGCTAGCAAAGATGAGGCTACCGATAAACAAGTAGTTCGCCACTTGGAACATACTGCTGATAGATTTTTGCAAGGCTGGGTAGTTGGAAGAGCTCTTAACCAAATCATAGTAATTCCATGGGATATCCAAAGCTTTGATTTTTTTCGATCAATTTATCGAGGTCCTGATCCCCTTTGGCAAAGAAGGTCGCATCCTCATAGGTAGCTGTTTGGACAGTATTGCCATAGAGCTTTGGCAGCTGTATCTAGGTCAGAAATGAGCGTATCTTCATACAACTCTTGGGCGTAAGTTAGAGGAGCTTGGTTCTTCCCTGAGAACAGACCTTTAATGGTCACTTCGACGGTTTCATTAGCCCCTTTTTTTCATTGTCAGCATCGTAGAGATTGGACTTGAGACGCACCTTATCGCCCACCTTGAGACCATTCTTTTTTTCGCCAAATCTTCGTGCATGAGGATTTGGTTTTTGTCCTGTCTGTCAGGTGCTCTCCTTGGACCAGCTTGTAGGCTCCAGAGACAAACTTATCTTCTTTAGAAGAGTCATTGACCCCTGTCACCATCAAGGTATTCTTAAAGTGCTTGGCCCGCTCTGGAGATTGATTTTGCAGGGTTTCTTCAGTCTCAATAATCTCGTGGTCTAGGATATCTGCGATGGCATTGATCCGCTTGATGGAGGAGGTGATCCCCTCTACCTGGCTGATTTTTTCGATATCTTCTCCTCTGATATTCCCAGCTCCCCGAGGGGTTCCTGGATTGGTCCTGCGGTTGATCTGCATGGAGAAGCTATTGGTGATGGATCCCAGGCTTTCCGATGAAGCTTGTTGGGTCGCTCCCTTCATGGAGAGTCCAATCAAGCTCAAGGTCCCCATGAGGAGAATGATGGCAAAGAGCAAGAGAGACTTGGGCCATTTACGTGTGATATAAGCAAAAGCATTGCGCAACATAAGATTCCCTCCTTACTTGCTCTTCTCAACGAGACTACGGCGACTCAATTCCAAGACCACATCGGAGGCCTCTGCCACTTCCTTACTGTGGGTGACGACAATGACACATTTTTGGCGTTCCTTGGCCAACTTCTTCAAAATGGCAATAATGTCACCGGCTGTCTGTTCATCTAAGTTTCCTGTCGGCTCATCTGCCAAGATGACAGGTGCTTCTGAAACGAGCGCACGCGCAATGGCCACCCGCTGTTGTTGTCCTCCAGATAATTGCAGGACATTGCGTTTGATTTGCGTTTCGTCCAATCCCAATTCCAAGAGAATCTCTTTCCCAGCCTGTTTGTTAACCAGACGGACATTTTCCAGTGGCGTCAAATAATCGATTAGATTGTAATTCTGGAAGACCAGGGAGACATGGTGCTTGCGGTGGTAGCTAGACCCTTTGGTCTGGATGTCCTCCCCATCAAAGAGAACCTGACCCTTCTTGGGGTTGTCCAGACCAGCCAAGAGGGAGAGGAGGGTTGATTTCCCAGTTCCTGACTGACCAATAATACTGTAAAATGTCCCATTTTCGAACTGATAGTTCACATTTGAGAGGATATCTTCACTATAGCTTTGGTAACTATAGGCTACATTCTTGAGTTCTAACATATGTGTCATTTCTCCTTAACTCATTTTTGTTAATATTTCTTTTGGGGTCTTGCGCCAGATCATGCTGGTCGTTACACCGAGCGACAGAAGGATCAAGCACAAGAGGCTAGCATAGGCGATTCCTAAGGAAAGGCCTTGAGGGACTTGGTTGAGCAAGTCTAGGGTCTGCTGTTGACCCGTCTGTCCGACAAACTGCTCTAAGAAACGATGGCTGACCATCCGCCCGATGAGAAAGGCTGGGATCACTGCTAGTAAGGATACCAGCACCACTTCCAAGAGGAACTGTCTAAAGATCCGGCCCTTGCTCTTCCCAATGGATAAGAGCACCCCGATTTCATGGATCCGCTCCCGTGTCCAGAGACTGAGTAAGAGCGATAGAGCATCTGCTCCCGTCACTAGGAGGACGATCATCATGATCCGTACCAGGCCTTCTAGGGTCTGAGAGGATTCTTTCATCTGGTCAAAGGCCTTGCGATCTTCGACCAAACGGAGAGACTGCCAATCCAGATCCAAGCTTTTGACTTGCTTCAAGAGGGCATCGATTTTCTCAGGATCTTTGACGCCCAAAGGTGACCTGGGTCACTTCTTGCTGACTGAGACCTAGGAGCTTGGTCGCATCCTCATAAGGGAGGTAGACTTGGTTTTCACTCAGATCTGAGGTCATCCCTGTGAATTTTTCCTGTTTCTTACCCGAAAAAATGCCAACGATTTTAAAGGTTTGCTCTTTGGCAGGAGTCTCTCCCATCTGAAAGCTGGATAAAGTCAAGGAATCTCCGACCTTTAGCTTGTTCTTCTTAGCCAACTCTTCGTGGATCAAGATCTGGCCGCGAGCCTGATCGGATAAGTGCTTGCCTTGCACCAGTTGGAAACTACCACTGCGGAAATCCAGGTGCTGGTCTGTCTTCTGGGTGAAAACAGCGCCTAGCGCTTGCTTGGCTTCCTGCCCCAAATCGTCCCGCTCTACCGACTGCTGTCCCGTCACCGCTTCTTTACCAAGAATGCGAACGGGACTTTCATATTGAGGAACCATGGCTCCCACCCCAGCTAGTCGCTGCACCTTTTCAGCCTCCTTCAGCGCAAAGGGAGTATTCCCCTGCTTACTGGTCAGGGCAAAACTGGTCCCAGCCGACTGTTTGATATGGTCCTCCAGCCTTCCTCCTACTTGCATCAGTGAAAAACAGAAATATAAGCAAGAGAGGATCAAGAGGAGAATCAGAAAGAGAACCAGATTCCTCGTTCTTTTTCGAGTAATATAGGCAATTGCCTGTTGTAAGAGCATGAACTCACCCTCCATTTCAAAAGCCCACAGCAATGCAAAATGGGCGCTTTCATCATTTGTTATAGTTATTATAGAAAAAGAAATGTGAAATGTTTATGAAATAGAAAAAAACTCCCCCAGAAAAAAATCTGGAAGAGCCTTAGCAAGGGGTGGATGAAAAAGTTTAATATGAAAAAGGTCGATAAAAAAATTAAGAATCAAAAAAAGTTTTTAATTTATTCGATCAAGTTTTTTTGTCTTTAGACATGTATGTGGGAAGTATTCCCCTTGCTCTAGTGTAGAACATTTATCTACTTCCTATATTTTAACGCATCTTTGTTACAAAATAAAGGAATTTGTATTGCATTTTTGTTCCAAATATCGAACAGGCAGGTTACTTCAAAATACCAACTATCTATCCACCTAGCTTCAAAGGTTATTCTTCCCGTGATTTCACTATATGTAAACAAAAACCCGCACCTCAAATAACTGCTCTGATCCTCATCGGATTGATCTTAGTTTCTTCAAGAAAGGAAACCGAACTGTAGAAAAGACAGGCTTCAGCCAAATTTATTTCACAAACTTTCGTAATATATATAAATATGCATCCTTCTGCCACAAAGAAAAGATTAGAATAATCAGTTCATCCAATGATTGATTGAGGATTGGAGACTTGCCAACCTCTTTGAGCTAGTAAGATGATTAGGCACTTTAGTACCAATCTTTTCACAGGTTACGACGCGAAAAAGGGAGGAACGATACTTTCTCCCTTTGAGCTAGTAAGACGTTTAGCCAAACCGCCTGATAGCGGTTGGCGTCAAATGATTAGAGGCATAGTCTCAATCAAACACAGATTACGACAGAAAATAAAGAAGGCCGATAATGCCTTCTTTGTTTTTCTTAGTAAGATGATTAGGTAGAACCGCGACATAGCGGCTACCGTCCAATGATTCGGTGCTTTAGCACCAATCATTGGTATCAGATTACATCATCCCACCCATCATGCTTGGATCCATAGCTGGTGCTGCTGGAGCTGGTTCTGGTTTGTTGGCTACCACTGCTTCGGTCGTCAAGATAAGGCTCGCTACGGAAGCCGCATTTTTGAAGGGCTGAACGGCTCACCTTCACTGGGTCGATAATTCCTGCTTCAATCATGTTGACCCATTCACCTGTTGCAGCATTGAAGCCTGTTCCGACTTCTGCATGTTTCAAGCGATCGATAACGATTGATCCCTTCATAGCCTGCATTGTGAGCGATTTGACGTACAGGCTCTTCCAAGGCGCGAAGCACGATGTTGCGTCCTGTCGCTTCGTCCCCTTCCAATTCAAGGGTTTCAACTGCAGAAATAACATTGGCAAGGGCCGTACCACCACCGGCAACAATTCCTTCTTCAACCGCTGCGCGTGTCGCATTGAGGGCGTCTTCGATGCGGAGTTTCATTTCTTTCAACTCTGTTTCAGTTGCAGCTCCGACCTTGATGACTGCAACGCCACCAGACAATTTTGCCAAGCGTTCTTGGAGTTTTTTTCACGGTCAAATTCTGACGTTGTGGTTTCGATTTGTGATTTGATCACAGCCACACGGTTAGCGATAGCTTCAGGATTTCCTGCACCTTCTACAATGACTGTGCTATCTTTGTCCACTGTCACTTTACTTGCTTGACCGAGCGCCTCGATGGTCGCATCTTTCAACTCAAGACCGAGATCTTCTGTGATAACAGTACCACCTGTCAAGATCGCGATGTCTTCTAGCATAGCTTTGCGACGGTCTCCAAATCCAGGTGCCTTAACAGCTACGACATTGAAAGTTCCACGAATCTTGTTCAAGACAAGCGTTGGGAGGGCTTCTCCATCCACATCATCCGCAATGATCAAGAGCGGACGGTTGCTTTGAAGGATACTTTCAAGCAATGGCAGGATTTCCTGGATGTTTGACACCTTCTTGTCGGTGATCAAGATATAAGGATTTTCAAGGTCTGCCACCATTTTTTCATTATCAGTGACCATGTATTGAGAGAGGTAACCACGGTCAAACTGCATTCCTTCAACGACTTCTAACTCGGTTTCCATTCCACGAGATTCTTCAATCGTGATCACCCCATCGTTACCCACTTTTTTTCCATGGCTTCTGAGATGTATTCACCGACTTTTTTTCAGAGCGAGAAGAGACAGCCGCAACCTGGGCGATAGCTTCTTTATTGGCAACTGGAATGGCATTGTTTTTTTCAAGGCTTCAACAGCAGTCGCAACCGCTGCTTCAATCCCTCGACGGATACCGATTGGATTCGCACCCTGCTGTAACGTTCTTGATCCCTTCACGGACGATGGCTTGGGTCAAGACAGTCGCAGTGGTTGTTCCGTCTCCAGCGATATCGTTGGTCTTCGAAGCAACTTCTGATACCAATTTGGCACCCATATTTTTCGAAGTGGTCTTCCAATTCGATTTCTTTAGCGATAGTCACCCCATCATTGGTGATCAATGGGTGACCCAAATGATTTTTTTCAAGAACCACATTGCGCCCTTTTTAGGTCCCAAGGTCACCTTAACGGTATCTGCTAGGATATCCACCCCACGGACCATGGTCTGCACGAGCATCTGATGAAAAATTTAATTTCTTTTGACATACATCTTTCTCCTTTCTGATTCTTTTAGGCTTCAACAATGGCAAGAATACTTGCAGTCCCAACAATCGTGTACTTCTCATCGCCGTCTTTCACTTCAACGCCTGCATGATTTTTCCACCAAGACCGTATCACCGACTTTGACACTTGGTGCTACCAACTCGCCACTGAGGGTCCGAACTCCCTCACCTACAGCGATAACTTCTGCTGTTTTTAGTTTCAGCTTGACTTGCTCCTGCGATGACAAAAGCCACCGACTGTTTGTTCTTTTTTTCTTCTACTTTCAAGACCACGCGGTCTCCTAATGGTTTTTAACATGTCATTCCTCCGTTCTTGTATTTTTAGCACTCTTCAGCATCGAGTGCTAACTCATGTTTCTATTGTATCACTTGGTCAAAAAAATAGTCAAGAAAAAACACCTCAATCTCTTCGAAGTGTTTTCGATTTCTAGCCAACCAAATTTAGTTTTTTTGTTGGTAAGCTTGGATGACTTTTTTGTAAGTTGGCTCGACCACGATACATCCCATACCCCACTAGCAACATCCCTGCTATTCCAATCAGGGCAATCAAGCTACCTAAGATCAAAAATAGGAGGGAAGTCTTGTGAAAGAAATAAATCAGCAGTCCACCAATACTGGCCATGAGAAAGAGCACACTAAACCAGCGACCCAAGTTTTCCAACATATGGCGTTGGTAGCGAATTTCCGTCTCATACCCTTTTATTAATTCTTGTCTGGTGTGCATAGATGCCTCCTTCAATAAAAATTGAGAATGAAGTATTCGTAAAGGAGGTCACGTACTTCATTCTCAATGCTCCGGTTGCAATAAACTGTTTCCAGTTTTCTCTTAGTATTTGAGACCTGGGTCAAAGATTCCAAGAGCTACCCCAGCTAAGGCGATGATGACTAAGAGAAGCATGACCTTGTTTGGTGAGACTTTCTTCTTCGCCATGAGCCACCAGCAAAGCGTGATAAAGGCAGCAGTCAAGAGACCTGGATAGACGCCATCAATCTTTTCTTGGATTTTAAGGAAGGCTTCTCCATCAGCATTTTTGAATTCGAGGGCTGTTGTAACAGAGACCCAAGTCGCTGCTACGGCACCGATGACCATACCACCGACCACACTAATTGCTTTACGAAGGGCTTGTCCTTTTGGTCCTACAAGGAATTCAACAGCCTTGTCCCCTAAGTGATAGCCTTTGAAGAAGGCGAAACGCATGCCTAAGTAGACCAAGAGGTTCCAAACGACGATATAGAAGAGAGCTCCTGCAATGTTTCCGCCTTTAGAAAGACCAAGGGCAATCCCGAGAAGTACAGGGATTAAGGTCCCAACAACCAAGGAGTCCCCAATCCCAGCGATTGGACCCATCAAACCAGCACGCATCCCGTTGATGGTTTCGCCATCTACTGCTTCTCCATTGGCACGCGCTTCTTCCAAACCAGCTGTGATCCCTACAACCAATGATCCCAATTGTGGTTCCGTGTTGAAGAAGGCTGTATAGGTTTGCATGGCTTCTTTTTGTTCTTCTTTGGAATCATACATTTCTTCCACGATTGGAAGCATTGAAGTCAAATACCCAAAGGTTTGCATGTGTTCTTGAGAAAAACAAGTCAAGTGACCATAATACCAATGATGGAATGCTTTGGTTAGCGTTTTCTTTGAAATTTTCTTTTTATCAGCCATCTTAGATATCCTCCTCATCATCGTCAAAGTCATTTACTCCAGCAGGGACGACTTTCATTGTTTTAATCACTTCAAGTTCATAGTAGATCACTGCAAAGATCAATGAAACTACCGCACTCGCTACCAAGTTCAAGCCAAGAGATTTTGCCAAGGTAAATCCAACAAAGAATGGAATGAAGTCTCTTACTTCTGTAACGATTTGCTTCAAGAGGATGGCAATACCGACACATGGAAGAAGGGCACCGACTGTAAAGAGGGCTTTCATCCAGTAACCATCCATTGGAAGGTATTGTTTCATCAAATCCACCATGTTTTCACCGTATTTGGTGATAATCATGGTTGGAAGGAAGGAGAAGAGGAAGTGAGAAATCCATGGGTAAACCCAATCAACTGCGTAGAGTTTTTTGAAGTTTCCTTCTTCAACGGCTTTCCAACCGATATGTTGCCAAAGCAAGTTCATGGTTGCAGTACCGTAGAAAAGAACGGTACCGATAGTCCCAACGGCTGCACCGATTGGGGCTGCTGCCGGCTGCAATTGCTGCCTCACCCGTGATATTGTTAGCATGAACAAATAAGATAGAAAGGGGAATTCCGATATAAGAAATAGCCCGTACATCAGCAGATACAGTTCCACCAGGTGTTACCAAAGCGATATAAACGACCTGAAGGGCAACCCCGACCATGATACCGGTTGTCACATCTCCAAGGATTAACCCTGAGATCAAGCCACCAACTAGGGGACGACCAAGTGTATAGTTCCCGATACTGGAACCACCCATACCAGGCATTGAAGACAAGCTGGCGAAAATACCAAGCAAGATTGCTTGAATCCATGAAATTGTCATAACAAACGCTCCTTTTGTTTGTAAGTATAGTTTAGTGACGAAGAGCTAGGATGCTCCCCTCTCTAGAATCCGAATTTTGATTTAAAATCATCCCAGTAACCGATGGATACATCTGGAAGCAACTGGAATTTCACCTTGTAGCCTGCAGCCTGAATGGCTTCGATGGCTTCTGCTTCTTCCTGGGTGATGGATTGGTTATTTCCCAATTTCACAGCACCCGGACGGTCATTTGCAGGACCGACAATGATTTCTTTGACATCGCCTGGGACAAACCCTTGGTCTACCAAAATTTCTTTCATATCGATGGGGTTCTTAGTAATCAAGAAATAGCGAGTTTCTGATTCCGTTACTTTTGCAGATTTTTCTTTGAAAGCTTCCTTGGTCCAGACAAAGGTTTTTTTATCTGAAGCCCCTTTATAGGCTTGGATCAAGACCTTATTAGAAGCTGCTGCGTCGTTGACAGCGATCAAGCCATCACAAGGCTTTTCTTTAGCCCATCGAGTTACTGTTTGACCGTGGATCATACGGTCGTCAATCCGTACAAATGATACTACCATTTTCTAACCTCCCTTAGTTAAATATCATCTTCTTCATCATCGTCACCCTCTACCGGGGCAAGGGTAAATTCTTGCAAGGCTGTGGAAGCTTCGGATAAAATCACCTGGGCTAAATCAGCCCCCTCCATCATGTCCTTCATCACAACTGCTGTCAGCGCCATGGTCAAGTTCATTCCACCCTAAGATCAAGGCTGTACTCAGCTTTCCTTGCTCCTCTAGCACTGTCGCCGCCGTTGTCAAAGGACTGCCACCTACAATGTCTGCTAGAACTAAGACAGAGTCCTCATCTGTTAAATGGGAAATCGCCTGACGAAAATCATGAGCAAAATCATCTACCGATTTGCCTTCTTTCAGTCCGACCGCAATCACCTGATCTATCTTATCCCCAGCAAACATTGCCAGCGAACTTTCAGACCTTCTGCCAGTCCACCATGACTGACCAATACCAGATACTTCATCCTTTCTCCTCCTTTATGATGACCTTATTGTATTGTTTTTGAAAGCGTTTTACTATTGTCATTTGTCACAAAGAAAAGTTGACATCTGTCAATAAAAAAATGACATCTGTCACTTGACAGATGCCTAGTTGCTCTTAACGAAACTTCTCCCGAAGCATTTCCTCAATAATCTTTTGAATTTGAGGCAATTGATTATCAATATCCTTTGCTTTTAGAGCATTATAAATCAAATAATCCAATCGATCCCAGATATCATCGGGTAGGTTGCCAGGAGTACTTAGGACAGCCTTTTTCATAATCTGGTCCAGGGTCCGATTCGTCAAGGAATCAACCCCGAAATCATCCGCTTTAAGAAGGTCCCGACTTTCCGAACTATTGACCACCGAAGGGAGGACAGAGGTCCCCTGCGACTGCCGGAAGAGGTCCTGCTGGACCTGCTGGTCCTGGGTCAAAAATTCCATGAATTCCTTGGCCTCCTTGCTAGCACTGGCCCGAGAAGACAGAGCAAACAAGGACGTATCCACTAAGGTTGACGGAGTTGATCCAGAAGCCCCGGGCATAGGGATACAGGTCCAAGTGAAATTTGAATATTTGGCAACATGATAGGGATAAGGTTTATAAGTTCGGTACTGGGCCAAGGTCATCGGATAAAAAGCGACCTTGCCTTCATCAAAATCCTTAGAAGTAACATTGAAATTCCCATGAAGGGCTTCGAGTTTTTCGACAAAATAGAGCGAGCGCTTCATTTCTTTACTCGTCAGATTAATGTTATCCTGACGGAAAAGCTGGCCACCATGAGCTGCCAAGGCCTCCCTCCAGGTATAATCTGTACTTCCAAACTGATCTAGCTCACCATCTCCATCTGTATCCCGCGTCACTTTTTGACAAATCGTATAAAATTCCTCCAAGGTCCACCCCTCTTTCGGAATAGCAATCCCTTCCTTTTCCAATAAATCTTTATTGACACACATCAAAACAGGATTGCTCTCAAATGGGAGGGCATACTGACGGTTCTTGTATTTACCTGCTTCTAGGGCAACTGGATAAAAATGAGAAGGATCGACCTGTTTGTCCATCAAGGGGGTCAAATCTTCTACCGCCCCACGCGCAGCTAACACCGGGAGCTCAGTACTGGATACCATATATAGATCTGGCTCCTGTCCATGGAGGATCTGATTGGCTAACCAGCTCGCATACTGATTCTTCGGAATCCCGCTTTCGTAGACAATCTTTACCCCTGGATGCGTTTTTTCGAAACGAGCAATCGCTTGGTCCAAGACTTTTTCTTCCGTTTGGGTGGGCACATCCCAGCTAGATCCAGCGTAGACCCCCAAGCGGACAAGCTTAGGCTGACGCTGCCACCAAATCCCTCCAGCAAGTAGAAAAAGCAAAAGCAAGCCTAGAAACAATCTGGAGCCTCGAATCTTACGTTTTTTCTTCATCGGCTATCACTTTCTGTTCCAAAGTCCTTAGTGGTCACACCTTTTTGAACAGACCAAATAGCCAACTGGGTCCGATCCCGCAAGTTCAACTTAGACAAAAATGGTTGATAGGTAATTCCGAATCGTTCCCTCAGATAGGAACAATTTGGCTGCGATTTCCTTATTAGACTCCCCAAAACCAACCTGCTGGATGATCCGCCATTCGGTCAGGGATAAGTCGCTCACATATTCTTCAGAAACGGAGATTGTATAATTGCTCTGAGCCATCTGAGAAAAAATCTGAAAAACCTTACTGGCAATATTGGGGTTAATCATGGCTCCCCCATGATAGACAATTTGAATGGCTTGGTAGAGTTCCTCTGTGGAAGCCCCTTTGAGCAAATACCCTGAAGCTCCATATTTCAGAGCCCGAAAGATGAAATCATCATCGTCGAAGGTGGTTAGAATGATGATTTTTACCTCAGGGAAGCGTTCCTTGACTTCTTTTTGTCGCCATCACACCATCCATCTTAGGGCATACGAATATCCATCAATACAACATCTGGTCGATCTTGGGGGATTCGCTCTAGCACCTCATGACCATCTGCCACTGCAGAAGTCACCTGAATATCTTGATGAGCAGACAAAATAATTTGGAGCGATTCGCGAATCAGCGCTTGATCATCCGCAATCATTACTTTGATCATAAAAGATTTCCTCCTTTTTCTTTGGGCAATTCAATTCGTGTATAAAATCCATTTCGATTGGCAAATTCGATCCTTCCTCCCAAGATAGAAACCCGCTCTCGCATTTGTTTCAAACCATAGCCAACCTGCAGGTGGTCAAAACCAACCCCATTATCTTGGAGAATCATGATATAGGCATCTTCCACCAAAAAGGAAATCTGCATATGGCTAGCATGACCGTGGCGGACAGAATTGGTCATGGATTCCTGAATCACGCGAAAGACGGTATCCTCCACCATGACATCCAGATCAACCTCATCCCAGTCATAGGTGAGATCGACTTGCAGGTGGGAGATGACTTGGTATTCGTGAACCAATTTCAAAACCGCATCCCTCAAGGTATGATCCTCTAGGGCACCTGGCCGAAGCTTGTTCAAAGAGCCCCGGACGTCCTTGATTCCATCCCGTACCACCGTAGAGACCGATTGCAGCTGGGTCTTGGCACGACCAGGGTCAATATCAATCAGAACCCCAACTGCATCAATCCCAGCAGAAATGCCTGTCAAGGCATGGCCTAGAGTATCATGAATTTCCCGTGCTATCCGCTTGCGCTCCCGGTCCTCCGCAATCTTTCCGAAAGGGCCATGTAGCTATTTAATTCCGTATTAACTTGCGATACCATTTCTAACTCTTTTTCGATTCGATGGTGCTCTGCTACTACCGATAAAATGTAAAAGAGAAGAGAAATAATAAAGACAACCATATTTAAGGAAGCTAGCGCATTTTTAGCAAATAGAATAAGCATCCGAATCGATGAAGGATAAAAGGCGATATAGGTATCCAGCGAAGGCAACTGTACAACGAGAGAGAGAATGTCATAATTGGTCACAAGGAGGACTATGAAACTCAGAAGGATAAAGGCAAACCAGTAGCGCCTGTCCTTGGAACTACTAAACTCTTTAGAACCATAAAAGATATCAGCAAATACCAAGAGGATGATCCCATTGTAGGAGAAGCTGAGGGACATCATGACACCTAACATCAGCAATATTTCTAGGATATTCCACTTGTCAAAAACCGACCACTCCTGTGTCCCTGGGCGCATCCGATAAAAGGTAATGAGAAGAATCCCTCCAAAGAGAAGGATGGAGATCCAAAAATTCTGAGCTGGGGAACTCGGTATTTCTCTCAATTGCTCCAACAATTGATAGCCTTGCCCCTTGGCGATGATGTAATTGGTCGCATGTAAGTAGAGCGAACTACTAAATAAAATGGCGATGAAATTAATAATTTTCAATAAAATCAAACTATAACGAATGCCACGAAGCTTGGTCATTACTGCCACCCGTTGACATCGTATCGGTCAACATTATCCTTATCAATCATCTCAACTGGAATCTTATATTGCTCCTTGTAGGATTTACCTGTCCTCATGCACTCAATCACTTGCATCACCTGTCTCCCCATTTTAAGAGGAGATTGGGCAACCGTCCCTTCGATATCATCCGTCGTTGAGAGCAATACCTTCATATCTGGAGAGCCATCGATTCCATAGATAGAAATCGGCATGGCTAGTTGGTTTTCCTTGATTGCCGCAAGGGCTCCGATGGCCGCTCGATCATTTAAGGCTACGACGGTATCAAATACCAGACCATCCTGAATGACCTGGGAAACAGCTGGCAAGGCCAATTCTGTTTGACCACGAGTCTCTTCTCTCCCAACAACCTGATAGGCAGGCTCCGACTGAATCGTATCTAAGAACCCTTGAATACGTTGCTCAGCCGACACTGTCCCCTATGCTCTAAGAGTAGGATTTTCGCCCCATTTTTCTGCTTCATCAGGCGCTGGGCGACCAAGACCCCTGCCTGGTAATTATCCGACACCACACTGGCATCCACCGTGAAATGGCTGAGCTGACTATCCACTGCAATGATTTTAATCCCTGCTTGTTGGGCTCTCTTCAGGGAAGCAATGATTTTAGGACTATCTCCTTTTACAGGATTAATCACAATCACATTGACCTTTTGTTTACGAAAATAATCAATCTGTTGACTTTGTTTTTCTTCGTCTAACTCTGGATTACGAACTAGAAGCAAGTCCCCTTTTTCGTCAGCCACTCGTTCAATCTCTGCATTAAGCGTTTGATAGAATTCATTGTTCATGGTCATGTAAGTCACGCCAATCCGCATTTGACCAGGAACAGGCTTTAGTTGACTAGCATTCAAGTAGATGACCACTACCACAAAAATCAGGCTCCAAAATATCGCATAAATCATCGCTCGATTCCGTTTCTTTTGAACGATTTCCTCTTCTAATTCCATCTCTTCTCCTCTTAAAAACGGATTATTTTGCTACATCAAACATTTTCGTTCGCATTTAATACCTTTTATTATAGCATTTTTTACCAAGAGCTTGAAGGTCTCTCGGAAATGAATGCGTTTTACGTCTCTATCTAGATAATAACTTCTCCCTACAACTTCAGTAAGAAGTTTCGAAAAAGAAAAAAACGACACAGCTGACCAGCTGCACCGTTTTCTTCTGTTAAAATGGAAGCTCTTCCTCTTCGAGGATCAGATCCGCTAAATCTCCTCCTGCTCCATTAGCCCGCATCGCTCGTTGAGCGCGACTTTCTAAGAGCTGGAATCCTTGACAGAGCACTTCTGTCACATATTGGGTCGTCCCATTCTTCTCATAACGTCTGGTTCGAAGCTCGCCATCTACTGAGAGCAAGCTCCCCTTGTTGGCATAGGATACAAGGGTCTCTGCTAATTTCCCCCAGACCACTAGGGTGATAAAGTCCGCCTCACGCTCGCCATTTTGATCCTTGTAACGCCGATTGACAGCCAGGGTCGCACGCGCAACGGACTTATCCGTACTGGTCTTATGAAGCTCCGGGTCAGCCACAAGGCGCCCGATTAAAATTACTTTATTGTACATATTTCTTCCTCCTACTTATATAATTCGTAGTTTTCTAGCTATTTGAGGAAAAAATAAAAAAAAGAGAGTGGGACAGAAATCGGTAATTCGTTAGAATTCGATTTCGTCGTCCCACCTCCGCACAGTTGAGTAGGGCTGTAAAAACTGATGAAATCAGCGTAGTAGAGCCCACTCAACCACTGCGTCTTGCTCGACAATCCAAAGACAATTGAGGGGCCGGATTTCTGTCCCACTCTCTTATCCTTGCCAGTGACGAGCGGGGTCAAATGGAGTTCCCACCTCTTCTGTATCCTGCAATTCAATAATACCACGTTTTTGTGGTGCATTTGGCAAGTGCAATTCGCGTGGGCTACACATCATGCCAAAGCTCTTTTCTCCACGAAGGGCTCCTGGGAAAATCAAGCTGCCATCTGGCATCATCGCACCTGGTAGAGCCACGATTGTCTTGAGGCCTTCACGCGCATTTGGTGCACCTGCTACGATCTGAACCGTCTTGTCTAGTCCAACAGCCACTTGGCAGATGTTGAGGTGGTCACTATCTGGATGAGCAACCATTTCAACGATTTGCCCCACGACAAACTTAGGCTCCTTGTCATTAACCAAGACCTCTGCAAATCCTTCAGCTTGTAATTCTTGATTGAGGCGTGCAACTTGCTCATCACTCAAGAAAAGTTGCCCCTTGCCGTCAAGGGCAAAGAAAGTCGAAGCCTCAAAAATATTCCAGGCCACTGTTTCTTGCTTGTCTTCACGGTAGACACGGGCTACTTTGCCTTTGCGCTCGACTGCTAACTTGGCATCCCCACTATTTTTCAAGGTGAGCATTAAGACATCACCGACTTGTTCTTTATTATAGGTTACAATCATTCTTTCTCTTTCTCCTACTTCAATCCTGCTAAAAATTCTGAAATCTGAGCCTTGGTTTTGCGATCACGATTGACGAAACGCCCCAGTTCCCGATCCTTGTCTAGGACCACTAAACTCGGAATGCCATAGATATCCCAAAGCTTAGCCAGGTCTAGATACTGGTCTCGGTCAACCAAAATGAAGGTAAATTCAGGGTTTTCTGCTTCAATCTCTGGCAAAAAGGGCTGGATATACCGGCAATCGCCACACCAATCCGCTGAAAAGAAGAAAACCTTCTTTCCTTCTTGCTCGACGTAGCGGGCTAATTCCTCTAAGGACTGTGGAATGATCATAGTTTTTCCTCTTCATACTGAAGGAGACCCTCTTCATAGACAAAGCGATAGTGGCGCTCATCCTCAAATACGATCCCTCCTACCAAACGCTCTTCGCTTGATTCATAGAGTTCCACATAAAGGGTCGCAATCTTCCCCATATTCTCCATTTGCTCACGGACTTCTGCGACTAACTCTTCTTGCGTCCGTAGACGTTTTTGATCTTTGGCAATTTTATAGGCCCCAAGGGCAAGAGCACTTGCACTAGCTGCTGCAAGGCTGGATAAAATGATTTTTTTAGCTTTCATACCTCATATTGTAACACAAAATACAAGCTGGGACAACGAAGGAGAATAGTTCTCCCCATCATGACGATCTGCTTTCATTCCCGTCAACTGCCACTACCATCTCAACTAAAAAAGTGATAAAATAACAATCAGAAAGAAGGTAACTTATGACTGATTTATTTTCTAAAATCAAAGAAGTAACAGAACTTCCTGCCATCTCTGGCCACGAAGCGCCTGTTCGCGATTATCTACGCAAACAGATCACTCCACATGTGGATGAAGTGGTCACAGACGGCTTGGGAAGTATTTTTGGGGTATGCCACTCAGAAGTGGCTGATGCTCCTCGCATCATGGTCGCAGGCCATATGGATGAAGTTGGCTTTATGGTCAGTGAGATCAAGGCAGACGGCACCTTCCGCGTGGTGGAAATCGGTGGTTGGAACCCTATGGTGGTCAGCAGCCAACGTTTCACCCTTTTGACCCGCGATGGCCATTCCTACCCTGTCATTTCTGGATCTGTTCCTCCGCATTTGACACGGGGCGCAAACGGTCCTGCCCTTCCAGCAATCGGGGATATTGTCTTTGATGGTGGCTTTGCCAACAAAGAAGAAGCCGAGAGCTTTGGAATCCGTCCAGGCGACACCTTGGTCCCTGAAAGCACTGCAATCTTAACAGCCAATCAGAAAAAAACATCATCTCCAAAGCTTGGGACAACCGTTATGGGGTCTTGATGGTCAGCGAATTGGCACAAGCCCTCTCTGGACAAGCCCTAGCAAACGAACTCTATGTCGGAGCGACTGTCCAAGAAGAAGTCGGACTGCGCGGTGCAGGGACTTCTGTGACCAAGTTTGATCCAGAAATCTTCCTAGCTGTTGACTGCTCTCCCGCTGCAGATGTCTACGGGGGCCAAGGAGCTATCGGTGAGGGAACCCTCCTTCGCTTCTTTGATCCCAGGTCACCTCATGTTGCCAAATATGAAGGACTTCCTCCTCACCACCGCTGAAGAAGCCGGCATCAAGTACCAATACTACTGTGGAAAAGGCGGAACGGATGCTGGAGTAGCCCACTTACGAAGTGGTGGTGTGCCATCTACTACCATCGGAGTCTGCGCACGCTACATCCACTCCCACCAAACCCTCTACGCTATGGATGACTTCCTTCAAGCCCAAGCCTTCCTTCAAGCCTTGGTCAAAAAATTGGATCGTTCAACCGTTGATTTAATTAAGAATTATTAATATTTTTTTCCAAAATAATTGTTTTAAAACCCCCATTTTGGGGGTTTTTTTGATATAATACTGAATGAATATTGCAACGGGTGTTCTTTTGCACTCCCCTTTCCCCTATGTGAAAGGCGGAGCACCGCTAAAGACCACCCTCGCTTCTTTATTGGAGGTTTAAATGAAGAAACAAGCTTTTAGTTCCGAAAAGTATTTGAATTTGCAACGCGATCACATCCTCGAACGGATCAACCAATTTGATGGTAAGCTCTACCTAGAGTTTGGAGGAAAAATGCTGGAAGATTTCCATGCTGCCCGCGTACTCCCTGGTTATGAACCGGACAATAAAATTAAACTTCTCCAAGAACTCCGTGATCAAGTGGAGATTGTCATTGCCATTAATGCCAGCAACATCGAGCATTCAAAAGCGCGTGGTGACCTAGGAATCTCTTACGACCAAGAGGTCTTCCGCTTGATCGATAAATTCAACGAATTGGGCATCTATGTTGGCTCTGTCGTCATCACTCAATATGCTGGTCAACCAGCTGCAGACCTTTTCCGCAAGCAGTTGGAAAAAGAACGGTATCGCCTCTTACCTCCACTACCCAATCAAGGGCTACCCAACGGATATGGACCACATCATCTCTCCTGAGGGAATGGGGAAAAAAACGACTACATTCAAACTAGCCGCAATCTCGTTGTCGTGACAGCTCCTGGTCCTGGTTCTGGTAAATTGGCTACTTGTATGTCCAACATGTACCATGACCAATTGAATGGCATCAAAGTCTGGTTATGCTAAATTTGAAACCTTCCCAGTTTGGAACTTGCCTTTGCATCACCCAGTGAATTTGGCCTATGAAGCTGCTACTGCAGACCTTGACGACGTCAATATGATTGACCCCTTCCACCTCCAAACCTATGGCGAAACAACGGTCAACTACAACCGGGATATCGAAATCTTCCCTGTCTTGAAGCGGATGTTGGAACGCATCCTCGGAGAATCTCCTTACGCTTCCCCAACAGATATGGGGGTGAACATGGTCGGCTTTGCCATCGTGGACAACGACGCAGCTATTGAAGCCTCTAAGCAAGAAATTATCCGCCGTTACTACCAAACCATTCTAGATGTGAAAGCAGAGCGTGTCGGAAACGGAGCCATTAAGAAAATTGAACTCTTGATGAATGACTTAGGCATTTCACCAAAAGACCGCCAAGTCACCGTCCTTGCCCGTCAAAAAGAGGAAGAAACCGGTGAACCTGCCTTGGCACTAGAATTGCCGAACGGAGAAACCGTGACAGGTAAAACTTCTGACTTATTTGGTCCAACGGCAGCTGTTCTCATCAACGCCATCAAGAAATTGGCCCATATTGATAAAGAAACCAAGTTGATTGAGCCAGAATATGTGAAACCAATCCAAGGCTTGAAGATCAACCACTTGGGCAGTCGCAACCCTCGCCTCCACTCAAATGAAATCCTCATCGCCCTCGCCATTACCGCCATGAACCATCCAGAGGCAAATCTTGCCATGCAAGAATTGGGTCGATTGAAAGGGAGCGAAGCCCATTCAACAGTCATGTTGACAGACGAAGATAAGAACGTTCTTCGCAAACTGGGCATTCATGTGACCATGGATCCAGTTTACCAATACGATCGCTTGTACCGCAAATAAAGAAAGGCAAGGCTAGACCGTTGGTCCTAGCTCCATATACAAAAAATCCCCTGAGTGCCTGAACCAGTTGGCACCCAGGGGATTTTTCATAGTTTAATTGGATGGAGAGTTACCTCTCCTTAAAAAGATAGAGGCCCACAATCAGTATCGGGACAAGGAGAAGGGGATACACTTCTTTTGGCAGTAAGTCCGTTTCCAAACTCAACCAAAGGAAAAAAACAGCCAAGACAATCGCGATCAACCATTTTACAAGATAAGATTTCATGACGCCCACCTACCCCTAATCTATTTATGCATAGTATACTCCTGCTCAGTCAACCTGTCAAGGTAAAAAAAGTAGTTGACCATTGGATCAACTACCTTTTGTTTCTTTCACAGCCTCCCACAGTTGCCGGATCTGTTTTCTTTGGACAGGATCCACAAAGTAAGGGGCAATTTCATTTAAGGATTCTAGGACAAATGCCCGTTCTGCCACATACGGATGAGGGAGAATCAAATCTGAACTATAGAGGATCAAATCCTCCATATAAAGGAGATCCAAATCAATGACCCGTGGTCCCCATTTGACCTCACGGACCCGACCCATTTCTAGTTCGATTCCTAGCAAGGTCTCAATCAAGTCTTGGGGCGTAAACCAAGTTTCGACCTCTACGACTTGGTTGAGGAAGCTATCCTGCTCGACCCCTCCCCAAGGTGCTGTCTCAATCTGAGAAGAGGTTTGGAGAATCGTGAGCCCCTTTTCTTCTAGTCTAGATACAGCCGTCGCCAACTGTTGTCCCTTATCGCCCATATTGGTTCCCAGACCAATAAAGGCCCGTCTTTTTTCTCGTTCAATCGTGACCGAACAAGTATCCAAAGGCAGAGGAACTGGAGCCCAGGGTTTTTTCAACTCAAGTCGAACCTTTTTGACAAAGTCATAGGTCGCAAAAATCTTCTCCACAAGCTGAAAAGCTACTGTCTCAATCAAATCGATTTTCTCAGCTTGAACCCAGTCTGTCAGTTGCTCTGCTAAGATTCCATAATGGATTGAAGCCGTCAAATCGCCCGTCTGAGCAGACTTTGTCATCTCATAATCGACACAGACATCTAAGACAAAACGCTGCCCCAATTCCTTTTCAGCGGAAAACACACCATGATAGGCATAAATTTCCAAATCTTTGATCCGTAATTGATCCACGATAGTCACCTCAGTTTATCTAGGGATTAGTGCCCCATTAGTTTATAGGCTTCATTTTTCAAGTCTTTATCTGTCTCTAACAAGCCACGCGCTACTGTCGTCACAGTAGCTGTCCCTGGTTTGCGCACGCACGCATGTTCATGCACATGTGCTCTGCTTCCACCCAGACAAGGGCTCCCTGCGCTCCTAGATACTCCATCAAGGCATCCGCGATTTCCACCGTCAAGCGCTCCTGGATTTGAGGCTTTTTAGCATATACTTCCACCGTCCGAGCCAACTTAGAGAGGCCCGCTACGCGTCCATTTGGTATATAGGCAATATGGACCTTGCCATAGAAGGGCAAGAAATGGTGCTCACACATAGAGTGGAAGAAGATATCCTTTTCCACCACCATATTGTTGTCCACAATCTCAAAAGACTTTGATAGGTGGACTTCCGCAGTTTGGTTGAGACCTGCAAAAATCTCTTGGTACATCTTGGCAATGCGTTCTGGTGTTTCTTGCAATCCCTCACGGCTTCCGTCTTCACCGACTGCGTCGATAATCATCTTCACGGCTTCTTGAATTTTCTTTGTATCCATGTCATCTCCTACTGATTTTTTCGATTAGAAAGGCTCTCACCTGAGCCAAAAAGTACAAGGATCCCGTCACTAAGAGGAGATCAGATTGTTGCGATTTTCTTTCTAGATAATGGGTTAAAAATACCTTCCATTCTTGATAAGGCAGACCTTTTTGATGGGATATTTCCTGCATATCTTTTACGGAATAGGCGCGTAAATCCTCAAAAGTCGTCAAGGTTAATTGACTCTTTTCCAATCCGCTCCACAGTTCCAGCATCTCCTCAATCGCCTTGGTCTGGATACAGGTAAACAAGACTTGTTTGCCCAACTGTCCATACCGTTCTTTCATGGTGGCTACAAGAGGGGCTACTGCATGCGGATTATGGGCGCCATCTAGAATGATGAGGGGCTGGGTCGAAATGACTTCTAGGCGCCCCGGCCACTGGACCCCTTCCCAAGCTTGGAGGATTTCTTCTTGACTTAAGAAAGAGAGCCCCTTTTCTTGACAGAAGGTATCGCAGAGAGCCAAGGCCAGCCCAGCATTGTCGACTTGATGAAGTCCCAAGAGCCCCGTCTTTAGTTGCAGTTCTTCCCGATACTGGCTCCGATAACCAAAGATTTCCCCATCAGCCAAAGACGCTTGGTAGCTAACTAAAAAGTCCTGGCCTAACAGCTCTACTGGTGCCGATAAGCGGTTCGCCCGCTGCACAATGACTTCTTGAGCTTCTAGTTCCATCCGGCCTAGCAAGACCGGAATCTTTTCCTTGATGATTCCCGCCTTCTCTCGAGCAATGGAGGCTACATCCGGCCCTAAGAGAGCCACATGGTCCAGGCCAATCGTCGTGATGGCTGTCAACATAGGCTGACAAATATTGGTACTATCGAGACGACCACCCATGCCCACTTCCAGAATGACCACATCTGGCTTTTCTGCTGCAAAATAATCAAAAGCGAGGAGGGTCATCAACTCGAACTCAGTTAAGCCCAGAAAGGTCTGATCAGAACTGTTTTTTGCAAGCAGATCCCGATACAGAGCCAAATAATCTTCTAAATCTCGGTCCGATATGGAAATCCCATCGATACTGATTTGCTCATGAAAGGAAACTAGATAGGGGGAGGAGAAAACACCAACCCGCAACCCTTTTGCCTCTAACAAAGAACGTAAATGGGCTAGAGTCGATCCTTTTCCATTGGTCCCTGCTAGGTGGATTACAGGACAGGCGAGGTGAGGGTTCCCCCTCAAGGCTAGCAAGGCTTCCATCCGCTCCAAGCCAAAATGGGGCTCGGAAGAACGATAAGTGACTAACCAACTGAGATCTACTGTCATATCTCTCCTCTTTTCTTTAGCGATATTGTTTCAAATGAAGGTCCTGCGCTTGATCGGCTTGGTAGATCGCACCACCGATAGCTACCGCCATCTTATGGAGGGGGATATCATGCACACGCACAATTTCTACCCCTTGGCTGGCAGCCATACTCGTTAAATGGCTAGAGGCCAAATCCCGATTGTAGAATCCTTCTTTCGTCTCAGGGTTGGTCTCAAATCCCTCTTCTTCCAGAATATTGACCACAAAGCGCTTCCGAGAGACACCTAAAAAGATCGGATAGCCCTTGGCATGGATGGTTTTTAAGTCCTGCAAGAGTTGGAGGTTTTCTCGCTTGGTCAAGCCAAAACCGATCCCAGGATCTAAGAAAAGTTGCTCCGGACTCAATCCTGCTTCCTCTGCCCTCTCAAGGCTCTTGGCAAAGAAGGTCCACATACAGTCTTTGATAGAGAGACCTTCAAACTGCGCCAACTCCTCCGATGAAAAGGCTGGTTCAAAACCAAAGGTCGGAAAAATCACAGAGCTTGGATGATGAGGACGGGCCATGACTGGATTAAACATAAGAATGGCTCCAGCCTGAGCTTCAGCAATCACCCTCGCCATTTGCGGATCTCCTAGCAAGCCTGTGATATCATTGATCAAATCTGCACCAGCTACTAGGGCTGCACGAGCGACCTCTGACTTCCAAGTATCAACCGAAACCAAGATATCACTCTCTGCTCGAATCGCTTCAATAACTGGCACGACTCGCTGGATTTCTTCCTGAATTTCCACAAAATGACTCCCCGGACGTGTGGACTCCCCACCAATATCCAGTATGCCTGCTCCTTCTGCTATTAACTTTCGAGCTTGCTCGAGAGCTCCTTCTACCGTTTGGTAACGTCCACCATCTGAAAAGGAGTCGGGGGTGACATTGAGGATGCCACATAGAAGTGTCCGATCTTTGCCTAGTTGTCTCCATTCACTCTTTGACATATCTTCCTTCATCTTTCTACAGAAATGCCAACCAAGCATAGAAAAGAGGTTAGAATCTTTCCAACCTCCGAGTTTGTCTCTATCTGCGCCTAGATGCTTCTTTGGTAGCTTACCAAAGCTTCTGAATAAAACCCATTGGTCCTATCATTCTACCATATTTTAAGCGGGAAGAAAAGAAACCAAAATAGTTATCAGAAAGGCAAAGGCATTCATAGTAAAGTGCAATAAAATCGAATATTCTACTCGTTTGTAACGGTAGGCAACCCAAGTCAAGATGAGGGACATTCCACCATAGATGATCCAAGAACCAAGATTACTTGGACCATGCAAATAAGCAAAGACTGCAGCTCCGACTAAATAACCAATTTTTTCATAACCTTTAAAGACTAATCGGGGAACGACTGCCCGACAGATAATTTCTTCTCCTAAAGGCGCCACAACAACAAGAAGCAAACCCATCGCCAGCTGAGGAGCCACCGAAGAAAGCCCCTGAATTGTTTCCTGATTGGCTGTAGTGGTCTCTCCTATATTCCGAAGCACTGTAGCTCCCACAAAATTATTTGCAAGTAGAAGCAAAAAGAAAGGAAATTTCTTCCAAGATCTCGACCCGAAATCTGTGAAAAATCTAGCCGATCTAAAGGGCTCCACTTCATAAACCACCAAAGGAGACAAACAAGCAGAGTTGTCATTCCCAGGACAAGGGCATTGATCATCAAGTCAGACCAAGCATATTGAATTCCGTAAAACAAAGCCACCATAGGAAGCTGAGTCGCTAAAAATAGGGCTGTCCCGATCAGTAGCCATAAACCATTCGAAATCCATTTCTTTTCCATCCATTTTTTCATTATTTTACCTCTATGTTCAAACTATTTTTCTAGTATAGCATAGATGAACTATTGGGGCAAGCCCAAGCAGAAGTCACACAACAGAAAAAAGAGGCGTTTCGAATCAGCCTCTTCTTTCTTGTTTTTTTAGAATAAAAGTCTTATCCCTTGTTTTTAAAGCGTTCAACATCACGGGCAATGACTAATTCTTCGTCCGTTGGGATGACCAAGACTCTCACTTTAGCATCCGCTGTTGAAATATCTCCTTCTGCACCAAAGACGTTCTTTTCTGGATCCAGAGCACAGCCAAACCAAGTCATCCCGTCAATGACTTGTCCACGGATCGTCTTAGAATTTCTCCAATTCCAGCTGTAAAGATGATGGCATCTGCTCCATTCAAGACAGCAAAGTATTGACCGATGTATTTCTTAATACGGTCGACGAAAATATCGTTGGCCAAGAGTGCTTTGTCATTCCCACTGCGCATAGCTTCGTGAATATCACGCATATCGCTAGAAAGCTCAGATACCCCTAGAAGACCAGATTCACGGTTCAAGATACGACTGATATCTTCTGGATTTTTGAAATCTTCTGTGTGCTCCATCAAGTAAGGAATAATGGCAGGGTCAATATCCCCTGTACGTGTTCCCATCATGATTCCACCAAGTGGCGTGAAGCCCATAGAAGTATCTACAGAAATCCCTTTATCTACCGCTGTAATAGAAGCACCATTCCCAATGTGGCAGGTGATCAATTTCAACTCTTCGATTGGTTTTCCAAGAAGCTTGGCCGCTTCGTGGGCTACATACTCATGACTGGTCCCGTGAGCTCCATATTTACGTACCTTATTTTCTGTATAGTACTTAGTTGGAAGAGGATAACGATAAGCTTTTTCAGGCATTGTTGTATGGAAAGAGGTGTCAAATACAACAACGCTGGTAATATCTGGTAACAATTCTTTAAAGGCACGGATCCCAGCAGCGTTGGCAGGATTGTGCAATGGAGCCAACAAAGAAAGTTCCTCAACCTTTTGAATGACTTCTTCATCTACAAGAGCAGACTCTTTGAAATACTCGCCACCTGCAACGACACGGTGTCCTACTCCAGTGATTTCATCGTAGGAAGCAATAATATTAAAACGAATCAAATCATCGAGAAGGATTTTAACCGCTTGTGTGTGGTTCTCAATATCTAAAACCTGTTTTTCTGCTCGACCATCAAATTTTACTGTCGAAATGGAATCTTTAAGTCCAATTCTCTCGATAAGCCCTTTTGCCAAAACTGTTTCTTCTGGCATTTGGTATAATTGCCATTTCAAACTTGAACTACCTGCATTAATTGCAATTGTTTTCGTCATTTTTTTACCTCTTTAAGCGTTTCACTCCTATTATAGCAAAATTTTGTTTAAATTTCACTTTCTTTATTCCAGTTTTGAAAACTTTCACGGAATTTCATAACGTCCTCCTGATTTTGCAAATCGGTCAAGGGATAGACAAATGGTTGGATTACCGCTTCTTCTTGCTTGCGGAAAACAAAGATGGTTTTTGCCAGATTGGCTGAACGAAAGAGGTTCTCTGGCAAGGTCACCATGGCCAAGACCTGAGCATGATCCTGCATCCATTTTTTCAACAGTGGGCTCTGCTCACTCGTCAAAAGATCATTCGGAGCTAGAAAAATAGCGACGCCACCCGGTTTTAAGTATTTTAGTGATTGTTCGATCAATAAATGATGGGCATAGGTGTGTCCCTGAGGGGAAGCGACCTGGTAACGACTCGCAATGGCATCATCTGGATAATAACCGACAGGTAAATCGCTGATAATCACATCGCTCTCTTTCAAAACTTGTGGACGAACGGCATCACCTTGGGCAAAATTTACATCCGCCTTCATCACTTCTGCCATACTAGCAGCAAGGTCAATCAAGAGATCATCGATTTCCAAGCCCAAATAATCTAAGGAACGCTGACAGTTGTTCATCAAGGTTTGGGCCAAGTTCCCCGTTCCACTCCCAATTTCTAGCACATCCACTTGATCGGAACTAGCCAACTGATCCACTAGAAAGACCAGAAGAAATCCAATCCCATCTGGCGTAAATTGATGATTGGCTTGTAGGGGCTCTGTTTGGGCTGCCTTCATCAAAAGATACTGGAAGGAGCGACGCCACTCTTCCTTGTTCAAGTTCAAGTCCTTCAGCCGCTGGTTGTTTTCCTTTACTAGAGTCAACTCTGTTTGCCCATCCAGATAGATGGCATTCTGCTCCACTAGAGCATCATAAAAGTTGGTCTGCAAATCAGTTTGGATAGTTTGGGTATTTTCTAATAGGTAGCCGTAGGCTTTCTCAATTTTTTCGAAATTCATGCTTTCCTCCATCTCTTAATCATATCAAATTTTAAGAGTTTTCGCTATGCTTTTCGAAGACCTGATGCTTCTCTTCCTCAGTTGTGGTCGAGTGGTCTGTAGCTGAATCTGGAGCTTGCTTCTGCTTTTCCTTCTTGTCGGTTTTTTTCTTCTCGCTAGGAGGAAGGGCAAAGGTGAAATGGTAGGTCGTGCCATCCTGTAAGTGACTGCTGACCTCAGCAAAGCCCGATTTTTCTTCCAAATCGACTCGGCCAGTTGAGAAAGTCATTGTTTTTTCTTTCCGGTCCCAAGTATCAACAGCCAATTGAGCTTGCGCATAGGCCTGAATCCGGTGCTGACTAGCAAAGAGGATCCGTCTCTCTGCCACTTGCCGATTCAGATAGAACTGAAGCAAAAGACTAAAAACCGCCGACATAAAGAGGGCATAAAGGAGGATTCCGGCCTCAATCTGCTTCTTTTTTATCCTTTTCCACCACACGATAGACCACCTCCCTTTCTAACCCTTCTTCAAAACGCAGTTGAATAGACATCAGATCCCCACTTTTTTCAATCAAGGCAGATTCAACGCCTTCTATCATCGGTTGGTAGCCACGGCCAGTCGCATCTGTCTTTCGGATATCTCCCCCTTTAGCCAATCCAATGGCTATGGGTTTCTGATCCTGAACAAGATAGAGTTTATTGTCTCTGACCCCTTCAAATTGGCTCCGAGATAATTCAATGTCCAGTTGGTCCTGAAAAAGCAACCACTCTTCTTGCTTGATGTGACTTTGGTACTGGAGTTCTTGACGCAAGAGGCTTGTCAATCCTTGAAACACCAATAAACCACCACTGATAACGAGCAGGGCAACCAAGGCTTCCAGTAAAGTAAAGGCTGGCAGTTTATTTCTTTTCAACAGCAATCACAACCTTTCCCTCATGATAGACCTTTAAGGACTTGGCAGATTTCTCCACTTGAACACTGAGCTGGTTAATGGTCAATTGATCCTGCCTTGTCTGGATAGCCATTTTTGCGACTCGCAAGACTTCTGCTTGTCTCAACTCTTCTAAGCGTTGCTGTCGTGAGTGGCCCAGCTCTCCCAGCACAAGGGTCGTGAGGATACCAAACATCGCTAGGGCAATCAGCCCTTCTAACAAGAGACTAGCGGGGAGCCGTCGATTTCTAATTTTTCCATTCCCAATTGCCAACTGATAAGTCACCACCTCTTTCTCTGTCTGAAATTGAATCTTGGTCAAGCTTGAATTGCCTCCTGCTGGATCAAAGGTCAGTTGCTTCTCTTTAATCAGTTCCACCTCTTTTGGAAGCGGCAATTCTTGATAGGGACTATGAACCCCAACATGGTCGATAGAAAAGGGAGTTCTCTCTTCTTTTGCAATACTCATCTTTTGTGTCTCTTGATAGACCCGTTCAAATTCCGAGAAAAACAATGTTTCTTCAACCTGCCCAAAGGCTTGATGGACTGACCCAGCCAGCAACCAGCACAGAAGACTGACTAGACTCAGAGTTACTAAACTCTCTAAAAGCGTGAAAGCCTTAATCTGCAACCGCACGGTGATCACCTGCATTCTTCACATAGTGAGCACGGTAGGCTTCTGCTTGTTTTTGAGTGATTTGTCCTTCTGCGACAAGCTTAGAAAGACTAGCTTTTTCATTCTGATGATTGAGTTCATAGAGCTCAGCCTGGCTCTCCACGACTTTGACGACTGCTCGATTTCCTGTATCCGTTACCGAATCTTTCTGCTTGGTCAAGTTAGGAACAAAGAGTAAGAGAAGAACACTGATAATAAGCAAAACAACTAACATTTCAATCAGTGTAAAAGCTTTTACTTTGAGTGTACGCAATGATTTCATAAAGGAACCTCCAAATTTTCATAAATCGGCAGCAACATGGCTGCATAGAGTAAAACAATCATGAGAGCGACAAAGACAAAGACCAGCGGTTGGACGACATTCATAGCCTTGTTCAAACGATGGAAAAAGCCTGTCCAAGTCTTGTCTGCATAGATCTCCAACTCACTACCGAGTTTGGATTTGGCTTCCCCATATTCAATCATGAGGGCCAGCTCTCGTTTAAAGAAAGGATAGGTCTGAATATGGTCAGAAAAAGAAATCCCCCGAGCCAAGGCTACTTCTAAATCCTGTCCAATCTCTCGAAAGAGACGGGAACGTTGCCCTTGCATCATGGGAAAGATTTGATTCAGCTCCAACCCTTGTGCAATCATGCTTCCCCACTCTCGAGCATAAAAAGCTGTCAGATAATCCTGTAAGAAAGGACGAAGAAAAGGAAGGCTAGCCAAACATGAAACAAGGGCCAGCCGCTTAGCTCGACGACCTAGGAAGAGGAGAATCAAAACTCCTGTCGCTAGCAACACACTCCCTAACAAAACATACTGGGGAAAGACACTGATCAGTCGTGTCGCTCCATTTTGACTCTCCAACTGAGGCAAGAGATAATTTTTCAGCCCCAGCATAATCAAGATCAAAAATCCCAACAAGAGCACGGGATAAGTCGCCACCTCAACTAGTTTCTTTCGAACCTGGGCCAAATTTTCCAGGTAGCTACGGATTTTTTCTAAACTTAAGGTGACATTTCCATGCTGCTCTGCCAGTGCTAATTGAGTCGTTACCTGATCGGAGAAACCTAGATCAGAGAGGATGGCTGACAGGGGCTTTCCGTTGGCAAGCCCGATCTGCATTCTTTCAACAAAATCTGCCTCTACCAAATGGCTCCGACGGAGAAAGTCGATAACCTCTGATAGATGAAAGCCACTACTGTAGAGATTGTGAAAGAGCTCAATGACATGTTCTTGCTTAGCAATTGATAATTTTTTCGGCTTGCGCCTGATCCAACTCAATATGTCCCGCTTCATAAAGCGCATCCATTTGCTGGTTCCACCTTTGACTGGAGTGGTTTTGGTAATCTTGGATGGCAAAGTCAGTGACACCTCCTCCCTTTATCAAACGCTGGTAACATATCCCTTGAAGGACAATCCGTAACTCCTCCTCACTCACCCCCAACTCCAAAAGGCGTTCGTAGACCCCAGGAATGCTCTTGGCATGGATGGTGGAAAAGACCGTCACACCTGTCAGACTAGCCCGGATAACTGCACGAGCTGTCTCCGTGTCGCGAATTTCTCCGATAAGGAGGAGATCCGGGCGATGACGCAAAGACAGTTTAATCAAGCTATCATAGGTCATACCAATCGCTTCGTTGAGTTGCAATTGCAGCATCTCTTCTTGCTTAATTTCTACTGGATCTTCAATCGACATGACTTGTTGCCCCGAAAATTTTTTCTTGGCCAGGGCATGCATCAGTGTCGTCTTCCCCGATCCGACCGGACCCGCAAATAAGTAGAGCCCCCGCTTACTCACCTTCTCTTCTAGCTCTTGAAGTTGGTCAAACCAGAAACGGAGCTCCCGGTCCTCATTATGGAGCAAGCGAATGACCAAACTCTCATGTCCCCTATAGTCTCCCACAGTAGACAAACGTAAGGACAAGACCTTATCCCCTAGAGAATAGTCACAGGAGCCCAATTGACTCCTCCGCCTCTCTCCCACATTCATCCCTGCCATAAACTTAAAATGGCTGACGACCGCTACCATTTGTTCTTGCTGATAGGTCTCGATAAAGCGTCGCTCATCCCCAACCCTTAGAAAGAGCTGATAGTCTGACGATCGAGGAACAAAATAAATATCCTGAGCTTCGGCATTCGATGCCATTCGAATTATGGATTGTGCAATTTCTTGAACCATATTTCCTCCTTTCACTATATAATTCGTAAATAATTGGCCAACTAGTGCTGGATTTAGAAAAAAGGGCAAAAAAAAGAAACTCAACTGCATATTGAATTTCTCTTCCTATAGATTATTGATCTCGTAGTCTAGCTTACAAGAGCGATGCGCCGTGTGGGCATTCTCTTTTTCGTAACCTGGACGGCGCTTGCTTCTCGGAATCTTCTGATCGTTTTCTAGCAATGCGACTGAATGATATTGTTGCACATATTCCGCACATTCTTCACACCAGCGCTGATCCTCAGGATCCCAAAAAATCGTCATTAAATCACTTCTACTTTTAAATAATGGAGATTGCTCTCTTAAAAGTAACCATTGGCGTTTGTAATATTTGAGGGCTTCATAATAGTCATCAAAACTCTGACTAGTGACAATGTCCTTCTCCCAATCTTCTAAAAACCACCAGGGTTCGTAATCCCCATACATTTCAATCACTTGATACATATTTCTCTCCGTCCTTTGTATCCAATATTATATATAAAATCCTTTGATAATAAAAGAATTCTGCTTATGAAAGAAAAAATCAGTAAATTTCCCGAACATTTTCTCCATTTTCTTTCAAAATATACCCCGACGAAGGAAAGCTAGGCTATTTTTTGACACAAACAAAAAGAAGCCCTACTGATAATCAGTAAAAGCTTCTTTTGGGATTAATTTTCTTCCACTACAGGTGATTCAACAATTTCTGTTGCTTCTTCTGTGACTGGAACTTCTTCGATAATTTCGACTTCATTGACTGCTTGTGGTTCCAAGTTACGGTAACGAGCCATACCTGTACCTGCAGGAATAATCTTACCAATGATAACATTTTCCTTAAGTCCAAGGAGATGGTCTTTCTTACCACGAATCGCTGCATCAGTGAGGACACGAGTTGTTTCCTGGAAGGAAGCCGCTGACAAGAAACTATTGGTTTCAAGAGAGGCTTTGGTGATTCCCATAAGGACAGGACGAGCCGTCGCAGGAACCCCACCAGAAATAACCACATCACGGTTGGCATCTGTAAAGTCTGTGATATCCATGAGAGTACCCATGAGAAGGTCTGTATCTCCTGGATCCATAACGCGAACCTTACGGATCATTTGACGCACCATTACCTCGATGTGTTTGTCGCCGATTTCTACCCCTTGGCTACGGTATACTTTTTGTACTTCCGCAAGGAGGTAAGTTTCAACAGACAAGACATCACGAACGGCAAGAAGACGTTTTGGTTGGATAGACCCTTCTGTAAGAGCCGCACCACGAGAGACTTGATCTCCCACTTCGACTTTCATACGGGCTGTGTAAGGGACAACATATTCTCCCTCTCCAGTCGCACCACGTACAAAGACTTTCTTGGTCCGTGTCGAAGCATCTTCTTCAATGGCTGTGACTTCCCCTTTGACTTCAGTGATAACCGCTTCCCCTTTCGGATTGCGGGCTTCAAAGATTTCTTGGACACGAGGAAGACCTTGCGTGATATCGGTATTTGAGGCAACCCCACCCGTATGGAAGGTACGCATGGTCAACTGTGTACCAGGTTCCCCGATAGATTGGGCGGCGATGGTTCCGACTGCTTCACCAACCTCAACCGCATCACCAGTCGCCAAGTTGATACCATAACAGTGACGGCAGACACCATGACGAGTGTTACATGTAAATACTGAACGGATGGTTACTTCTTCAACACCAGCATTAACGATTTCGCGCGCTTTGTCTTCTGTAATCAATTCATTGGCACCGATAAGGACCGCACCAGTTTCTGGATGTTTAACAGATTTCTTGGTATAACGACCTGTCAAACGTTCTTCGAGGGGCTCGATCATTTCCTTGCCATCAGTAATGGCACGGATCACAAGTCCACGGTCAGTTCCACAGTCATCCTCACGTATAATAACGTCTTGGGCAACGTCAACCAAACGACGTGTCAAGTAACCTGAGTCGGCTGTCTTGAGGGCCGTATCGGTCATCCCTTTACGAGCACCGTGAGTAGAGAAGAACATCTCGAGTACTGACAAACCTTCGCGGAAGTTTGACAGGATCGGCAATTCCATAATCCGTCCGTTTGGAGCAGCCATCAGACCACGCATACCGGCAAGCTGTGAGAAGTTTGAGATGTTACCACGGGCTCCAGAGTCCATCATCATAACGATTGGGTTCTTCGGATCTTGGTTATCTACCAAGCGTTTCCAGTTTCTCACGGGCTGCACGCCATTCGGCTGTAACGGCATTGTAGCGCTCATCATCTGTAATCATCCCTTTACGGAACTGTTTCGTGATTTGTTCTACACGTTTGTGAGATTCTTCAATGATTTCAGCCTTATCTTCAACAACTGGAATATCGGCAATCCCCACTGTCAAACCAGCAAGGGTTGAGTGGTGGTAACCTAAGTCTTTCAAACGGTCCAAGAATGCAGATGTTTCTGTTGTACGGAAGCGTTTGAAGATTTCTGCGATGATATTTCCAAGATTTTTCTTCTTGAATGGAACGTTTAATTCCAATTGCTCAATCGCCACTTTGACATCTTGACCAGGCTCTAAGAAGTACTTAGCTGGAACGCCTTCTGTCAAGTTGGCATTGTTTGGCTCTTGAAGATATGGAAGTTCTGCAGGCATGATATCGTTAAAGAGAATCTTCCCAACAGTTGTCAAGAGAATCTTGTGTTGTTGAGCTTCTGTCCATGGTTTGTTCAAGCTATCCGTCGCAATTCCGACACGTGTATGCAAGTGAACATAGCCATTACGAAGGGCCATGACCGCTTCATCACGGTCTTTGAAGACCATTCCTTCACCTTCGCGACCAGCTTCTTCCATAGTGAGGTAGTAGTTCCCCAATACCATATCCTGGGATGGGGTAACAACTGGTTTTCCATCTTTTGGATTCAAGATGTGCTCAGCAGCCAGCATCAAGATACGAGCTTCTGCTTGGGCTTCTTCTGAAAGCGGTACGTGGATGGCCATTTGGTCCCCGTCGAAGTCGGCATTGTAGGCTTCACAGACAAGTGGGTGCAAGCGAAGGGCTTTCCCATCAATCAAGACAGGTTCAAAGGCTTGGATTCCAAACGGTGAAGGGTCGGTGCGCGGTTCAAGAGAACTGGGTGTTCTTTGATGACTTCTTCTAGGATATCCCAGATACGCTCATCTCCACGTTCTACCAAGCGTTTAGCCGCTTTAACGTTTTGTACGATATCACGCGCAACGATTTCGCGCATCACGAATGGTTTAAAGAGCTCGATGGCCATTTCACGTGGCACACCACATTGATACATCTTAAGAGTTGGTCCAACGGCGATAACGGAACGCCCTGAGAAGTCTACCCGTTTACCGAGCAAGTTTTGACGGAAGCGTCCTTGTTTCCCTTTAAGCATGTGGCTCAATGATTTCAGTGGACGGCTACCTGGTCCTGTGATCGGACGACCACGACGACCGTTGTCGATCAAAGCATCGACAGCTTCTTGGAGCATCCGTTTTTCGTTTTGCACGATGATCCCAGGAGCATTCAACTCAAGCAAACGAGCCAAACGGTTGTTCCGGTTGATCACACGACGGTAAAGGTCGTTCAAGTCAGAGGCGGCAAAACGCCCACCATCCAATTGGACCATCGGACGAAGATCTGGTGGAATAACAGGGAGGATATTGAGGACCATCCATTCTGGTTTGTTCCCAGATTTGTAGAAGGCATCTAAGACATCCAAACGGCGAACAGCCTTCACACGTTTTTGACCAGTTGCAGTCTTCAATTCTTCTTTCAAGACAGCAATTTCAGCTTCCAAATCCACTTGTTTCAAGAGGTCTTGGATCGCTTCTGCCCCCATCTTGGCAACAAAGGAACCTGGTCCGTATTCACGCAAGCGTTCACGGTATTCACGTTCGGTCATGATAGACTTGTGCTCAAGCGGTGTATCTTTTGGATCGATAACCACATAAGCTGCGAAGTAGATGACTTCCTCAAGGGCACGAGGGCTCATATCCAAGGTCAATCCCATACGAGAAGGGATACCTTTGAAATACCAGATATGTGATACAGGTGCTTTCAACTCGATGTGCCCCATGCGTTCACGACGTACCTTGGCACGTGTCACTTCCACACCACAGCGGTCACAAACGATCCCTTTGTAACGGATCCGTTTGTATTTTCCACACGCACATTCCCAGTCTTTTGTAGGTCCAAAGATGACTTCATCAAAGAGACCTTCGCGTTCTGGTTTCAATGTACGGTAGTTGATTGTTTCAGGTTTCTTGACCTCTCCATAAGACCATGAACGGACCTTGCTTGGAGAAGCTAGGGTGATTTGCATACTTTTAAAACGATTTACATCAACCACTATTTCTTACCTTTCTTTATGTTCATTCTCAACTGTATGTTCTTCTGCTTTTTTGTGAAGGAGAGAAGGAACTTCCTTCACACCTTCAACCCTTAAAGCATCGGGATAGAGAACCTTTTTAGATTTTCTTCCCTTCTTGAACTACATATTTTATTAATCTTCTTTCCCTTCAGCTTCGAAAGCTGCGCGAGCTTCCTTAGCTGCTTTTTCACGTGCTTTTTCTAGATCATCTACGTGGATGACATCGTCGTCTTCCCCTTCGTCAAGATCGCGAAGTTCGACTTCCTTGTCATCCTCATCCAAGACACGCATATCCAATCCAAGTGATTGCAATTCTTTCACGAGTACTCGGAAGGACTCTGGCACACCTGGTTTTGGAATTGGTTTTCCTTTGGTAATCGCTTCATAAGCTTTCAAACGTCCGTTGACATCGTCTGACTTGTAGGTCAAGATTTCTTGAAGGACATTAGACGCACCATAAGCCTCAAGGGCCCAAACTTCCATTTCCCCGAAACGTTGTCCACCAAACTGAGCTTTACCTCCAAGTGGTTGTTGGGTAACCATTGAGTATGGTCCGACAGAACGAGCGTGGAGTTTATCATCAACCATGTGGTGAAGCTTGATCATGTACATGACACCGACAGAGACACGGTTATCAAATGGCTCACCTGTACGACCATCATAAAGAATGGTCTTGGCATCGCTATCCATACCTGCTTCACGAACAGTATCCCAGAGGTCTTCTGAGCTTGCTCCGTCAAAGACTGGTGTTGCGATGTGGATGCCCAAGTTACGAGCTGCCATACCAAGGTGAAGTTCCATAACCTGACCGATATTCATACGTGATGGCACCCCAAGTGGGTTCAACATGATATCAACCGGTGTACCATCTGGAAGGTAAGGCATGTCTTCAACAGGAACAATACGGGATACAACCCCCTTGTTTCCGTGACGACCGGCCATCTTATCTCCGACGCGGATCTTGCGTTTTTGTGCGATGTAAACACGAACCAACATGTTGACACCCGATTGCAATTCATCTCCGTTTGCACGCGTAAAGATCTTGACATCACGAACGACACCATCTCCACCGTGAGGTACACGAAGAGAAGTATCACGCACTTCACGAGATTTATCTCCAAAAATAGCGTGGAGGAGACGTTCTTCAGCAGAAAGGTCTTTTTCACCCTTCGGTGTTACCTTACCAACTAAGATATCGCCTTCTTTTACTTCCGCACCGATACGGATAATACCCATTTCGTCAAGGTTTCTGAGAGCATCTTCCCCAACGTTTGGAATTTCACGAGTGATTTCTTCAGGGCCTAACTTAGTGTCGCGCGTTTCTGATTCGAATTCTTCCAAGTGAACAGATGTGTAGACATCTTCTTTCACCAAGCGTTCGCTCATGATAACGGCATCCTCAAAGTTGTAACCTTCCCATGTCATGTAAGCGACGATTGGGTTTGACCAAGGGCCATTTCCCCTTTTTCCATCGATGGACCGTCTGCGATAAAATCTCCTTTTTCAACAACGTCACCAACCTTTACAAGAGTACGTTGGTTGTATGCCGTACCTGAGTTTGAACGACGGAATTTTTGGATGTGGTAGACATCAAGAGATCCATCTTTACGACGAACTTCTACCTTATCCGCATCTGCATAGCTAACTTTACCATCATGTTGCGCAATGACTGCAGCTCCTGAGTCATGAGCTGCTTGATATTCCATACCAGTACCCACGTAAGGCGCTTTTGGATCGATCAATGGCACAGCCTGACGTTGCATGTTGGCACCCATGAGGGCACGGTTGGAGTCATCGTTTTCCAAGAACGGAATACATGCTGTCGCAACGGCAACTACTTGTTTTGGAGATACATCCATGTAGTCGACTTGATCAGATGGGAACTCTTGGTTGTTACCACGGTGACGTCCCATAACGATTGGCTCAGCAAAACCACCTTTTTCGTTCAACTTAGAGTTGGACTGGGCTACGATGTACTCATCTTCTTCATCAGCTGTCAACCAAACGATTTCGTTGGTGACCACACCTTTTTCACGGTCTACTTTACGGTATGGCGTTTGGATGAAACCATACTTGTTCAAGTGTCCGTAGGATGACAAGTTGTTAATCAAACCGATGTTTGGTCCTTCAGGTGTTTCGATTGGACACATACGTCCATAGTGAGTGTAGTGCACGTCACGGACTTCGTATCCAGCACGGTCACGTGTCAAACCACCAGGCCCTAAAGCTGACAAACGACGTTTGTGGGACAACTCAGAAAGTGGATTGTGTTGGTCCATGAACTGGGACAATTGTGAAGAACCAAAGAATTCTTTGATCGCTGCAGTCACTGGACGAATGTTGATAATTTGTTGTGGTGTTAATACTTCATTATCTTGAACAGACATGCGTTCACGAACATTACGTTCCATCCGTGAAAGCCCAAGACGCACTTGGTTGGCAAGCAATTCACCAACGGCACGAATACGACGGTTTCCAAGGTGGTCGATATCATCCACGCGGCCAATACCTTCAGCCAAGTTAAGGAAGTAGCTCATCTCAGCAAGGATATCAGCTGGAGTGATGGTACGAACCTTATCATCTGGATTAGCATTGCCGATGATAGTGACAACGCGGTCTGGATCCGTTGGTGCCACAACCTTGAATTTTTGAAGAACGACTGGTTCTGTCAATACTGCTGAATCATTTGGAGTGTAGACAATCTTGTTCAAATCACCGTCCAAATGTTCTGAGATGCTGTCGATGACATCGCGTGTCATCACGGTACCAGCTTCTACAAGGATTTCTCCTATTTCAGCATCTACCAATGGTTCCGCGATCGTTTGGTTCAACAAACGGTTCTTGATATTGAGTTTCTTGTTGATCTTGTAGCGACCAACTGGGGCCAAGTCATAACGACGTGGGTCGAAGAAACGGGCTACCAACAAGCTACGTGAGCTTTCCGCTGTTTTTGGCTCACCTGGACGAAGACGCTCATAAATTTCTTTAAGAGCTTCATCTGTACGAGAATCCATTGGATTTTTTTGTGGATATCTTTTTTTCAACAGTGTTGCGAACTAATTCACTATCCCCAAAGATATCAAAAAAATCTCGTCATCCCCAGAGAAACCAAGGGCACGAACTAAGGTCGTAAATGGAATCTTACGCGTACGGTCGATACGAGTATAAGCAATATCTTTTTGAGTCTGTTTCAAGCTCTAGCCAAGCTCCACGGTTCGGAATAACCGTTGATCCATAGCCAACCTTACCGTTCTTGTCCACCTTATCATTGAAGTAGACACCTGGTGAACGTACGAGCTGAGATACGATGATCCGCTCTCCACCATTGATGATGAAGGTTCCCATCTCAGTCATGATTGGGAAATCACCAAAGAAGACTTCTTGAGTTTTGATTTCGCCTGTTTCCTTGTTAACCAAGCGGAAGGTTACAAAGATTGGGGCAGAATAGCTCGCATCATGGATACGTGCTTCTTCCAAGGTATACTTTGGTTCTCTGATTTCATAGCCGACGAATTCCAACTCCATTGTGTCTGTGAAGTTCGAAATTGGCAATACATCTTCGAAAACTTCTTTCAAACCATGATCCAGAAAATCTTTAAATGAATCCGTTTGGATTTCAATCAAATTTGGTAAATCAAGAACTTCTTTGATTCTTGAAAAACTACGACGGGTCCGATGTTTCCCGTATTGAACGTCATGTCCTGCCAAAGTTTTAACTCCTTTTCTATACTAGGATACCAGCTAGGGGAAGGCCCTCTCTGAAAATCCGGTTTCTAGATCGCTTCTGACCACATCAGAATAGTTCTGATCTAGTCGAAACGATGTTATGAAGGGGTGTGATCTACATCACGTGAGAAGAAATCTCCTCCGTATCATTCATCCTTTTTTTGGAATTTTTTTAGAAAGATTAAGTTTGTATGACAAATCTGTTTGTTTTCTAAAAATAGGCACAAAAAGAGCAGCTAAATCGACTTTTATAAAGTTTGATTTAACTGCTGTAAGCTTCTATTTGGACAATATTTCAAATAAAGCACACGACAAATTACTTATCCTTATTATATCGTATTTTCACAAAAAACACAAGGTTTTCTCTAGACATGAAAACGATTTTATGGTATTGTCCCTGATAATTTTTACCGGTTTTGTCCACTCGATGATGAACTGCTTGGCGTACTAGTATTGCCTGTCCGATTGCTATTGCGATTCCCATTGGAAGTCCCCGCTGAACCTCCTAGCATTCCAGCCCAAGCACTAGCATAATCATTATCTGATCCACCAATAGCAAAACGGTAGGTCGTTTGTGGAGCACCATTTTTAGCCCAATAGCTGGTAACTGTAGCACCTGACACATCGATGTCACGACCATTGACATTGACACGACCAGGTCGTTGTCCTGTAGCTTTCAGAACAGTCGATGAAATGACACTACTATCTAGGGTGAAGCGGTCTTGCACTCCCCAAGCATTTGGATCCGCCTGGTAGATAGCATTGGCTAAATAGGCCATGTAGCTTGCGTTGTTGTTGTAACCTGTCAATGGAGCCATAGAAGCATTGTTATCGTGTCCAATCCAGCCACCTAAGGTGAGATTTGGAGTAGACAGCATGAGCCACATATCTCCATTCTCATTGGTAGTTCCGGTTTTCCCGATCCAATCGGCATTAGCAAGGGTTGGGTTGACCTGGCTGATCCGGCTCTTGAAGGTCGTTGTTGCACCGGAGCTGATGACACCTCTTAACAGATCCTGCATGATAGTCGCAGTTGCTGCTGAGTAAACTCGAGTTGGTTTGCTTTCGTGCTGGTAAACAACTTTTCCGTTTTGGTCCATGATTTTTTCAATCATGTAGCGTTTTTGGTAATTCCCATTATTGGCAAGGGTTTGATAACCGTTTGTATGTTGGGCAACGCTTACTTCGATCCCGCCTCCCATTGGCAGACTTTCAATGCCGTACTCAGCGATATCGTAGCCCATTTTTTCCATATAGCCAGGTACATCAACACCCTTTTCACGGAGAGTACGGTAGGTCCAATAAGCTGGGATATTCCATGAGGTATTGAGGGCCTCTCGGAGGTCCATCATACCAGTTCCTCGGTTATCCACGTGCATAATTGGCTCTCCACTAGAGAAGTTGGTTGGGTAATTGGAGACGATGCTATTGCTTCCCATCAAGCCTTGGTCAATGGCGATTCCATAAGCCAGCAAGGGTTTAATGGTAGAACCTGGAGAACGCTTTGTATCAAAGGCATGGTTATTTTGATTCCCGTCAAAATTCCGTCCCCCAACAAAGCCAAGAATCGCTCCTGTTCGGTTGTCCATAAGGACATTCCCAACTTCTACCGTTCCCGTTCCATCATCCAAGATACCACCATAATTGGCAACTGCTTCTTGCATGGCATTGTAGATAGCTTTGTTGATAGTGGTTTGGACCGTATAGCCACCCTCTCTCAATTCTTTCTTCGCTAACTCTTGATAAGACTTAACCGTTGAATTGTTTTTTAGGTCGTGACTAGAAACGTTGTCTCTCTTGATTAGATACTCATACATAGCATCTTCCGCTTCACTAACAGCTTGGAAATACAAGTAGTCGTGTGGTGTCTTCTCGATGCCATTTGAAGGAAGGAAATCCTTGCTTAGATCATATTGACTATATTGGTCGTACTCTTCCTTGCTGATAGCACCCGTCCGATACATATTGTACAAGACATCCTTGGCACGATCCAAGCCTAAAAGCTTGATTTTTCCGGAGTCTTGAGGTCGCCATCAGAAGCGTAAGGTGAGTAGACAATTGGACTCTGTGGCAAACCAGCAATAAATGCCGCCTGTGGAACAGTCAAGTCTTTGGCAGAAACACCAAAAATCCCTTGAGCTGCAGCTTCCACTCCTGCAATATTTTGTCCCCGGTTGTTTCGACCAAATGGAGAGACATTGAGGTAGGTCGTTAAAATTTCGTCCTTATCCATTACCCGCTCAAGAGCAAGGGCATCGATAATCTCAGCGACTTTTCCGTGAGAAGGTCGGTGCATCTCCCACAACTTGTTGTTTAATCAACTGTTGGGTCAGAGTCGAACCCCCACTAGAAGAACCGACTCCAGCAACTGAACCCAAGGTGGCCCGGATTACTGCCTTTGGAACGACCCCATTATGGCTATTAAAATTCTCATCCTCTGTGGCAATAACAGCCTTTTTGACATTGTCCGAAATCGCATCCTTTTGGACAGGGATCCGAATCAAGTCACTGTCAATATCAGAAATGATGCTTCCATCTGAGTAGGAAATCTTTGAAACGCTGGAAATATTTCGTACTTGTTGAACCAATTGGGTCGGATCCGGTGTCTCTGTCTCATTAAATAGGCTGGCTGCATAGCCAATCGCAATCCCTGCACCAAACAAGAGACCACCTAAAGCAAACACCAATAGCACATCCCAAAGGAGTTTCATCGTGCGGAGAATCGTTGCCACGAAATCTCCTAGTGACCAGCCCTCCTTGTCTTCCTTCTCATCGACTTCAACAGTCATCTTGGCAAAGAAGTCTTTTATTTTCTTCCCGCACTTTGTAAAAAATTCTCTCATTTGACTCACTCTATTTCTCCTTGTCCTTCCTATTATACCAAATGGACCTCTTTCTTTTCAATTCCTAAAGTTGAGAACACCGTTTCCAACTGGATTTTTTTCGTCCTTTCATTGCTATTTCAAGTCATTATGGTAAAATAGAGAGAAACCATACAGATACTGGACTGTTTTCATCGATCCGGCCAGTAGCTTAGAAAAGGAGAGAACGATGCACATTTTTGATGAGCTAAAAGAACGTGGTTTGATTTTCCAAACGACTGACGAAGATGCTTTGCGTAAAGCCCTAGAAGAAGGACAAGTATCGTATTATACTGGCTACGATCCAACTGCTGATAGTTTGCACCTTGGGCACCTTGTTGCAATCTTGACCAGTCGTCGCTTACAATTGGCAGGCCACAAACCTTATGCGCTTGTCGGTGGTGCGACCGGACTCATTGGAGACCCTTCTTTCAAAGATGCCGAGCGCAGTTTACAAACTAAGGAGACTGTAGACGGTTGGGTCACTTCTATCCAAGGGCAATTGTCACGTTTCTTAGATTTTGAAAATGGGGAAAATAAGGCTGTCATGGTCAATAACTACGACTGGTTTGGCAGCATTAGCTTCATTGACTTCCTTCGCGACATCGGAAAATACTTTACTGTCAACTACATGATGAGCAAGGAATCTGTGAAGAAACGTATCGAAACAGGAATTTCTTACACTGAATTTGCCTACCAAATCATGCAAGGCTACGACTTCTTTGTTCTGAACCAAGAGCACAATGTCACTTTGCAAATCGGTGGTTCTGACCAGTGGGGAAATATGACTGCTGGTACCGAATTGTTGCGTCGGAAGGCTGACAAGACTGGTCACGTCATCACTGTTCCCCTCATTACAGATGCGACTGGTAAGAAATTTGGTAAATCTGAAGGGAATGCGGTTTGGCTCAACCCTGAAAGACTTCTCCATACGAAATGTACCAATTCTGGATGAATGTCATGGATGCGGATGCTGTGCGCTTCTTGAAGATCTTCACTTTCTTGTCACTGGACGAAATCGAAGAGATCCGCAAACAGTTTGAGGCTGCTCCTCATGAACGCTTGGCTCAAAAGATCTTGGCGCGTGAAGTGGTTACCCTTGTCCACGGTGAAGAAGCTTACAAGGAAGCCCTTAATATCACGGAACAACTCTTTGCAGGAAATATCAAAAACCTTTCTGTCAAAGAACTCAAACAAGGACTTCGTGGTGTACCAAACTACCAAGTACAAGCGGACGAAAACCACAATATCGTAGAATTGCTCGTGTCTTCTGGCGTGGTGAATTCCAAACGCCAAGCCCGAGAAGATGTTCAAAATGGAGCTATCTACGTCAACGGCGACCGCATCCAAGACCTTGACTATATCTTGAGCGATAGCGATAAATTAGAAAATGAATTGACCGTTATCCGTCGCGGTAAGAAAAAATACTTTGTTTTGACTTATTAAAAAGAAGACCTCTGAAGCTATGACTTTCAGAGGTTTTTTGGTACACTAGATGTATCATGACGATCAAACCAAAATTACAACGATTTCAGACAGCCACTGCTTTTGCCTGTCCCATCTGTCAAGAAGCCCTCGACCTAGTCCAACAAAGCTTGGTCTGCACTAACCGCCACTCCTTTGACCTTGCTAAGTTTGGCTATGTGAACTTAGCCCCACAAGTGAAGGCTTCCAAGGACTATGACAAGGAGAATTTTCAAAACCGGCAACTCGTTCTAGAGAACGGTTTCTACGACCATATCCTCACTAGTCTATCAGAATGCTTGTCTCCACTGGACCATCCAGCCAACATTTTAGATATTGGTTGCGGAGAAGGCTACTATTCGCGCAGCTTGCAAGAACGGTATCCAGACCATTCCTTTTACGCCTTTGATTTATCTAAGGAATCGATCCAACTGGCTGCCAAAAGCGACCAGGAATGGAAGGTCAAGTGGTTTGTCGGAGATTTAGCCCGTCTCCCTCTTTTGGACCAGAGCATGAACCTTCTCCTAGATATCTTTTCGCCAGCAAATTATCAGGAATTTAAACGGGTCCTGGCCCCAGAAGGTCGCCTTATCAAGGTCATCCCAACAGCCGCCCATCTGCAAGAGATTCGTCAGAAGGTGAAGGACCACCTGGATCAGGCCGATTATTCCAATGAGCAGATTATTCAACATTTCTCTGATCATTTTACGATTGAAAACACCATCCATTGCCAGGAAACCTTCGAACTCACACCAGCATTGCGAGAGGCTCTTCTGAGCATGACGCCTCTCCTCTTTCACGTCAATCCAGCTCAAATTGACTGGAACGATCTGACTCGGGTCACCATTTCTGCCACGATTTTGATCGGAAGAAGCAACTAAAAAAACACCCTCCATTGATTATGACTGCACCCCAAAAAGTTAGACAGAAAAAAATCTAACTTTTTGGGGTGTTTTTATTATGAAATTAACTTATGAAGATAAAGTTCAAATATATGAATTGAGAAAGCAAGGTCAAACCTTTAACCAACTTTTCAAAAAAAGATTTGGTGTGGATGCTTCTGGATTAAGATATATGTTGAGGCTGATTGAACGTTACGGAATAGAAATTGTTAAAAAAAGGTAAGAATTGTTACTATTCTCCAGAACTAAAACAAGAAATGATTGATAAAGTGCTACTTGAAGGTCGTTCACGAAAAAAAGTGTATCTTTAGATTATGCTCTACCCCATCCTTCGCTGTTGAAAAAAATTGGATAGCACAATACAAGAAAAAAATGGGTATACTATTGTTGAGAAAACAAAAGGGAGAGTACCTAAAATGGGACGTAAACGTAAGAAAAACTTGGGAAGAAATGACAGAACTAGAGCGACTCCAAGAGGAGAATGAACGCTTACGTACCGAGGTAGCTTACCTAAAAAAAGTTAAAAGAGTTAGAAGACAGGGACGAAGCCTTACAGCGAGAAAGGCAGAGACAATTAGAGAAATGGCTTCAGGAGGATTTCGACTAGATTTACTTCTTGAAACGGCTCGTTTACCGCGGTCAACTTACTATTATCAGTTGAAACAATTGTGTGAACTAGACAGAAACAAAGAGTTTAAAGCTGAAATTCAAGCTATTTTTTTACTGAACACAAAAGGAAATTATGGCTATCGACGCATCACTCTCGAATTGAGAAATCGTGGCTTCGTAGTGAACCATAAGAAGGTGCGACGTCTGATGAAAGTACTTGGTTTAACGGCTCGAATTCGCCGTAAACGGAAGTATTCATCATACCAAGGAGAGATTGGCAGAAAGCAGATAACCTTATTCAACGCCAATTTGAAGCAACCAAACCAATGCAAAAGTGCTATACGGATGTGACAGAATTTGTCATTCCAGCAAGCACCCAGAAGCTTTTATTTATCACCAGTTTTAGATGGCTTTTAACAGCGAAATTATCGCCTACAATCTTTCTACTTCACCGAACTTAGCACAAGTAAAAAAATGATGTTGGAACAAGCCTTTACAGAGACACACTACGAGAACACTATTCTCCATAGTGATCAGGGATGGCAATACCAACATAATTTCTATCATCATTTTTTTGAGGATAAAGGGATTCAAGCATCCATGTCACGTAAAGGAATAGCCCAGATAACGGCATGATGGAATCCTTCTTTGGCATTTTGAAATCAGAAATGTTTTTATGGTTACGAGAATACATTTAAGTCGCTTAACCAATTGGAACAAGCTATTATAGACTATATTGATTATTACAACAACAAACGAATTAAGGTAAAAACTAAAAGGACTTAGTCCTGTGCAATATAGGACTAAATCCTTTGGGTAAATTAATTGTCTAACTTTTTGGGGTCAGTACATTAAAAAAATGGAGGGTATTTTTTTATGTTTACAGATTAGTCACTTTCCTCTACGCCGATTTGCTGACGGTAGGCTTTTGGGAGACTTGCCACACAACTTGCGGAATACTTTATAAAAGTAACCGACATTGCTGTAGCCTACCTCATAGCAAATATCTTCAATGCTTTCCGTTGTGGATAAAAAGCAACTGTTGGGCGACTTTTGATCCGTTGTTTATTCAAGAGCTCTGCAAAGGTGGAATTGGTCTCACGTTTGATCAATTGCCCTAAATAAACAGGATTGATATAGAGATCTTTGCTGATATCCTTGAGCGACAGTTCCTTCCGATAGTCGCGTCCAATTACTTCTAAGACGGTCGCCACATTATTGTTCATCCGATATTGAGAGAAGAAACTCTCCAATTGATTCCGAACGCAGGTAACAAGATCCTCGAAAGTCGTTGTCTCATGAACGGCTTTCACAACTTCTGTCAGGTTATCACCGTGCAGGTGTTCAAATAAATGAAAGACATCCATTATGAACTGAATAAAGAGTTGCTTGGCTATCGCCACTTTTGGGGTATGGCTTCTCACGGTTTCTTCCAACCAGTTCAACTCCTCCAAAATCTGTTGGATATTTCCCTGAATGATGACACGGTAGATGGGTTCGTAGTAATTAAAGACACCATCTTCTTCCTCCAAAGGGAGATCCCCATAAAACAGACTTCGTTCAACAAGCTCTTTAAATTGTTGAAAATGTTCCTTATAAGGTGCTTGGAAACGGCGCTGTAGGAAAGCTCCTTCATCCTCATCGGAAAGATAGAGTTGAAGATTTTTTCCTAAGACCTGATAAGACGAACTGGCAAAGCCCTTCCTTTCCTTATCCACTCCAATCCAGAGTTGTTTTCTTCCTCGGATGGCTTGTTCGAACTCTTCTTCTGACCAATCTTCATGAAGGAGCCGATTGGCCGTTTCTTGGTCTGGTTTTTTTAGAGTTTGAGATAACTTTTCTAGGATATTCCCCAGCTCCACCTTATTGACAGGCTTTAACAGGTAGTCTGCCACCCGGAGGTTTAAGGCTTTTTTTACATAAGCAAAATCCTGGTAGCCCGACATAATGATATAAGCCGCATGGGGAAGAATGGACTGCATTTGATCAATCATTTCTAGACCAGTTTTTCCTGGCATATTGACATCCGTAATCACGATATCCACTGGATAATCCGCAACATAGGCCAAGGCTTGATCTGCATCCTCTGCTGTGTAAACAACCTCCATGTCCCATTTTTCAAAGGGAATCAGTTTTTTTCAACCCCTCAGTAATCATATATTCATCGTCAACCAATAAGACTTTATACACGATTCTTTTCCTCTTAAGTGTCCTCGATGGTAATCGTATAGAGAACACCTTTTCCTTTTTCTGATGTAATTTGAATGTGGTAACGATCCCCAAAGTAGAGAAGGAAACGCTCGTGGACATTGATAATCCCAATCGATTGTCGCCCCTTACTCTCTTCTACTTCTTCTCGTGGATCCCTATGACTCAATATTTGTTGGATCCGTTGCAGTTGGCTCGGTTCCAGTCCTCTCCCATTGTCTTGAACCCGAATTTCCACAGCTCCTCCAACATGACGGACTTTGATACTAATGACGTTGTCCTTGCGCTTGTGATCAACTCCATGAACAAAGTAATTTTCCACTAGTGGCTGAAGAGTAAACTTCGGAATAACCATCTCTTCTAGACCGGGTTCAATTTTAAAGCCATAAGCAATCGATTTTGGATAACGCACCATACAGAGATAGCTGTATTTTCTACAAAATTCCAACTCATTTTCTATGGTCGTTTCTTTCTCCTCTGAAATATTGTTTCGAAGGAGACTACTAAATTCGTAAATAATATCGGCTAATTCTTCTTGATCCTGCATAACTGCATACATGCGAATAAACTCCATGGTATTATACATGAAATGCGGATTAATCTGCGCTTGCAAGGCCTTCAAATTGGCATCTTTTTGGCTCAGTTGTAGCTGATAGATATCACGGATAGACTTGTCCATATTGTCTAACATGGTATTGGTCGTTTCTGCAACTAAAAGGAGCTCCTGCTCTTTGGTATCCACATTGATCCGTCGCTCAGAATCCCCCTGGCTGATGGCTTCCATGGTATCTACCAAATCCAAAACTTGTTTTTGGTAGTTACGGAAAATTCGTTGAAGCAAGAGATACAAGACCAAGACCAGGATTAAGGCGACCGAAATCATCCAGGTAAAACTAAACAAGGCTGTTCGAACCGTGTAAGAGGTCGGAATCCCAACCCAGATTTGATAGCCGTAAGCAGTATCTCGCACAATCCACTGGCTGTGATCTTTAGGGTTGATATCCCCTCTGTGGTAAAAAACCTTGCCCAAGGGATTATAGATTTGGACGGCAACTGGAATCGTGTCTTGAATATTGTCAACGACAGAATCCAATAGCGCTGGATTGATTTTAATATAAGCCAGTCCAATATCCTCGCCAGTCGTCACATCCGTTAAGGAGACTGGGATGGCTTGCGAGCTGGCCTTGTACCGATCCGCTGGAACTTGTTGCCCTCCTTTTTTATTTTTACTGGAGACAAACACAGTCGTATAGTCATTTAACACCAAATCAATTTGATCAATAACATCGTGTTCCAAATACAGAGTTTCAACATTACGGTGCGACGAAACTTGAATATAATTGGAGAAATAATTATCCAATCGCCAGCTTTCGTATTCAGAAGGCGTCATTGAAAAATACTTGTAAACTCCTTCGAGCTTGGCAGGATTTTCTACCAGACTCTTTCCCCATTGAGAAGATCTCTTATAAATATCCTCTACCTCAACAGTCAAGCGCGAGGAAATCAACTGAGCAATCCGTTCTGTTTCTGCTTTCTGATTATGCCAATAGACCAAGGATACCGTCACGCCTAAGGTCGTGATGATCCCCACCATGATATAGGCATAGAACTTCAAAAGAGTCGCTAACCATATTTTTTTCATAATTAAGAAACCACTTTAGAGCGAATTGTTTCATAGACTGGTTGAAAAAAATATCATTGACAAAGAAATGCCACAAGCCCAGTAAAAACAAAGAAGAATAAAGCCGGAACGAAATGAGTAACAACCCCTAACAGAAAGGTCCCCAAGAGAAACTTGGTCACTGCACGAATATCCAGAAAAGCACCAATGAAACTCAACTTCAAGCTATTAAGATAGGACAAGTCAAAATGGACTTGAAGCTTGAGATAGACTGCAAAAGTCAGGGGAGCCACCAATAAGAAAATCAAATTGACCAATAAGATAAAAATCTGAAACAGGGACAAGTGGGGCAATTGAACCATCAGATACATACCATAAATAAGAATAGCTTCGATTAAAAAAAATGTATAGAAAACCTGGTTGGCCCGACGGAAATTTTCTTTATAGAGCGACCAAGCCTCAGACCAACCATATTGCTTGTAATCAGATCCATGTTCGGCATATAGACTCATAATCGTTGCACTAGCCGGCCCAAATCCAAATAGGATCCCTCCACAGAAGGTTAAAGCCCAAAAGATCCCTGTTGCCAACATGGCTAAATAGACCCTTGTAAAAATTAATTCAATCATTCTTCCCATAATGTGTCTCCATGTTCATTTGTTGTAGAGGGGAGCGTACGACTTAGTATAGTTTCCCTAGTACAACTGATGATTATACCCTATATTATAGCACATTTCCTCTGATGGTTTCGATTTCGAAATCATCAACAGAAAAGACTTTGAAGTGCGAAGACCTCAAAGTCTTTTGATAGACTTAATCAAGTATTGTTAGCTTATTTCTTAGCAGCAAGGTACTCATCGTATTGTTTTTGGATTTCATCCAAGACTTTTTGGTAGGCACCTTCTGATTTCAATTTTTCAAGCATCTTAGGAATTTCAACTTCAGGATCTACTGTACCTGTATTGATGGCACTTGTGAATTGGTTCAAAGTGTTTGTAAGGGCAGTGATTTCTGATTTCACGTTTCAGTGTTGAAGATGAATCCAAGTGCTGGAGATTCTTTTGCAGTTTCCAAGTCTTTCTTAGATTGTGCAATTTGCTCATCGGTTACGTTTTCGTTGATGTAAAGGATCCAGTTGTTACCAGTGTTCCATCCAGACATGTGAGTGTTTCCGTTGTAGCCATCCAAGACTTTCACGCGGTTTTCTTTACCTTCAACTTTTTCCCAGTTCTTGCCTTCTGGTCCGTACACAAGACCGTTCAAGAGTTCTGGGTTTGTATTCAAGAGGTTCAATACTTCCATTGCTTTTTCTTTGTTCTTAGAGTTGTTTGAGATGACAAAGTTTGCAACTTGAGTAGTGTTGTTCTTCTTGTAAAGTTGAGTGAATGGTTTGATCTCAATCTTACGGTTTGCTACACGAGTAAGCAAGCTGTTACCGTAGTCAGCAGGTCCTACTGTTTCTTCACGTACCAACCAAGTATCTTGAGAAAGGTCATATCCAGTGTCGCTTGTAGCTACGTCTTTTGGAATGTAGCCAGCTTCATAGTATTTATGAAGAGTCTTCAAGTTTTCAACATAACGTGGGATTGTGTAACGGTCAACGATCTTAGTTGTGTCACCTTGCAAATCGACAACGAATGGAAGTCCATCTACTGCGATGTAATCGAAGTCATCAGAAGGTCCACCATAGCTCTTGTTCATTGCGAATGGAACAACGTTTGGATCTTTTTCTTTGATCGCTTTCAAGACTGGTTCAAGAGAAGCATAGTCTTTTACGCTTGAGATGTCGATACCATATTTTTCAAGAAGTGGTCCATTGAAGGCAAAGTTTTGTGAAGATGCAACGTTGGCTGCAACTGGAACAGAGTAGATCTTACCGTTGACAGTATTCCCTTTGATGTAAGCAGGGTCAAGTGCTTCATAAAGCTCTTTTCCTTCTTTCTTGTACAAGTCTGTCAAATCAGCGTAAGCGCCTTTTTGAGCGTTGATAACATAGTTGTTTGCGAAAGCAATATCGTAGCTTTCACCAGATGAGATGATAACGTTCATCTTCTTGTCGTAGTCACCCCAACCAAGGTATTGGATGTCTAATTTAACGCCAGCTTTTTCTTCGATGATCTTGTTCGCATTTTCTAACAAGGTATCCAAGTTATCCGGTTTGTCACCGATTTGGTACATTTTGATAACTGTTTTACCGTCTTCACTCTTAGATGATTTTTGGTTATCACCTGTCAAGTTACCACAAGCGAGCAAGAGTTGCTCCAAGTGTGAGAACACTAGCAGAAGCTAAAGCATATTTTTTCCAATTTTTCATGAGAAAAACTCCTTTTTTATTTTTCTTTATTAACATTATGAAGGGTGGGTGAGAAAGGTTCGATTACTCTTTCACACCACCGATGGTCAATCCTTTTACAAAGTAACGTTGGAAGAATGGATAAAGGATAGCGATTGGAACTGTTGCCACCACCACCATGGCCATCCGTCCAGTTTCCTTAGGAAGGGATTGGACTGCACCAGCGATTTGGCTAGATGCACCGACGGATTTAGAGATGTAATCCATATTATTTTGGATTTGCATCAGCAAGTATTGAAGGGGATAGAGGTTTTCACTCTTGATATAGAGGAGAGCGTTGAACCAGTCATTCCAGAAGCCGAGGGCTGTGAAGAGACTGATGGTCGCAATCCCTGGGAGAGAAAGTGGTAAACAGATCTGGAAGAAGATCCGTGTTTCACTGGCTCCATCTATCCGAGCAGACTCGAGAATGGCTTCTGGGATCGTCCGTTTGAAGAAGGTCCGCATCAAGATAATATTGAAAGGACTCAATAACATTGGAATGATGAGGGCTCCAACGGTATCTCCTAAATGAAGCAATTGAGTGGTAACGATGTAACCTGGTACCATCCCTGCACTAAAGAGCATACTCAAGAGGGCAAAGACAGTAAAGAAGTTTCTATACTTAAAGGTTCTACGAGAGATCGCGTAGGCATAGGTCGTTGTAATGAAAACATTACATGCTGTCCCTACAATCGTTACAAACAAGGTAATAAAGAGGGCTTGAAGAATCTTATCCTTAAATTGAACAAGGAAAAGATAGCCATCTGTACCGAATTTAGCAGGCCAAAATTGGAAGCCGTGAATTGCCAAACTTTGTTCATCTGTCAAGGAAATCATGACAACGAAGATAAAGGGCAAGATACAGGATAGAGCAACCAAGCCAACGATACTACTAAAGAAGATGTCTGCTTTCTTACTGAAGGAGTGGATCCCAACATTATCAACTTTTTTTCTTTTTTTAATTTTTTTGATTTTTGCCATGGTATCCTCCTTTCTAGAAGAGCTGCGCATTCTTATCAATCCGACGTGCTACAATATTAGAAAGTAAAACGAGAATCAATCCGACAACTGATTGGTAAAGACCAGTACGCTGCTACCATCGCAATATCTCCTGATTTAGCAAGTCCGTTGTAGACATAGACATCAATTACGTTTGTCACACTATAAAGGGCACCTGAGTTATGTGGGATTTGGTAGAACAATCCAAAGTCAGCACGGAAGATATTTCCGATGGCAAGGATGGTCAAGACCGTAATCAAGGAAGCCAACTGAGGAATGGTAATGTGGCGGATTCAGCGCCACTTAGATGCTCCATCCACTGTTGCTGCTTCGTAGAATGTTGGATCAATCCCCATGATGGTTGCATAGTACATAACACTGCTATAACCAAAGCCTTTCCAGATTCCTAAGAAGAGGAGAAGCGCTGGCCAAATGGCAACCTCTGTATAGAAGTTGATTCCTTTCATCCCAAGTGATGTTAAGATGTGGTTAATCAAGCCTTTATCGACGTTTAAGAAAGCATCTGTAAAGAAGCTGATGATGACCCATGATAAGAAATAGGGGAACAACATTGATGTTTGAAACACTTTAACCAACCGTTTGGAACGCATCTCACTAAAGATAATGGCAATCCCAACAGAAACAATTAAGCCCAAGAAAATAAAGGCTAGGTTGTAAAGGACGGTATTTCTTGTAATGATATAAGCATCTTTAGAACTAAAGAGGAATTTGAAGTTATCAAATCCTACCCACTTACTCTTCATTACACTATCAATAAATCCCTCTCCGGTGATATGATAGTCTTTAAATGCGACAACGTTTCCCAAAACAGGTATGTAGAAGAATAAAATCAACCACGCTGCACCTGGTAAAACCATCAAGAAGAAGATAAAATTTTCTCTCAAGGTCTTAACAAACTTTTTCATCTGACTCCCCCTTTGTCATTTTTATTTTTTTGGTAACGTTTACATTTTTTTATTATAAAACTCTATGAAAACTTTTTCAAACTCCTAATTATAGAAAAAAATTCTACAAATTTATGACATAGCCTTAAAAATGGAGAAAAAAAGGAGAAGAAATGCCTCCATCGGACATCTTTCTCCTCCTTCAACAGCATTTTTCTTTAAAGATACCCTTTTTGAATTAGGTCGTATAAATGGTCGAAGCTGTCGCAATGGTATGCCACTGGTTAGCCGTCGTCGCTGCGAAGTCCTTGTCTCCGTAGAAATCATTAAATGGCAGGATGTCTACTTCTAGTTCGTCGATACGAGAGATTTCGCCTGCTAGGTAGTTTTCAATGCGACTTTTCTGCGCGCTTGATGCGTTGCAAGAGTCCACCCATACGGATGTCTACTGTATCCAAGCCAAAGACCTTGTTTTTCTTTTCAACCATTGGTGGCTAAAGAGAGCATGGAAGTGTTCAATCTGGCTTCTGAGGTTTGGCAATTCTTCTCTAGCAATTTGTTGCAAGCTCTCTTTATCATCTGCGTGATAGGCCTCACGGATGCGTCGACCTACATCCACTTTGCTACTTAAAATAGCATTCAACTGAGCCTGAGTTTCAAAAAGATAAGCGTAGATGCCTGCTCTTCTTTGATAGCAGCAAGAGTCTCAGCTGCCTGGGCAAAGTGCGGTTTGTCCTGTTCAGGAGTCATGTGCTTGTCAAGGATTGGACAGAGAACATCCTGATAAAAGACATAGCGATTAGGGTTGATCCCACTGAGATTGTCTGGTAGGTCTGGCAAGAGGTTGGCCAGATCCAGCTGCATAAAGTCCTCAACTGAGAGGCCAGTATTGGTCTTGAAATGGGCAGACAGACGCTCTAAGTCATTGCGGTAGCTGAGCTCTGCCCAGATTTGCAAGCTTGGCAGAATAGAGAACTGGGCTGTTTCCCCACCATTGTCCCCCCAACCCGTCACGATGACTTCCTTGATCTGGTTGGCACGACAAGCTTTGTTGGCTTCAAGAGCGATAAGGCGACTGAAATGGTTGTGTGGTGTAAAACCAATCCATTTCCAAGCACCACCTGCAAAGGCGATATCCTGGCTAATCTTGTGGTGATTCCGGAAGTTACGATTGTATTTTTCTTCGCTATCCTGATAATAATCCCAGTAAACCAAGGTGACACGATCCTTAAGACGGTCAAGATAAACGCGTGTTTCCTCTGGAATTTCCACATCACGGTCGTACTGGCCGTCTGCTGACATGAGTTTGAAGAACATATCGCTCCACATCTGGCAGTGGAAACCGTATTTGTCAGCAATATCCAGCACGCGCTCCAAGTGTTGGCACATGAGGAGACTACGATCAACCACACCGTTTAGGATAAGGTAGCGTCCCAAACCAACCAAGTGAGCTTCATCCATCCCGATATTGACCTTGCGTGTTTGTAGCTTAGACAACGTCGCAAACATGCCGTCGATTAAGTCGTAAACTTTTTCTTCGCCGATGAGGAGAATGTCCTCTACATCACGAAGTTGCTGAACTTCCTTAACCCCCCATTTGACAAAGGCTGACAAGTGGGCCAAGGTCTGGATACATGGTACAAAGGTCATATCAAACTGCTGGGCGTAGGCTTCGATTTCCTGTAATTCTTTAGCAGCATAAGCTCCACGGAAATAACCAAGTAAGGGTGCCCCTCAATCTGATAGGTGTCCTCCATATAGAGCTCAAAGGTTGAGTAGCCCATGAGAGCCAAGACCTCAATCATCAGCTTGGCAGATGCGACATTGAGCACGGCATTGCGCGAACAGTCTGCCATGTAGGCTAGATCTTCATAGGCAGCTTTTTCCTCAATCTCTACCTTGTCCCCTTCTGCTAAAGCTGTTGCGAGCACAGAAAAGGCACGGTAGAGTTGATGAGGTTTGCGGTAGGTCAGTTGATACTGCCCATTCTTACCCTCGATAGAGATAGAAGCTTGGTCAGACTGAGCGACCGCTACTTCTACATCTGGTAGAGAAATGTGATTTTTTAATACTTCGATAGCTTGGGCTTGTTTGGGACTAAGTCCTGTAAATCTTACCATTGGTTTTCCTCCTGTAACCAGTTGACAAGGGCACCGTAGAGATTGGCATCTGCCTGGTAGGTGCAGGCTTGAATGACTGGAGCGATGGTATATTCTTCATATCTTTCCACAAAAGCGTCTACTGCTTTTTGAACCCCTTTGATAAAATCTGGATTCTGACTGATAGAGCCACCTAGGCTAATCACATCTGGGTCGATCAGATACTGGATATTGAGCAGGCCTTGAGCAAGGTTACGATTCATGCGCTCAATGGCTTCTTGGCAAAGGGCATTGCCTGCTGCAGCCTCTTGGTAAATCTTTCGTCCATCCCAGTCAGACTGACCAGATTTTTCAATGACGTAGCGCACCATACTTCCCGTGGAAGAGAGTTGTGACCAATTGTTGAGTTTTTCTGCAGGCTCGATGGTGGTCATATAGCCAAACTCTCCACCCAAACCATGGCGACCTCGGTGAAGCTTGCCATTGATAATCATGGCGCCACCGATCCCTGTACCAACCACGACACAGGCTGCATTTTCAATTTCAGGATGAGCTAACAGTTCACTCAGTCCAACACAGTTGGCATCATTTTCTAGGTGGACAGGGAAGCTTATGATGAGCAAGCGCCTCATACCATGAGAAACCATGGATGTATGGAATGGCACTGATCCCTCAATTACCCCTGTTTCTTGGTTAACAGCCCCTGGCACACTCATGGCAATCCCACGGTAGTCACGTTCTGACAAGCGTTGATCCAACCAAGCCGACAAATCTTCTAGAGTTTCTGGAGTTGGTGTGCTGGCCTTATCTAAAATCTTTCCATCCGGAGTGAGACTAGCAAACTTAATCCCAGTCCCTCCGATATCAATCGTTGCAATGGTCATTGCTTTTACCTGTAAAAAGGAGCGAGAAAAGCAGTCGGTTCTTACTCTTTTCGCTCCTCCTTTCTTTTTATGTTATCTTTTTGAAATTAGATTTCTTCTTTTTTGATCCATTCTGTACGGATTTCTTGCGGTGCTAATAAACCTGTATGGACCGGATACGGTTGTTCCAGAAGATCGACAACCGTTTGTTGTCCTTCTGACACGCGCACATTTTCTTGGCTCATGTTGTAATAGCGAAGGATGTAACCTTCTTCATTTTCTGCTACCTTAAAGGCTGTTGGACAAACCTGAGGATGTGTCAAGGCTGTATGCTTGAGTAAGCTACCAGACGCTGCTACACTTCCTTCTTGTTTTTCAACTTGAAGGCTGGTCATCGGTGTCTGCAAAGCTTTCGCTCGGCGATAAGCGGAGAAGCGCCCCTGAGCTTGATGGCATTCTACTGCATATTCAACCTCAAAGTTCCGCAAGCATTGTGCTTCTGGTGTTGGGAAATAGCCCCAGTCACCAAGTTCGCCGGAAGCACGGAGAAGGGTTACAGCAATGGTATCATCCCCTAAAATTTCGTATTCATGTAAACCTTTATTGGCCACTGTTACCCCTTTGACGTCATCATACAAGCTGACGAAGGCTTGTTGGTGTTGGGGATTTTCAGGATTTTCCCAAGAAGCAGCCGGTTTATTTGGCCGTGTCACAACCTCATAGATACTTTCAGAATCGTTGCTTGGACGTGTATTGTGAGTCTTGACCAGGAGACGGATACGGTGATCCTTAGCTGTATTGGTGAAGCGCGTCTTGAAGCGAATTTGCGGATCATCTACAAAGATGGTCATCTCCGTTTCAAGAGGGATGGTTGTCAGCTCTTCTGAGCGACTTGCCTTGCGGTTCATAAACTCGATAATGCCTCTTTGCTCCGCATCCAATTGTTCATCCGCGCTGACCGGGGTCGTCAAGTCATGCTTGAGCAAGATTTTGGCATAGCGAGCATTGTTTTCCAAGACCTCATAAGCTGTTAACTCCGCATAGATCGGCTCTGTTCCTTTTGGTTGGAAGTAGATATATTCATTACCGATATCCCCACGATCTTCAAAACGAAGGAAATCCTCATAAGCCTCATTGGTCGTTTTATCATAGAGGGTCAAGCCATCATCGATACTAAGGGTTACAAATGGCGTATCGATCACCCCATTTTGGAAAAGACCATCATGATGAGGTGCTTTGCCTTCCAAGAGCTGGAAGGTGGTCCAAGAAAGAGGCGCTAGGTGAACCGGAACCGTCACGCGCACTTGACGCGCGATATAAGGTTGACGGAATTTATCCTTAGGCAGGGTATAGCCAAAGCTTGCTCCCAAGTCTTCAATCTCTGCTTCTACAAGATGCCCATCTAAATCCTCTACGTGGTAGTCTGGCAAGGTCAAAGCGGCCATTTTCTTGAAGCCCTCTGTCGGATGCAATTCCTTAAATGGACAAACTGCTACATCGACAATCGTGCTGACGGTGTCCACCTTATTGTGCAAGCCAGTATTGACGACCGTAAAGAGGTGCTCACTCTGTGCTTTTTGAGTCGCTAGTTTACCCTTCCATTCGTTGAGAAGGTTGGTCTTGACAAAGTTTCCGACTTGATTGACCTTGGCAAAACGAACTTCCATCTCACGGTGAACATCATCTATGCTACATCCACAAATACTATCGTGTGGCGCATTTTGTAAGAGTGTCTTCCAGGCATAGGTCAATTGATCCTTGTGGTTATGCCCACCTGTAATGATGGTCAAAGGTTCCACCACTTGCTCGAGCAGGTTGCTGTTTCTTGGAAGGCTTGTTTGAGGTAAATACGTGAAGAAGATGTATTAGCAAGAGTGTACCAACCATCTGTTTCCTGACTGGTCAATTCTCCCGTAACTGTTGATAATTGTTCAGGAAGCGCACTTTCCACTGCTTGCACATATTCATCAAAAGAGCTGTGAACAAAGGTCACGTCAGGGAAGAGTTCATTGGCCACGCGAATAGCTTCACTCAAGTTTCGTTGAACCGGTTGGTGGTCGCAACCGTTCATCATCAACCATTGGTTGGTCGATGCATAGTCACGAACATCTGCCAATTTTTGTTTCCAGAAAGCCAAGGCTTCATCTTTATCCACTGGAATTTCGTTCCCGTTACTGTACCAGTTGGCAAAGAGGATACCAAGCACGCGGCTACCATCCGCCCCTTGCCAGTACATTTCAGAAAATTGAGAGGTGAATTGCTCATCTTCGAGGACTTGGTTATCAAATCCGATTGGTTTGACACCACGCCCAAAGGCTGCTACGTGAATGCCTGATTTTTGAAGAATTTGAGGAGCTTGCCCCATATTTCCAAAGGTATCTGGGAAGTAACCAATCTGAGTTGATTTGCCCCATTTAGCACATTCAGCTTGTCCAATCAAGGTATTACGTACATTAGCTTCACTGGAGATTAAGTAATCATCCTGCAAGATGTAGAAAGGTCCAATCTTGAGTTTTCCTTCGTCAATATAACGCTGCACCTTGTCACGGTTTTCAGGGCGAATTTCTAAATAGTCATCAAGGACAATGGTTTGTCCATCCAAATGGAAGCTCTTGAATTCAGAGTCATTTTCAAAAGAGATCAAAGAGATTGTCAAAGAGTTCCACCAATTGCATCCGGTGACTTTCAAAAGGTAGATACCACTCACGATCCCAGTGGCTGTGAGAGATAATATGTACAACAACATTTTCCATGAGTAAAACCTCATTCTAACTTAAATTTTTAATGTTTTAAATATAAACTTGTGATTCTAACAAGAATCAGTGAAGCTAAAGCGTGCTCCTTATACTCAATGAAAATCAAAGAGCAAACTAGGAAGCTAGCCGCAGGTTGCTCAAAGCACTGCTTTGAGGTTGTAGATAGAACTGACGAAGTCAGTAACATATATACGGCAAGGCGAAGCTGACGTGGTTTGAATTTGATTTTTGAAGAGTATTAGCGAATATCCAAGTAATCCAAGACCAATTCACAGAACATCATGTTGGCCCAAGAGAACCATTCACGCGAATATTTGGTTGGATCATCCACGTGGAAACTTTCGTGCATGACACCTGTTCCACCATCGCAGGCAACCAACTGATCCAGCAAGAATTTCTTCTCAGCTTTATCTGTCGTTGTCAATCCTTGGATGGACAGGGCAATCGGCCAGATATAGCGATAGAAGGTATGAGAACTTCCGAGCCCACTTGCGTACTTCCCTTCATAGAAGTAAGGATTTTCAGAGCTCAAAATAGTGCGACGAGTAGCTTGGTAGACCTCATCGTCAATAGCACAGTAACCCAGGTAGGGAGCCGCCAACAAGCTTGGCACATTCGGATCGTCCATGATGCTAGCATTTCCTAAACCGTCTACCTCAAAGGCATAAATTTTCTCGCCCTTACTGTTGTAGTGTAGGCGTAATTTTTCGATTCCTTCTTGAATCTCAGCCTGCAGGCGTTTTGCATCTGCAATGATACTCTCACTATCAGCTAGATTCAATGCTGCAAAGATTTCTTGTACATAGCCCAAGACAACCACTGCAAACATATTGGACGGAATCAAATAGCTATACTGACAGCAATCATCACTTGGACGGAAGGCTGACCAGGTCATCCCTGTCACAGCAAAATCTGGCCCAAAGCCGTCATTTACCAAGGTATCTTCCTTACGATCGGTATCACGGACGAAACGGTATGGTGAGTTATTGTGGTCTTGCTCCACTGTCCAGAGATGAAGGATTTCCTTGGTCGCTGTGACAAAGGTTTCATCAAATTGGCTAGTCTCACCAGTTTCCTTCCACAGGAGGTAAGCCAATTGCAAGGGATAGCAAAGCGAGTCCACTTCATACTTACGTTCCCAAATCCAGCCATTCAAATCGGTGTGGTCAGTCTCGTGGTGGCCTTTCCAGTTCTCCTCAATATTAAAAGAGTTAGCATAGGGATCCTTGAGGATCAAGGTCATCTGGCGCTTGACCAAACCAGCAATGGTCTGGCGCAAACGAGGGTCTCTTTTTGCCACATGAAGATAGGGTCTCAATTGAGCCGTTGAGTCACGCAACCACATAGCTGGAATGTCCCCTGTCAACACAAAGGTTGACCCATCTTCTAAAATTTCAACTGTATTATCTAAGTATCTGTGTAGCAACGCTCAAAGACATCCACCCACTCCGGGTACTCCTTGGCACGTTCTGCTACTTGGTCCAGCCATTCTCTGACGATTTCTTTTGAATAAGTCATTCCTTTTCCTCACACGTATCGATTCTTTCCTATTCAGTATAAAAGATTTCAGATGGGAAATACATACGCAAATTATAGCCCTTTTTCTACAAACTTTTCTAGTTTTGAAAAAGACTTTCCCATTTGAGGGGCTTCTGCTAAAATAAAGAAAGAAAAGGGCTTGAAGGCCCTAGTATGACACAGGAGGTCCCGCATGAAGACCGATATTGCTCACATTGATACCCGCTTAGGAACAGACAATCACTCAGCTTATTCTAACGGCAACACCCTTCCTTACACAGGAGTTCCTTTTGGGATGAATTATTTCCTTCCACAGACGACACATGAACAGGATGCTTGGTTTTTCAACCCCAACCTTCCTATCTTTCAAGGTATTCGCTTGACCCATCAGCCTAGCCCTTGGATTGGAGATTTTTCCTGGTGTCTCCTCACCCCGCTGACAGACATTCCGACTCAAGAAGACCTCTATTTCAGACAGAGTAGTTACCGGGTCCGAGAAGCTGTCTTTCAGCCCCATTATTTAGCCCTCACCTCAGAGCGCTATCAAATCCACACAGAGCTAACACCCAGCCTCTACGGGTCCATTCTCCGCTTTAGAGGGCCGTCTGCACTTTCACTGGCCATTCATTGCCCCAATGGACTAGCTGAAGTAGAATTCGGAGAAACGAATCTACATTTTCACATCCTAGACCAAAATCATACCGACCAACAAACCTATCCTTTCTATCTTCATGTCGAATTTGACCAAGCCATCACTCGCACTCACTGGCTAGGACAGGATTTGATCCTAGAATTTGACAGCCCTACCCTAGAAGCTCGATTAGGCACTTCCTTTATCAACCCTGAGTTGGCCGAATCTCACCTTCCTACAGCTAGCTTTGAAGAGATGAAAAGAAAAAAAGCGAGCCGCAAATGGCAAGAGCTAATGGACCGATTTGAAATTTTTAGATACGGGCGGAGAGGATCGAACATTTTTTTCGATCACTGTCTCTACCGTAGTCTGCTCTTTCCTCAGACTTGTTATGAAGTAACCCCTGAGGGAAAGCAGTCCATCGCGATTTCGCCCACAACCGCATTCAAGAAGGAAAAATACTTCACGAGTTTGGGCTTCTGGGATCTCTTTCGGACCACCTTTCCTCTCTATAGCCTAGTCTATCCCGAGCTTTACCAGGAATTTCTCGAAGGCTTCCTCAGCCATTACCGAGATACCGGTTTCCTCCCTAAATGGCTAGCGCCGGACGAAAGAGGCATGATGCCTGGAACCCTCATTGATGGGGTCATTGCCGATGCCATTCAAAAAGGCCTAGCTCCCGACCTCCACACGGAGCTTTTTTTGAAGCCATGCTAGATACAGCTAGGAAGGAAGACCCAAATGGTCATTACGGTCGACGAGGAGCTAAAGAATACAAGGAATTAGGGCTATCTATCCACTGACTATCACGAAAGCGTGAGTCACACCATTGACTTCTCCTATAGCGATTTTTTTGTATCGCCCAAACTGCCCAGCTACTTGGCAAGGAAGAGTTGGCCAAAAGAATATGCCCAGTCTAGTCTTTTCCTATCGAACCCTCTTTGATCCAGAAACAGGTTATATCCGGGCCAAAAGATAAGAAGGGCCATTTCAGACCAGACTTTCTCGCCCCATCAGTTGGGGACGCGACTATGCAGAGTGCTCTGCCATTCAGGCAACCTTAGGCGCCCTTCACGACATCGAGGGCCTCAAGCAACTCTTTGGTGGAGAAGGAGGATTTACCCACTACTTAACTCGACTAGCCACTCAAGCACCGCATTACGAAGTGACGGGCTATGGCTACGAAATTCATGAAATGAGTGAGATGGCCCAAGCTCCTTTTGGACAAATTGCCATTTCAAACCAACCGAGTTTTCACATCCCCTATCTCTTCCGCTATAGCCAACACCCGGAATACACTAGCATCCTAATCCAGGCCCTTCGCAAGGAAGCCTTCCAGCCAAGCTTTCAAGCCTATCCAGGAGATGAAGATAATGGCAGCCTATCCTCCTGGTATATCTGGTCGGTTTTAGGACTCTATCCAACTTGTCCAGGCAAGCCAGTCTATGACCTAGGGATTCCCCTCTTCAAACACTTGCGCCTCTTTCTCCCTCAAGAGAAAAAATGGCTGCATATCCATAGCACAGCTCACACAGCCCAAGCACACTTTCTTCAAGATGCTTCTCTTGATGGAAAAAAGGTCGACAGAGTGAGCCACCAAGACCTCTTGAAAGCGGAGAAGCTAGACTTCTACCTTTCTTGGCTCCCTAAAATCTAAAAAAGAATGAAGAGTAGGACACTCTTCATTCTTTTTCATTACACATATACTAGCTAATTCCCAACCTTATAGAGGAAAGAACCTTGTTCCGTAAAACTGTACATCCCAGTTCCGGTCCAGAGACGGTCCTTATTAACATCAGAATCATCATGGAAGATGACTTCTCCATTTTCGTCCGTTTGGTCATCAATCGTAAGCCCGGCAGGGATGAATTCCATCAAAAATCCTCCTGTAACTCCTCCGTAGACTCCTCCTGAAACAGTTCCATAATCCGTCAAGGAAAGACCATAAGACTCATATTCGTTAGAGACCAAACCATTTTGATCAAAGACGAGTTTATTCCCCTTATCATCTTGCCAGACACCAGCTACACTACTATAATCCCCTTGAGCGATTGCTTCAATATCCATCTTTGTTTTCTCTTTCTTATCACTCGAACTCTCAGCTTTCTTTGTTTCACTAGTAGCTGAGCTATCCTTCGATTGACGAACTGTACTTTCTTTACTTTCAGATCCTGTCTCCTGCTTTTTATCACCACAGGCTCCAAGGAAAAACAGTAGAGCAGAAATCAACAATAGCAAACGATACTTTTTCATCATGAATCTCCCCATATTCAATCTATTCTATAAGCCTAATTTTTATCCTTTTTTTCTAGCAATTTGACAAGTTTCTGTTACTATCAAAAAAGGAACCAACTGGTTCCTTCTCTAATTGATTAATGGGCCAACATTTCCTGCGCAATTTCGAATCCGGATAGGTCACTTGGGTAGTAAGTAGGCCAATTTTCCAATTCCTTATAAAGAGCCTCTTGACTTTCCCCACCGAAGAAAAATGTGGAAGTGAGTTTGCCTTATTAGGAGCAATTTGGTGGTCACTGAATTGAACATACTTGAATTCACCCGCATTTGGATCAGTTGCTTCAAAGAGATAACGCACTCCACGATTCCCTTTTGTATAGGTTAGTGTATGCTTCCCAGCATAGCGGTATTCGAACTTCTTCTCTTCCCCATTCTTATAGAAGGTCATGGTTTTGTCTGTAATGACAATCCGGTCGACATCTGTTTTATAACCTGTGGTGTAGTAGTCTTTATACTCTTCAGCTGTTTTTGGACTTGGTTAATTTAGCTTTGTAGTCAAAGACTTGATCCAAGGTTCCATCTTTTTAGATAAGGATACACAGACTGCCAGTCTCCCTACATAGTCTGAAAGAGTTCGGTCCTTAATAGCACTGTCTTCAAAGTAGCCATTGGCTACTGTTTTTAGTGTCTTCTTCCTCTTCTGGAGCGATTTCTTTTTCCGGCTTGAGTCGTTGTTAACTCCAAAGATTTGAGGTTGGCTCCCATGATAGAGATGTAGTCTTCCCCGTCTTTCATCTGCTCATCTGTCAAGCTCTCTAATGGATTCAAAACAGCTAGATCCACACCGGTTTCAGCAGATAAGGTTTTTCGATAAGGATTTAGAAGCATTTTTCTTCAAAGTAGATGACCTTGATGTCGTTCTTCTTGATATACTCTGTCAATTCACTCAAACGAGTCGCAGACGGTTCACTATCTGGTGACAAACCTGAAATAGAGACTTGATTCAAGCCATAGTCCAGGGCCAAATAACGGAAAGCTGCGTGTTGAGTGACAAAGTTTTTCTGTTTCGCTGCAGATAAGCTCTTCGTATAACTGTCATCCAATTTTTTCAATTTGGCAATATAGGCATCCGCATTTGCTGTAAAGCTAGCCTTTTTATCTGGGTACTGTTTCACCAGTTGATCACGAATCGTTTCCACCATTTTAATGGCTCTCTGTGGAGAAAGCCAGACATGGGGATCGTACTCATGATGGTGTTCTTCCCCTCCCTCATGGTCATGCTCTTCTTCACCACCTGGTAAAAGAAGCATATTTTCAGTCGCTTTGACAACCTTTGTTTTCTTGCCATCCATTGATTTCAACAACTGAGGCACCCAAGTTTCCATGTTCTCGTTCTCATAGACAAAGACATCTGACTCTTGGATTTTTGCGCGACCCTTGGCAGACAATTCAAAATCATGGGGTTCCGAACCAGAGCCAATCAAGAGCTCCACATCTCCCTCGTCTCCAACGACTTGCTTAGTAAATTCATATACAGGATAGAAAGTCGTCATGACTTTCAATTTTCCCTGACTGATTTTTGACCACCACTACAAGCTACTAAAAGAAGACTACAAAAGGCTAACACGAGCCATACAAGTTTTTTCATAAGATCACCTATTTTCTAAATTTAACAAAAAGATTTGAGAGCAAAAAGAAGGATACAAATAAGAGGGTAATGGTCGCACTAACCGGTGTATCCGGATAATAAGAAAGAATGAGACCACTGACCATCCCCTACAAAAACCAATGACCACTGCCAGAAGCATAACCGAACGGAAGGTCTTTTCCTAGCTTTTAAAAGCAATACTAGCTGGCAAGACCATGATGGTAGATACCAACAAGGAACCCGCAGCCGGGATCATCAAGGCGATAGCCACCCCTGTCACAATATTAAACAAGATAGACATGAGACGCACGGGTAAACCATCTACATAAGCTGTATCCTCGTCAAACGTAAGAATATACATGGGACGAATAAAGAGTATCGTTAAAACTAGGACAATCGGCTGCAATGATAAACAAAGCAAGCACTTGCTCATCCGTAATGGTCAAGGTAGAACCAAATAGGTACTGGTCCAAACTCATGGAGCTTTTACCGCCACCCTTCATGATCACCAAAGCCAAGGCCAAGCCGGTCGACATGAGAATCGCTGTCCCAATTTCCATAAAATCTTTATAGACTGTGCGTAAGTACTCTAGAAATACAGCTGCTATGATCACCACAATAACTGTAGAGATAGTCGGAGAGAAATCCAAGGAAGAGACCAAAAGCAACCCCTGATAGAGAAACGTGACTCAGCGTATCACTCATCAAGCTCTGACGACGTAAAATCAAAAATACACCTAAGATAGGAGAGAAGAGACTCATAGCAACCATCGCCAACAAGGCCCGTTGCATAAAATCATACTGAAAGAGACTAAGCACGGTCCTCACCTCCATCTTTCTCATGAACATTAAAGCAACGCCATGGAGAGTTTTGTTTTCTCACCAGGTGAATATTACGATCCGCGTAATGACTCACCTCTTCAGGATCATGCGTAATCATCAAAACAGCCTTCCCATGGTGATGGGCGCTGTGGTGCATCAATTCATAAAATTCATCCTTACTACCAGCATCCATACCAGTAGTCGGTTCATCCAACACAAAAATATCTGGATCTGACGCAAACATTCTTGCAATGACAGCCCGTTGCTTCTGACCACCTGATAGAGCCCCTAAAGGTTTATCTCGATGCTCTAACATTCCAACAGCCGTTAAACTAACTAAAATATGTTCCTCATCATGATGATTCAAGCGACGAAACCATCCTTTGCGAGGATAACGACCTGATTTAACAAACTCATAAACAGAACTGGGAAAACCTGCATTGAAGCTAGCAATCTGTTGCGGAAGATAGGCAATACGTAATTTCTTTCCAGCTACATTCTCCTTGGAAATTTCAACAGTACCCATCTTAGGTTTCAAAATACCAAGACTTGCCTTAATCAAAGTAGATTTGGCTGCACCATTCTCACCAGTCAGCGTCACAAATTCACCACTATCCAAGTAGTAATTAACTCCTTCAAGAACAGGCTCACGATCATAATAAAAAGAAAGATCTTTAACAGTAATATAACGCATTAACGAAGATCCTCCAATAAGCGCGATAAAAATTTAGAAATAACCATTTGTTCTTCTTGAGAGAATTCACTCAAAACTTGATTATACACAGCCAAAGTATGATCATGATGATGAGAATGCTCTTCAGCAACCGGACGTCCTAAATCTGTTAACCGGTACAAAACGATCCGAGCGTCTTTATCATCTTTCAAAGCTTCAAGCATCCCAAAAGAAAGTAATTGTTTAACAGCCTTAGTAACAGCGGCTTGACTAACATTCAGCAATTTAGCAAGCTCAGAATTAGAATAATTATTCTTTGATAATAACATTAAAATGTGTTCTTGCGTATTGGTTAACGAAAAACCACTAGTACAAGAACCTATCAATACTTCATGCTGATTCTCAGAAATAAGTAAGATAGAATTCAAAAACTCATCTATCTGATTAGCAACCTTCATAGGAACTTCCTTTCTATTAACCAGTAAATACTTTACCGGTTAATTATAACACAGTAAAGGAAAATAGTCAAAGTGTTTTTCAGAAAACAATAAAAAAACAATTTTTTTAGTAACTAATAGGTAACTCAACGTTAAAAAAATTAAAAGAATAAAGAAAAAAAGACAAGGTCCGAAAACCTTGTCTTTAAT